>Ga0209761_1001132_pt1 | contig 17118 bp, 8 predicted proteins | sample GraSoi013_1_40cm_4_FD_185818 | JGI IMG/M metagenome (GOLD analysis project Ga0209761, IMG submission 185818) | Grasslands soil microbial communities from the Angelo Coastal Reserve, California, USA - Sample 09_25_2013_1_40cm (SPAdes) (version 2) | ecosystem: Environmental > Terrestrial > Soil >...
TGCGGGTAGCGCAGGAGAAACTTCACGGGCGTGTGATCCTTGCCGGGCGCGTTCCCCACGCCGAAATCCCCAGCTACTTTGCCGCCATGGATGTGACCGTGGCTCCGTACATCGCCCAGGACGGCTTCTATTTTTCCCCTCTGAAAGTGGTGGAGTCGCTGGCAGCCGGGCGGCCGGTCGTGGCACCACGGCTCGGCCAGCTGACGGAGATGGTCCGCGATGGCGTGACGGGCCTGCTGTTTCCTGCGGGCGACCGTGAAGCATTCGCAGGCCGGGTCCTCGAATTGTTGAACGACCCGCCGCGGCTTCAGGCTATGGGTCGCGCTGCGAGGGCGGCGGCAAGGGCCGACTTTGGCTGGGAGAAAAACGCCCGCCGCGTGACGGAGCTAATGGAGCAACTGTCGCAGCACAGAGGCCGCGAATGAATCCGGGAAATGCAACGAAGAGTCGCGCGTTTTCCTTGTGGGATCTGCGCCGTTATCTGCGGCCGTATACGCCGGCGCTTGCCGCTGCTGGTTCCCTGATGGCGTTAAGGGCCGTCGTTCTCTTGGTCACTCCCTGGCCACTGAAACTCACCGTTGACAGCGTCATTTTCCACAAGCCTCTGCCTCAGTGGCTGGCCGCATTCTTGCCAAACCCGCTCACCCAGCGTCTGCTCCTCCTTGATGCCCTAGGAGTCGCCCTGCTTTCTCTGGGTGCCGCCAATGCTGCGCTGGCCTACTTTGGTAACCGGTTGCTGTTGAGCACCGGACAGCGTGCGATTTTCAATCTGCGGCGCGATCTCTTCGCACACATGCAGAGGCTTTCCCTGTCCTTCCACCGTCGTCAAAAGACCGGGGACCTTATAGCCCGGCTCGGAGGCGACATCCAGACCCTCCAGGACCTCGTGGTGACGGTCGGGACTGGCCTGTTTGCCCAACTGTTAACAATCGCGGGAATGACTGCGATCATGTTGATGATCGATTGGCGTTTCGCAGTAGTGGTGATAGCCGTAGCACCATTGTTGCTTTTCATTGTGCACAGTTACAGCACACGCCTAAGGCTTGCCTTCCGTCGCGCGCGCAGCAAGGAAGGTGAACTGTGGAGCAAAGCTCAGGAGATCATTTCCAACGTTCACGTCGTTCAGGCCTACGGACGCGAACCCCACGAGGATAATCGCTTCGCCGAACAGGCCGAACAGAGTCTCGGCGCAACCCTCGAGGCCAGCGAGCTGCTGTTGCAGTTTGCACCGCTGGTGGGCCTCGTGATGGCCATGGCAACCGGGGCCGTCGTGTGGTACGGCGCTTCTCAAGTCCTTGCAGGAAGGATCACGGCCGGCGAGCTCCTCGTTTTTCTTGCCTACCTTCGGGGCATGGCCGACCCAGTCCGTCAGTTCTCCAAGATGGGCGGTATCGTGGGAAAGTCCTCTGTGGCCGCGGAGCGCCTTGGGGACGTGTTCTCGGAAGAATCGGAAATCCGCGAACCGTCTAACCCCGTGGTGCCAAACTCCTGCCGAGGGGAATTGGAATTTCGCTCGGTTAGCTTCAATTACGGTGCGGGCGATATGGTGCTGCGGAGCATCTCGTTCCGCGCCGAACCCGGCCAGACTATCGCTCTCGTCGGCTCGACTGGCGCAGGCAAGACCACATTGGTGAGTCTTGTTCCGCGTTTCCACGACCCAGTAAGCGGCCAAGTATTGCTGGATGGCCATGATCTGCGGCATTTGTCGCTGGCCTTTATTCGCAGCCGGGTTGCACTGGTCTTGCAGGAAGCCCTTTTGTTTCACGGCACAATCTGGGAAAACATGGCCTACGGCCGGACTGGCGCTCGCCGCGAGGATGCCATCGCGGCAGCGCGGGAGGCGGGAATCCACGACCTCATCGAAGGGCTCCCCGACGGCTACGACACCTTGGTCGGAGAACGCGGCGCGACGCTTTCTGGCGGACAGCGCCAGGGCATTTCAATTGCGCGGGCGATGCTGCGGAATGCGCCCATTGTCATCCTCGACGAGCCGACCACCGGGCTGGATGCCTTCTCTGAACGGCGAGTTATGGAAGCGCTGCGCCGCCTCACCAGCGGTCGCACCACGCTCATCATCGCACACCGGCTGGCGGCCGTAACTGGCGCCGATGCGATACTTGTCCTCGATCAGGGCCACATCGTTCAGATGGGAACTCATAAGCAACTCTTAGACCGCGGCGGCCGCTATTTCGATCTCTGGAGTTGCGGCATGGGCAGCGCCCCCACACTTCCTACTGGCACTACATCATAGGAACAATGAAATGAGAAGGATCTCAATCATCCAAAGGGGCAGGGAATTTGAAATGAGCATGTTCAACGGGACCGTGCGTCGAACGCTCAGCTTCGTGGGCTTACTTTGCATCGGCCTGAGCGCTGGAACGGCGGCGCTCGCTCACTGTCCCCAAACGCAGGCGGGGCAGCCGCCGTCCGCTCAAGCTCCGGCCCCGGCACGGCCTGTGGGCACGATCAAGTCCATTTCTGGGAATTTCATTACGCTGACCACTGACGCAGGCAACGACGTGACCGTTTTGGTCGAGGAGGTGACCAGACTCGTTAGAATTGCGCCTGGGCAAAAAGACCTCAAGGAAGCCGCGCCGATCCAATTGCAGGATGTCCAGCCTGGCGACCGCATTCTTGTTCGCGGGAAACTTGCGGATGACGGCAAGTCTGTCCTCGCTGCGTCGATTATTGCCATGAAAAAGGGAGAAATCGCTGAAAAGCAGGCCCGCGAGCGCGAGGAATGGCAGAAACACGGTGTTGGCGGGCTGGTTAGCGGCGTTGACATTGCCAGCAGAACGATCACCATCGCGCTTCCGGTGATTGGAGAGAAGAAGAACATCGCCATCCATCTTTCGAAAGACGCTGTGCTGCGCCGCTATGCTCCCGGCTCAATAAAATTCGACGATGCAAAGCTCGCGCCCATCGATCAAATCAAGCCCGGCGACCAGCTTCGCGCACGCGGCACTGGCAGCGCCGATGGCAGCGAACTTGCCGCTGACGAGGTTGTCTCCGGCACCTTTCGAAATATCGCCGGCACAATTTCTGCGCTGGATGCTTCTGCTGGCGGCCTCAGCATTCAGGATCTCGCCACCAAGAAACTCGTCACCGTGAAGATCACTGCGGAATCTGAGTTGCGGAAACTACCGCCGCTGATGGCCCAGCGGATTGCCAGGCGCCTCAACCGTATTCCCGCCCATGGGCCTCCTCCTGGAAGCTCGGGTGCTACTCTCAGCCCTGGTGCTGGCGGTAGCGAAGGCACGGGAAGATCAGGAGGCAGCGGTCCTCTTGATCTTCAGCAGGCAATTAATCGCATGCCAGCCGCATTCCTCACGGATTTGCAGAAGGGTGACGCGGTCATGATCGTCGCCACGGAGGGCGGACCCGGCGGCGTTCCCGTGGCGATTATTCTTCTCGGCGGTGTTGAGCCCATTCTCAAAGCCTCGCCGGCGAGCAATGCGTCGACCATCTTATCGCCCTGGAGCCTCGACAGCGCGCCTGAGGGGGAAGCGGCCACACCTTGAAGCATACAGGCCCTGCCCAAATCCACCTTCGTCCGGGAGACTTGATGAGTCTCAGGTCCGTTCGAAATTCTGTGCTGGCTTTCTTTTCTATCTTGTTTCTCTTTTTCGTGATCGGGACTCTAGACGCGCAGGAGCCGGCCGGCGTTCTGACCGGGATAGTGACCGATCCGTCCGGCGCGGCTGTCGCAAAGACAGCCGTTCGTCTGATCACTGCTACCGGTGCGTCGCTCGACACCACCTCGAATGAAGAGGGCTTCTACGAATTCACGGGACTTGCTCCAGGCGGCTACACCCTCAAGGCTGCAGCCAAGGGCTTCACTCTTTTCACCAAAGAAAATGTTCAGATCCTTGCCGGCCAGGTGCGGCAATTGAACATCAGTCTCACGATTGAAGTGGAAAAGCAAAAAGTAGAGGTCACCGATTCGCCCACCAAAGTGGACGTCGATCCCTCCAACAACGCCGGAATGGTGGTCATGAAGGGCAAAGACCTGGAGGCCTTGTCCGACGATCCTGATGAGCTGAAATCCGAGCTTGAGGCCCTCGCTGGCCCCTCTGCCGGTCCTAACGGCGGCCAGATTTACATTGATGGTTTCACCGCTGGCACTCTCCCGCCCAAAGCCTCCATTCGGGAAATCCGCATTAACCAGAATCCCTTTTCTTCCGAATACGACAAATTGGGATACGGTCGCGTCGAAATCTTTACCAAGCCCGGTACGGACCTCTTCCATGGCCAGCTTTTCCTGACCGGAAGCACTTCGGCATTTAATTCCCGGAACCCTTTTGAAGTCATCCCTCCCGGAACGCAGCCTCCGGACTATTACTCCACGCAGTTCAGCGCCAACTTGGGCGGGCCGCTCGTCAGCAAGAGAGCATCTTTTTTCTTCAATATCGAGCGGCGCAACCTGAACGAACTTTCCGTCGTGAGCGCGCAGATTGTGGATCCCACGACGCTTGCCATCACCCCCTTTAGCGATGCGGTTCCCAATCCGCGCATGCGCACCAATCTCAGTCCCCGGCTCGATTATCAGGTGAGCGCCAACAACACCCTTACCGCGCGCTACCAATACGTACGCAAAAATGAATCAAACAATGGCATCGGGCGGTTCAATCTCCAGTCTCTGGGGTTCCATCAAGTGGACACCGAACACCAGTTTCAGATCAGCGACACGCAAGTCGTGAATTCCAAAACCATCAATGAAACCCGCTTCCAGTTTGTTCGCGAGACCAGTGATCAGACTCCCCTGAGCACAGCGCCCACAATTTCCGTGCAGGCTGCTTTTACCGGAGGCGGAAACAGCGCTGGGATCACGAACGACACGCTCGGTCGCTACGAATTGCAGAATTACACCTCGATGTCTCTCGGAAAACATTTCCTGAAATTTGGCGCCAGACTGCGCGCCTCACGGGATTCGAATGAATCCATGTCGAATTTCAATGGCACCTATACTTTTGGCTCGCGGCCCGATCCCACTGTCTCCGGTTGCGCGGTACAGAATCCACCGCCCACTTGTCCTCAGATTTCCGGTTTAGATGCTTACCTCATCACGCTGCAAAGCCTGGCTTCGGGAAATACGCAGGCGAATCTTCAAAACGCCATCGCTCAGGGAGGCGGCGCGAGCTTTTACTCGGTGACCATAGGCAACTCGATCGCGGACGTTACTTATTTCGACGCCGGGCTGTACATCCAGGACGATTGGAGAATCCGCCCGAATATCACCTTTAGCTACGGCCTTCGATTGGAAAGCCAGAATGATTTCAGCGATCATGCCGATCTTGCTCCGCGGATCGGCATCGCCTGGGGCATCGACGGCAGCGGAAAGAAATCTCCCAAGACCGTTCTCCGCGCGGGCTTTGGGATGTTCTACGATCGCTTTCCTTCCAACCTCTTCTTGCAGCAGGAGCGACTGAACGGCACGACAGAGAACCAATATCTCGTCACGAAACCCGCCTTCTTCGATCCCAGCAATACCGTGCTGCCCTCCGATGCGAATTTTCAGGCATCCACGGCCGCTCCCCAGACGATTTACCAGCCGAATCAGAATCTTCGCGCTCCCTATACCATGCAGACTGGAATCACTCTTGAGCGCCAGCTCACCAAATACTCCAATCTGGCGGTCACCTACCTCAATTCGCGCGGTCTCCATCAGTTTTACACGAACTTTATCAATGCGAATCCGATCATTCCCCCAGCAACCACTGCCGTGCCTCCGAGCGAAATTATTTACCAATACCAGTCCGGGGGGATCTTCAAGCAGTGGCAACTCATCGTGAACAGCAGCGTTCGAATGGGAACCAAACTATCCCTCTTCGGCTATTACACCTTCAACCGCGCCAACAGCAATACCGCCGACGCGGGCAGCATCCCTTCCAATCCCTTTGACCTCAGCCAGGATTTCGGCCGCGCTGCCTTCGACATCCGCCATCGCGTCTTCTTCGGCGGCACGGCGGGCTTGCCTTTCAATTTCCGGCTTAGTCCCTTCCTCGTCGCGCAATCCGGTGTTCCATTCAACATTACGACGGGACAAGACCTTTATCAGGATTCCGTCTTCAATACCCGCGCGACGCTTGGCACGTGTACTCCGAATGCTGTCGGCGTAAAACAAACTCCCTACGGCTGTTTTAATTTGTCCACGCAACCTGGCGCGCCGGTGATTCCGATCAATTATGCAGAAGGGCCGGTACGCTTTTCCTTGAATCTTCGGCTGAGCAAAACCTTCGGCTTCGGCCAGAAAAAGGAAACCACGAACACAGCTGGCGGTGGCTCCAGACCTGCCGGAACTTTCGGACGCGCTCCTGGACGTCATGGTGACAGAGGCATGCGCAGCGGCGGTTTTGGCGGCGACCGCAGCATGGATCGCGGCGCAAGCAACAATCATTACAATTTGACGTTCAGTGTTTCCGCGCGAAACGTTTTCAACAACGTCAATCTCGCCAAGCCGATCGGCAATTTGAGTTCGCCGCTGTTTGGTCAGGCCAACGGTCTTGCCGGCGGGCCGTACTCCTCTTCGACGGCGAATCGGCGCATCGATTTGCAGGTTTCATTCAATTTCTAAGAGCTTGTTGAAAAATGTCGATGAGTGCCACTCGAGGGAGGCGGAAGCAATGGGAATCTGTTTTTTCTGCAGGTTTTGCAAAAGGCAGACTCGGCGGCCTCCAACACGCCAGCCTGAAACCAATGCTGCTCTGAAGCAAACAGATATTCTCCGCCTGTTTTCCGCTTGTTCTCAGGCGTAGACTTGGGCGCAAATCGGGGGACGGCCGATGAGTAAGTGCAGCCGAATCAACGTAAATTTTGCGGGTTTATGGAGCGGGCGATGGGAATCGAACCCATCTCCGAAACTTGGGTAGGCGAACCTCGCGTTGTCGTTTCGCAGCCCCATGTTTTTTGAGGTCCATAATGCGCGACGCGCTATTCCAAATCAATTATCAGGAATTTGTGCCCCGTCGTGGCGCAGCTCTACGGTTCCTAAGATAGAATGCAAACGGCATTTTCCATTATTTTCCAATTGCCGGCTGCTTCGTGGTGGATAAGTGCCGCCGTTCCAGCGAGTTAGGGTGTGCTAGAGGAAGCTTGGGAAGCGTCTGCTCCACCGCCAAACTACTCCCGCTTCTCTACTCTCCTTTGTACCTGGCTGGCGAGGCTTTAGTACGAGGACTTATTTCGTTATCGACCTGCAGACTGGTGATGCCGACGCAGTCGGAATGTTGGGGGCTCTGCCCTCACCCCCAAAGATTTTGTGATTCTCTTGTTGATGTTTTCCTTTTTCGAGGCCTCTGAGTATATAGAGGGGAGTTCTTTCCGATTCTCCCCACAGACTAGGTGGAGCCGTCCCACTTCGGTTAACCACCTAGCTTGATGGCGTGCCGCTCGATGGTCCCGGGCCGGGCGCGAAGGTAGAAAACCCTGCCATTGGAGTGGACGCTGGACGTGTGCCCTGAGGCAGATCAAGGCGCAATCGACTATTTCTGGAAGACGAGGCATTCAAATGACATCACCGCTTCAGACTCAAACCGAAGACTTCGCGGGTAGTCGCCTGGCAACATCGGCGCAACCTCCGAGCGCCACATTGGTCGTTCCCCCAAATCCTGTTTTTATAAACATCAAACGGTCGCCCCTCGAAGCTTTGAAAGCGCTCGGTTACACCGAATCAGAAGCTCGCTTTCTTTACATCGTGGCCACTCATTCCGGCTACTTTGTGGCACGTCAATTCCTCGCCTTTACCTGTGGCCATTGGGGCAAGCGCACAACCACCTTCTGGGACAAACTTTACACCAAGAAACATGGACGCACCGAATACTTCCCAAAGAGCGGAAAGGTCTATCATCTCTTCTCCCGAAAGCTGTACCGCCAGATCGGCAGGGAGAACCTTCGCAATCGCCGGGAACACGAGATCGAATACATCCAGCGGCGCATTGGAATCCTCGACTTTGTCCTCTCCCATCCGCAGTGCGAATACCTTGAAACTGAACCGGAAAAGGTGAGCTATTTCTGCGACCAATTGAAGATCCCCATTCACTTCCTTCCCGCCAAAATCTATTACGGACAAAAGACCTCCCAACCCACCGTTCGCTACTTCGTCGACAAGTTCCCGATGTTCCGCGGTAGCAACGTTTCTTCTCCCTTGCCTGTGGTGAAGTTTACCTACCTCCAAGGGCCAGAGGCAAGCCTCACCGAATTTGTCCACCACCTCGAAACCTACCTCCCGCTGTTTCGGCAGGTCTCCGAGTTCCGATTCCTGTATCTCGCCAGAGTCGATTCCCACTTCGAAAAGGCCAAAGAACTATTCGATTCCGTTGTGACAATTCCAGTCGCGTCTGACGTATCCGCGGAGTTCTGCCGATACTTCGAAATCCGCAAGGCGTGGGACCTCCGGCGGTACGCATCTGTGACTGAGGGTGACCTGATTTTCCGTAATCGGGCCAAGACGCGATTCGAACATCTGTATCGCGGATGGAAGGCAGGGCGCGTCACTGAGGCCGACATCCTCCAGGAGTTTGGCGGGGCCAATCACGCTGTCACCGTGCATTTCGGGACTGAATTGCTCCGTCGAGTTGGCCTTGCCGAACGGGAACCTGAGGGGAAAGGGTGAAGAAGGTAAGGATTACATCCTCCACCTTCTTCATCTCCTGTTTCATCACTCCGTGGTGCGAGCAATTTCTTCGACTCGAAGGACATAGAGACCGTAGCGAAAGGAAAGACACCGTGGGGAAAAGAGTGAAACGGGCGGGAGCGACGGACTCAAGCCCGTGCTGAGGATGCTGAAGATCCCCGAGCGTAATGCGGGATTGCACGCATTTCGGCATGGCCTAGCAACGGAGTTAGCCGAGACCGAGCCAATCACGGTGCTGCAGACGCAAATGCGTCACGCAGACGTGCGAACAACGCTGCGCGTCTACGCTCACATCATCCCCGATTCTCAGCGGGAATCTATGGAACGCATCGCCAATCGCTCCATCGGAAACCTAGCGCTGGAAAGCGCGAAAACCCGCATGAACTCTGGCGGAGGAGCTCCAATCGGTACAAATGTGCCAATTGGAACAGAAAACGGGGCGTAAGTAGCCCAGGACAAATAAGTTGGCGGAAGCGTGTGGGAGTCGAACCCACCATTCGGCCCGCGAAGGGTCGAATCGCCGGCTTTGAAGACCGGGAAGGTCACCGGACCCCTTTCGCCTCCGGAGGAATTATAGGGACTAGCGGCGCGGGCTTTCAATCGCGGCCGACTGTGTGCGCAGCAGGGCGGCGGCCAGTTCGTACAGCTTGGGACTTGAACAGACTTCGTAGTACGCGTGTTCGGAGGGCCGGCCGATCTTTCCGTCTGGCTGAAGTTCTCGGGCAAAGCCCTTGCGCAGCAAAAGCAATTCAAACGATTCGCCGATGGGAACCTCACCGTAGTACAAGGTCACATTTCCCTTGCCCCACGGCATTTCCAGCTTGGTTTCGATGGTCTCGAGAGAAATTTCTTCGGAGAGTTTTTGGAATCCTTCTTCGTTCAGCTCAATGCCGTTCCGGTTGTAGTGGACCAGAAACTCATCCAACTCTTCCGCCGAGGCGCCTTCCAGGACCGTAAGGAATTGATAGACGGAAAAATGGGTCTTCTGCCTCTCAAGGATGCGCTTGGAAAGTTTGGCGCAGCTCGAAAGGCGGTCGGAAAGATTCAGCGCTTTCGAAATCATGATGCGCGATTCACCGTCGGTCCAGTATGCGGGAGCCGAGCCCTGATACGCCACGCCTACGCCGATCTCCAGCGGCGGAAGGTCGCTTGTCGCCGCCCGTTCGTTGTAGGAACTCGATACGGCCAGAATCTGGCGCGCCAAAACGCAGGCCTTCGCAACGGCCCGCTGGTACGTGTGATTGGCCTCTGTTTCAAAAATCGCCAGGATGATCGCGTCGCCTTCGATGAACACTTTTTTCGCATCGTACCGCTCGAGCAGCTTCTTGACCGGCTCGTGCAGGTTCAGGCTAAAGTGTGACGCAGGATTCAGGCCGCGCGCCAGCAGGTCCTGCGTCATCCGCGTCGAACCACGCACGTCCGATTTAATGATCACGTGGGAAATGACGCGATCGTCTCTGGGCCGCGCTTCCTCGGGAAGGACGCATTCGTACAGCCGGTTGTTGATCCGTGAAAGCTCGCGCGCCTGTTCCGTAGTGACAAGGTTGATGCGTTCCATACACGTGTTCAGATGCTCGGCGTCACGCAGATCCCGCCGCAGCCGCAAAAAATCCGTGGCAAAGCGCAGCACGAGGGGCGCCAGCTCATCGCGCGAATACCGCCGTATTCGCCTTGACAGTTCTTCGATGGGCTTCAAAGAGAGCTGCCGCGCGGGAACCTGCCTCAGCACGTGCTCTACCCGCTTCATTTCATCTTTCGAGACGAGCGCTTTCCGAAGCTGCTGCAAGTGCACCGGGGGGCTATACTCCCGGCTGATAGTGCGGATTTCATAGCTGGCCAGCACGTGATGCAGTACTTCGCGCTGTTCGAGCCGGTCAATAAGCTGTCCAAGAAGCCGCGCGCGGTGCGAGGCTTCCGCGCCACTGCCACAGGACGCATCAAAGAGCCGGCGAGCGTTCTCCGGCTCGTTCAGATAATCCCCCAAACGGCCGGTGTCTTGCTTCCGGTAGAAATCCACCTTCTGCCGCGCGGCGTCCACTTGCGGCGCCAACTCCTCCAGCTTGACCTGCTGATGTCTCAAACGCAGCTCGATGTCATTGAGCGATGCGCGCAGGTTCGTGGGTTTGGCGCTGCCCAAAAAACGCGAAAACAATCCGTCGCCGCGCTGGAGCCGCTTTAAGTGCTCTTCGCGCTGTTCTTCCAGGCCGGCGACTTCGTCGCGCAACGCCTGCACATGCTCCAGGAGCGCTGCATGCGCTTGGCTAGCTTCGGTGATCGCAGGATCAGGCTCCATGGCGACACCCGCCTCCCGCACAAACTCCTGGAAAAGAGCGTCCATGGATTCGAAACGGTCGGGGTCGCGTACGTAGTTCCCGAGCAGTACGTAGTGCTCGAGGAAGAAGACCTCGTCCTTCCCTCCGTCGAGAAACACGATCCGGTTTTTCAGCAGCTCATAGATCGGCCCAAAATCTTCCCCAAACAGCGCGCGGCGCGATTTGGCCAGCACGCTGTCTTCCATGTCCGCGAGCATCTGTTGGATCTGCAAGCCCACGCCGCGTATGATGCTTCTTCGCGCCGCCTGCAGTTCGGCGAGCCTCGCCTTGATCACGTGCGCTTGCTGGCCGCGTTCGAAGTGCTCTCCCCGCTGTCGAATCCACTCTTTTCCTTCGAGGATCAAGTTTCCGAACTGATTCGCAATCTCCTCGGTTAGGAACTTGAGCAAAGCCAACCGGAAGAGATAGTCAATTTCAATATTTTTCTCGTACTTCGCCTGGGTCAGCGAAGTTTGGAGAAGATCCGTCAGCAGTTTACGAAAAACGGAAGTGTCCGGCGCTTTTACGCGGCGTAATTCAATTCCGGAAAAGTAGTTCGCTCTCGTACTCTGGCGGATCAGGTCGAACAGGTAATCGCGCGCGGCCTGTACGAACTTAGGACTGAGAAACACATCGTGGTGGATGTTGTCCACCCCAATGGCCAGCGTCCCCATTGGGATGGTGAGGTTGTAGCTTTTCAGTTCGCTTCCGACCGCCTCAGGCGCACCGGACATTAGGGTTTCGATTGGCATGCAGCCGGTCGCAACCACCTCGACTCAGGCTAACAACCGTCCTCAGGTAGGGCAAGGTGGCGCATCCAAGCGGTTAATAGTAATCGTGGTCTCCGAAGTAACCCTCTGGCTATCTATCACTTGGCGGTAGCGTGGTGATGCGGCGGATCTCCCCTCCAACATGCTCCAACTGGATCCGCACTTGCGGCCAGGTCGTGGGCAGCGGACATGGTTTCGGCCACTCGATGATTACGATTGCCGACGCCGCAAAGACATCCTCCAGACCGAGTGACTCGTAATCAGCAAGGCTCTCAACGCGGTAGAGATCCGCGTGATACACCTTCGGCTCGCGACCATAGACGTGCACCAGGGTAAAGGTCGGGCTGGTGACCTCTTCCTCGCGCGCCGCGCCGAGCCCGCTGACGATTCCCTTGGCTAGTGTAGTCTTCCCAGTGCCGAGTTCGCCCGACAACAGAACCAGAACTGGAGGTTTCAAGCGCGCGGCCAATTCTCTGCCCCATCGTATGGTCTCTTCCGCAGAGTGTGTGATGAACACCTCAGCCACGCTGTTGCAACTCCCGCACAAGTCGCAGCCGCGCAGCAGGCAGCGAGTCTGCCACTTCGCCCGCAAGCAGACCTGAGCAGTCCGTCTTCTGCGTCCCAAGCTCCGCAGCTAGACCGTGCAGATAGATTCCCAATGCAAGAATTCGGCTCCAGTCATCCGTGCCGAATTGTGCGGTGAGTCCCGCCAGAACCCCCGTGAGCACATCTCCGGAGCCGCCCTTCGCAAGGCCCGCATTCCCGGTCGTATTCACAAAGACATCTCCTGCAGGCGTGACAACCAGCGTATGAAAACCCTTCAGGACTACATGTACATTCCATCGTCGCGCAGCTTGTGCGGCGGTTTTTAGCCGCTCGCTTTGAACCTCTCTGCTCGAACATCCGATCAGCCGCGCCAACTCGCCTGGATGTGGCGTAATCGCCACCACCTGCCCTTCCGGTGCGCGCAATTCTTCCGTGTGCCCCACAAAGGCGTTCAAGCCATCCGCATCGAGAATCACTGGGACTTTCGCCTGACGCACAACCGTCCGAACCAACTGCTGCGTATCCGCATGCGTTCCAAGCCCCGGTCCGATTGCCAGCACGCTCTTTCCTTCTTCTATGTGCGCGAATCTTCCGCACTCGAGATTCGCCAAGGACGCCGTTCCTTCCTCCGTCGCACGGAGCGCCTCCGTCATGTATTCAGCCTGCGCACATGCGACCACGGGCTGTGCCACATCCGGCACTGCCACCGTCACCAGTCCGGCACCGGCGCGCAGCGCCCCGCGGCCCGCGAGGATAGCCGCCCCACTCTTGCCTAGGGAACCGCACACAAGAAGCGCATGGCCAAACGTGCCCTTGTGCGCATCCGACGCCCGAATCAATGGCAGCGCCGCGAACTCTTCAGGTTCGCACCAGCGAACTGTGCTTTTGCCGATCTCTTCGATCAACGCCCCTGGTGATCCGATCGAGCGCACCTCCAGCGCTCCAACCGCAGGCGCATCTCTTGAGATCAACTGTCCAAGTTTCGGCGCTGTAAAGGTGACTGTCCTATGCACGCGAACTACGGGTCCTGCGGCCTCTTGACCGTCCGACGGGAGGCCCGAGGGCATGTCCACCGCAAGGATGAGCCGGGGCCAAGTCGCCGTCGCGTTTCTCGAAAGCCGGTTTATGTCCTCGATCGCCTGCGCCAACAGGCCCTCGGCACTGCCCCGCACGCCCGTGCCCAGCAACCCATCCACGATCACGGCCGCAGTGGCCACCGTCTTCCACGCGGCCCCCCATGCGGCAGAATCGCCGATAACCGTCAGCGGGGCGCTGCTCTCCCTCCACCGGCGTAGATTCTCCCCTGCCTCGCCTTTCATTTCTTCGAGCCGGCCAAAGAGGAACACCGCGGCATCCGCTCCAGCAGTCTTCAAATGCCGCGCCGCAACAAGTCCGTCTCCTCCATTATTCCCTTTGCCGCACAGCACGGCCACGCGAACTCCCACGGGGTCACCCAGCTCTCGAATCACAGCGTCTGCAACGCGCCTCCCGGCGGCCTCCATCAATTTCTGGCTTGGCACACCAAAGCGCTCCGTTGTCAGGCGATCCACATCGCGCATCTCCGCGGCGGTAAGAGCTCTCATCCAAGCTACCCCAACCGCGCCACGATGACGGTCATGTCGTCTGCCTGCTCGGGTGTTCCCGCCCATTCCTCGGCCGCGCTCATCAAAGAGTCGACCACGGCTCGCAGCGCCGCTCCTTGCACACGGATCGCGGCCTGTTCGAGCCGGTGAATCCCGAATTGCTCGCCGTATACATTCTCCGGCTCAATCAAGCCGTCGCTGTAGCCGATTAAAAGTGTTCCGGGCGCAACTACGTGCGACCCTTCTTCGTATTGATAGTTCTCCACAACACCCAAGACCATCCCGCCGGCCTCCAGCCGGTGCGTCTCTCCGTGGCACACGCACAGCGCAGGCAAATGGCCCGCATTTGTGTAGCGCAACAGGCGCCGCGAGCTGTCGTAAACAGCCAGAAAGAACGTCGCGAAGCGATCGTCCCCTGTATTGCGCACCAGATGATTGTTCAGCCGCCACACCAGCTCCGCTGTGCTCAGGTTCTCGCTACCCGGAGTGAACATCTGGCTCCGCAATGCCGCTTGGAGACTTGCCATCAGTAGCGCCGCGGAAATGCCCTTTCCAGAGATATCCGCGATCGCCAACACCACCTGCGTTGGCGTGAGTTCGAAGAAATCGTAGTAGTCGCCGGACACCACGCGCGCCGCTCGGCAGACCGCCTCGATGTTGACACCTGGCACGCACGGGAAGGTCTGGGGGAATAGCTGCGTCTGCACTTCCCTTGCGATAGTGAGCTCGTTCTCCAGCCTCTGCCTTTGCTTCTGCTCCTGAATCAGGCTGCCGATCGAGCTGGTCATTAGGTTGAAGGATTCGCCAAGCACGCCGAGCTGGTCTCGCCGCTCGATCCGCACCCGATGCGTCAGGTCGCCCGCTTGCACGTACATCGTCGCCTGATACAGATCGGCAATGGCTCTCGTAATCCGTCTCGTGAGAACAACGCCGGTCACAAGTGCCGCGAGTTCGATCAGCAGGAAAACAAAAGCCGCTGCGCCAAACAGAACAACGTAAACGCCACCAAACTCACCCAGCGAGGTGAAAATCCGGGCATTCAGTCGCGACGGTCGTGCGCTGAAGAGTGCCACCACCGGCCGTTTCCGTTCAACGCTCCCATCACTGCGCAGGGAAACTGCCTCAAATCGGGACACGCCAAGTACTACCGGATCGAGCCAGCGCTCTGCCGGCTGCAGCGTACGGCTTCGCGCCGATATGATCGTTGAAGGCTGGTATTCTATGTCCCCAAACGAATACTTGACTCCAGTCCGTGTCCCGCCCGTAAACGGTTCCAACAGATCTAACTGAACGGGCCCGAGATCAGGGGCTAGCGTAGCGAGAAATTCTGGCGTGACCGGCATCCGGAAGAAAACGACCCTCAACCCATTCGGCGTTTTGACCGATCGTAGCGCCACGAGCAGAAGTTTCTCGTTTTGCTGCAGCAGGCCCGCGAAGCGGTTCACCCCGGGCGCCACCTTCGCCAGCAAGCTCCCATCGGCGCTGAATTCAATTGTCACACCCGGCAGATCGGTGTCATACACGGCGTGCTCCTGAGCGGAAATCACCCGCTCCGCCGCCTCTTCCGAACTACCGGCGGTCATTGCGGAGATCGCTGCCGCAACATGCTCCGAGCCGTTGGCCAGCATCTGCACGCGGTGCTGTAAATCGTCATAGAGAAGATAGCCCCCGAGCTGCGAGTACAGGATCCGTGCGCCGAGGCCAGCCAACGTCGCCAGCAGCAGCACGGGGACAACCGCGATGAAAACGTAGGCGACGATCAAACGGTTGCGCAGGCTCCACAGCAGCCTCGATTTTGACCAGCCAATGAAGCGAAAGAACAGGTAAACTGCCGCGAGCACGCCGAGAAACTTCAGGAAGCCTGCCAACGCGCCAAGCGGAGCGAAGCGGTCCATCCAATAAAACACGGCTCCAACAAACATCAGCACGACGGCGGTGACATCGATCCGCGAAATTCGCCGCCACGCTTCCCGAAATTTGCCAGCTAGGATGCTCATGCAGCAGTCCGAACCCGAAAGGGACTACTTTACCCGAATTGGTAAGGAGAGACGAATTGCGGCCTGCGCGCAGCCGCCGGTCCCGGAACGGAGAAGAAGGGCGCTGATGAGGCCGCCGGTCTGCGCCCCTGACAATACCTATGGCAGATTCCGCACCCGGCTGTGTTTCACGCTGTAGGTAAAATAAATGATCATACCGATGATCAGCCATACGATCAGCCGCAGCCACGTGAGGCCCTTCAGGCCGGCCATCAGCGCCAGCGACACGACGATGCCCATGATCGGAACGAACGGGACCCATGGCGTCCTGAATGGACGTTTAAGATCCGGCCGCCGCACGCGCAGGATCCACACACCGGCGCAGACGATCACGAAGGCAAGAAGCGTGCCGATGCTGACGAGCTGGCCGAGGTCGCCGATTGGCACCAGCGACCCCACGATCGCGACGCAGAAGCCAACGACGGCTGTTGACTTCCAAGGCGTACGGAAGCGCGGATGGATCTCCCCTGCCCACTTCCACAGCAAACCGTCATGTGCCATCGAGTAGAAGACACGCGATTGGCCGAGCAACATGACCAGCATCACCGTGCTTAGACCCGCTAGGGCACCAGCGTTGACAACGTAGCTGCCCCATCTGACACCGGTCTCGCGGATGGCGAGTGAGACTGGCGCGCCGATGTTCAGTCGTGAGTAGTGGACCGTTGCGGTCAGTAGTCCCGAAACCAGGATATAGAGCACCGTGCACACGGCCAGGGACCCCAGGATGCCGATCGGCATATCCTTCTGCGGCTTGCGCGCTTCCTGCGCAGCCGTAGAGACCGCGTCAAAGCCAATGTAGGCGAAGAACACCACGCCGGCTCCACGCAGTACGCCCGACCATCCATAGGATCCAAAGCTCCCGGTATTGTTAGGCAGGAATTCCCTCCAGTTCGTGTGCGCCACCTCGGCGTGCTTGAGGACAAAGGCCGCCGCGACGATGATGAACGTGAGCACGGCGAACAATTTTACGAAGACGATCGTGGTGTTGAAATTCGCCGACTCTTTGATACCGACAATGAGGATCGTCGTAACGATCAGGATGGCTATGAAAGCCAGCAAGTTGAAGGCGGCCGTCTGATGCGGCAGGGTATGCCAATCCAAGTGCGACTGGTTGAGCACGGTCTGGATCGTGTTCAACGGCTGCCAACGATTCTGGAAAAAGACCCAGATGCTGCCCGGTGTGTCACAAATTTGCGGCGGCAAATTGACCCCGTAGTCCTGGAGAAATGCCACCAATGT
>Ga0209761_1001136_pt1 | contig 17055 bp, 10 predicted proteins | sample GraSoi013_1_40cm_4_FD_185818 | JGI IMG/M metagenome (GOLD analysis project Ga0209761, IMG submission 185818) | Grasslands soil microbial communities from the Angelo Coastal Reserve, California, USA - Sample 09_25_2013_1_40cm (SPAdes) (version 2) | ecosystem: Environmental > Terrestrial > Soil >...
TCACGCGTCGCCGCTTTCTGAAAGTCGTGGCCGGCGCAGGGGTGGTCACCGGCGTGCTCGGACTCGGGGCGCTCTCCGGTCTCGGGATCGTCTACCGACCGCCCGAGCCGCCGCCGCCTTGGGAGATTGCTCCCGGTGTCGTCGACTATAGCAAGGTGCCGGAAGGGGTGCTGGGCGGCCCGACGCCGAACATCATGAAGGTCGCGCAATGGTACGACTACTGGCCGGGCTCGTTCAAGACGGACTTCCAGAATTACATGGCCGCGAAGGGCTACAACGTGAGCGTCCAGCAAGACACGTTCACGAGCAACGAGGAGCTCTTCGAATGGATCACGCTCGGCGGGAAGAAGTACGACGTCATCTTTCCGACGAACCACATCGTGGACAATATCAAAAAGTCCGCGCTGATCTACAACCTAAACCTCGCGTGGATCCCGAACTTCTCGAACCTCTGGAGCGACTTCATCCGCGTCCCGCATTACGTCGATTCACCGGACAATCTCGATCAGCGGCAGGATCCGAACGGCCTCAACTACGTCAGCGTCCCCTATTTCTGGGGGACGACCGGGATTGCGTGGCGGAAAGACCAGATCCCGAAGGACGAGGTCGAGTCCATCGGCCTCGACTTCTTTACCATGGCCTCCTACAGCCCGCAGGCTGCGGGCTACCCGGCGACAGTCACACTGGACGGCAAGATGCGAATGCTCGAGGACCAGCGGGACGTCTTCACCTTCGGGGCCAAGAAGGCCGGGTGGACGGCACAGCAAGCGGATGGATTGACGCCGTCGCCGTACGTCACACCGTACACCGACACGACGGGCAAAGTTTGGGCCGGAACCCAGTGGACGTCGAACGAGACGGCGCCGGAGCGGGTGAACGCGATGGGCGATTGGCTCTTTCAGGTCAAGCCCCACCTCTTTGATTTCAACAGCACGGGCGACACGCCCTCCTTGATCGCGGGCGTCGCGGTGCTGAACCAGGCGTGGTCCGGGGACATTGCCTACGCCCAACGGCCGGATCAAAGCAACCCGCAACCGGCGGATTACATCATCCCCTATCAGGGATCCCGGTGGTGGCAGGACACCTGCGTGATCCCGAGCAAGTGTCGGAATCTCTGGCTCGCGCACGAGTTCATCAATTTCATCCACAACGTGAGTTCGGATTGGCCGGAGAACCAGCTCCTCACGAAATGGAATCTCTACCCCACGCCGAACAAGGCCTGTTTCGACCTCCTCACACCCTTCGCGAATGGATACGACATGCGGGCCGACCCACGACTGTACCCGAACCTCCTCGCTCCGGATGATTGGAATCGATGCGACCTCCCCCGCGACGTCGGCGCGGATGTCCTCGTGAAGGAGTACAACCCCCTTTGGTTCAATCTCACGTCGGTGTGAGACATGGCGACCCCGACACTCACGAGCGCGTTCTTCCGGCGCATTGCCCGACTGGGCTCGACGAAGGCGTCGTCGAAAGGGGAGCTGCTCGCCTCGGTCTCGGACGTGTGGTTCTTGATCTTCCTCCTAGTGCCCATCCTGATTGTCGTCTTCTTCGGTTTCACAACGGTGAACCAGGACCTGACGATCTCGTACTCGCGGCTCACGGGTGCGAACTACCTCGGAGCCCTGGATCCGTTCGGCCCGGTGGCCACCCTCTTTGTCAGGACCCTCGGCGTTGCGTTCATGGCGGCGGTGGGTTCCCTCTTCATCGCATTCCCGATAGCGTACTACCTCGCCCGCGTTTGTCGCGAACGAAACCGCGGCCTCCTCGTCTCGCTCTTCGTCATTCCGTTCTGGATCAGCTTTGTCGTCCAAGTGTACGCCGTTCTCCCGTGGGTCCGTCGGGACGGGTACGTCGGGATAGTCCTCGATCGCATCGGTCTCGGCTCGCTCGCGGACTGGATCTTCAAAACCGTCGGGTTGGGGAGCCCCGGTATCGTGGTCCCGGTCCTCATCTACATTTGGCTCCCATTCATGATCCTCCCGCTCTTCACCGCAATCCTCCGGATCGATCCCGCTCTCGTCGAGGCCGCCCAAGACCTGGGCGCGGGTTCTTGGAAGACCTTTTGGAACGTCGTGGTGCCGCTTTCCTACAATGGGATCCTGACGGGAACGATTCTCGTCTTCATCACCGCATTCGGATCGTTCGTCGAACCGAAGATCTTGGCAGGGAGCAGCGGACTCCTCATCGGGAACTACATTCAGGCGTCGTTCCTTGAGTTCGGAAAGTTGCCCGATGGGGCGGCCGCGTCCGTCGTCGTGCTCGTCCCGACGATCGTCCTCCTGTACGTGTACGTCGCATATGCGCAAGCCCCGGCGACCGGGCTCGCGCGCGAGAGCGTGATCGCGCGGATCGTCCGGGGTGTGTGGGGCCGCCTCTCGGCACTCTGGGCGCTCCTACCGATCGCTGGGAAGAAGACGCATGCGGGCGCCGCACCCGGACCGGATCCCCCGCAGACGATTCGGGTGTATCGGAGTCGCCCCGAGCAAATTTTCGATTCCATCGCTTCCTGGCGGGGCCCCGGCATCCTGCGTGCCTACACGTTCGTCGCCCTCGCCGCCTTCTACATTCCCCTGATCCAAGTCATCATCTTCTCATTCAACCACGACAACAACACGATCGTCTGGAGCTATCCTTCCCTCCGCTGGTATGTCTCGCCGCCGGGCTACCAGGAGGTCTCGTCCCTGTTCGGCGACACCGCGATGATTGGCGCGCTTTCGAACAGTGTCCTTATCGGACTCGTCGTCACCGCGATCTCCCTCGCCATCGGGCTGCCCGCCGCGCTCGCGATCGTGCGGTACCGGTTCAGCTCGAAACCGTTCCTCAACCTCATGCTGTACACGGGGCTCATGATCCCGAGCATCATCCTCGGGTTGTCCCTTCTGGTCTTCATCCGCCTCGTCGACGACCTCTACCTGTGGCCCTACCTGGGAGTCACCTGGGACTTCGGCTATGCCTCGATCATCGTCGGCCATGTGACGTTCTCCATCCCGATCGTCATCGTCGTGCTGATCGTGAGCTTGCGGGAATTCGACCGCTCCATCGAAGAGGCCGCGATGGACCTCGGGGCCAACGAGATCACGACCTTCTTCCGCGTCACGATTCCGAACATCATGCCCGGGATCGTCTCGGCGGCACTGCTCGCCTTCACCTTCTCGTTCAGTGAAGTCGTCGTCACGTTGTTCCTCACGGGAGCCGGGATCCAGACGCTCCCAATCCTATTCTGGGCCCAACTCTCGAAACAGATTCAGACTCCGGAACTCAACGCGGCGTCGACCTTGATCATCGGGTTATCCATCGTTTTCATCGTTCTGGCGAACAAGGTCCAGCGCGGGGGCACGCTCTTCCGTTTCTGAGGGACCAACGGGCAGGGGGCGCGCGCTTCCGTACATTCGGACGCCGGTCACTGTTCCCCACCCGCAGGAATGCGCTGAATCGAACGGCCGATGAAACGAGGCCGTTCCTCCGGCTATTTATATCCGCTTCGCCATCCCGCTTTTCTCCGGGTGGCGGAGAGGACGGAAGGCACGGCCGACGGAGGAGGAACTCCTGCGCCTCCACCGGCTTCGGAACCGAAGCGCGGCGGAAGAAAGACTCTCGTCATTGTGATTGCGATCGTCATCGTCGCGGCCGCGTTGGGCGGCATCGTCTTCTATCTGTCCCAGCGTGGGCCCGGACCCGCAGCGACGACCCTCGATCACGTGACTGTGTCCGCGGCGCAGGGCACCATCGACCAGGTTGGCACGACGACTCTCACGGCGAGGGCGATCGACTCGAACGGGTTGGACGAAACCCCCAATGCCACATTCAGTTGGTCCGCCGCCCCGGCCGCCGCGGTCCAGATTACCGTGTCCGGGGTTCCGTACACGATCACGGTCCGAGGTCTCCAGGGCGGTTCTGTCACCCTGAGCGCATCGGCCACTTGGCAGGGCAGCACGAAGGTTGGCACCCGATCGCTCACGGTCCAGGCCCTTCAGTTCCAGCTCACGGCCTCCACGAGCGCACCCCTGATCGGACAGCCGTTCATCCTCACCGCGCGCGCGACGTATGCGAACAACTCGCTGGCGGTCAATTATGCAGGGACCGTGACGTTCTCATCGGATGACCCCGCCGCAACCTTGCCGCCCCAGACGACCTTCACGCCCGGGACGGGAATCTATGTGTTCCAGAATGTCGTCATCCGGAAGACCGGCGCGGTTCACATCAATATCGTCGACACGGTCGCGTCGACGCTGACCGGGAGCGCGGCGCTGACCGGAAACCAGGCACCGACGGCCGGCTTCACGATCACTCCGAACGCAGCCGATCCCCGCCAAATCTCGGTGGACGGGAGCACGTCGTCGGATCCGGACGGAGACCCGCTGACGTACGCCTGGACGTTTGGCGATGGAGGCATCGGGTCGGGTGTCACGGCCGCTCACACGTACGTGAACGCGTTCGAACAAACGTATCCTGTTCGGCTGAACGTCACCGACTCGCATGGGGCCGCAAACAGCACTGCCCAAAAGTACCTCGCGTTCGTCCCGGCGACGGCGGACTACGCGGTTGAGCAGATGAATTCCTCGGGATCTCAAATCTACGTGCGGGTGAATGCGAGCAACTCGGCCTCGAACAATGCCGGCGGAGTTCTCGTCTCCTATGACTGGAGTTGGGGCGACGGCTCGACCTCGAGCGTTGCCGTCAACGTGACGTACCACATCTACGCGTCCAGTTACAACAACGTGCAGGTGGTCCTCGGCCTGACGGTACACGACAACTACAGCCTGTCGGGAGCCGTATCCAGAAACGTGCTCGTCACCGTGAGTGCCGTGCCGCCCGTGGCCGCTTTCACCCAGACGATTGACAACGACACGCGGACGGTCTCGGTGGACGGCAGCGGTTCGCGCAGCCCGATCGGGCGGACAATCGTGGCCTACAACTGGACGTGGGGAGACGGGTCTTGGTCCGGAAACCTCTCGGTCCCGAGAGCGTCCCATACGTACCTCTCGGACTCGAACTTCACGATCGCCCTCACGGTGTGGGACTCGGGAACGCCGTCCCTGTTGGGTGTGGCGAACCGGGTCGCTTGGGTTCAACAGCCTGCGTTGCGGCCTTGGGTTTTCTTCAACGCCACGCGGATCCTGATGCACGTCGCGGTCGACGCATCCGCGACGACGGACCCGAACAACAACATCGCGACGTACACCTGGGGCTGGGGAGACGGTTCGCCCTCCGAGATCCACGGCGTGCCGACCGCCAGTCACGATTACACCGTTTCGGGCGCGCACCTAATCACGTTGACAGTCACCGACGCGACGAACCTGGTGAATTCGACGGCCCACTATGTGTCCGTCGGGACCTCGACGCTGGACTATCGCTTCTATGACTTCTTCAATGTGCCCTACGGCCAGTGGTGGGACTACCGGACGACGATCGGCACGTACGGGGACATACCGCCGGACGCGAACTGCTTCAACGCGACGTCGGGGACCCAGTTGGTTTCCGGGAGGCCCCTCTGCGCTACGAACGCGAATCCGAGCCTCCCCGGGTCGGAGAGTTATCCGTACACGAACTGGTATCCGCTCCCCGGGAACGTCCATTGGAATAACCCGGGCAACGACCCGCTCGTGTACGCGCCGTACAGGTTTAACGCGACGGCTATCAACGCCCCGGGGTACAACCTCTCCGAGCCGGTTTACCTTCCGGTGAGGAACTATGCGGCCCCGATCGGGCAGCAACTGAAGATCAACTGGTATCTCCAGTACCTCGACTCCCCGACCGATCAGGCGCTCCGCTCCCAGGGCTGCGGCGTCTACGATTCCACCCTCGCCAGCTCCGGCTTCGACGGCTTCATCCTCTGGAGTCGAGTCAACGTCACGACGGATCTCGCGGAATCGAAGCGGATCTTCGGGATCCCGCTCAATTACACGGCCGGGAATGCCCAATCGTGGTGGAACGCCAACACGAAGGCGGGTTACGCAAACTTCGGAGCCCTGGAAACGTGGTTCGGCGTCAACACCGGCGGCAACCCGGCGGACGGCGGGTGGTTCGCGAAGGAAGGGAACGGGAAGTACGACGTCTACAGCTCGTTCCAATATGCGTACACGCCGTTCTGCACGGAGATCGTCGGCCAGGTCGATCCGAGCACGGGCGTGACGCACGTCTACATCTCGCACGTCGCCTGGGCGACGGAAGTCCTGCTCGCGCGGTGGTTCTACTGGGGGAACACGTCGTACCGGACGTACTACCTCGACTCGACGAAGGCCCGCGGCTGGTGGGGAATGGAGCTGTCGTGGTTCGAGGACATGCGCTTCGATGCCACCCTTGACGCAAACGGTCTGGACTTTTTCCTCGACACCGTCTTGCAATACCACTTCGAGGCGGGTTCGTTCCCCGGGGCCGACGGCAAGTACCGCACCCAGGTGGGCGAAGCGAACCCGCCCGACGACGTCCCCTACTGGACGTGGTGGCCTGTCCTCACGGATTACATTGCTCCGAACAATCACCCGACGGAGCTTGCGCGCTACGCGGGCAAAAACTACATCCACACGACCGCCGGGGCCGGGAACTACGCGCAGAACGTGTCGTTCGACTACGTCCCGATCACCTGGAACCTGAAGGCAGGGCAGATGTGGGACTTCGAATTCCCGAAGGGCAACGTGGTGTTCTACGATCCCAACACGTCCCCGATCCCGTCGAATCCGCAGGGGGATTTGGCCCGGGTGTTCGCGCCACTTCAGTACAACTTCACGTTCCCCCGGTCCCTCGGAGGCGTCGCGCTGTGGAACGGCACTGCGAACACATGGAGCGTCTTCGGCCCGACGAACACGGGCGGTCCAGATTCGAGCGGCCCCGGTCAGTATCCAGCGGTCTGGCCCTACCCGTCCATCTTCTTCACTCCCGACCCCCCAAGCACATCGAGGCTGGATGCCGCGGTGGCATCTCCAACGATTGAGGATTCCGCCGCCGGTTCGTTGTTCGTGATGGGCGTGTTCGCGAGTGATTGGGCGGACGCGCTTTTTGCAGTTCCATTTCCCGCGAGGTCCGAGATTGGCTCGCAGGGTTGAAGCGGCAGTCCGTCGTGTCGCCCGTCGAGCCTCGCAACGAGATCAAACGTAGTCCTACGCGAACTGGGAGATCTATGGAGGAGGAAGCGCCGGAGCGGGAAGAAGAGGCGCCTGAGATCGGGCCCGAGCCAAAGAAACCACGGCGGGGGCTCGTGAAGATTGTTGCCGCCGTCATCGCGGTCGCCGTCATCGGCGCCGTTTCCTATTTTGCGTTCTTCTCCGGCAGTCCGGCGAGCTCCCAGCCGTTCGCGTTCTTCATTGCGCGCCAGGATCAGATGACGACGTCCTTCGATGCCTCCGGCTCCGCCGGCGGGACCGGGCATCCATCGATCCAATCCTACGCATGGAACTTTGGAGACGGTGCCACGGGGACTGGGTTGTCGACGACGCATACGTATCAGGCCCCGGGTCGATACACGGTGACGCTAACGGTGTCGGATGGAGCGTCGACCGCGACGGCGCAACGGTACGTGAGTCCGGCGAACACGACGGTCGACATCCTGTACGATCGGTTCTTCACCGCGAGTTGCCCCTATGCGGACTTCTGGCCCCTGAGGAAGAACACCTACGGGGACGTCATCGTCCAAGACCGGGCACCCTGCCTCGACTTCTATCCCTGGGTCCTCTTCGCTCCCTCCCCGGAAACGAATCCGTCGTGGGTCTACACGCTCTATCATTTCGACGCGAAGGTGCGCAACCATCCCGGCTATTCCGTGGAGCAGCCCGTCATGCTGCCGGTGTTCAACTACTCCGTCGCTCCGAGCGCGTCGTCGTACATTTTCCTGAACGCGTCCTTCGATTACATGGGACCGCGGGCGCTGAGCTATTGGTCCACGACGCCCTATCAGGTGAGCCGGTCCTACTCCGACGGCTATGGCTACCTCTTCCGGGGGAACGCCACCATGGACTTTCAGGAGTCCAAACGGATCTTCGGCGTACCGGCGACCGCCACGCCCGCCCAGGCCCAGGCATGGTGGTACGCGAATACGATTCCGGGCAATCGGTCGGGTCCCCTCGAGTCCTCGTATCGGAGTTGGCTCTACAACCTCGGAAACGGCAAGTACGACGTGTACAACGGATTCCAGTACTACTACTCCACCGACGTGACGGACCTCAACGGGACCGTGGACCCGTCGACGGGGCAGACCCGCGTGGCGCTGTTCCTGACCGGGTGGGCCTACGACGTCCTCCAGGCGCGCTGGTTCTACTGGGGAAACGCGAGCTACCAGAGCGCCGTCTGCCAGAAATGGATCAACACGACGTTCGCGAATTGCGACGCGACCCTCCCCTACGGTGCCGTCCAACCTGCGGGCTGGAGCCCGATGGAGACATGCTGGTGCGAGAACGCGACGATCCAGGCGACGATCCGGTCGACGATGAACTTGGATTACCAGGCCGCAAGCGAGTACCAGTTCAACGCGTGGGGTGAGCCCGGCCCCGACGGACTCCCGAAGACGGGCGACGATGTCGCGGCGTGGGTCTTCAAACCGACGCTCATGGACTATGTCCCGCCGGCCGGCGCCGCGAGTCCCGCCGCGTCCCAATACCCGAACTCCGAGCTCCGGTGGTACGAGGGAAGCACCTCCGTGCACCTTTCGCCGGGAAGCTACGCCTATGGCCAGCCGTACGAATACATGACGGTACCCGCCCGGTGGGATCTCACGGTGGGCCACAGCCTCACGCTCGTCCTCCCGCGCGGGCCGATTCCGTGGATCGATCCGGTCAAGTCGAGCTGGGACGCCACGAACAAGATCGGTCACTACGTCATGTTCAACGCGACGCTCGCCCTGGGTTCGGTGACACCGCTCGGGACGTACGCCCTATGGGACTCCAGCGGGAACGTCATGTCGATCGCGGGACCGTGGGACTGGGGCACGAGCGCCCTCCCCATGGACTCGGCTCCCGTGATCGAGCTCGTGCCGGCGCCGTCGGGCTGACGATCGGGAGGCAGAGGTCGATGGACGTGCCGACGTCGCGCCGAACCTCTCGGCCGGGATTTCATCGAGGTCTTCGCATGGACGGGAGGTGCGCCGCTGGCCACCTATGACGTGGAAGTTCGCGACCTGACGAAGGTCTTCGACAATTCCGTGGTCGCGGTTCGGGGTGTGTCGTTCGGGGTCGAAAAAGGCTCCTTCTTTACCCTCCTCGGGCCCTCCGGCAGTGGAAAGTCGACGATCCTCCGGATGATTGGAGGTCTCGAGCGCCCCTCGAAAGGGCGGGTGTTCATCGGCGGCAAAGACGTGACCCGATTGCCGCCGTACGAACGCGACACGAGCATGGTGTTCCAGGGTCTCGCCCTGTTCCCCCACCTGACCGTCTCCGGGAACATCGGGTTCGGCCTCCGGATGCGGAAGGTCCCAAAAGATGTCATCGCGAAACGAGTCGAGGAGGCGCTCGATCTCGTCGCGCTGCCCCACAAGCGGTACGGGGAGCGGCGAATCAACCAGATCAGCGGCGGCGAACGGCAGCGGGTCGCGCTGGCCCGCGCCCTCGTCACCGAGCCGCAGGTCCTCCTGCTGGACGAACCGTTTGGGGCCCTCGACCTCAAACTGCGGAAGCAGATGCAGGTGGAAACGAAGAAGCTCCAACGTACGCTCGGCATCACGTTCGTCTTCGTCACGCACGACCAGGAGGAGGCGTTGACGATGTCGAACATCATCGGCGTCATCAACCGAGGGCGGATCGAGCAGATGGGAGACTCCCACGAGATCTACGAGCGACCCGCCACGAAGTTCGTCGCGGGCTTCATCGGAGAGGCGAACATCATTCGAGCCAATGTGGCGGAGCTTCGTACCGGCAACGCCCTCATGAAACACGATCGACTGGAGATTGTCGCGCCGGCGGAAGGCCTCTCGGTCGGGGAGGAGCTCTTCCTTTCCGTTCGGCCCGAGAAGGTCCGCGTGGGGTCTGCTGCCGATGGTTGTGCCAACCGGTTCGAGGGGACGATCGTCGACGAAGTCTACGTGGGGCTCTCGAGCAAGGTTACGATCCAATTGGACCTCGGTGGGCGACTCATCTCGCGCGTGTCGATTGCGGACATCGGGCAATCGATTCCGATCGGCTCCCACGTCGCGGTCGGTTGGGATCCGGGGAACGCGATCATCATCAGGCCTCCGTCCGAGACCGTCGCCTCCCGATTGGGGAAGTCGCCGAGTGTTCCCATGCGGAGCTCATTGTAAACGCGGCGATTTGCCGGACTATCTGGGCGCGTACACGAGCTTGGGCGCCTCCAGATTCTGGATCGCAGATTCGAACTTATCGCGCGACGGAACCACCCCCCGGATCGCGACAAGCACCCATCAGGATTCGATCGGATCATCGGTAGCCGAAGAGGCGTTCGTATTCCTTGTGGGTCAGAATCTCGAGGATGATCACCACGACCCCGGACCCCGGATGTCCGGATACTGTGTAGATTCCTCGGAATGCAAGCGGCAGCTCGAACCTCCAAGCATTCGCGAGTTGCCCTGGGAGGCCGCTTCGTCTGGCCAACGAGGTGGGAATCCGAGCCTTTGGTATTTGGTCGCCCGCGAACGGGTCAAGCTTAAGCCGAGCAATCCACCAGTTTAGCTTCCGCTGCTGTTTCCCCTCCAGGTGGGACTCCGCACGTGCGGCGCGTGGGCTGAGCCTCACCTCGCTGACGGTGAAGCGGGCCACTCATCGCCTCTCCCATCTTGCAATCCTTTTCCAGAACCCGAGGTCTTCATTCAAGACCCACATGACGCCTTTGGAACCCTCCGCGACGCATCCGAGGCGCTTGTAGTGCTCAATCGCATCTCGCAGGATCGGGTGCATGACTTTGCGTGGCAGTAGCTCCTTCACGCGGTTGAGGCTCAACGGTCGCTCCTGCTTTCTCAGGACGGCCTCTACCATGTGTAGGGTCGCGAGCGTCGGTCCTTTGTGACCCGGTTGAGCGTGACGGGATGCCCTCATGCAGGTAGGAATGAATCCATATACTATATGGACTTATCCTCTAGGTCAGCGAATCGCGTGGAACAGGAACGGCGCCACGAGATACAAGATGACGTTCCCGAGACTGTGGCTCAGGATGACGCCCCAGAGGTTCCGCGTTCTTAGGACGATAAACCCATAGAAAAGCCCAACCGCGAACACGAAGACGAGGTCGACCCCGCTGAGGAAGAAGATGTGGAGCGACGCGAAGATCGCGGTGACGTAGAGCAGGCCGCCGCGCCTTCCGAGGCCGTCTACCGCCCGTTTCAGCAGGATGGCACGGAAGATGAGCTCCTCGGAGAAGCCCGTGGCGAAGAAGATGACGAGGCCTCCGATGACGACCGAGCTCACGGTTAGACTTTCAATCCACGCGTCGGGTCGCAGAATGAAGAACTCCACCAGCCCCAGGGCGATTCCGGTGAGCGCGATCGCGGTCTGCTGTACGATCTCCGGCCACCGCTGGAGGGCCAGACCGAGGTCTCGCGGCCGCAATCGTTGCACATACGCGACTGCCGCGACGGAGACGAGGAGGGGCACGCTTACGAGCGCAAGCCACGGGATTGTGTTCAGCGGATTCGTCACGGGATCCGGGAAAGCCGCGGTCGGCACGAGTCCGAGGAAATTGTAGCGCGGGACCGCGAGGGAGAAGACCCGAACGAGGGAGGCCAGACTCGCCGCGACGAGGAGCGGCGAGAGCGTCGCGTCCTTCGGCTGAATCACGACCGAGAGGAACATCAGCGTGAACACGAGGAGGATGTGGATCGAAAGACCGATCGACTGGAACGGCCGTTCCAGTCCCGTCGACCCGCCGGGGATCGCGATGAGCACCTCCGCCGCGATCACCGCCGCGAGGTACGCGAGGAGATACGGCCACCGGGAGGTCCGAACGGACTCGACATGGGGCGTCGCGATCGCCGTGGCCATGATCACTCCAGGGGTTGCCCCAGGAATGGTTCCGAGGGGACCGCCTCGTACGCTTGCCGGGCCTCGAGGTACAAGTACGGAGTTGCGGCGACTTGGCCGATTACGTAGGCGTATGCGAGTCCGTCAATCCCAAGGTCGGGATTCTGCAATAGAAACCGTCCGAGGCCAAGGGTGATCGAGGTGACGATCGTCGCGGAGATGATCAGAGGGAGCGTCCTCTTCCGGACGCGGACACGGGTCCCGAGAATCCCATTCAGGAAGACCGGAATCGACGCGAACATCATGATGCGGAGCGGGGTCACCGCGTTGTCCGCGTATGCGGGATTCCCGCCCCCGAACAATCGCAACATCGGGTCGGAGAAGATCCACAGGACCGCCATCGCGGGTAGGAGGAGGGACACGCTCAACAGGATGGCCTGTCGTTCGCCGCGGCGGCGGTCCACATTCTTGTGGGATGCCTCCGCATAGAACGATGTGAACGCCGCCCCGGGGATGATGTAGAGGAGGCTCACGACGATCAGCGCGATGTAGAAGTAGGCCGCGTGGGAAGGTCCGTCGTTCGGTCCCAGCGTGTCGTAGATCAGGGCCGTCGGAAGGAGGACCCCGGCCGACCCAATAACGGCCGCGGCATAGTTGCCCAAAGAAAAGCGGAGGATTGGTCGGACTCGGTCGAACCGAAAATCCAATCGCGGTCGATACTTCGGCACGGCCCGCGGGATCAGGATGAACCCGAGGACGGCCACGCTCACGCCGAAGGAGAGGGCGAGGGAAAGGAAGACGCCCGCGCGGCCGGAGAGGAAGACGACGACGCCGAGGGCCACGGGGATCTTGAGGAGCGCGAAAATCGTGAGCCGGACGGTCTGCATCTCTGCCCGACGCATGGCGATGGACGTGCTGTCCAGAATCGGAGCCAGGCCGATGGTCACCGTGCAAAGGACGATCGTTAGGATGTAGGGCGGATCCTGCAGGACGAAGGCCAGGCTGGGGATCAACACCGGCAGCACCGCGAGGAAGACAAGGCTGAGGGCGAAGGTCACGACGCCGGAAAGCGTGAGGCCCGCGTTCACCAGCGCGGGCTTGTCCTCGGTCTCCGGCAGGTAGCGGATCAGCCCGACGCCGATCCCGAGGTTGCCGAGGACTCCGACGAAACCCAGGGTCGAGAACAGCGTGATCGCGGCCCCGATGTCCGCCTGTTGATACCGGATCGAGACGATGAGCCAGAAGAAGAAGCCCAGTCCGCTCGCGATCACGGAGGTGAGCATGATGAAAATCGCGTTGCGGTACAATGAGCCTTTGACTTGGTCCCATCCGCGGCCGACGAGCCGGACCAGCTGGTCGCGTGCGGTATTCATCGGGCTGCCTGTGTCGCAAATCGCGAACGTGGATAAAGGCTTCGCTCACGCACGGCGAGAGAGGGTTCCGTTCTCCAGATGATACGCTGTCGCAGCGAGCCCGGGGACCGCGGCGTCGTGGCTCGCGACGACGAGGGCCGTGCGGAAGGAAGTCCGGGCGAGTTCGAACGCGGCGAGAACTGCGGCGCTCCCTTTCCCATCCAACGCAGCGGTCGGCTCATCGGCCAGGATCACTTTCGGACCGTTCGCGAGGGCGCGGGCCACCGCAACGCGCTGCGCCTCCCCGACGGAAATCTCCTTCGGTCGCCGGGTGGCGAGGCGAGTGAGTTGGAATGCCGCGAGCAGGTCGGCCACGCGCGCATCGGCCGGCTTCCGAGCGAGTCGCAACGGCAACGCGACGTTCTCCTCGACGGTGAGATCGTCGATGAGGTTGTGGGTCTGGAAGACAAACCCCACATCATGGAGGCGGATCTTCGCGAGGGCGGATTCCTTCAGACGCGAGATCTCCTTCCCGCCGATCGCCACGGAACCACGACTCGGCACGTCGAGCCCGCCGAGGAGCGAGAGGAGGGTGGTCTTCCCGCTGCCGTTCGGCCCGAAGACGAGGATTGCCTCCAAGGCGGCCACGTCGAGGTCCACGCCGCGGAGGACGTCCGCGCGACCATCGTAGCTCTTCCAGAGGTCGCGTGCTCGCACGACGAGCTCGGCCATCGTGCGGTCCATCGGGTTCTTCCGGGAAAAACGTTCGCGCCCGCATCCAGTTTCATCGGGCTTCGAGAAGGCCGGTCCGACCGCGAAGGTTCAAAGCCTCTTGGGCGTGATTGCCCCCGAGGTGTGCCCTTTGTCGGAACCGCCAGCCGAAGGCGCTCGACTCTCTTCGCCGAAATTGCTTTTCGCGAGGACGCCCGCGGAATTCACGCGCGTGTTCCGAAAGGATCTCGCAACGTGTCGCGTTCTCCTTGCCAAGATTATCGATGTCGCCGGTCAGCGGACGATCGAGAACACGCTCGTGCTGTTCGACGAATTGTCCCGTCGGCTCGAAGAACTGCTCTCCCAGCCGAAGTTCCTCTTTGACGTCCATCCGGATCCCTTGATGCGTCAGGCGGGAGACGAAGCGTTTCAGGAGGCCGACCGTTTCGCCACGGAGTTGAGCTTGAACCGCGAGTTGTACGATCGCCTCGCGGCGGTCGACGTCTCGCGCGAGCCGGAGGCCACCCGCTACGCGGTGACGAAGATCCTCCGGGATTTCCACTTGGCCGGCGTGGACCGCGACGACGCGACGCGGGCCCGCGTGAAGGCGTTGCGCGATGAGATCACGGCGATCGGACAGGAATTCGACAAGAACATCCGGGAGGACGTTCGCTCCGTCCGCGTCGCACCGGCCGACCTCGAGGGCCTCCCCGAGGATTTCGTGAAGGCGCATCCACCCGGGGACGACGGCAAGGTCGCGATCACGACGAACTACCCGGACTCCGTCCCCGTGTTTCGCTATGCCCGCAAGGAATCCGTCCGGCACGACCTGATGAAGGAGTACCTGAACCGGGCGCATCCCGCGAACCTCGACGTCCTCGCGCGGCTGATCGGAAAGCGCGACGAGCTCGCGCACCTTCTGGACTACGAACACTTCGCGACGTACATCACGGCGGACAAGATGATCGGGACCGCGGAGGCGGCGCAGGCGTTCGTGTCCAAGGTCGCGGGCGTCGCCGAGCCGCGCGCGCGGGACGACTACGAGGAACTGCTCGCCCGGAAGCGTCGCGATGTCCCGCGGGCGAACGCGCTCGAGCGCTGGGACCTGAACTACTACACCGAAGTCGTGCGCGCCGAATCGTACGCCTTCGACGCGAAGTTGCTCCGTCCGTATTTCGAGTTCCGGAAGGTCCGGGCCGGACTGTTCTCGATCACGAGCCGGATATTCGGGGTGCGGTATCGCCGGGTTTCGGGGACCCCGGTCTGGCATCCGTCCGTGGAGGTGTACGACCTCTACCGCGGTCGTCGGCGTCTCGGTCGATTCTATCTCGACCTCCACCCACGCAAGGACAAGTACACGCACGCGGCCGCCGCGGTCCTCGTCATCGGCACGGCCGGTCATCGGCTCCCGCAGGCGGCGCTCATGTGCAACTTCCCCGAGCCGGACGCGGGCCATGGACCCGCGCTGATGGACTTCTCCGAGGTGGAGACGTTCTTCCACGAGTTCGGCCACCTCTTGCACAGCCTCCTGTCCGGCGGAGTCCGCTGGGGGCGGAATGCGATGGGCGGCATCGAATGGGATTTCGTGGAGGCGCCGTCGCAGATGCTGGAGGAATGGGTCCGCGACCCCGAAGTCCTGCAGACGTTCGCCCGCCATCACGAGACGGGCGAACTCGTTCCCGCGGATCTCATTGCCCAGATGCGGCGCGCCGAGGCATTCGGACGAGCCTACGAGGTCCAGCGACAGCTGTTGTACGCGACGCTATCGCTCCTGTACTACACGCGGGACGCCGGGGGTATCGACACGACCGCGGTGCTGCGGGAGGCCCATTCCCGCTTCCCGCTCATCCCCCATTTCGAGGGGACCCACTTCCAGTGCAACTTCGGCCACCTGAACGGATACTCGGCGATCTATTACACGTACATGTGGTCCCTCGTCATCGCGAAGGACCTGTTCAGCCGGTTCCGGGCGCACGGATCGCTGCTCGACCCGGTGGAAGCGGAGCGGTACCGGGATCGCATTCTCGGACGGGGAAGCGAGAAGCCCGCAGCCGATTTGGTGCGGGACTTCCTCGGTCGCGAGATGGGGTTCGGACCGTTCGAGGCGTGGCTCCGAGAGGCCGGTTGACCGGCGCCTCAGCGCGACTGCGCCCGATACCAGGCGAGGGTCCGCTCGAGGCCTTCGCGAAGGGACGTCCGCGGCGCGAAGCCGAGTTTCTCGGCGGCCTTCGTGATGTCGGCGCACGAATCGCGGATGTCGCCAGGTCGCGGGTCGAGGCGTTTCGTGCGGACCGGTACGCCTGCGATTTCCGAGAGGAGGCGGGCCACCTCGCTGACCGAGGTCGCGGTCCCCGAACCCACGTTGATAATCTGTCCCGCGACGGGTCGTTCCCCTGCGAGCTCCAGGGCCGTCGTCAAGTCTCCGACGTACAGGAAGTCGCGGGTCTGAGCCCCATCTCCGAAGATATCGATTCCCCGGTTCGCCGCAATCGATGCGGAGAATTTCGCGATGACGCTCGCATACGGAGATGTCGGATCCTGGCGCGGGCCGTATGCGTTGAAGATCCGTGCGACGACGGTCTCGAGTCCTTTCAGAGAGGCGATCTCCTCGCACCCGAATTCGCCGACCATCTTCGAGCTGGCGTACGGCGACGCGGGCGCGGGGCGCATCGTCTCGACCTTCGGGTTCTCCTCCGAGCTCCCGTACACCGCGGCGCTCGAGGCGAACACGACCCGCCGCACGCGCGCGTCCACGGCCGCCTTGAGGACCGCGAGCGTGCCTTGTACGTTCGTGCGCCAGTACGCCTCCGGGTGCGCGACGCTGTCCGGGACCGAGGTCTTCGCCGCGAGGTGATAGACGATCTCGTGGCCCGCCATCGCGGCGGATAGGGCCTTGCGGTTCAGGATCGATGCCCGCTTCACGCGGATCTCCCGAGGGACCGTCTCGAGGTTCCGCAACGAGCCCGTTGAGAGATCGTCGAGGACCGCGACGTCATTCCGCGCGCCGAGGTGTTCGACGAGATGGGAACCGATGAACCCGGCGCCGCCGGTCACGAGGACCCGTGTCCCTTCCATGGGCTCGCGCCGCACGGAAG
>Ga0209761_1001137_pt1 | contig 17039 bp, 17 predicted proteins | sample GraSoi013_1_40cm_4_FD_185818 | JGI IMG/M metagenome (GOLD analysis project Ga0209761, IMG submission 185818) | Grasslands soil microbial communities from the Angelo Coastal Reserve, California, USA - Sample 09_25_2013_1_40cm (SPAdes) (version 2) | ecosystem: Environmental > Terrestrial > Soil >...
GGGGGGGGGGGGGGGGGGGGGGGGGGGGGGGGGGGGGGGGGGGAGGCTGCGCTCGGTGTCGTGCCGATCGGCAGCGGGAACGATTTCGCCAAGCTCGCAGGCGTGTACCGGCACAGCCCGGTGCGCGCGGTGCGGCGGCTCGTCACCGCGCAGACGGCGAGGTTCGACGCCGGCCTGGTCTGCGGCGAGTACTTCGTGAACAGCGTGGGGTTCGGCTTCGGACCGGAGGTCGTGCGCGTCCGGAACGCCATGCCGGGGCTCTCGGGGGTCGCTTCGTATTTCGTGCCGGTGTTCCGCGCGTACGTGCGGTTTCGCCCGCCACGCTTCGAGGTCCGGGCGCGCGGATTCGCGGAGACGGGGTACATGATGATGGTGGAGGTGTGCAATGGCACGACGGCCGGCGGCAGTTATCGTTTCGCCCCCGACGCGTTGCCGGGCGACGGCCGCCTGGACGTGTGTCTCGTGCGGCGCGTCTCCCTGCTGCGGTTCCTCATGGCGGTGCCGCGGGTGATGCGCGGGACGCATGCGACGATGCGGGAGGTTGCCCTGTTTCAGACCCGCGAGGTCACCATCCGCTCGCTCGAGGGGCCGCTGCTCCTGCACCTGGATGGCGAGCTGCGCGAGCCGGACGCGCGCCAGTGCACGGTGCGGCTGGAGCCAGGGAGGCTGAAGGTGATGGTGGCGCGATGAAGGCGGTCTGGCGGACGGGCGGGCCGGCGGTCCGTGGAGGCGCCTGCGTGGTGGTGCTTCTGTCCGTCTGTTCGGCCGTGCGACTGTCCGCCCAGGTACCCGATACCGCCCATGCTCCGCCGCCGCTCGTCACCACCGGCGCGCTCGTCGTTGCCACCGATACCGCGCACCGCATCCGGCCGATGGGCGCGTTCCTGCGCTCGCTGCTCGTGCCGGGGTGGGGTCAGGCAGCGACGGGCCGGCACGTCACCGGCGCGCTGTTCGCGACGTGGGAAGGCGTCGCCGCGATGATGGCCCTCAAGGCCCAGTCGGAAATGCACTATCTCAAGGAGACGCAATCGCCGAACGTCGTCGCGAAGCGGCAGGAAGTCCAGGATTGGGTTGTGCTCTGGGTCTTCAATCATCTCTTCTCCGGGGCCGAGGCGTTCGTCTCGGCGCACCTCCAGGATTTTCCCAGGGATTTGAAGCTTCGGGCGTTCCCGGGCGGGGTCGGGATCAGCGTGCCGGTGCCCCGTCCGTGAACCCGGCGCCGCTCGGCGTGTTCGATTCCGGCATCGGGGGACTCACCGTCGCCCGGGCGGTGTTCGAGCGCTTGCCGCATGAGTCCGTGATCTATTTCGGCGACACGGCGCGCGTCCCCTACGGCCCCAAGTCGCCGGACACGGTGCGTCGGTACTCGGGCGAGATTCTGGCGTACCTGCACGCGCGCGGGGTGAAGGCACTCGTCGTCGCGTGCAACACCATCAGTGCTCAGGCGCTCGACTTTCTGCGAGAGCGCTCGCGCGTACCCCTGGTCGGCGTGATCGAGCCGGGCGCGCGCGCGGCGGTGCAGGGGACGAGGTCGGGGAAAATCGGCGTGATCGGGACGGCGGGGACGATCGCGAGCGGCGCCTACGAGCGTGCGATCAAACGGCTGCGGCCAGACGCCGCGGTATGCGTCCAGGCCTGCCCCCTGTTCGTGCCGCTGGTCGAGGAGGGATGGTTCGACCACTCCGCGACCGAGCTGATCGCGCGGGAATATCTCGCCCCGCTCCAGCGCGCCGCGGTGGATGTGCTGGTGTTAGGCTGCACCCACTATCCCCTGATGAAGCCGCTGCTCGGCCGGGTGCTGGGTCCCGGGGTGACGCTGGTCGACAGCGCCGAGGAGACCGCGAAGGTGGTGGTCGAGGACCTGACGCGAGGCGGACTCGCGGCTTCCCCGAACAATCGCCCCACGCACCGCTTCGTCGTGTCGGACGATGAGCCCCATTTCCGCAAGGTGGGCGCGAAGTTTTTAGGAGAGAAGTTGCAGCACGTCGAGGTGGTGCCGCTCGGGTAATCGAAACCCGTCACGCGACTACGTATCACTGAAACGTCCTTAGCTCTACGCCGTCTTTCGTGACGACCGCATACCTGCCCCCGTCGAGGAAGGCCCCGGGATTCAGGTACGCCCGCCCGTTCGGCAGCTGCGACAGGGCCGGTCGATGCGTGTGGGCGAGGATGGCCAGCTGCAGGTCGGGCCGCCGCGCCAGCAGCTCCTCGGCGTAGCGGGCCTGGGCCCGCTCCGCCCGGTCCAGCACCGCCCGGTCGCGCGTGTTGTCCGCGAGCTTGCGGGAAAGCTGGTGCGCGATCCAGGAGCCCACGTCGGGATGGAGCGCGCGGAACGCCCGGATTGTCACCCGGTGACGCGTGACCTGGTGCATCACGCGGGCGCTCCAGTGCTGCTCGGTCATCCCGTCGCCGTGGGCCACGAAGGCGCGGCGTCCCGCCAAGTCGAGCTCGGCTTCCCCCGGATGGAAGGCGATGCCCAGGTCGTGGATGAGAAAGTCGCCGCCCCATCGATCGTGGTTGCCGCCCACGAACGTGATGGGGACGCCGCGCGTGCGCAGGGCGTGGAGCTTCGCGATCGTGGCGAAGTGCCGGCGCGGGATCACCGAGCGGTATTCGAACCAGAAGTCGAACAGGTCGCCGTCGATGAGGAGCGCGTCCCCCAGATCCGGTACCGCGTCGAGGAAGCGGTGAAACGCGGCGGCAACCGCGGGGGGGACCTGGCCGAGATGCGCGTCGGCGACGACCACCACACGGGAGGCTGGCAGGGGCACGGCCCCCAAGCTAGTGCCGTTCCAACGATTCACGCCAGCTCGGGAAGACCACGTTGGAACGGCACTAGGAATCGTGGAGGAGGGCCGCAAGCGCCTGTCGTTATTTGACTTTTCGCGGGTCGCGGCGGATTTTTGCCCCGGCGTGATCAGCTCGATAACCCTGCGCGTCAACTATTCCGAAACCGACCAGATGGGCGTGGTCTACCACGCCAACTATTTGATCTGGTTCGACCGGGCTCGCACCGAGCTGATGCGGGAGACGGGGCTGACCTACAAAGAGCTCGAGCAGCAGGGCGTCTACCTCGCCGTCTCCGAAGTCAGCGTGCGTTACCGGGCCGCCGCCCGGTACGACGACCTGGTACAGGTCCGTTGCTGGGTGCGCGAGCTCGCGTCCCGACGCGTGACGTTCGGCTACGCGGTCGAGCGGGCGGGGACGGGCGAGCTGCTCGCCACGGGCGAGACATCGCTCGTCTCGCTCACCCACCAGCACACGCTCACGCGTTTGCCGGCGCATGTGATCGCCCTGCTCGAGCCGGTTCCGGATCCGGTGGATCTGTGAGACGCGCGTGCCGACGCTCGCCGTCGTATCACTCCCACGCCGGGTTTAACTCTTGAGACCGCAACATTTTCCGCTTGACCCGCGGATAGCACTCTCCTACATTGCCGCCTGTGCGCTGCTGGCCGGCTGCCCGCGCCAGCCCGCGCCGTTGGTGCCGCAGCCGCTGGCCCCGGTGGATCGAGACTCTGCCGTCGTTTGGAGTCGGGCCACGCTGCCGACCCGCTACACCGCGATCCGGTTCCGGTGGAAGTATCAGGACGACCAGAAGCGCTGGGGCGGGCGCGGTCAGGCGCGCCTCGCGCCGCCGGATTCGCTGCGGTTCGACTACGTGGGGCCGCTGGGACTCGGCGCGGGCGCCGCGGCCATCGTCGGCGATTCGGCGATCTGGGCGGATCCGGAGCAGAACTTCCGTTCGCTGATCCCGGCGGTGCGGATGCTGTGGGCGGCACTTGGTATCGTGCGGCCGCCCGCGCCGGACGCCCTGGTTTTCGGGGGAGGGGGAGGGGGAGGGGGAGGGGGGGCCGATTCGAGCGTCCGGATCTGGCGGCTCGCGGCGGACGGGGACACGCTCGACTACCGCGAGACGCGCGGCGGCGCGGCGAGAGGGCAAGGTGTTGGCGCGCAGCCGCACCGAATTCGACGCGCAGCGGATGCCGGCGCGCGCCCGCATGGATTTTCCGGAGGAGAGGGCTCGTTTTGAGCTTACGGTGGTCTTGGTCGATACGGCCGCGGTGCTCGATCCTGCGATTTGGCGCGGGCGCCGTTAGCGCGCTGGCCATCGCGCTCAGCGGGTGCCTGTACGGCTTCACCGGCGGCGGGCTGCCGAACATCAAGACCGTCGCCATTCTGCCCTTCGACAACCAGACCGCCGAGCCGGCGCTGACGAAGGAAGTGAACGACGCGGTGCTCGAAGCGTTCCAGCGCCGGCTCGGGCTCCGGCTCGCGGGGGAGAGCAACGCGGACGCGGTGGTGCGCGGCAAGGTCATCCGCTACGACCCCGACGTACCGGTCGCGTACCAGGGGGGCCAGCAACGCACCGACGTCACGCGGCGCCAGGTCCAGATCACCATCGACGTCGAGATCCTCGATCAGCGGGAGGGCAAGACCCTGTGGCAGCGGCAGGGGCTCAGTGAGATCGGCGACTACGCGCCGCCCCAGGAAGCCGCGGGCCGCAAGATCGCGCTCCAGAGGCTCGTCGACGACCTGGTCGACGGGGCGCAGTCGCAATGGTGAAGCCCCCCTCCCGCGGTCGCCGCGGCGCCAGCTCCACCGGCTGCCTCGTCTCGCTGCTCTTCCTGGTCGGGGCGCTGTACTACGGCGTCAACATCGGTGAGTTGTTCTTCCGGTACTATCGCCTGCTCGACGAGATGCAGACCCAAGCCCAGCTCGCCCCCTCCCTCGACGACGGTACGATCCGCCGCCGGATCCAGGCGGCCGCGCAGGATATCGGTCTCCCACCCGAGGCCCAGCAGATCCGGATCGTGCGGCGGGCGTCGCCGCGGGAAATCGTGATCGAGACCCAGTACAGCGAGACCGTCAATCTCCCGCTGTTCAACCATACGTTCGACTTCCATCCCAAGGCGACGCAGCCGCTTTAGCCCGCCCACGTGGGCGCTGGCCGCAGGTCTGCCGCTCCTGCTCGGGGCAGCCGGCGGGATCGACGTCGCCCGGTTTTTCCTGGTGTTTGCGATCATGCTGCTCGCCGGGAAATTCGCCGGCGAGGCGTTCGAGCGCCTGGGCCAGCCGGCCGTGATGGGCGAGCTCTTGGCGGGCATCCTGCTCGGCGCCGGTTTTCTCAAGGTGATCCCGATCGGCCCGGACGACCCGCTCACCTCCGTGTTTCGGCTGCTCGCCCAAGTCGGCGTGGTGGTGCTGCTGTTCGAGATCGGGCTCGAGACCGATCTCAAGGCCATGATGCGCGTGGGGACCGCCGCGACGGCGGTCGCGGTGGTGGGTGTCGCGGTGCCGTTCGGGCTCGGCTTTCTGTACTGGCGGTCCAGCTGGCACGGCGTCGAGCACACGTCCGCCGACTCGCTGACGACCGCCATCTTCGTGGGCGCGACGCTCACCGCGACCTCGGTCGGGATCACCGGGCGCGTGCTCAAGGACCTGCAGGTGCTGCACAGCCTGGAGGCGCGCCTGATCCTGGGCGCCGCGGTGATCGACGACGTCATCGGGCTCGTGATCTTGAGCGTCGTTTCGGGACTCGCCGCCGGCACGGCGTTCAGCCTGCACGGTGCGCTGCGGATCCTCGGTGTGGCGGTCGCGTTCCTCTTTCTGGCCCTGTGGATCGGTCTGAAGGTCGCCCCGCGGCTCTTCGGTCTGGTGGACCGAATGCGGGTGCGGGGCGTGTTGGTCGTGTCGGCCTTCGCCTTCCTGCTCCTGCTGTGTGTCTTGGCCGAGCGCGCCGGCACGGCACTCATCATCGGTGCCTTCGCCGCAGGGCTGATCCTGTCGGAGACGAAGCAATTCGGCGCCATCGAGGAGCGGATCAAGCCGGTCGCCGACATCTTCACGCCGATCTTCTTCCTGAGCATCGGCGCCGCCGTCGACCCGCGCGTGTGGAACCCCTTCGTGCCCGAGAGCCATCAGACGCTGGCGATCGGCGGCACGCTCTTCGCCATCGCCGTCCTCGGAAAGTTTGCGAGCGGCTGGGCGGTCCCGTGGCGGCGGTTCAACCGGCCGGCGGTCGGTGTGGGGATGGCCCCGCGCGGCGAGGTGGGGCTCATCTTCGCGCAAATCGGGTTGGCGGCGGGCATTCTCTCGAACCGGCTGTTCAGCGCCATCCTGTTCGTCGTCATCGCCACGACGCTCGTGACCCCGCCGCTCTTGCAGTGGACCCTGCGCTGGGGCGCGACGCTCGACGAGGATTCGGTCCCGTGAGCACGGGCGAGAAGATACGCGCGCCGGAGGACGCCGCCCGGTGGCGCGAGCGGCAGCGCGGGCCCGTCGTGTTCACGAACGGCGTGTTCGACCTCCTGCACGTCGGGCACGTGACGCTGCTCGAGGCGGCGCGCGCCGAGGGCGGGGCGCTGGTCGTGGGTGTGAACAGCGACACGTCGGTGCGACGGCTGGAGAAGGGGACCGACCGACCCATCGTGCCCGAGCGGGAGCGGGCCCGCCTGCTCGCCGCGCTCGCCTGTGTGGACTGTGTCGTGCTGTTCGACGAGGACACGCCGCTGGCGCTGATCGAGCGGCTGCGTCCCGACGTGCTCGTCAAGGGAGCGGACTATGCGCGCCGGGCGATCGTCGGTGCGGACCAGGTCGAAGGGTGGGGCGGGCGGGTCGTGCGAGTTCCCCTCGTGAAGGGGGCGTCGACCAGCCAGCTGCTCGCGCGCCTCCGCGGCAAGGCAGGGCGGTGACCCAGCCCCCCCAGCCCGCCCAGCCCCCGGCTCAGACGAAGCTCTTGATCGCGACTCGCAATCACGGGAAGATCCGGGAAATCCGCGACCTGTTCACCGGCCTCCCGTTCCAGCTGGTGTTCCCGGTCGACCAGTTCCTCGAGCGGCTGCCGGATGAGGCCGATCTGGAGCGCGGCACGAGCTTCGCCGAGAACGCGGTCGCCAAGGCGCGCTACTTCGCGAAGCGCGCCACGATTCCGACCCTCGCCGAGGACTCGGGGCTCGAGGTGGACGCGCTCGAGGGCGCGCCGGGGGGGGGGGGGGGGGGGGGGGGGGGGGGGGCGGGGGGGGCGGGGGTGGCGGGGGGGCTGACGCCGCGAACAACGCGCTCTTGCTCGAGCGCCTGGCGGGCGTTCCCGACGAGCAGCGCACCGCGCGCTACCGGTGCGTCGTGGCCTATCTCGATACGCCGCTCGCGAAGCCCCAGCTGGTCGAGGCGACGTGCGAGGGGCGGATCCTGTCCGAGCCCCGTGGGAGCGGCGGCTTCGGCTACGATCCGCTGTTCTTGTCGAGCGATCTGGGGATGACGTTCGCCGAGGCGCCGATGCCGGCGAAGCAGCGCGTGTCGCATCGCGGGCGAGCGATCCGAGCGCTGGTCGAGGTGTTGGTGCGGCGGTCCCGCTAGCCCCGTGCCGTCTGTCAGTATGGATGAAGGGCCTTCACTCGCGCCTCCAGATCGGCCGGCTCAGTCTCCACCACTCGCCCGAGCGGACTGACGTAGATGCGCACCGTGGGCGCGCCTGGGACCCGGGTTGGCCCGAACGTAAAGCACCACACGCGCGGGTGTTCCGGCAGCCGGGCCATGCCGCGCCACACAAACGTGGTGGTTTGGGTCCCCATCTCCGGCGGGGGCGAGCCGAGCAGTGTGCCCACGGCCAGGAAGGCGGCGGCCCACGAGGCGCCTGCCAGCAGCGCGGCGGCGAAGGCAGCCATGACCGTCAGCCAGAACAGGCGAGCCATTGCGGATTCCGAGTTGGGGAGCTTCGCGTAAGGAATAGCGCTTCAGCCCCGGCCGCACAACCGCAACCCTGGACATCGCGCGGTTTGGAGGCCAGCGAAGCCCGGGTTAAGTTGCTGACTCGCAGTAGCAACGGGGCGTAGCGCAGTCCGGTAGCGCGTCTGGTTTGGGACCAGAAGGTCCCGGGTTCAAATCCCGGCGCCCCGACTTCCCAACGTCAATCCGCTCAACCGCTTCACAAAGACTTCAGGAACGCGATGATGGCTTCCTGATCGCTCTGGGTCAGCTTACGAAAACGGTTGGACACGCGGCTCGCTTCGCCCCGATGCCGCACGATGGCGTCGCGTAACGTCAGCGACGCCCCGTCGTGCATGAGCCGCGGACGGAGGCGCACCCCCCATAACGGGGCCGTCCGCACCTTGTTCCTGGTGCGGCCGACACTGTCGATCGAAAACTCCCTCCACGCGACCTTATAGACGGCCGGCCCATAGTGCTCCGGCATGGCCATGACGATCCCGTCGCCGGTGCCGACGTTGTGCAGCAGGAAATCGCCGAACGGGTGAAATGCCTTCTCGCCCAGCGCCGATGGGATGGTGTCGGTGCCGCCGTTGATCGCGGTTCCGGCGGCGGCGGTGACAAGGGTGCGAACGTGGCAGGTGGCGCATCCGATCGTGTCGAACAATTCCGACCCGCGGCGCGCCGCGGGGGTCGCGGCCAGCACCGTGTCGCGGGCGGGTGCCTTGGTGGCCCGCAGGAAGCGGGCGAACCGGTCGATATCTGCAAGCCCGTCGGCGTCGGTCGTATTGTTCGGTTCGGATACCGTATTGCACAGCGTGGTCACTTCATCGGGGAATAGCCGGCTGGTGATGCCCATCTCATTGAGGTAGGCATCGGCCGAGAACGAGAGCAGACTGGCGTGCTGATCCTTCCAACCGAACCGCCCGATGCGCGTCTCCCCCTGGGCTTCCAAGATGGGTACATACAGCGCCTGACCGCGGATCGTGCCGCGCGTCGTCCGGCGTTGCGCGCGGGCGATCTCGATCAGCGTCTCGTCGGCAACGGCTTCCACCAACCCGTCGCCCAGCAGGCTGAGGGACGCGCGCGTCGTGCGAATCGTCTCCGTGTCAGGCACCCGCTCTTGAATCTCGGAATCCGGGAACGCGGCGCTGGGGCAAATGGCCCGATCGTTGACGAGCGTGCGACCGGAGATGACCACCGTCCCGCGCGCGATCGGGATGTCGGCGTTGCGGAACCGCCCATCCGGTCCCAGGTGACCCACCCGCAATTCCGCGATCTGACTCGCTCCGCCCGAGGTGGGGTTTTGATGGCACTCGCGGCAGGCCTGCGCGTTGTAGAGTGGTCCCAAGCCGTCCGCGATTTCTTCCACTTCGTCGAATGCGTCCTGATCGGCTTGGTGGATGGAGTCAGTGGCCGCGCCGTTACTCCGGTTGTCGAATCCGGTGGGTGCCTCCGCCGCGGTGCTCGGAACCGGGACCTGAATCGGTGGAGCGGGCGCACCCACACCGCACGCAGCCAGCGTGAACGTCACGGCGGTGAGCCACATCGCGGGGCGCGACAACCTGGCGTCAACCATGCGAACCTCACGAAACGAGGGGTCGAGAACGAACCTTCCTGGCCCGAAAATATTGCTCCCCCGGCTCCACTTTCCCATATCGGTCTCATGGGAGTGTTCCCGGGCGTTACGTAGACCAGCAGGGCCACAACACGGCCAGCAGAATGGCAGTGATTAACGGCGGCGAGCAACGGACTCCCCGCGCTAGGTGGGCGGAGGGGCTGGGCGCCGTAAACTCTCGCGGACGGCTGGCGAGGACCTGACACGGGAATCCCCCTGAAGAAAGCGGGTGAGGTGCTCGCCTGAGTGACGAGCGCGTGATCTCACCAGAAGGTCCCGGGTTCAAATCCCGGCGCCCCGACTTGAAACCCAGGTGTTTTCCCGATTGACAGCCTCCGCTTGCCCGGTCAGGTTGCAGCCATGGAGCAGACACGCGACGCCCTGCCGGGGGCGTGGGCCCGTCTCAAGCTCGACGTGAGCTGCGGCCTCAGGCGGGGCGCCTGGTATCGCGTCGTGGGACTCACCCCCGAGGACGCGGTCCTCCAGGTGCCCCGGCGCGAACGGGTCCGCGTCCCACGGCGCTACCTGCAAACGCTCTTCGCCCGGCCGCGCCACTGGACCCTCGTGGTGCGTCCCTCCCCCGCCGACGAGCCACCCGACCCTTGGCGCTCGCGCTACGCGGTTTGCCCCGTCTGTCGCGCCCGCGCCCCCATCACACGCTACACCCTCGACATGCGGTGCGCGAAGTGCAACGGTGAGTTCGGGATCGCCTGGGATGAGCGGTATCTGGCGCTGGGGTAAGACGCTAGCGAGCGGGAACTTCCGAGCGGCATCGGTGGTTGACACAGAGTCGCGGCCACGTGGCGAGATCCCTATGACGACCAAGAAGCGCGCTGTCACGAAACGCCGGTCGCCCAACGCGTGCCGGCATCCACAACACTACGAAACCGATTGGCTCGGCCGCACCTATATGGGCTGCCCGATCTGCAACCGCTGGAAGCGCATGAAGGTCAAACCGGCACCCGCCGACGGCAAACGTCTGGCGGCGTGAAGACTAGAGGGGCTATTCGCCGTAGGGAATCCAGATGTTCTTGACCTGAGTCGCCTCTCTCAGGAATTCCCGCCCTTCCCCCCACGTGGCGTCCATCCAGTCTCTGGCATGCCACTCGACCCACGTCCGCTTCATGTTTCCGGCTGATGCCCGCTCGACCTCGGCCCCGGCGGTCTGATTTCCGAAGTACCACACGGCGTCCACGTCGTCGTGCTCCGCGAGCACCTTCGCGAGCGCGTCCTTGGCCCCCGTGACGATGTTGATCACGCCGGCGGGCACGTCCGAGGCATCGAGCACGGTGTACAGCTCCGTGGCGGCGAGCGGATGGATCTCCGACGGGATCGCGATCACCGTGTTGCCGACCGCGACGGCCGGGGCGACGAGCGACACGAATCCCAAAAGGGGCTCCTCTTCCGGGCAGGCGATGCCGATCACGCCGACGGGTTCGTTCATGGCGAGCGTGACGCCCCGGATCGGGGTCTGGTGCACGGCCCCGTCGTACTTGTCGGCCCACGCGGCGTAGGAGAAAAGGCGTGCGATGCTCGCGTCCACTTCACGGCGCCCGTCGCCGACAGGGCGGCCCGTGAGGCCCGCGATCCGATCCGCGAATTCGTCGGCGCGCTGCGCCAGGTTCTCGGCGAGATAGTACAGGACCTGCCCGCGATTGTGGCCGCTCGTCTTCGCCCATCCGTCTGCGGCGTGCGCCGCTTCGACGGCGTTCCGGATGTCCTTGCGGTTCCCCTCCGCGACCTCGGCGAGCAACGCGCCTGACGGGGAGAGGATTTTCCGGCTGTAACCTTGATCGGGGCGGACCTGCGCGCCACCGATGAAGAGCTTGTAGGTCCGATCGATCGGCGGGATGGGAGATGCGGGATGCGGGATGCGTGCCGCGCGGGCTGGCTTCCCTGGCTTCTTTTTCGCATCCCGCATCTCGCTTCCCGCATCCCGTTCGGGCTTCAAGTACTCCCACATGCCTTCCCGACCGCCCTCGCGCCCGAATCCCGACTCCCGGTACCCCCCGAACCCCGAGGCCGCGTCGAACAGATTGGTGCAATTGATCCACACGACGCCCGCTTTGATCTTGGGCGCTACGTCGAGCGCGAGGTTGATGTTCTCGGTCCACACGCTCGCCGCGAGGCCGTACGGCGTGTTGTTCGCGAGCTCCACGGCCTCGGCGGGGGTGCGGAACGTCATCGAGACGAGCACCGGGCCGAAGATCTCGACCTGGGCGATGGTGGCGGCGGGCGAAACGTTCGTGAACAGCGTCGGCGGGTAGAAGTAGCCGTCCGTTGGGCAGGCCCACGACGGCTGCCACATGGTCGCGCCTTCCTCGACGCCGGTGTTCACTAGCGAGCGGATGCGTTCGAGCTGTACCGGCGCGACGATCGCGCCCATGTCGATCGCCTTGTCGAGCGGCGGGCCGACCCGCAGCTTCTCCATCCGGGCGCGCAGTTTGGCGACCAGTCGCTCGGCGATCCCCTCGTGCACCAGTAGCCGTGACCCCGCGCAACACACTTGCCCCTGGTTGAACCAGATCGCGTCCACCACGCCTTCGACCACGCTGTCCAAGTCGGCGTCATCGAACACGATGAACGGGCTCTTCCCGCCGAGCTCGAGGGAGAGCCGCTTCCCCGATCCTGCGGTCGCCTTGCGGATGATCCGGCCCACCTCCGTCGAGCCCGTGAAGGCGATCTTGTCGATGTCGGCGTGGTTCACGATCAGCTCGCCGGTCCGGCCGTCCCCCGTCACCACGTTGAGGACGCCCGCCGGGAGCCCCGCCTCGTGCGCGATCTCGCCGAGGCACAGCGCCGTGAGCGGCGTGAACTCGGCCGGCTTCAGGACGACGGTGTTTCCGGCGGCGAGCGCCGGCGCGATTTTCCACGCCACCATCAGCAGCGGGAAGTTCCAGGGGACGATCTGCCCGACCACGCCCACGGGCCCGTAGCCCGCGAACTCAGGGCTGGCGAGCTGCGCCCAGCCGGCATGGTGCGTCAGGTGGCGGGCGACGAGCGGGATGTCCAAGTCCCGGGTCTCGCGAATCGATTTGCCGTTGTCGAGGCTCTCGAGCACCGCCAGCAGTCGGGAATGCTTCTGGACTGCGCGCGCCAGGGCGTACAAGTGGCGCGCCCGGGCGTGGCCGGACAGCGCGGACCAGGAAGGAAACGCCTGGCGTGCCGCGGCGACGGCGGCATCGACGTCCGCCTGGCCGGCTTGGGTGACGCGCGCCAGCCGGGCAGTCGTGGCGGGGTTGATGACGTCGAACCCGGCGTCGCTCGTTCCTTTGGTCCAGCGTCCGCCGATGAACAGTCCGAACGCCCCGTTCTGCCGGGCGATCCACTCGAGCGCCGGCTTGTCGCTCTCGGGTGCCGGCCCGTACGCCATCGTCTCAAAAATCTCGCTCACCGTGGTCATGCCAATCTCCTAACCACGCATCCCGCATCTCGCATCCCGCATCCCGGTCTCATACCATCGGGTGCCTATGGGCCGCCGAGTACCGCCCGGTCACGAAGTGCTCGAGTTGCCGCTCGATGTCGGTGAGGAGCGCCGACGCGCCGAGCCGGAACAGAGTGACCCGCAGCCAGCGGTCGCCGAGCTCTTCCTTCATTAGGATGAGCCAGTCGAGCGCCTGTTTCGCCTTGCGGATCCCGCCCGCCGGCTTGAAGCCGACGGCATATCCGGTGCGCTCGTGGTAGTCGCGGATCTGCCGCGTCATGACCACGCCGACGGGGAGGGTCGCATTCACGGGTTCTTTGCCCGTGGACGTCTTGATGAAGTCGGCGCCGGCCATCATGGCGACCTGGCTGGCGCGCGCCACGTTCACGAGCGTCGCGAGGTCGCCGGTGCCGAGGATCACCTTCATGTGCGCGTCACCGCAGGCCTCCCGGAAAGCGCGGACCTCGTCGTACACGGCCTCCCAGGCTCCGGCCAGCGCGTGCGCGCGTGTGATCACGACGTCGATCTCCTGCGCCCCCGCGGCGACCGACGCCTTGATCTCCTCGATCCGCTGGGGCAAGGGGTTCAACCCCGCCGGGAATCCTGTCGAGACGGCGGCCACGGGGATTCCCGAGCCTTGCAATGCTTCGACGGCGACGGGGACGAAGGCGTGGTAGACGCACACCGCGCCCACGGTGATCCCGATCTCGGTGGCGCCGAGCGCGGCGAGCAGATCGGGCCGCACGGGACTCTTCGCCTTGGCGCACAGGCGGAGCACGTTGGTCGGAGTGTCGTCGCCCTGGAGCGTGGTCAGGTCCATGCAGGTGATCGCGCGCAGCAGCCACGCGGCCTGCCATTCTTTCTTGACGGTGCGTCGTGTCGGGATCGTAGCGGCGCGGCGCTCCACGGCGCTGCGGTTGATGCGCAGCGCGCGCACGAGATCCAAGTCGAGGGGAATCCCCGGATTGCGCTCGGGCTCGGTGAACACCCGCAGCGCCCGCTCGGGCGAGACCGCCGCCGGCACCGTGCCGGCGGCCGGTGTCGGGTGCTCGTACCGTCGCTTGGTCTCCATGTCCGCCTCTAATCTACGACGGCGTTTTCTCCTTCGTCGTGTCCCGCTCGGCCTTACGCTCCTTCTGAGGCCGCTCTTCGGGCGCCGGTCGGCGCTCCGGGTGTTGCGGCCTGGGCTCCGCCCGCGGTGCCTTCCTCTCTTCGGGCGCGGCTGCCGGCGCGGGCGTTGGCGTGGGGCGCCGGGCGCGCCCCGCTGGTCGCTCGTTCCGTGCCGCAGGCTGCGGCTTCTCTGTCGGTTGCAGCGGCTCCGTCGGCTGCGGGCGCTCCCTGGGCCGCGGCCGCGGAGGAATCCCTTCACGCGCGGGGCGCAGCGCGGGGGACGGGGAGGGGGAGGGGGAGGGGGAGGGGCCTTCGGCGGTCGGCGGGACGGCCGGCCGCACCAGGGGTTTCACGTGCCCCGCGGGCGTGCGGGCCCGGAGCGTGCCCAGGGTGGTGTCGTCGAGCGGCCTGCCGGGTCGAGCACGCAGGGCCTGCTCCCGCGCCGCGAACGGCACCGGCGGCGGCGGCGGCGGACGCTGCACCACGACCTCACGCGTCGTGACCGCCGCGGGCGGGTGTCGCACCGCGATGATCGTGGGTTGCCCCAGGACGCTGCGGCGGCCCGGTGCTATCTGGGCCGTGGCGCCGACGACGCTCGCCCGGTCGAGCCGGTCGCGCGGCACTACGATCACGCCCTGGCTCACGGGGCGCGAACCTACGAAGGTCTCGCGCGACACGACCGTCACGCCATCCCGCTCGCGGCGGTTCCGGTAGTTGATATTCTTGACGTTGACGTTCGTCACGGTGATGTCGGTGACGTTCACGTTCGTCACGTTCACGTTGCGGATGTAGGTGTTGCTCACGCGATACGCGGGCACGTACGGCTCTTCCGGCGCGAGCGGGAACCACGCTACGCCGCTGCCGCCGGCGATCGCCAGGCTCCAGTTCCTGCCGCCGACGAACACCACCAGCGCCGGCGCGTACACCGGTCGCGCCACCACCCGGCCCGGGACCCAGGCCCAGCCGCCGCCCACATAGACCCACCGACCGTAGTGGAACGGGGCGAAGCCCCAGGGCGCATCGTCGATCCACGTCCATCCCCACGGCTCCACCCAGGCCCAATGGCCGTAGCGGTACGGTGCCCACCCCGTGGCGACGCGGCGCGGCACCCAGACCGCGCCGTAGTCCGGCGTCTCCTGCCAGTCGCCGTTGTCGTCCAGGTCCTCGTAGCCGATCACGCCGTGCGACACGTAATGGGCGGAGCGCGAATCGTCCCACCGACGGTCGCGCGACTCGCACCAGTCTTCGAAATCGTCCGACCGGATCGCGTCCTGCACGTCGTAGCTGGCTGAGTCCCCGCCGGCGACGACGGCGGTGTGCTTGCCGCGCACCGGGAAAGCGGAGCCCGCGGCCGTCACCTCGGCTGCGCCGTGCCGCACGGTGACTGAGGTCGTGTCGCCGGTCGTGTCGACGTCCACGCGATAGACGCCCGTGCGCAGCAGCGATACGGCCCCGCTCGGGGTGTCGATCTCGAAGCTCTCGTCATCGTCCAGGTCGCGTACGCGCACGTTGAGCGACCCTTGGGACAGCCGCACCTGCACGGTGCGGTCATCGAGGGCGAGGAATCCGAAGGCGCTCTGCGGCGCCAGGCGGAAGGCGGTGGAGCCGACCGTGATCTCGGCACGCGCATCGCTGTCGGTCCAGAGGTGGTCCCCGTCGTGCAGCGGATAGTTGACCGTCGCCGCGACCCAGTCGTCGACGTCGCCGGGTCGGAAGGAGACTGCTCCGGTGACGAAGCTCAGGCGGCCGACGCGGCCGGGCGGATCCCGATCGGGCCGGTCGGCCTCCTGAAAGGCTGGGAAGATGGCGAGCATCAGGAGCGGACCGAGGCAACGGGCGGTGCGCATCGTAATCTCCTCGTGCGGGCCCTAGTCGGCGGCGGTGCGACGCCCCTACGATACGATATTGCGCCGCCCCGACCAAGGGTGCTGCGGGCCATATAGACCGCGGCGCAGCGTGTTAGGTTAAGCGAGTTCCGGCGCCCGTAGCTCAGGTGGATAGAGCAGCAGCCTTCTAAGCTGTTGGTCGGAGGTTCGAATCCTCCCGGGCGCATTGTTTCGGTGGCGGTTGTGAGCCCACGGCGAGTGCTTGTGCCCAGACTCGTCGCGGCCCTCATCCTTTGGGGGGCCGTCGTCATCTCATTGCTCTCCCGATCCGGTCTCGTCGTCCTGGCGACATGGGCGGTTGCCCTCCTGCTCCTTCGTTTCCACGATCGCTCCGCCTTCCGCTACTTCCTTTCAACGAACCTGAGCGCGCTAAACCCTCGCGTGTTGCTGCAGAGTCTCTTGCAGCTGATCGGAGGGGTGGTGGTCCGACTGCGGTTGCTCAGCCGCGCTCCCACGCCGCGCGCGTTCAGCCCGCGCGTCTCGTACACGCTGCCGTTCAAGGGCCGATGGCTTGTGGGAAGGGGCGGTGTCACGCCACGGACGTCGCATTCCTGGCTCTTTATCGGACAACGCTATGCCTATGACTTCGTCGCGATTGACCCCCAGGGCAAGCGCCACCGCGGGACCCCGACACGCAAAGAGGACTATTTGTCGTACGGCCAGCCCCGATTTCTTCTTCGCTGCATGTCTGCCCCTCCGATTCGCGGGGGTTATAGTCGACGGAGTGGCGCAGGCCGCGCCGGTATACCTCACGGGAGGGTCCCGTGTTGAGCAGTCCACGGCTTAGCCGAGAGAGCCGCACCAACACGATACATTTCGTAGGTACCGCTTGGAGCGCGGCATGCACGAGCACGTGACTCTCATGCACCCGGACGAGCGTGACCCGACCGCTCGAGAGATCTCGTCGGGATTCCCGCTCGATCTGCTCAGCCAATCTGCTGGACGCCTCCGCGTCCTCGCCCTGCTGTACGCGTTTGTCTTTTTCATGGCCGGAATCCTCCCGGCGCTGCTGCTCCCGGGCGAACAGGCCCGATTCCTCGGGAGCTTCGTGCAGTGGGGCCCCAGCGTGATCGGGATCGTGGTAGCGTTGCTCGTCGCGGCGGTGATCCGGAGCCCGCGCCTTCCGCTTCCCACGGCGATGAACCTCGGCCTGGCATTCGAGATCGCCAGTAGCTACGCCATCGCCGCAGCCGAGTTCGCCGATCCCATGGGACTCGAGATGCACCGTGGCATGCTGGGGCTCTCGTGGGTCGCCGTCTGGGTCGTGCTGTTTACGGTCGTCCTGCCAACCTCGCCG
>Ga0209761_1001139_pt1 | contig 17015 bp, 22 predicted proteins | sample GraSoi013_1_40cm_4_FD_185818 | JGI IMG/M metagenome (GOLD analysis project Ga0209761, IMG submission 185818) | Grasslands soil microbial communities from the Angelo Coastal Reserve, California, USA - Sample 09_25_2013_1_40cm (SPAdes) (version 2) | ecosystem: Environmental > Terrestrial > Soil >...
CATGATGCTCTTCCCGTTCACCGCGAGATCGTCCTTGCGGACCTCGACCGCCGACTTGAAGCGGCTGGCGAGCTTCACGAATTCCGCCGCCGGGCGCGCATGCATACCGAGCGGGTTCACGATCTTGGCTTCGCGCTCGATCACGGCCATACCCACCCTGCCAGCGCCGCGCCGGCGAGGAGGGCGAGGCCGAGCCGCACGCCGGTGAGCCGCGACCGCTGCCACCACAACAGTGCAAACCCGCCCGCGACCACCCCGGCGAGGGCCACCCGCGCCCAGCCGAAAAACGCGCTGCTCAGGTACCGCGCGACGAGCGGCAGCGCCGCGCCGACGACGAGCGCCATCGCCGGCCCGGACAAGGCGGTCGCGCGCTGCAGCAGGGGCTCGCGCAGCGCCTCCGCCACCTGCGCGCCATACGTCCAGCCGGCGCGCAACGCCCACCAGCGCAACGCCACGTGCGCGATGTTGTACACGACGACGAAGCCCAGGATGGCCGGGAGTCCCAGACCGAGCGCCACCCCGATCAGCGCCAGCCCCGAGGTGAACGGCAGCCACCCCGCCCACACGAGCCGGTCTCCGAGCGAGCCGAGCGGCCCGCACAGCGCCGTGCGTAAGCGCTCGACCTGCTCGGGCGGCAAACCGTCGTGCTCCGCGCGCGCCGCCGCGCCGACCGCGAGGCCGCACAGATACGGGTGCGCGTTGAAGAAACGCGCTCCCCGCGCCACGGCGGCGCGGTACGCCACACCGTCGTCCCCACCCTCGCCCCGCAGGTCCCGCAGCAGCGGCTCCTCGGCGACGCCGATGCCCATGCCCTGCATCCGCTCGTAGTTCCAGGACCCCTGCACCGTGAACAGGCGGAGCAGGCTGCGGATGAGCCCGGGCCGAGCGCGGGTCGGGGGGCGGCTCATCGCAGCCACGCGACGACCGTACCGCCCACGATGCCGGCCGCGAACCAGCGCAGGCTGGATCCTCGTCCCACGAGGCGTAGCGTTCCCGCCGTCCCCGCCGCGAGTGCCGCGCCCACCGCCGCCACGTTGAGCAGCGCGACCCCCCGCGGGGGAAGGGTGCCGGCCAGATAGGCACGCGCCACCTGCGCGAGCACGAGGCCCAGCGCGGTCACGACGGCCGCTCGCACCGCGTCGCGCACGATCCCCGCCGCGTGCAGCCGCTCGAGCACCCGCGGGTCCCCGGCTTCGAGCGCGGCCGCGGCGCGCCGCACCGCTCGGGTGTTCAGCTGCCGCAGCGCATGCAGGCTCAGTCCGCCGGCCATCCCCGTGATCAGTCCGACCAACGCGCCGAGCCCGAGCCCCAGCGTCCCGGCCGCGGCGTGCGCCGCGCTGACGGCCGCGACGGTGGCGGGGCCGTACTCGGGGTAGCGGGTCGCCCCCATCGGCAGGATGTCGTACTGGAACAGCTCGAACAACACGCCGAGCTGTAGTCCCGTCGCGACGTCACCCAGCATCGCGCCGGCGATCGGCCCGGCGACGAGGGGCCGCGCGATCATCGCCTGAGGCACGCTCACGAGGTCGAGCCCGACGAGTGTTCCCCACGCGAGCAGCAGGAGCTGCAGCTCGAGGCTCATGTGAAGTCCTCGAGCGGCACCGGGGCGGCCGTCGGGACGTCCTGAGCCGTCACCTCGACTCCCTGGGCGGCAAGCGTCTTGAGCTGCGCCGCCTCCGCGTCGGTCAGATAGACGTAGCGCAACCGCTCCGAGCGCCCGGGGCGGTGGTGCAAGCCGCCCACGTTCACGCGACCCACGCGGTGGCTGTTGGCGGTGAGCGCCGCGAGCGTGTCGATATCGCCCGCGACGAGGATGCCCACACGGGGGTCGCGTTCCCATTCGGGGAGGCGCTGCAAAGCCTCCTCGGTCGAGGCGAACACCACCTCGATCTCGGGCGGCACTCCCATGCGGTAGAGCTCCTGCTCCCACGTGCTGGCCCGCACGGCGTCGTCCACCAGCACGATGAATCCCACGTTCAGCGGTTTCCCCCAGCCCACGACCACCTGGCCGTGGATCAGTCGATCGTCGAGGCGGTACAAGGCGATGCTCATGCCGCCGGCGTGCGGATCGCACGGCTCCCGGCCTCGCCGGCGCGTCGCGCCGCGTCGGCAGGGGGGATATCGCGGTGGAACACGAAATCGAGCAGCATCGCGAGGTTCACGCCCGTGACCACGGCCACGTCGGTCCTGCCGCGCGCGAGCCGCACCGAGCTCGTCAGACACGAGCCGCCGGGTAGATCGACGAACAGGACGGCCGGCTTGTCGTCGATCGCCTGCGTGAGGCGGTCGGCGAGGGCGCCCGTGTCGCAGCCGTCGTTCGACACCGGGACGAGCGCGTCGCGCACGCCGGTGATCGCGGCGACCGCCGCGACCAAGGCCTGGGCCAGGGCCGCGTGCGAGACGATCACTCCGCGCAGTGGCTCACTCATTGTCTTCCTCGAGATATTCCTGGAGCTGGCGACGCTCGGCGAGACGCTTGAGCAGCCGGTCGTTGAACGACCGCGCCGAATCCACGCCGCTGTAACGCAACAGGTGGGTCATGGCGACGACCTCACAAACCACCGTCAGGTTCTTTCCCGGATTGAGCGGCACGGTGACGAGCGGCAGCGTGACCTCGAGCACCTGCGTGGTCTGGCCGTCGATCCCGGTGCGATCGTACTCGCGCGTCGCATCCCAGTCCTCGAGCTGGACCACCACTTCGATGCGCTTCTGCTGGCGCACGGCGCGGATGCCGAACAGCGCGCGGATGTCGATCAACCCCACGCCGCGGATTTCCATGTAGTGCTGGGACAGCTCGTGCCCGCGGCCGATCAGCAGGTCATTGCCCCGGCGCGTGATGTGAACGACGTCGTCCGCGACCAGCCGATGGCCGCGCTCCACGAGATCGAGCACGCACTCGCTCTTCCCGATCCCCGAGCGGCCGAGGAACAGCAGACCCACTCCGAACACGTCGGCGAGCGACGCGTGCACCGTGGTGGCGGGCGCGAAGGCGTCGTCCAGGAACGGCTTGAGGCGGCGGTAGAACTCCGCGGTCTTGAGCCGGGTCCGGATCACCGCCACACCCTTGGCGCGCGCCAGCTCGACGAGTTCGGCCGGCGGCTCCTGCCCCTTCGAGATCACGACGCACGGCAGTTCGAACTGGAGCAGCGTCTCGAGCGCGCGACGGCGCGCGGCAGCATCCAGGGATGCCAGGTAGGTGACCTCGGTTTCGCCGAGGATGTGGATGCGGTGGGCGGCGAAGCGTTTGGTGTATCCGGCGAGCACGAGCCCCGGACTCGACGCTTCGGGCGCGGGAATCTCACGGTCGAGCCCCACGTCTCCCGTCAGCGCCTCGAGCTGCAACAAATCGCCCTTGCGCTCGAGCAGGTCGCGTACCTTGGGCTTCGTCACCGCGGCTCGCGCTCCAGGACGCGGCGGGTCGCGGCGCCACGCCGCCGGGTGGGGGCCTTGTCGAGCTGGCGCCGCACCTTGGCCACCGCGAGGTCGAGCGCGCTACGGTGGTCCGCCCCACGCGCCGTACCCACGTGCACCACGCCGCGCGCGGTGTGAAGCCGCACTTCCACGGTCGGGCGCCCGTGGTCGGCCACGAACACGACTCGCCCATCATGCGGCCGGGGCGCGATCCGCGCGAGCCGCTCGAGCCGCTCCCGCGCCCGCGCGCGCAGCTCGTCGGGAATCTCGCAGTGGCGTGCCGTGATGGTGATCCGCATCGTTCAGCCTCCCTGAGCGATGACCCGGTGGAGATGCGCTTCCGTCGCCCGGGCCGCCCGCTCCCAGGAGAACTGCTCCGCAAACGTGCGGGCCCCGCTACCCAGCCGCGCCACGAGCCCCGGATCGGCGGCGAGCGCGAGCATCCGGTCCGCGAGCGCGCGTGCATCGCCGTGCGGCACCAGAAAGCCGGTCTCGGCGTGCCGCACCGACTCCCGGAGGCCGGGACTGTCGGACGCGAGCGCGGGCGTCCCGCACGCCGCCGCCTCCACGTTCGAGATGCCCCACCCTTCCTTCGGGCTCGCCAGCACGACCGCCCACGCTCGCCGCAGCAGCCGACGCTTATCCGTCTCGGACACGAACCCGAGGAACCGGGCGGCCTCGCCGAGGCCCAGCGTCCGCGCCAATCGCTCGAGGCGGCCCCGGTCGTCGCCCCCTCCGGCGATCTCGAGGACGAGGTCGGGACGCGTGTGGCGCGCGACTGCCAACGCCCGGAGCGCGATCTCCACTCCTTTATAACGCTTCAGACGCCCCACGTACAAGAACGTCGGTTCCCGGGATCGCGGTTCGGCGGCGTCGGGGGCGTACCACGTCGCATCGACGCCCGGATAAATGACTTCGATCCGCTCGCGGGGCACGCCCCGCCGCACCAGGTCGTCGCGCGTGCTCTCCGAAATGGCGTGAAACCACGCGCGGCGATACGCCCAGGGGATGGGCCGCTCGGCCGCCCACACCACGCCGGCAATCGGCCAGCTCGCTTCGCGGAAGGCCGTCGCGCCGAAGAGGTGCGGCACGAGGGCGCAGAACGGCCGGTCGGTGAGCCCCGGGAGGAACAGCGGGAGCTTGTTGATGTCCTCGACCACGACGTCGTAGGAGTTCGCCCGCAGCAGCCGGCGCACCACGCCACGCGCGCGCAGCGCGAAGGTGTGTCGTCCACCCGAGCGATGCACCCGCAGACCGCCGAGCTCGGCTTCGCGCGGGGCTCCCGGCCAACCGCTCGCCACCAGGTCGATCGCGTGGCCGCCACGCGCCAGGCGACCGAAGATCTCGTGCAGGTGCGTCTCGGCACCCCCGGCGTGTGGGTTCTCGCGGTCGTTCCAGTTGACCAGCAGGATTCTCACAGCGCGCCGGATTCCCGCGCAACCGTGTCGAGCACGCCGTTCACGAACGCCGGTGCCTTGGCGCTCGCGAACCAATGGGCGAGCTTCACAGCTTCATCGATCACGACGCGTGTCGGGGTCGAGCCCTCGGCGAGCTCCGCGAGGGCGAGCCGCAGGATATTGCGCTCGATCACGCCGAGGCGCTCCAGCCGCCAGTGCTCGGCGGCGTCCGCCACTCGGGCGTCGAATTCGGGGAGGCCGGCGATCGCTTGGGCCGCGAGGTCGGCACCGCGGTCGTAGCCCTCCGGAGGGCGACCGTATGCCGCGGCAAGCCGGCCCACGACCGTTTCGATCGACGGGCGGCCGGACAGGTCCCAAGCGTAGAGGAGTTGCAGCGCGCGGGCGCGGGCCTTAGTCTCGGGGCGCTGCACGCGTGAGCTGGCCCAGGACGTCGGCCGTCGTGAGGGCGGCGTCGACCGCCTCGTAGCCCTTGTTGCCGGCCGCGCCGCCGGCCCGGGCCAGCGCCTGCTCCAGCGTGTCGGTCGTGAGCACCCCGAAGCCGACGGGGAGCCGGTGTGCCAGCGCAACGTTGTTGAGCCCGCGTGCGGCCTCGCCCGCGACGTACTCGAAGTGGGGCGTCTCGCCGCGCACCACGCACCCCAGCGCGACCAACGCCGTGTAGCGCCCGCTCGCCGCCGCGGCTTCGGCCGCAACCGGGAGCTCGAACGCGCCCGGCACCCAGATCACGTCCACCCGCGCCTCCGGCACCCCTTTGTCGCGGAAGCACTCCCGCGCGCCGTCCAAGAGGCGCACGGTGACGAGCTCATTGTAGCGGCTGACGAGGACGGCCACGCGACCTTCTCGCGGCGCGCGCGGCGAGCCCTGAATCTCGGCCACGGTCAGTGTGTGAGCAGGTGGCCGAGCTTGTCCCGCTTGACGTCCAGGTAGGACCGATTCTCGTCGGAGGCCGTCATCACGATCGGCACGCGCTCGACGATCTCCAGGCCGTAGCCCTCGAGTCCGACGAGTTTCATCGGGTTGTTGGTGAGCACGCGGATCGCGGAGAGGCCCAAGTCCAGCAGGATCTGCGCCCCGATGCCGTAGTTGCGCAGGTCGGGCTTGAAGCCGAGCTCGCGGTTCGCCTCGACGGTATCGTGGCCCGCGTCCTGAAGCTCGTACGCCTTCAGCTTGTTCAGGAGCCCGATGCCGCGCCCCTCCTGATCGAGGTAGACCACCACGCCGCGGCCCTCCGCGGCGATGATGCGCATCGCCGAGTGCAGCTGCCACCCGCAGTCGCACCGTCCCGAGCCGAACACGTCGCCGGTGAGGCACTTGGAGTGCATCCGCACCAGCACGTTCTTCCGGTCCTGCACGTCCCCGTAGATCAGCGCCACATGCTCAGCCGCGTCCACGTCGTTGCGGTAGCCGACGATGCGGAACTCGCCGAACGGCGTCGGCAGGCGCGCCTGGGCCACGGGGTGCACCAGCCGCTCGTGCGTCAAGCGGTACGCCACGAGCTCGGCGACCGTGATGAAGGTGAGCTCATGTCGCGCGGCGAACTGCTCCAAGTCCTCCTGCCGCGCCATCGAGCCGTCCGGGTTCAGGATCTCGCAGATCACGCCCGCCGGGTACAGCCCCGCGAGCCGCGCGAGATCCATGCTCGCTTCCGTCTGGCCGACCCGCTGCAGCACCCCGCCCGGACGCGCCCGCAGGGGGAACACGTGGCCGGGGCGCCGCAGGTCGGTCGGCACGCTGGACGGATCGACCGCCACCCGGATCGTGGCGGCGCGGTCCGCCGCCGAGATGCCGGTGGTGACGCCGAAGCGAGCGGCGGCGTCGATCGACACGGTGAAGGCGGTTTCGTGCGCCTCGGTGTTGTGCTCGGCCATCTGGGTGAGGCCCAGGGCCTGACAGCGCTCGGGCAGGAGGGTCAGGCAGATCAGCCCGCGCGCATGCGTCGCCATGAAGTTGATCATCTCGGGGGTGACCTTCTCGGCGGCGCCGACCAGGTCCCCCTCGTTCTCGCGGTTCTCGTCGTCGGCCACGATCACCAGCTTGCCGGCGCGGATGTCCGCGATCGCCTGTTTTATCTTGCGGTGCTGCATAGTTGCCTCACGTACTTCCCGAGCACGTCTCCCTCAACGTGAACGCGGTCCCCGACGCCGAGCGTTCCGAGCGTGGTGTGCTCGCGCGTGAACGGGATCAACGAGATCTGCACGAGGTCCTTCCCCGGCAGGTCGTTGATGGTGAGACTCACACCGTCCACCGTGATCGCGCCGTGCGGAATCGACACCTGCCGCACCGCGTCGGGCACCCGCAGGTCGTACACCCATGCGTCCCCACGCCGCTCGACCCGCTGCACCACCGCGACCCCGTCCACGTGCCCCTGGACGATGTGGCCGCCCAGCCGATCCGTCGCCCGCAGCGCGCGCTCCAGATTCACGGGGCGCCCGGCCGCATACTCGCCGAGCAGTGTGCGCCCCTCCGTCGTCTCCACCACGTGCACCGTGAATCCACCCTTCAACGCCCGCTCGACCGTGAGGCACGCCCCATTCACGGCGATGCTCTCACCCCGCTTGACGCCCTTGTACGGGGCACGGATCGTGAGGGTCAATCCCGTTTCCCGTTTGCCGTTTCCCGTTGCCCGCGTCGCTTTCGCGATGCGGCCTACGACGCTTACGATCCCGGTAAACATAGCCGCCTGTCCAATACCAATAATGTATCAGCGCCCAGAGCCCTTCGCTCCACCGGCGTCCAACGCGGCGCAGCCGCGAGGGGGTGCGGCGGAACCCCGGGAAAGGCCGGAACGGCGCCTTCTCCGAGCCACACCGGCGCCTGCACCCAATAGAGCCGGTCCACCAGACCGTCGGCGAGGAGCCGCGCGCCCAACGCCCCTCCCCCCTCGCACAGCAACGACTGGATCCCGGCCTCGCGCAGCATGCGGAGTCCGTCCCGCAACGTCGTGGGGCGGAACACGCGCACGCCGCTGTTCTCGAGCTGGGTGACGCTCGACGACGGCGCGTCGAGGGACGACATGACCCACGTCGGCACTTCGCGCGCCGTGCTCACGAGCTGCACGCCTAGGTTGAGCATCGCGCGCCGGTCGAACACGACGCGCACCGGCGGGCGGCGCGGCGTGATCGCACCGCGCACCGTGAGCTGCGGATTGTCGTGGAGAGCGGTCGTGCCGCCGACCGCGATCGCGTCGAACCCGGCGCGCAGCCAGTGCACGTGCTCGCGCGCCGCTTCCCCGGAGACCCACTGCGAGCTGCCGGCAGCGTCGGCAATGCGGCCGTCGATCGATGTGGCAAGCTTGAGCGCGACAAAGGGTCGCTCTGCCTGCTCCCACGCGAACAGGAACGGCGCGTTCAGCGCGGCCGCCGCCTCGGCGAGCAGGCCGATCGAGACCGCCACGCCCTTGGCGCTCAGCGCGGCGGCGCCGCCCCGCGCCTGCGCGTCCGGGTCCGCAATCGCCGCCACCACGCGCGCCACGCCCGCCGCCACGATCGCGTCGGTGCAGGGCGGCGTCTTGCCGTGGTGCGCGCACGGCTCGAGGTTCACCACCAGGGTGGCGCCGCGCGCGCTCTCTCGTGCGGCCTGAAGCGCGACTACTTCGGCATGCGGCCCGCCGTACTCCGCGTGGTAGCCTTCGGCCACCACGGTGTCTCCCGCGAGCACCACGGCGCCAACCAGGGGATTGGGAGCGACGCGCCCCCAACCCCGGCGTGCGAGGTCGAGGGCGCGTTCCATCGCCGCCCGTTCGGGCGGCCGCTCAGATTCCGAACCGGACGCCGATGCCTCCGAAGACATGTGCCGCCTTGGGATCGAAGCCCAAGAACTGCGTGAAGTAGTTCTGGTCCTTGCCCGCCTGCAAGCCAATCTCGCCCACCAGCTTCACGGCCGCGAGGGACAGCCCGCCGTTCACGAACACCAGGGCGCGCGTGTTCGTCGGGTTAATCACCACCGTTCGCACGTTCGTCGGCGTGGCTGCGTCGTGGAACCGGATGTTGGTGTCGCGCGACCTGTAGCGGTCGACCCCGATTCCCGCCGCGACATCCACGAGGGCGAACTTCCACCCCGCCACCGCGCGGTAGCTGTCGCTCTTCAGATCCATGGTGAACTCGAAATCGTCCCCGCTGCCGATAATGGGGCCGAGCGTCCCGTACCGGAGGCGTGGGACTGTGCGGTGCATCCAGCTCACGGAGACCGCGGGGACCGGGAAGCTACCGCTGAGGACGCCGACACGGACGCCGTAACCGAACCCCAACGCCGCGTCGCTGATGTGGCTGGCACTGGAATCCACGGTGAGATTGTCGATGCCTGTGGGCAGGATCAGCGCGGAGCCGAGCAAGTCCACGGCGAGAAGGCCGCCGCCCACGCCTTTCACCAGCCCCAGGGCCCCTTCAACGACCGGTGCGGGGACCGCGCCGTTGAAGCTCGACGGCACCGGCGACTGGTTGGCGGCTTGGGGGTCGGGGAGCGCCGCCTTGATCGCGTTCACCCGCGCCGTGAGCGCAAAGTGCCCGAGCCCGCCGAGCGAGCCGGCGGTGCCGAGCACCGGATTGCCGCCGCTGACGATCATTCCTGCAAGGGGATAAAACGCCCGCACCGCGTCCACAGCCGTATTGCATGCCGCCGTGGCGAAGGGGCTGGCCGGTACGTTGCATTGCGGCTCCTGCGCTGCGAGAGGAGTCGCCCCGAAGATCATTGCGAGTACCATCACGATCCGACGCATATGGCCTCCTACCGTTCGGCGAATTTCACGCCCTGTGTCCCCGCCCGAACCTCCCCGATGATCCATGCTGCAGTGCCCGCGCGCTTGGCCGCCGCGATCGCTGCCTCGGTGTCGTCCCGGGCGGCGACGGCGATCATTCCGACGCCCAGGTTGAATACGCGGCGCATCTCCCCGCGCGACACCTCGCCCGCGCGCATCAGCACCCGGAACACCGGCGGCCACGACCACGCGCGCGCATCGACGACGGCCTCACATCCCACGGGCAGCACGCGCACCAGGTTGCCGGGGATGCCACCACCCGTGATGTGCGCCAGCGCGTGGAGGCGCGGCAGCACGGGCGCGACGGCCGCGAAGTAGCTCGTGTGCACGTCCAGCAACACCTGGGCCACCGTGCGGCCGGTGTCGGGAAACGGGTCCTGGACGTCGAGCCGCAGGCGATCGAATACGATGCGCCGTGCCAGAGTGTACCCGTTGGTGTGCAGTCCGTTCGACGCGTAGCCGATCAACACGTCGCCCGCCCGCACCCGATCCCCGTGCAACGCGGCGGATTCCTCTACCACGCCGACGATCGTCCCCGCCAGGTCGTACTGCCCCGGCTGGTACAAGTCGGGAAGCTGGGCGGTCTCGCCGCCGGCGAGGACCATGTCGTGGGCGCGGCAGCCGCGCGCCACACCCGAGACGATCGCGGCGGCGGTCTCGGGCTCGAGTTGGGCGGTCGCGAGGTAATCGAGAAACGCCAGAGGGCGGGCGCCATGCACCAGGATGTCGTTCACGCAATGGTTCACGAGGTCCTCGCCCACGGTGTCGTGGATCCCGGCGCGGGCGGCGACCAGCACCTTGGTGCCGACCCCGTCGGTCGAGAGGACCAGCACCGGGCGCTCGTACCCGGACGGCACCCGCACCATCCCGCCGAACGCGCCGACCTCGCCGAGCGCGAACGACGTGCGCGTCGTGCGCACCAGCGCCGCGATGCGGCGTTTGGCTTCGTCGGCTGTGTCGAGACGCACGCCGGCGGCGGCGTAGCGGTCGGTCATCCGGGGGGGGCCTCGTCCATGTCGAAATGGACGAGCTCCTTGAACGCGCGCACCCGGGCACGCACGTCGGCGCGGGTCACGTGCTCGAGCCCCTGCACGCCGAAGGCCTCCACGGCGAACGAGCCCATGGCGGCACCGTAGACCATGGCGCGCCGCAGGTTCGGCGCCGTGAGGTCATCGGTCGCGGCGAGGTAGGCCATGAAACCGCCCGCGAACGCGTCGCCCGCGCCCGTGGGATCGAACACTTCCTGGAGCGGATAGGCGGGGACCTTGAACGTGGTGCCGTGGTTCACGAGCAGGGCGCCGTGCTCGCCCTGCTTGATGACGGTCATCTTGGGACCGCGCTCGAGCACCCAGCGCGCCGCGCGGTAGATGTTCCAGTCGCCCGACAGCTCGCGCGCCTCGGAGTCGTTCACCATCAGGATGTCGATGTGCCGCAGCAGCTCGAGCAGCAGATCGCGCTTGGAGTGGATCCAGTAGTTCATCGTATCGCAGGCGACGAGCGCCGGCTGCTTCACCTGGTCGAGCACACCGAGCTGCAGCTCGGGATCGATGTTGCCGAGGAACAGGTAGCGCGCGTCCCGGAACGTCGGCGGCAGCTTGGGACGGAAGTCGGCGAAGACACCGAGCCGGGTCTCGAGCGTCTCGCGGCTGGCGAGGTCGTAGGAATACTTCGCCTTCCAGCGGAACGACTCGCCCGGGGCCTTCTCGACGCCCGAGAGGTCCACGCCGCGCGCCTCGAGCGCCTTGAGGGCGCCGAGCGGATAGTCGGTCCCCACCACGCCCACGATCTGGACCGGGTACAGGATCGCACCGGCGGCGCTGAAGAACACCGCCGACCCGCCGGGCGCGTCCGCGGTTTCGCCGAACGGCGTGTACACCGAGTCGAGCGCGATCGAGCCCACCACGAGCAGACTCACGTCACATCCGATCCGGGGCGCTGATCCCCAGGAGGTGGAGGCCGTTGGCGAGCACCTGGCGCACCGCCGCCGCCAGCACGAGGCGTGCCGCCTCCTGGGGCTCGCCGAGCACGCGGTACTTGTGGTACCAGGCGTGGGCCAGCCGGGCAAGCCCTTCGAGGTAGCCGGTGACGCGGTGCGGCTCAAGCGTCTCGGCCGCACGCGCGACGATGCCCGGGAACGCGGCGACTTCTTTCAGCAAGTCGGCTTCCTCCGGCTCGACCAGGACGCTCAGGTCCACGCCGGCGGCTTCGACCGAACCCGGCACCCGCGCCGCCACCCGGAAGATGCCGCTCATCCGCGCGTGCGCCATCTGAACGTAAAACACCGGGTTCTCGTCGGTCTGGCTCTTGGCGAGATCCACGTCGAACACGAATTGGGAGTCTCCACGGCGCATCAGGAAGAAATAGCGCGCCGCGTCCACGCCGGTCTCCTGGAACAGATCGCGCAGAGTGACGAACTCGCCCGAGCGCTTCGAGAACCGCACCTCTTGCCCACCCCGCATCACCCGCACCAGCTGCACGAGCACCGCGTGGTAGAAGTCCCTGGGGTAGCCGAGCGACTGCATCGCGGCCTGCATCCGTCCGATGTAGCCGTGATGGTCGGCCCCCAGCACATCGATCGCCCGGGCAAAGCCGCGCTCGTGCTTCTGCCGGTGATAGGCGATGTCGGGCAGCAAATAGGTGTACGTGCCGTCCGACTTGCGGAGCACCCGGTCCTTGTCGTCGCCGAACGCCGTGGTCCGGAGCCAGAGCGCGCCGTCTTGCTCGTACGTGTAGCCCCGCGTCGCGAGATCCTTGAGGGTCTGCTCGAGCAGCCCGTCGCGGTACAGCGACGACTCGAAGAAGATCACGTCGAACTTGACGCCGAACTCCCGCAGATCCTCATCCTGCTCGGCACGCTGCGACTCCACCCCGCTCGCACGGCAGCGACGCACCCCTTCTTCCTCCGGGAGGTCCGCGAAGCGACGTCCTTCGCGGGCGAGAATCGCCGCCGCGAGCTCCACGAGATAGTCGCCGTGGTAGCCCCCCTCGGGAATCTCCGCCGCCCGCCCGACCGCCTGCTGCACCCGGGCCCACAGGGAGCGGGCGAGCTTGTCGATCTGGGCCCCCGCATCGTTCACGTAGAACTCGCGCGTCACTGCGTGTCCCGTCCACTCGAGCAGCGACGCGATTCCGTCGCCCAGCGCCGCACCGCGCCCGTGCCCCACGTGCAGCGGCCCGGTCGGGTTCGCCGAAACGAATTCCACGTTCACGCGCGCTCCCCGCCCCGCGTCCCCCGTCCCGTAGCGCTCCCCGGCCGCGAGCACCGCCTCGAGGCCGCTGGCGAGCTGAGCTTCAGCAAGAAAGAAGTTGATGAACCCGGGGCCGGCGATTTCGATCTTGCGGACCACACCCTGCGGCAGCTGCAGGGTCGCGACCAGCCGCTCGGCGACCGCCCGGGGCTTCTGCTTGAGCGACTTGGCAAGCGTGAGCGCGAGGTTGGTCGCCACGTCGCCGTGCGCGGGATCGCGCGGCCGCTCGAGCTCGACTGCGGAAGGGGACAGGGACACCTCCAGCCGCGCCGCGGCATCCGCCAGCGCCGCGCGGATCACCTCGTGCACCTTCACTTGTCGCCGGAGTCTTTTTTCTTCTTGGCGCGCTCGGCGGGCTTCGTCTCGGCCGCGGGCTTCGACTCGGGGCTGGGCTTGGACTCGGGGCTGGGCTTGGACTCGGCGGCGGGCTTCGTGTCCTGCCTCTCCTCCCGCTTCTCGCCTGCCCGCTTGTAATCGGTGATGTAGAAGCCCGAGCCCTTGAACACCAACCCGGTGCCGCCCGAGATCTGCCGCTCTGCCATCTTTCCGCAGGCGGGGCACTTCACGCGGCGACTGCTGTTCATCGTCGGGTACAACTTCTCGAACGCATGCCCCGCCGGGCACTTGTACTCGTAGGTCGGCATCGCACAACAACTTAGCCGAGTGACGCCGACAGGTCAACTCACGCGAGCGCGAGCCACGCCGCGAGTGTCGCCGCTTTCTCGTCGGCGCGCCATGGCCCGCCGAGCACGCCACCCAAGTCCTTCACCGCGCGCCTGAGCGCGCCCGGTGAGCGCTTGAGGCGTGCCGCGGCGGTGTCGTACAGGGCGCGCTCGACCAGCGTGGTGCACGGCAACCGCGCGGCGCGCGCCGCGCGCTCCAGCGCGGTCCGGAACAGCTGTCCTTCGAGGGCGTGCGCCCGGATATGATCGTTGCCGATACTCGCGGGATCGATGAGGCTCCCCACCACCAGCGCGACACGCCGGACCCGGCGTCCCTGCCGGCGATACTCCTTCAAGAGCGCGCCGAGCGACCGCTTGGAGACCCGCTCGACCACCCCGCGGAGGTACTGCTCGAGTCTGGTGGCCTGGCCGGGCCGGGCGTCCCTTACGGCGTGATAGGGCTGGCGCGATGTGGGCACGTACGCGTCGCTCAACTCGATCGCACGCCGATCGATCACGCGCGGCGAGCGCGCAGGCCCCTCCACGAGCACCGCCGTGGCCCAGCCGGACTTGACGCGGCAGCCGAGGGCGGTGCGGACCACCGCGCGGCGCGGGCGGCGCGTCACCTGGGGCGTTTCCGTTTCGCCCGCTTCCGTTCGGCTGCGCCGACTGCCTGCACGGCCCAGGGGCGCAGCGCCTCGACGTCCTCCAGCAGATCCGCCGGCACCTGGTAGTACTGCATGACCTCACCGTCCTCGCCGAACGGCCGAAACGGACTCATGCCCCGCGCCTCGAACTCCGGTCTGCTGGCGTCGTCCCCCTTGAGGTAGAGGGCGTCGTCGGCGACCAGCGCGAAGAAGAGGTCCCCGGCGTAAATCCCCACGCCGCCGAACATGCTCCTGGCCCGAACCCGCGGCACCACGCGGCCGAGCTGCTCGAGCACGAAGCTCTTGAAGCTGGGGGTAACCGTACTAGAACTCGCGCTTCTTCATCTCCGAGAAGAAATCGCGCAACTCGACATCTTCTTCCCGTTCCGGAGGAAGGGTGTCGTCGTACTGCCGGCGCTTGTTGGGTTTCGCCTTCGCGGCCTTGGCCGCGTTCTTCTTGGCCAACGCGGCCAGCTTGCGCTCCTCACCTTTGGGCATGGGTCGAGCTCCTGACGGGAGTGGTCGGACCTTAAAGCTGCGCCGACGGACGCGCCCCGCGCAACGCCTCCGTTGCGGTCCGGGCCAGGTCGAGGAGGACCCAGTACGGGGGTGGGTACCCCTGCTGGCGGGTCCAGCGGGCCGCCGCCTCGGTCACGCGCGCCGCGACCCAGCGTTGGCGGCCCGAGAACGCGCTGCTGCGGAGCGCCGCCCGGGGGGACATCCCAGGGGGAACGGGACCCTGCCCCCCGAAGCCCCCGAGGAGCCAGCTGTACGCCTTGGCCAACCGTGCCACCGGCAGCTGGTACCAGGGATAGGAGAGCGCATCTCCCGCCTCCGCGCCTTCGAGCATCGCGTCGATCGCGGCGTTGTCGATATGATCCTGCATGAGCGTTCCGGCGTCGCGCCATTCGGCCACGACGACCAGCTGCGGGTCATACTCCAGATCCGACGGTTCCTGCGTCTCGAAGTGGCGCACGCCGAACGCCGACAACCAGCGACGGAGGCCGGCAGCCGAGATCGTGGAGAGCCCCGTCCACAACGTCACGCCCAGCTCGCCATAGACCGACGAGGCCACCTCCGAGCAGAAGAGCCGCGAGGGGTCCGTGTAATCCATGTCGAAGTCATACGCTATGTGTCCCGACCGTGCGCGCTCGAGGGCCAGCGACGCGGCCCGGTGTGGCAGCAACGGGTCCGCGATCAGTGGCGCCAGGTCCGCCCGCAGGCGCAGCACCATGATCCGGAGCTTCTTGTCCCGCAGGTACCCGTCGACGGTGGAGACGGCCACACCGCGCTCGATGTGTGCCTCGATCACCGACGCGGCGTGTGAAACGCCGTCGACGTGCACCAGCCCCACGTGCGAGAAGTTGCCTGGGTAATCGTTCCCGCGCGCGATGAGCGCCGACGTCGGGTAGCCGCCGCGCGACACGAGGATGTCGCCGGAGTGGATCTCCACCCCGTGCACGTTGGTCGCGGGCGTGGTCGAGGGCTCGCGACGGCCCTCGAGGAGGGGAAGGCTGCTGTCGGGATGTTGCAGCATCGCCTCTTCCACGGCACCCCGGAACCCATAGAGGGAGCGGTACAGGCGCGCGCGCGCGCCGTCGCTTGCGACGTCCCAGCGACGCGACTGCCACTTGACGGCCTCTCGCAGACGCCCCGAGAGCCGCACATAGTCCCGGAGATACCGCGGGCACGCGGCGACGAGCGGCGCCAGCGCAAAAAACCGGCGCTCGACGGAATCCAGCGCCGCGGCGCCGGAGGGCATCGGCGCGCGCAGCAGCTGCTCCGCGGTGGCGGCGAGGCCCGAGAGCCCGCGCGCAGCGGCGCGCTCCGCCGTCCCACACCCGGCGACCCGCGTGTGGACATACGTCGTCTCGAGGGAGCGCCACAGGGTGTCCTGGTTCCATCCGAAGCCGCGGCCACGCTGCGGCGCGGGCGCCACGGGTGGCTCCGCACCGGGAATGGACAACAGCAACCACAGGCCCACGAGCGACCCGGCGACCGCGCCGGCGGTCTTCAGATGCCGCGAGTTCACGGCCATTCGCTAACGGGGACCGATCCGCAGGTTCGCCGTCGCAATGAAGATCTCACGGAGGAAGAACAACAAGCCGACGAAGAAGGCGACCATGGCGGCGACGAAGAACAGGGCCACGGGCACCGAGGTGTCGAACCGCGCGAAGGCTCCCAGGAACAGCGTCGCGATCACGGCGCAGACGAGCAGCGCCGTGATGGTACAGAGCGTGATGGCGCGGCTGATCAGCTGGGCGCGGCGGGCGAGCGCGGCGAGCTGTGCGTGAATGTGGGCCGCCGCGTCCGGCGGGCTTGCGGCCAGCTGCGCTTCGAGCGTTCGGCCGCGATCGATGATGCGGGCGAGACGATTGGTCAGCACCGCCAGCATGGCGCCGATACCCGAGAGGAGAAACACCGGCGCCACGGCGAGCTGGATTGCATGGGCGACCGCCGTGATGCCCGGGGATTGCTGCGCGACCAGACTGAGGTTCACGGCGGCGTAAGCTGCGTGCGGCGCGGCGCGGGCGCAACGCGCAGTGCGGAACCGAACGGGCGGCGCTCCACGTCGAATGCCGGCTACGGCTTGAGAGCGGCCCGCGCCTCCTCGAGCGACCCGGCGAAGTAGCTGACGTTGTGGAAGGCCTCGCGCGCCAAGGCCTCGGCCACGTAGCGCGCCGGCACGGGTCCCCCGATCACGACGAGACGCGTGTTGTGATCTTCCATCGGCAAGCGACCGTCGTCCTTCGCTCGCTTGATCTCCCCCACATCCTTTCCTTCGAGCACGGCGCTGCGCGGGATGGGTTGAGCGTTCGGGAACACGTTGGCCTGGCGCTCCTGCGGCTCCCGCACATCGACGACCACGGTGGTGT
>Ga0209761_1001141_pt1 | contig 16998 bp, 20 predicted proteins | sample GraSoi013_1_40cm_4_FD_185818 | JGI IMG/M metagenome (GOLD analysis project Ga0209761, IMG submission 185818) | Grasslands soil microbial communities from the Angelo Coastal Reserve, California, USA - Sample 09_25_2013_1_40cm (SPAdes) (version 2) | ecosystem: Environmental > Terrestrial > Soil >...
GCGTCATAATCACACGTAATACGGACAGAGAACATTTCCGGCCATTTCGGATTCCGTGGTCTATTCGTTTTATGAGAAGGAGGGAAGAGTGGGAGCTACCGATATTGCCATTGGCTGGGATGCTGATCACTGGTGCGATTTGGGTGGCGGTCATTGCGACACATGAACTGGGAAGACTGCTTGGAGTGGTCTGGGTCTTGATGGGGATGGGGATCTACATCTATTTTCGAAGAAGGAATAATCTACCCGTCTGGAAACGGGCTGATGTTGAAGTCAGCAACCCTAGACGTGTAGAAGGCTAGCTTTGCTTTCCTTGCCTGGCAACTCTTAGACGTGCACTCCTGAAGACAACCCCGGAAGTCAAGATTGCAAGGCCTATCGATCGTTCACCAGCGATCGTGAACGCCCAAGCCAAACAGCCAGCGAATCCCCGAGCACGACCAACATCCTGGGTAAACACGTTGATCCCGGAAAAAAGAAAGTTTTCACACCGTTCTTACAAAACACCCCTAAGAATTGTTATTGGCCCCCACCCCCCATTATTTTTCTCCAGCCAACACACCAAACCTATGAATACTTTCACAGAGGTCCACGCTCACTCGCCACCCCGTCCCTCGACGAGCCATAAACCAACGCAAACTATCGTGAAAAAAAGAACTCTCAATCCGGCCCATGAGGAAACTCACGAGGAACCATTCAATCCAAAACATGCGAAAATAAGAATTCTTATTACTAGACCCCCTAGCCAAGAATTCTCGACACCGAGTCCGAACAAAACCAGCCAGTCCTTCCTCATGGGGCAAACCGGTCAAAAGCTCGAATCCACGTGCGACCAGAACCCACCAGCCTCCCTAAAGCGGAAGACCTCTTACTGTATTGCTTCACCGCTCATAGCGGCCCAGGTTTTCCAGCTTGTACTGCACGTGCTTCTCAAGCTGCTTCGTCAACAACATTCCACTCTTCATCGTATTGTAGATGTAGAGCCAGTAATCTTTCTGCTCCGCACCTAGTTTCAGGGCGAAGAGTTCGAGCTGGTCGAGAAGGTTCATCACGTCCCGATCACGCAATATCCTATCCACACTCAGCCTAGAGGAATCCTTTCTCACTCATCCACTTATCAGAAAACAGCTTGCTAAGATAATTACGTCCAGTATCCGGTAAGAGAGTCACAACAACCTGCTTCTCCATCAATCCCTCAGCCATCTTCAACGCTCCCACAACTGCGGCTCCCCCTGAGCCGCCCACAAGGATCGACTCCTCACGTGCTAGACGCCTTGCCATGTGAAACGCGTCCCTATCAGAGACTCTCACGAATTCATCGACAAGCGACATGTCGAACGTTCCAGGCATGAAATCCTCTCCTATGCCCTCGACAAAGTATGGATGAGCCTCCTCCTTCTTTCCCTGAAACCTCTGATAAAATATGGACCCTTCAGGATCGACGCCCACAATCCGAATCTTACGCTTCCTTTCTTTCAAGTACCGACCCGTCCCCGTGATCGTCCCGCCCGTTCCAACTCCACAGACGAACATGTCCAACTCCCCATCAGTCTGCCTGTATATCTCCGGACCAGTAGTCTGATAATGTGCCAAGGGATTCATCTTGTTCACATATTGATTGGGCATGAAACTATTGGGCGTCTCCCTAGCCAATCTTTCAGCAACTCGAATGTAGTGCTGTGGCGAATCTGGCGGAACATTTGTGGGTGTTACAACGACCTCTGCTCCGAAGGCTCGGAGCAACGATCGCTTCTCCTCGCTCATCTTGTCCGGCATCGTGAAGATCATCTTGTAACCCTTCACAGACGCGGCCATCGCCAAACCCATTCCAGTATTTCCACTCGTAGGCTCGATTATAGTCCCGCCAGGCTTCACAAATCCCTGCTTCTCCGCTGTCTCAATCATTGCGATCCCTATTCTGTCCTTCACGCTGCCGCCTGGATTCAAGCTCTCAAGCTTCAGCAGCATGATAGGCTTCACATTCTTCGCGATCTTGTTCAACCGGACAAGCGGTGTGTTGCCTATCAATCCAAGAATACTATCATAATACTGCATAATACAGATCGAACCTGCGTTAGAACGGAATATTAGCCGTCTAATAGGTTACGGCGGCCAAATCTAATGGATCTTATCGTATAACACGAGATAGCCGAGCCCGATGAACAATACGATCATCACCATGGAAACGAAGAGCATCGTGTAGGCTCTCGCCGGACGATAAGCATACCTTGTGCTCAAATGCATTAGATAGAGTCCAAACAATCCTAGTCCAAAGATCACCATAGCAAAGACAAATTCCTGAGTCGTCTGATTATGAATGTCGCCCGGATAGACGAAGCTAAACCCACCCGGACGATTGACCAATGGAGTGTTCGGCTGGACAAGGATGAACAATCCACCGGCAGTTACGAAGGTTGTGAATCCGACGATTAAGATCATCGCTAAGGGAAGCAGGGGTCTACTTGAGCCAGGCGCCAGCTTGACAATGCTCATTCTAAAAGCGAGATTGTTCAGAGAACGCTTGAGCCGATACATCCTCATTCCCATTCTAACCTGCTCCTCTATGTGCCGATCGCAGCCTCGAGCATACAGTATTTGCTATCAAAGAGAAACGAGCGTATTAAGGCCTGCTTTCCCATCGCCCTCACTGTTTTAATAGTACGATGGACATTCTACAACCTCCTCCGCTCCGTAACGATCATACGACGTGTCAGCTTGTTGCCACAACGAATTTTTTGCTCGAAATGTTCGGAGCCGCTTTACGCTGGACTGGAACTTGAAACACCGGTCGAAGTTATACAGAGGAACGGTGGCTACTGCCCAAAGTGCGGAAAGAAGTTGTCTTTCGAGGTTGAAAATCTCAAGATCAATCAGGCAACCTCAAGGCTCGGACCGGGACCATCCTAAGGAAAAACCCTTTCTTCACAACTCCAAACGCTGAGCCCCTAGGACGACTGGATAAAATGAGCAAGAAGACACAAGTTTACCAATATCATGCGAAGCATGGAAACATTGTAGAGTACGCAGGGTACGACCTCCCGGTCTGGTACGAAGGAATCACAGCAGAATGCAAGCAAGTCAGGGAACACGCAGGCGTCTTTGACGTTTCTCACATGGGAAGAGTAATCGTCGAGGGCGCAGGAGCCGCAGAGTTCCTAGACCAAGTCACCACAAATGATGTCTCAGGACTTGGTGTCAACAAGGGACAATACTCACTGCTCTGCAACTTGAGAGGAGGAATAATAGACGACCTTACAGTATTTCGACTGGGCACAAGCCGATACCTCATCGTTTACAACGCGGCGAACAGAGAGAAGAACTGGAACTGGCTCCTGAAAAATCAGGATCATTACAATGTCCAGCTCAAGGACGTAAGCGAGACAGTTGCAATGTTCGCCGTCCAAGGACCAAGAGCTCGCGACATCCTCAGAGCATTATCGGGAACAGACCTGGAGAACATCGAACGATACTCCGCCTCGGAGGCTAAGGTCGACGATATCCCAGTATTGATCACCAGAACCGGCTATACCGGCGAGGACGGCTTCGAGATCTACATCTGGGACACGACACCGGACAAGCCAGACAAGGCTATGCACGTCTGGAACAAGATTATCGATAGAGGTAGACAAGTTGGGCTCCATGCCGTAGGCCTAGGAGCCAGAGACGTGTTGAGGCTCGAAGCTGGAATGTGCCTCTATGGAAATGATATCGATGAAAAAACAACCCCCGTTCAGGCGAGACTTATGTTTGTGACCCGGCTCGAGAAACCAGATTTCATCGGCAAGAAACCGATAGAACAGGAGAGGGAGAAAGGACCCAGCAGGATCCGTATAGGATTCAAAATTGTCGGCAAGGGTATCCCAAGAAAGGGACAGGAAATATTGTCCGATGCTCAAGAAGTGGGCCTCGTAACAAGTGGGACCTTATCGCCTACACTAGGAGAGAGTGTAGGAATGGGATTTGTAAGGCCACAATATGCAAAAATCGGAGAGAAGTTGAGCGTGAGAATAAGGGACCGAGTCGTCCCAGCTGTTGTTGTCAAGCTCCCATTCTACCAACGTCGCTCCGATAACCGAGTCATCGTCTACGGTACTGAAATTGGACTGGCCGATTTTCGAAGACGAGGCGGCCAAAGACAAACCGTTGCCGTCTAAGGGCATCTTTCAATCGTTCGATGGCAATTAATCAACTGGAGCTGGAAAAGTGACACATCTGGAAAAATGTCCGTGATGATTCACCCGGCTAGAATCGTTATATCCGATCTGATTACCTCGACATGTTTAGCTAGATTGACAAGCCTTGACCGGCCGGTTTATCGTCATTGAAGGAATAGACCAGTCAGGGAAGGAAACCCAGACGAGACTTCTCGCTAGACGGCTAAAGTGGGACGGACATAAGACAGAGAAACTCAGCTACCCAATCTACAACAGCTTTTCCGGCCGTGAGATTGCAGCCTTCCTCGACGGCAAACGCTCCTATCCTCACCAAGTGCTTCACATGCTCTACTCCATGAACAGATGGGAAAGCCTTGAGAAACTACGAGAGCTACTTCGAGACTCTGATTATATTATTGTCGACCGCTATTATCCCTCAAACCTAGCCTACGGAATCGCAAGAGGCCTGGATGAAAGATGGTTGTCGAACCTGGACGCGGGTCTACCTGAGCCCGACCAAGTCATTCTGGTTGATACATCCGTTGAAGCATCCTTCACGAGAAAGACATCTGGTAGGGACGTTCACGAAAGAGATACGCTATTCCTGCAGAAAGTAAGAAAGGCGTACCTTAATCTCGCCAAACGGAGAAAGTGGACCATAGTCAATGGTGATCGTTCCCTTGCAGAGGTCAATGAGGAGTTATGGAAGGCATTGAAGAGTCCTGGACGTCGATCAAAGGGGAAACCGTAAACCTTTCCGAACTCCAACTCTCTTTAGTGTCCCAGCGACGTTCTGTCGTGGTGCCTCGACGTTCTCTTTTCGAAGTCTTGGATAACCCAGCTTCTGTAACTCTGCATCAATCTGTCCAATTAGTATCGTGATGATCTCTTCGGGTTCTATACGTCTCATGCCCCTGAGATGATGCACATACATTTCCATCCTGTCTGATCTGAAGAGGAGACGTGCTAGGAATCGATCTTCTCGCGCGGTATGCCGCTTTTTATCCGTAACAGCGTACCGTGCGTTGAAAGCTAGGTCGAGTGTTGGAAACGGACCTTTGTTCTCGATTCTGTGCAGTAATCTCTCTTGTTCTTTATCATCAAATACATCGAAGGCTTCAGCGTTGCCCACGCCCAGCTTGAAACTCACAGTCCCATGGTAATAGCCGTCGTGATCGGATATCGAGAGTTCCATTGGCAGGCTAAGGATGGACATCGACCGGAGTGCCAGCAAGACTGCTCTCTGGAGATTCTCGGCGTTGATTTCATGATCGAAAAAAGCCCTTGAGTGTAGGACAGTTGGGAAGTTGAGAAGTGCACCGAGCCAAGGATCATCATCGTCCCTTTTGAAACTCATTTGGAATCTTCTACCTTAGGCCTAGGAAATGGAGAAGATTGTTCACCCATGACTAGGTGAGTTAAGTGTTGCTGATGAATAATAACGGACTTCTTTTCTCAGCGGAAGAAGGTCTCGACTTCCAGAGTCCCTATGCGGCAAAGAAGATGCCTATCCATGGAACGTTGGTGAAAGAATGTTCATATCAACGTCGGACATCGGAGTTCTCTAGAATCAACAGGAGCGAAGATGAGAGTGTCGCGGCGAAGCGCAGCCCAATTGTGGAGGAAGTGTCCCTCATGCGATCGGGAACTCTTCTCTGAAGACCGCTTCTGCCTAGTCTGCAAGCAATGTATCTACTGCTGTAACAGTGAACACATAGTCAGAACGAGAACGACACCGGGTCACGCGCATTAGGCGGCTTTTTAGAACTCCGAGACCTTGGTACAGAGGTCTTGCCTTGATAGAAATCTTTTAAGGTAAAGTTGTCCCTCCTCTCCTCAGGCTAGAATGCGCCCAGAGCTTGTAATGGTGATATGGCTTGCAAAAAGCGAAGCGGAAGGAAGAGTACGAGTCTCGTATCAAGCAAGCCTTAGGCGTGCTGAACGAGGTCTCTAATGATAACACAACCCCTCGGAACATCAGGCGCGCCGCCAAAAGCGCTATGGACGCGCTCCAGGTTCCCGGTCACTCTATGGCGGTTCGAGCGTCAAATGCAATCTCCACACTAGACGATATCTCGCAGGACCCGAACATGCCTCCGTACACTCGAGTAAAGTTATGGAACGTTGCGAGCATTCTCGAAGCGATAAAGGACTGAAAAGTCAATTTAGGACAACTATTTATCGGCTGTTGCCCCCATTCTACTGTTGCGATGGCTATTTCGACGGGCCCCCCTCGTCGCCAACTCGTTTTTCGACGGTATATCTACTTCATAGTGGCACTATTGGCGCTGTCGGTCGCCCTCGGAAGCCTATCGAGAAGCGAGCCGGGTGGAAGTTGGCTAGCGAACAGTTACTGGGTGTTGTACATTGTGATGTTACTTCCCATCATTGCTCTCGGAGCGATGATAGTGATGGTGGTATTCTTGGCCCTGACGTTGCGAGACACTTCCGACGCTTTAGGCTCAGGAATGGCTAGGAAGGCAAGAGGCAAGAAGAGGAGCAAGACAATTCATAACATAATTTTCATGGGAACTTGGGCGATCGCCCTGGCCGTTCTTTGGTTCAAGTGCGGAGGAATTCCTTGCCGGTCGCCTCCTGTTCCTTCCCAATTGCAGCAACTCGTATTCGTAAATCAGAATGCCACTGCTAATCCTGCAGCACACGCTCTCGCGACTCTCCTGAGCGCTTCTGTATCGATTTCGGGAATAGTCCAATCAGAATGGTTCTTCTTTGCCTTCTTCGGACTGATAATCGTAAGCTCAGCGGTTATGTTGAGAAGCGCCAAGGTTGCCTTGGACGAGTTTAGGGAGAATACTGGAGCAATTGTTCTAGCTGCTCAGGCCCAAGGATTGAGAGCAGTGAAGGACGCGATTCAGATCGTTCAGGAATCCGATCATGGAGGTCCAAGAGAACGTATACTTCTATGCTACAACAGAATGATCAGAGCAGTCTCAGAGATGGGTGCAAGCATAACAGTTGACCAGACTGCCCGGGAATTGGAGAGGACGATCAAGCGTACTTTCATGATAAACGGTGACGGGATACGCACATTGACGAATCTTTTCGAAGAGGCTCGATATAGTCTTCATCCTATGACCGAAGAGGACAGTCAAGAAGCCCACGCTTCTCTTATGAAGATAGAAACAGAATTGAATGTAAACAGCTAATTCCACCGACGACGATTCCCAGAACCTTGGATTCGGCTTCGAATGAGAAAGAGCCTGAGACTCGTTCTTATCGCCTCGATTGCCTATGCGGCTGCAATCTATCTCATACGAGGATTCCTTCCTGATTCGATACCGACAACCCTGACCTTTCTAGTACTTCCCTTGGGACTGCTCGCAGTCATCTTCTATGTGGACTTGCATTTCCGAGCGAGGGTTCCCTCTTCAACCCAGCTTCCTCTGAAACAGTCAACCCGCAGTCTCGGTCATGAAGTGCAACTGCTGACCAAACGTATCGAGGTTGCAACCCACTCCAGTACGGATTATTACGAGAAGATCGTACTCGGCCGAATGAAGGAGCTTATGGTGGAAAAGGCAAGCATTGAAACAGGAGTAGCTGTTGACGATGTTAGGAAGATTCTTTCAGATCCCAGACTTGCCAGGGGATTTCTTAGGAACGACGCGCTCTACAATTTACTTTATACTCGAAGCATTTCAAGGGGAAAGGATCGCCGAAACATGCTCGCCAAATTGACCGATCTTATCGAGGACTGGAAGGCTTGAACTTCAAAGAAGCAGGCGACCTCTGTCAGAATGTCGTGGATCAAGTTGGAACCGTCATCGTAGGGAAGAAACCGGTTCTCGAGAAGGTCATGCTAGCAATCCTGGCAAACTCGCATATACTCTTCGAAGATAATCCGGGACTCGCCAAAACACTGCTGGCTAGAAGCTTTGCAATGAGCATGGGTTGCAACTTCTCGCGTGTCCAATTCACACCGGATCTCTTGCCTGCAGACATTACTGGGACCTACGTCTACAATGTCAAGACAACAGACTTCGAACTCCGTCGGGGACCAGTATTCACGAATGTTCTTTTGGCGGATGAGGTCAACAGAGCTCCTCCCAAGACTCAGGCGGCGTTGCTTGAGGCTATGCAGGAGCGGCAGGCCACTCTTGACGGCAAGACTCACCCAATTCAGGACCCCTTCATCGTTATGGCGACACAGAACCCGATCGAATACGAAGGAGTCTATCCTCTTCCCGAAGCTCAGCTTGACCGGTTCATAATGAAGCTCCGACTTGGCTATCCTAACCGTAAGGAGGAGGTGGAGATACTTCAGCGACGCATGAAGAGGGCCGCTGAGGATGTTCACCTAGAGCCTGTTTTGGAGACGGACACCATTCTTGAGATGCAACGAAAACTGGAAGAGATACACGTCGACGATGACGTTCTCGGTTATATCACGGACGTCGTGCAGGCGACTCGTAATCAACGGCAGATCGAGGTAGGCTCTAGCCCAAGAGGAAGCCTCGCGATCTTCAAACTGTGTCGCGCACGCGCCGTCTTCCATGGACGCGACTATGTTGTGCCTGATGATGTGAAGGAGGTTGCCGTGTCAGCTTTGGTGCACAGGGTGATCATGAAGACTGAGTCATGGGTGAAGGGCACCGATCCGAACCAGTCGATCGAGGAAGTATTGAAGACTGTCCCAGTGCCTACCACGAAGTAGCTCGTAGAAGGGTCCGAATTGTTCACGCCCAAGGCTGCTGCATACTTCGGCTTGTGCACTGTCCTGCTGGCCTTGGCACTCACATTCCAGGACTGGCAATTGGCTGCACTGATTCTTCCCATAGCCTCCGTCTTTTTTCTTTCGAATCTGTCAGGTCTTCCTGAAAATGTCAGGGTCATCTTGAACAGGAATGTAGAACCTAGCGAGAGCTTCGGAGAGGAAGATGTGCGCGTCGAACTACACTTGGAGAATCGTAGCGGGGCACGCATTGGTAATCTTGAGGTCCATGACGTTTTGCCCGCGAATGTCAAACCTGACAAGGGTTCGAACTCCGTACACGTAGCTCTTGACGCAAACGCGAATGAGAAACTTGTATACAAGTTTCCGAGCCCACCACGCGGGCACACACCTGTCGGTCCGTTACTTGTCCGCGCTCGGGATCCATTAGGACTCTACATGGTAGAGGAGAAGCTTGATCCTGATACTGTTGCGGTTCTTCCAAGGCCGGAGAAGGTTAGAGGGACAGAGTTTCGGCCTCGGCATCTCGGACCTTGGCCTGGGACCATACCTTCGAGATCGACTGGCCACGGTAGCGAGTTCTACAGTCTTCGTGCATACTCAAGCGGTGACGATCCAAAGAGAATCAATTGGAAGGCTACTGCACGTTACGGACGGCTTGTCCTAAACGAGACAGAGTCGGAGCGAGTTACAGACGTCATGATCGTTTTGGATACTGACGTCGCATTCTACGAATCCTCCGAGAGGGAGCTTTTCGAGAGAGGTGTACGAGCTGCCGCGTCCATGGCGAGCTTACTTCTTCGACAGGGAAACCGTGTCGGGCTGGTTCTTCAGGGGATCGAACGCGGCATCGTCCGACCAGGATTCGGGAAGAGACAGGAAAGAAGGATACTGTACATGCTCGCCGCAGCGAGGCCCGGAAGCTCCGTGCTACCGACCGGTTACGTTGTAAGTCAACTAGCCCGATTATTGCTCCCGTCCAGGGCTCAGGTTGTCTTGGTCTCCTCTCTCTTGGATAGTGAGGTTGCGTTCGGGATCGAGCAGTTGACAGTTGATGGCTACAGTGTCATGGTAGTGACACCGACGCCAACCTTACCCGCCGATTATGAATCTCAGAATGAGAAGTTAGCATTCAAGATCTTGATGCTCGAGAGAGAGAACCTTCTACTTCGACTGGAGAGGTTTTGTACCCTGGTACAATGGCCAGAAGATGTTCCATTATCGTCCAGGCTTAGAACGGCAAAGGTGAGAAGGATACGACAACTAGCACGCTAAAACCTCCGTTAGGAACGCAGATGCGAGGTCTAGTTTTACTCATCAAGTTTCACCATTTAGGCTTAGCGCCTTGGATTCTGTTCTCGGTCCCTAGTGCCGCGGTCGTCGGACTGCAGGTACCTTTTGCAGGGATTACAGCAGTGTTGGGTGTTGTTGGAATGATTTTGCGAAGGAGATGGCTTGTGCTCGGGTCATCGTTGAGCCTTCTAGGGTTCCTGATTCTTGGGAAGGTCACGAGTGACTTGACGGCCTTGGAACCGGTTGACACTGCCGTGTTGCTTCTTCAATTCGTGGCGATACTGTTTCTAATGGAGGCGTCTATGCCAGTTGTCCAGTACGAAGATGATTTCGCTCTCCTAGGGGAACGTAATGATGAACTGTCGAGACGCGTTGCGACACGTTTGGCGCAGTGGCTACGATCTCAACTCTATGCTGACGCTAGGCTTGGAATTGGCTCATTCCTAACCTCGCTGGGGTTGCTAATTGTTGGAAGCTTTGCCGGAGTTGGGATCGGGCATTTGGCAGTGCTGGCTGTGTTCGTACTTGCCGCTGTTGTTGCACTTTTGTTTCTGTTGACGTATCGAAGAGAACCAGAGACAACTAGTCGGAGCAAATAGTTTCGGCGTATTAAACATCTTAAGATAGACTCGCTCTAGATTATTTTTTGATGGAGTGAACCGCCAAGCAAAATGTCAAATTACATCATGGGCAGAAGGCTTGAGTATCGAATACGCGATATTTTCAGACGTGAAGGATACCTTGTCATACGCGCAGCATCATCGAAACCAATAGATCTTGTGTGCATCAAGAACGGCAAGACAGTTCTTGTCGAATGCAAGGCAGGTCGATCATGGCTTGGCAAGGTTCGCAAGGCTGAGCTCATCGGATTATCCGAGCAAGCTGGTGCACCAATTCTTCTGGCGAGGAGGAAGAGAAGGAAGGTTGAGTTTACCATACTTCCGGATGGAAAGAGATTCGAGGTGAAGGATCTGTTCTCGTCTATTCCTTGAACGTCTCTTTCAATGATCGTAGTTTTTCAAGGGTAGAAAGCCATCCGAACAGAAGATTGCTGTAAGCGGACAGTTTTTCGGGCTGTTTTTCATTCTTCAATATCTCGTTTGCATCATTGATCTTCATGACGATGGTTTGTTCGACGCTGTCAAGTAGATGGCTGGGCGATAATGTGACATCGCCTTGGACTGTTGTGGCTTTGGTATAGACGACTGGCCTGTTGCATTTGGCACAGAAAGTCTCTCCCTTGACCTTGAAGAGTGGCGTTCCACATTCGGGGCAAATGTCTGAGAGCATGGTTGCTCCTGACTTTAGCAGGTCTGCCATCCTCCGAACGTCTTCTCCCAAGTCTCCTCTCACACTATCCTTCTGGTTTTGAAGCGACAGCTTGTTCCCATCCAATAAGAGGGAGAGGGTTCCTATAAAGACTGGAACGTACGATGACTACACCGAAAGCATTAGGAAAGTCTCTTTCACGTCTTGAAACTTCACAATCTACCCCCCCTTTTTTACAACTTAACTTTCTACTGCGCCTCATTTTGGGAGAGATCTGCTCTGAATCGTTCAAAATGCGAGAATAGCATTTTGCGGAAACGGGTTTATTCATTTAAACCTAGCGGAAATTCACGAGGAGGACATCGGGGGCCAGAAAAGGTGAGCTCCGATTGGCAATCAGGGCGTAAAATGAGCGATTTTTCCTGATCTCCCGGAATTGGCTTAAAGAAAGTTAAAGGGAGGCTGAATCTCCTTATCGACACATGGTCGCAATCTCAAAGGCGTCAGGTATGGTTGGAGCGAGACTCCCCGTGGTGCTGGAGATAGGCTTTTTCTCGCGGAGTAGTGTAGTTTCAGGGCAGGGGACAAGAGATGGTTGATGCGCTGAAGGGGAAGAGAGCGGCCATCATAGCTGCCGACGATTTCGAAGACTTGGAACTTTTCCATCCGATGTATCGCCTGCAAGAGGAGGGCGTTAAGACTGTCGTGGTTGGGCTGAATAGGACACCTGTAAAAGGGAAGAAGGGGTACGCGGTCGAGCCGGCCCTCTCGATAGACGAGGCGGACGCAGCAGATTTCGACTTGCTCGTCGTCCCAGGCGGAAAGAGCCCCGAGAAGCTGCGGTTGAGTGAGAAGGTTCTGGACTTTGTTCGAGAGTTCGACAAGCAGGGAAAGCCTATTGCAGCTATTTGCCATGCGGGGCAGGTCTTGGCATCTGCTGGAATAGTCAAAGGACGGACGCTGACCTGTGTCCCGGGAATAAGGGACGACATGATCAATGCTGGCGCGCATTATGTGGATCGGCCTGTTGTTCGCGATAGGAATCTAGTGACTTCACGCGTGCCCAGTGATCTGCCAGACTTTGCACGACACATGATCGAGATGTTGAAGGAGCCGAGGCTCGTGCAGACGGCACACCAGCGATAGCCCTTGTTTGTGCAACGTAGCTTCTCGAAGGCTTCCATGCTCTTACCTTGAAATACGAATCGTACGCCACTCGCCAGCCTGGGCGCTAGTGAAACGTTTGGAGTTTGGAGTTCGCCTCAAGAATTACGGACCCTGGACCACAACCAAAGAGGTAGCGATTGCCGCAGAGAAGAACGGGTTCGCCTCGATCTGGTTGAACGATCATCTTTTGCCCCCCGGCGGGACCATTGGACGTTCCCTTTAGGGAAGCATGGACCTCACTCTCAGCGCTAGGCGCAATTACTCGGACGATCAAACTAGGCACTTTAGTGGCATGCAATTCGTTTCGCAACCCAGCTCTGCTTGCCAAGATGGCGTCTACACTCGATAGCATTACTGATGGCAGAGTTGTGCTGGGGATTGGGGCGGGATGGCATAGACCTGAATACGAAGCCTATGGCTTTGCATATCCAACAATAGGAGAGCGGATGGCAAGGCTTGAAGAAAGTGTTCGAATAATCAGGATGATGTTCCAAGAAGGAAAAGCCACTTTCCAAGGCAAATACTACAGTGTGAAAGACGCATTGTCAAACAAAGTACCCAACCGTACGATTCAAGTGTGGATTGGTGGTGGTGGCCCGCGCCTGGTACGGATGGCCGCAAGAATTTCAGACGGCTGGAATTGTTACCGAATGAAACTTGTCGACTTCAAAACACGCCACGCTAACTTCGAAGAAGAATGCAAGCACGCCGGAAGGGACCTTCGAGACCTAAAAATTTCAATGGTAACTGATGGGATGGTTGGCCCGTCAAGATCGAAGGTTGAGAAGCTGACTGAGGCTGCGGCCTGGGAACGTGGCGAGACCAAAGAACGATACAGGGTCCTCAATTCAGTAATAACCGGAAATAATCAGGAAGCGGCCAATAGGGTCAAGAATTTTCAAGAGGCTGGCGTACACCATTTGATACTGAACTTCCCATCCTTGGAGCTAATTGACCAACTCGAGTATTTTGGGGCGGAAGTCATCCCTCAATTTATCTAGTATCGAGTCTTTTTATCTGTCATCGTCAGTTTGAGGGACTCATCTGAGGTAGTTGAGAGCATGCCAGAAAAGACGGTTACACTTAGAGTCGCCGACGCGTTGCAACGTGATGTTGGCCGTGGAATAGCCCGTGTAGATCCGAAAGTCATGGAGGAACTCGGGCTAACGTCGGGGGATGCTCTGCAGATCGTTGGGACCCGCAAAACAAGTGCCCTTGCCTGGCCCGCCTACCAGCAGGACTACGGGAAGAGGATTATCCGAATGGACGGTTACATGAGACGGAACGCCGGAGTCTCGATAGACGATAAGGTAACGATTCGGAAGATCGAGGCTAAGGTAGCCCAGAAACTAACTCTGGCACCTACCGAGCCGCTTCGAATAGTTGGGGGAGAAGAGTATCTCGCCCAAATCTTGGAGGGACGCGTTATGGCGCGGGGTGATTTTGTTCCGATAAATGTCATGGGTCGTAAGATCGATCTCGTTGTGACAAATACGACTCCTGTGGGGGACGCGGTCATTGTTAGCGACCAAACAGAGGTCGTCATCGGCGAGCAAGTGAAGGAACAGCCGCAAACAGGTCCTCGCATAAGCTATGAAGATGTTGGCGGGATGCGCCCCGTCATCCAAAAAGTCCGTGAGATGATCGAATTGCCTCTAAGGCATCCGGAGCTTTTCGAGAGATTGGGTGTTGAGGCTCCCAAAGGAGTACTGTTGTATGGACCTCCTGGAACCGGCAAGACCTTGCTAGCTAGAGCGGTTGCGAGTGAGACGAATGCGAACTTCTATTCGATCGGAGGTCCGGAGATAATGAGCAAGTACTATGGTGAGAGCGAGGAGCGATTACGCGACGTCTTCAAACAGGCCCAGGAGAATGCCCCCTCAATCATCTTCATCGATGAGCTCGACTCTATCGCACCTAAACGGGAAGAAGTAACCGGTGAAGTAGAGAAGCGTGTCGTTTCGCAACTATTGTCCTTAATGGATGGGTTGCAATCTCGTGGAAAGGTCGTGGTGATCGGAGCTACTAATCGTGTCAACGCGTTGGATCCTGCTCTCAGACGACCGGGACGTTTTGATCGTGAGATAGAGATCGGAGTGCCAGACAAGGAGGGACGATTAGAGATAATGCAGATTCACACGCGAGGCATGCCTCTCGCAGAGGACGTGGATCTCAAACGGCTCGCCGACATTACTCATGGCTTTGTTGGAGCGGATCTCGAGGCGCTTGCAAAGGAGGCTGCGATAAGAGCTCTACGCCGTATATTGCCCGAGGTGAACATGGAGGCTGAGAGTGTCCCGGTCGCGATACTCAACAAGATCAAAGTGATGAATGCAGACTTCCTAGACGCTCTGAAAGAGGTCGAGCCGTCTGCGATGCGGGAAGTACTTGTCGAGGTCCCGGACATCAAGTGGGACGATATTGGAGGATTGGAGGATGTGAAGGAAGAGTTGAGGGAGGCCATCGAATGGCCACTAAAGTATCAGGAACTCTTCACGCAGATGGATGCGAAACCGCCGAAGGGATTGCTCCTTTACGGACCGCCAGGAACCGGTAAGACCCTATTGGCTCGAGCCGTCGCAAACGAGAGCGAGGCGAACTTCATCAGCATCAAAGGACCAGAACTCTTGAGCAAATGGGTTGGTGAATCAGAGAAGGCAGTAAGAGAGGTCTTCCGCCGTGCCCGTCAGGCTGCTCCATGCGTCGTATTCCTAGACGAGGTTGACAGCATAGCCCCAGTACGAGGCAGCGGCATAGGCGACAACCAGGTCACAGAACGTATCGTGAGCCAGTTCCTGACAGAACTCGATGGACTTGTAGAGTTGAGAAACGTAGTGATAGTCGCTGCAACGAATCGACCTGATATTGTCGATCCGGCGTTGCTTCGACCTGGGAGGTTCGACAGACTCTTGTACGTTCCACCGCCCGGTCTGGAGGCACGGAAGCAGATTTTCAAGATACACACGCGAAAAACACCAATGATGCCAGAGGTGAACTTGGATGACCTGGCAAAGATGACCGATGGCTACACAGGTGCTGACATTGCCTCTGTCTCAAACACTGCTGTAATGCTAGCTTTGAAGGAGCATATCATGAAGTCGAAGAATCCGGAGGAAGCGAAGAAGACCGCGAAGACTGTCAAAGTATCTCGTCGCCACTTCCAAGAGGCGCTTGAAAAGATCAAACCAATATCGTCTCAAGAGCTACAGGCGTATCAGAGGTTCGCGCAACAATTCTCGGACACGGGACGGTCCAAGGTAGCCGTCACGGCAACATCCTAGGTCGAACCATTCCGGCAAACGGAGAATAAGGCAACCGTTCCTTCTTGCCTCTCATTTCTCTTGGGGTCAGAAGTTTCTGTGAATAAACGGTAGCAGGCACGTTAAGTTCTCTCGTAAGCTAGCGAGGAATGTCCACATTGGATGGAATACTCGGGGGGTCGGCCGGGAGATAGCTAGATACTTAAGTATGGTCAGCGCATAAAGACCGTTCGCTGAACAGAGACACAGCAATAGTACATTCGCTACCACGGAGGTGAAATTGCATGGCTGAAGAACCAAAGAGGACAGAGAGACCTCCTACCCAAACTCGTAGAAGTGACATTCCGCCGGACACTATCCTGATCGGGAAGAAGCCGATTATGGCATACGCGACCGCGGTAATGATGCACTTCAACACTGGCGCCAAGCGCTTAACATTGAAGGCACGAGGAAGAGCGATCAGCACCGCAGTCGATGTTGCTGAGGTTGTAAACAACCGTTTCTTCCAGGGTGGCTTGACCAAGTCGGTTGCCTTGGGCACGGAGGTTGTCGGTGAGGGCCAGGATGCCAGGAACGTCTCTACGATCGAGGTAGTATTGGAGAGGACAAAGTAACTCCTATCTGATAACTAGCTCGGACCGTGATGAGACGGTTCTTGAGACGAAAAACCCTTTTTTTGAAAAGTTCTTTCTAATCGAAGTCAGACAGCTACTAGCTAGTCTACTTCGACATACACGTCCGGGCCTTCAATCTTCACCTTGTAGTTCTTGAGGGGCTCTACTGCAGGCGAAGTAACAGCCTCTCCTGTCTTCAAGTCGAATTGGGACAGGTGGAGTGGACAGACGACTCGGTCTCCGAGTATGAAGCCGTTGGATAAGTCAGCTTCCTCGTGTGTGCATGTGCCATCATGTGCGTAGATTTTTCCGTCGATATTTGCGACGAGGATTCTTCTTCCCTCGAACTCGGTTCCTTTCATCGTGCCAGGCGGTAGCTCGGAGATTTGGCAGACCTTGACCAGATGAGCCGTTCCCTAGGCGCCTCCAACAGAGACTAGCGATACTTGTAGTGCCGTTCGAACAGGTCGGTCGTCGTCCTATCTTCCGGCTCTTCTTCCAACTCTGGAAGCAGCTCCATTTTCGGCGGAAGTTGCACTCTTCTTCCC
>Ga0209761_1001142_pt1 | contig 16998 bp, 14 predicted proteins | sample GraSoi013_1_40cm_4_FD_185818 | JGI IMG/M metagenome (GOLD analysis project Ga0209761, IMG submission 185818) | Grasslands soil microbial communities from the Angelo Coastal Reserve, California, USA - Sample 09_25_2013_1_40cm (SPAdes) (version 2) | ecosystem: Environmental > Terrestrial > Soil >...
TTGCCCGCCGCGACCAGCACGGCCTCGTGACCGGCGCCCGAGATCTGGAAGAAGATCTTGTTCTGCCGCTTGAGCTGGATCTCCTTGTCGTCGATGCGCCGCGACAGGAGCATCAGCCGATACATATCGAGCAGGTCGGCCTTGGACAGGGACTTGGCGGCCCGGGGGCGGGGTTGAGCGCGCGTCGCCATCGGACAAAGATAGTACCATATTCCCCTTGCCATGAACGTGGACGCGAAACAGACGGTCTTGCGACACTTCACCTACGGCCTGCACGCGCTCACCGTGAAGCGTGAGGGCGATGAGCACGGCATAACCGCCAACTGGGTCAGCCAGGCCTCTTTCGAACCCCCGATGGTGGTGGTGGCGGTAGAGAGCACGTCCAGGATGATCGGGATGATCAGGGACGCGCATCACTTTGCCATCAGCGTGTTTCACGAGGGGCAACGCGACGTGGCGGAAAAGCTGGGGCGCGGACCGGGGGGGGGCGCGTCGCCGAAGCTCAAGGGAATCAAGACCAAGCCGGGGCCGGTCTCCGGCGCGCCGGTGCTCGCCGAGGCGCTCGGGTGGGTGGAGTGTCGGGTCGTCGCGACACTGCCGAGCGGAGACCATACGCTGGTCTTGGGTGAGGTGGTCGAGGCAGGCGTTGAGCACGAGGGAAAGCGACCCCTCACGCTTCAGGAGTCTGGGCTCAAGTACTCCGGCTAGCGCCGGTAGACCATCTTGCCGCCCACCACTGTGTACCGCACGCGCGCCCGATCGAGCGAATCGGTCGGCATCGTGAAGAGATTGCGGTCCAGTACGACGAGGTCCGCATCAGCACCCGGTGCGAGCGTGCCCCGTTTGGCCTCGTCGAACGTCGCATAGGCGTTGCCCGCCGTATACGCACGCAGCGCCTGTCCCACGGAGACCTTCTGCTCCGGCACCCACCCATCCGGGTTCTTGCCGTCGAGGGTGCGGCGCGTGACCGCCGCGTACACGCCAAGGATGGGGTCGAGCGGGGCGACCGTCCAGTCCGACCCGAACGCGAGCCTGCCGCCCGTGTCGAGCAGTGTGCGGAACGGGTACGTGGTCTTGATGCGCACCGGCCCGATGCGCTGCTCCACCCAGCGGCCGTCATCGATGGCGTGATAGGGCTGCACCGAGGCGATCACGCCGAGCTTCCCGAACAGCGGGATGTCCTGCGGGCGCAGGTGCTGGGCGTGCTCGACCCGGAAGCGCCGGTCGCGCAGCCCGTGTGCCTTTATCACGCTGTCGTAGATCGACAAGAGGATGGCGTTGGCGCGGTCACCGATCGCGTGGACGGCGACCTGCAGTCCCGCCGAATCGGCGCTGCCGATCCAGCGGCGCATGTCCGCCTCCGGGTGCTGCAGCAGCCCGTAGTAGCCCGCCGAATCGCGGTAGGGCTCGAAGAAGTACGCGGTCCGGGACCCGGCCGAGCCGTCCATGTAGCCCTTGAGCCCGCCGATCTTCACCCAATCGTCGCCGCGGTTGGAACGACTCACCGTCTCGGCGACTGCCCGCCAGGAATCGAGAGGGAGATAGAGCGCCGCCCGCACCGTGAGCCGGCCCGCCCGCTCGAGATGGCGATAGCTCGCGAGATCGGCCCACGACGCCGACACGTGGGCGGTGGCGGTGACGCCCAGCGATGCGGCGTACGCAAGCGCGCGGGCGAGGGCCGAGTCACGCTGGGCGGGCGACGGGTCGGGGATCGCGCGGCCGATGAGATCGAGCGCCCGGTCTTTGAAGATGCCGGTCGGCTCTCCCGTCCTCGTGTCCCGCAGGATCTCTCCGCCGGAGGGGACGGGGGTGTCCTTCGTGACGGCCGCCTTGCGCATCGCGGCGCCATTGGCCAACGCCTCATGGCCGTCTACCCGACTCACGAATACCGGATTGCTGGGCGTGACCGAATCGATCCACTCGTGACGTGGTAGCGGCTGGCCGGCCCAGAGCGTGTGGTCCCAGTCACCACCGGTGATCCATTCGCCGGGCTTCAGGGTCTTCGCGTATTCCTTTACGCGCCGGATGAACTCCTGCGGGGTCGCGGCATCGCGCAGACTCACCGATGCAAGCTGGAACCCGCCGTCGATGAAGTGGGTGTGTCCGTCGGTGAATCCGGGAAGGACGAGCCCGCCGTCGGCCTCAATCCATTGGGTCTTGGGGCCCGCATACCGTCGGATCTGCGCGTCGTCGCCGATCGCAAGGATCCTGCCGTCGGCGAGCGCGACCGTGCCCTTCTGGGGCGCCCCGGTCGAGAGGCCGGTCCAGACCATCCCGCCCGTGATGATGATGTCGGCCTTCCGGGCGCAGGCGGCGAGGGTCAAGCAGAGGAGTCCGAGAGACAGGCGTCGGCGCATGCGGTCCCCTCAGCGGAGCTTCGTGATGCGGTGGATGGTCTCGAGTGCGGTCATCGGGTCGGACCCCGCGGTCTTCCCGGAGCCGGGCTGGGCGGACGGCGGGAGGGACGCGAGGGCATCGCGGATGTCGAGCAGCACTTCGAGCAGCAGCTGCTCCCGCTGGTAGGCGGCGTCGAGATCCGCCATGCGCACCTGGTCGCTGGCGGCCTTCGCGCGGTCGTAGGCCTCGCGGTAGATGGACTCGAGATTGCCGAGTACGCGGTCGCGGGAGCGGGGCATGGGGGAAAATATAGAAGCGACGGCCCTCCGTCGCCTCTAGACCGACCGCATTACCAACCCGCTCGGCACCTTCGGGACGAAGTACGTCGACTTGGGCGGCATGACGTCGCCTGCGTCCGCTACCGCGAACACGTCCCGCACTTTCGTGGGATTGAGCAGGACCGCGGCGGCGGCCCGACCGTTCCGGACCGCATCGAAGGCCGCGTGCGGATCGGGCGTGTAGGCGAGCGACGGCGTCGCGGTGCCCGCCCCAAGGATGCGCCGCACAACGAGCGCCTCGATCCGGGCCACGTCCAGTGCGCGGATCGCAGCGGTCTTCCCCAGGTCCGGGACGCTGTCGAGCGCCGCGTCGTTCTTCAGGACCAGGGTAACGTCGTAGGCGTCGGGGAACGCCACGATGCACGCGGTGCGCTCGCGCCCGAGCTCGGCCAGCCGCTCGACCCGGTCCATACACGGCGCTACCCGCCCGACCTCGAACCACTCCCGCCAGGCCGCGACCAGCTTCGTCGCATCGCGCCCCGCACCGAAGACGATGCGGTGGGTGGGGAGGATCGTGAGGCCGGGATCGCCGGCCGACACGACGAACGAGAGCACGCGGTCGGCGCGCGGCTGCTCCCGAGCGTAGGCCACCGCGGTCTCGTAGCGGTGATGGCCGTCGGCGACGTAGAGCTGAGCCCGGCCGGCCAGCTGGGCGAGCTCCGCCGCCTGATCGCCCGACACGACCCAGAGACGGATGCCAACACCGTCGAGCTCCGCGCGCGCCACCGGCACGCCGGAGGCCCGTTTCACGAGGGCCTGCGCCAGCATCCGGTCGGGATCAGGCGCGAGCAGGAAGATCGATTCGAGGTTCGCAGCGGTGGCACGCAGCAGCGCCAGCCGGTCGGCCTTGGGTGCCGAGTGCGTCTGCTCGTGCGGCCGCACGCGCCGCGTTTCGAACGGCTCGGCGCGCACGGCGGCCAGCATCCCGATACGCGTTCGCCGGTCGCCCGACGGCACGGCATAGTCCTGCGCGACGATGTACACCGACTCCGCGGGATCGGGCCGTACGACGCCCGCTTCCCGCCACGTCCGGAGCCGCGTCGCAGCCTGCGCGTAGCGGTCCGCAGCCCCGCCCGACGGCGCTTCCGGCAGGATGAGATGTACGATATTGTGGGGATCCCGCGCCGCGTAACGTGCGCGGTCCTCGCTGGAAATGACGTCGTACGGGGGCGCGATGAGAGCGCTCAGCTCTCTCGCGGCGTACCGCTCTCCGCGGAACGGCGCGACCAGCGGCGGCAGCTCGGCGTTCACGATTGCCCGGAGCCTCCCGTGTCCCTGCGCGAAGCCCAGCAGACGGTCGATCGGTGGATCGGCCAATATAAGGAAGGATACTTCCCCCCGCTCACCAACCTCGCCCGGCTCGCGGAGGAAGTCGGTGAGCTAGCGCGGGAGGTGAACCACCGGTTCGGCGAGAAGACGAAGAAGGTGGAGGAGCCGGAGGGCTCGATCGCGATGGAGCTGGCCGACATCCTGTTCGTCGTCGTCTGCCTCGCCAACTCACAGGGGATCGACTTGGACGACGCGTTCGCCGAGATGATGCGAAAGGTCACCTCCCGCGACGCCGATCGCTGGACCAGGAAGGCACGCTGACCTCCTCGTAGAGGCGCTGATAGGACACGAGACGGTCGGGGTCGAACGCGCCTCGCTCCGCCGCCTGCCGCACCCCGCAGCCCGGCTCGGCGAGGTGCCGGCAGTTATCGAAGCGACACTGGTCGAGGAAGGGCTGAAACTCGACGAAGTAGACGCCCAAACGCTCGGGATCGATCCCCCACGTGCCCACCTCGCGCAACCCCGGCGTGTCCACGACATAGCCCCCGGTGGCCACCGGCACGACGAGGGCGGCGCGGGTGGTGTGCTTCCCCGTGTCCCACTTCGCGCTGATCTCGCCGATGCGAAGGTTCAAGCCCGGGTCGAGCGCGTTCAGGAGGCTGGACTTCCCGACGCCCGACTGACCGGCGAGCACCGACTCACGCCCGCGGAGAAGGTCGCGCAGCGCCGCCAGGCCTTCCGGCTGCTTTACGGACGTGCCGAGGACCTGGTAGCCGGCCGGGCCGTACCGCCGCCGCAGCGTGTCGAGCGCAGTCCGGTCGAGGTCGATCTTGTTGAGAACGAGGACGGCGGGGATACGGTTCGCCGCCGCGATCACCAGGAATCGATCGAGCATGCGAGGGCTCGGCTCCGGGCTCCGAGCCGACGCGACGACCACGACCTGATCGACGTTGGCGGCGATCGGCTGCGCGCGGGGCCTCCGCTGACCGGCGGCGCGGCGCGCGAGCACGCTCTTGCGCGGCCGCACGGCGGAGATAGTGGCGTGCCCGTCGGCCTGCAGCTCGAGCTCCACCACGTCTCCCGCCACGACGCGGTCGTCGTCCCGGTGTTTGAGCTTGCCGCGCAGCACGGCGACAACTTCGCCACCATCCGTGTGCACACGATAGGCAGAGCCGGTGCGCACGAGCACGACGCCGGTGGTGATCACACCCTTCCCTCGTCCCCCGTCTCGCTTCCCTGCCAGTGAATGCAGGCGTCGAGATGACGCTTCACTTCCTGCAGGGGCAGGGCGAGCAACGGGGCGAGCGCGTCGGCGGGCGTCGCGCCCCGGAACAGGTAGTCCGTCTCCAGATGACCGACCGGACGATCGCCCGCGTCGGACCAGCGCACGAACAACAACGCCGCACCGTAGCCGCCCTGGGCGTCGGGGGCGTCATCCACGTAGGTCCCGACCGAGTAGGACTGGCCGTCGCTCCCGGAGAACGCGGGGGCGCGCTCGTGCACTCGCTGATAGCCCCCGAGGGTACCGTCCGTCAGCTCCGCCGTAGGGACTCCCGCACCATGTTGCCGACGAGAAACGCCACGTTGGCCGGCCGCTCGGCGAGGCGGCGCATGAGATAGGGATACCACTGGGTGCCGAACGGGACGTAAACGCGCACCTTGTATCCCTGGCGCCGCAGCCCGAGCTGCAGGTCGCGCCGCACGCCGTACAACATCTGGAACTCGAAGCGCGGGGGCTGGATGCCCTTGTCGCGCGCGAACGCCCTGGCGTGCTCGATGATGCGCGCATCGTGGGTCGCGATGCCGGGGTAGTTGCCCTTGAGCATGAGCCGCTCCATGCAGCGCACGTAGGTCGCATCCACATCGCGCTTGTCGGCAAAGGCGACCGTGTCCGGCTCCTGATACGCACCCTTGCACAACCGCACGCGGGCGCCGAGCGCGATCATCTGCTCCACATCCTGCTCCGTGCGCCGCAGGTACGACTGCAGCACCACACCGACCGCGTTCCCGAACTGCGGGAAGAGCGTGCGTTTGAAGAGCTGCAGCGTGCGCTCGGTGTAGTCGGACTGCTCCATGTCGATCCGCACGAAGGAGCCGTGCGCCTTCGCCCGGGCGATGATGGCACGCACATTCTCGACGCACAGCGCCTCGTCGATGTCGAGGCCCATCTGGCTGAGTTTCACCGAGACGTTGGCATCGGCCCCGGCGGCCCTGATCCGGTCGAGCGTTTCGAGATAGGTGTCTCGAGCGGCCTGCGCCTCCGCGGCGTTGTGCACCGACTCGCCCAGCAGGTCGAGGCTCGCGGTGAGTCCGGCAGCGTTCAGGTCCTTCAACGCCGCTACACCTGAATCCACCGTCTCCCCCGCGACGAAGCGCGCGGCGAAGCGGCGGGCCAACCCGTTGCTGCGGATGAACCGGAAGACCCGGGATTGCTCGCTGAGCCACAGCAGGCCGGCGCGTAACATCGGGTGGCAGGTGCCGGGTGTCAGGCGTTAGGGATAGAACTTGCTGTTTCGCTGTGCCTGGTCGCGCAGCACATCGGACGGCGCGAAGCGGACACCGTAGCGCTCGGCGAGCCGCTCGAGCTCGCCCACGATGCGCGCCGCGCCGAGGTCGTCGGCGTGCCGCAGCGGGCCGCCGCGGAACGGCGGGAACCCGAAGCCGAAGATGGCGCCGACGTCGCCATCGCGGGGTGTGCGCACGATCCCCTCCCCCACCGCGCGCGCGGCTTCGTTCAACGTCACGAGGACGAGCCGTTGGATGATCTCCGCGGGCCTGGGGCCCCCGTTGGGATGGACGCCGATCACCTCGTACGCGGCGGGATCGACGCTCCCCTTCTTGCCGCCCGCGTACTTGTAGAATCCCCTGCCCGCCTTACGGCCCAGCCGGCCGCCTTTGACCATGCCGGCGAACGCGGCTACGGGCGCGAACCGCTCACCGAACGCCTCGTGCATCACGCCCACCACCTTCTCCCCCACGTCCATCCCCACCTCGTCCAGCAGCGTGATCGGCCCGACGGGGAAGCCGAATTCGACCATCAGCCGGTCGATCTCTTCGACGGCCACGCCTTCGACGAGCAGATGGCCCGCCTCGTTCATGTAGGGCGTGAGAATCCGGTTGATCCAGAATCCAGGGCTGTCCTTCACGACGATGGCGGTCTTGCCCATGCGGCGGCCGAACTCGACGGCGGTGCTGACCACCTGCGCCGCGGTGCGGGCCGACGGAATCACCTCGACGAGCGGCATCCGAGCGACGGGTGAGAAAAAATGCATCCCGATCACCTGCTCGGGACGGTCCGCGGCCTCGGCGATGCGGTGGATGGGGATGGTGGACGTGTTGGATGCGAACACCGCATCGCGGGTGGTCGCCGCCTCGACCTCGCGCAGCACCTGCTGCTTGACCTGGAGGTCCTCGAACACCGCCTCGATCACGAGCTCGGCGCGGCCGAACCCGCTGTAGCGATCGCTTCCCGAGAGCAGCGCGACGAGCCGGGCGTGCTCGTAGGGTGTGATGCGGCGTCGCTTGAGCCGGTCGTCGAGGATCTCGCGCGCGGCGGCCAGCCCGTTCGCGACCCGCGGCAGGTCGGCGTCCTTCATGCGCACGTCCACACCCGCTTGGGCGATCGCGGTGCCCGCGATGCCCGACCCCATGAACCCTGCGCCCACGACGCCGAGGCGGCTCACGACGGCAGGAGGCGGTGGGTTGGGGATCCCAAAGTCCTTCTTAAGGGCGGTGGTGGCGAAGAAGATCTGGACCAGTTTACGCGAGACGTCGGTGACGGCGAGCTGGCCGAACAGCTGCGCCTCGCGCTTCAGACCCTCCGCCATGCCGTGTTTGAGTCCGTGCTCCACCGCCTCCAACGCGGCGAGCGGCGCGGGATAGTTGCCGCGCGTCTGCGCGAGCACCTGCTTCCGGGCCGCCCGGAAGACCAGCCGCCGGCCCAGCGGGTTGCGGTCGAGCAGCCATCCGCGGACGCCGCCCGGCCGCTTGCGCCGGGGGCGCCAGCCGCCCGCCATGCGTTGCGCCGCGGCGATGGTGACGTCTCTGAGGATGGCGGGATGCACCAGCTCGTCGACGATGCCCAAACGGAACGCCTTCTTGGCGCTCTCGACCTTGCCTGCGAGGATGATGTCGAGCGCCGCGCGGGCGCCGATCAACCGGGGAAGCCGCTGGCAGCCGCCCGCCCCAGGGAGAATACCAAGCTGCACTTCGGGGAGGCCGAGCTGGGTCCGGGTGTGATCGGAGGCCACGCGGTACCCGCACGCGAGAGCGAACTCGAGCCCGCCGCCCAGGCACGCGCCGTGGATGCCGACGGCAATCGGCTTGGGGAAACGGGCCACACGCCCCAGCATCTCCTGCCCCTCGGCCGAGAGCCGCTGGGCGTCCGCGGCGGTTGTGAGCCGGACGAACTCCTCGATGTCGGCGCCCGCGATGAAGTTCTCGGGCTTCCCCGAGAAGAAGGCGACGGCCCGCACAGCGGCGTCGTGCTCCAACGCCTCAAACGTCGCGAGCAGATCCTGCTTCACCGCGGCCGAGATCTTGTTGACCGGCTCACCCTTCAGGTCGAACGTGACGACGGCAACGCCGTCGTCGGCGAGCTCCCAGGTGAGCGCCGCGCCCGAAGCCATCAGCGGCGCTCCAGCACCATGGCGAAGCCCATCCCACCCTGTGCGCAAATCGACAGCAGGCCGAACTGCACTTCCCGGCGGTTCATCTCGTTCGCGAGCGTGGTGACGAGCCGGGTGCCGGTCGCGCCGAACGGATGGCCGATGGCGATGGAGCCGCCCATGACGTTGATGATGTCCTCGTTGATCTCCCAGCCCAGCGCCCCCCATCCCTGCAGGTTCGAGAGCACCTGCGCGGCGAACGCCTCGTGCACCTCGATCACCCCGAGGTCCTTCCACTGGATTCCCGCGCGCTCGAGCGCCTTGGGGACGGCGAAGATGGGCGCCTGAAGCAGCTGCCACCCGGGATCCACCGCCGCGACCGCGTAGGAGCGGACGTAAGCGAGCGGCGTGTAGCCGAGCGTGCGCGCCGCGGAATCGCTCATGAGGAGAGCCGCGGACGCCCCGTCGGTGAGCGGCGAGGAGTTGGCGGCCGTGACGCTGCCGTAGCGGCGGTCGAAGACCGGCTTGAGGTTGCCCATCTGCTCGAGTGATGTGTCCCGGCGGATCCCGTTGTCCTGGGTGACCACCGCGTCGCCCGCGCGCCCCCCCATCGCGGGCGGGAACCACGGCACGATCTCCGCCGGGACACGCCCGTCGTCGGTCCCCCGGGCCGCGAGCTCGTGGCTCCGGAGCGCCCAGCGATCCTGTGCGACGCGCGAGATGTGGTTCTCCTTGGCCATCTTCTCGGCCGACTGGCCCATCGTCTCGCCGGTTGAAGGCTCGGCGATGGCGGGTGACACGGGAACGAGGTCACGCGGCCGGATCCGACTCAGCGTGCGGAGCCGCGCGCCGAGCGACTTGGCCTTGCTCGCCTCCACCAGGATGTCGGCGAGGCGGCGCGAGGCGAGGATCGGGATGTCGGAGAGCGACTCCACCCCGCCCGCGAGCACGACCTCGGCATCGCCGAGCATGATCTCGTCGTAGGCATTGGCGACGGCCTGTCCGGAGGACGCGCAGGCACGGTTCAGGGAGTAGGCGGGGATTTCCTTGGGGAACTGCGGCAGGAGGCTCACCTCGCGGGCGACGTTCGGGACGAGCGCCGACGGGACCACCTGTCCGAAGATCACGGCGTTCACGTCGGCGCCGTCCAGATTCGTACGCTCGAGGAGCTCGCGCGCCACGAACCGGGCCAGATCCACGGCCCGGGCGTCCTTCAGCATCGTTCCCGACTTGCAGAACGGCGTGCGGCAACCGGCGATGACCGCCACGCGCCGTCCGTTAGCAACTGGCATTACATTCTCCTCGGCTGAGCCCCGGGCACGAGCCCGGGGAACAAGTCCGCACGAAACCTACCCCGGGCCCGCTGCCGGGCCAAGCTGGAGAACGTCGACGAGCGAGACGCCCTTTTCGCATCGCACGCGCGCCGCCGCGCTCGCATCGATGGCGGCCGAGCCGGTCGACGTCCTCGTCATCGGGGGCGGGATCACGGGCGCCGGGATCGCCCGCGACGCGGCGCTGAGAGGCTTTCGCGCAGCGGTGGTGGACAAGGGCGATCTCGGGGGCGGCACTTCGTCGCTTTCATCACGACTGATCCACGGCGGGATCCGTTATCTCGAGCAAGGCGAGTTTCGCCTCGTGTTCGAGGCGAGCCGCGAGCGGCGCGTGCTGCTCGGCATCGCGCCGCATCTGGTGCATCCCCTGCCGTTCCTGTTCCCGGTGTACCGCGGAGCGCGGGTCCCCGCCTGGAAGCTCCGCGCGGGGATGTGGGTGTACGATCTGCTCGCGGCCTTCCACAACGTGAAGATGCACCGCTGGCTGGGACGCAAGGCCACCCAGCGTCTCGAGCCCGGGCTGCGGGACAAGGACTTGAAGGGCGCGGCCCTGTACTACGACGCGCAAGCCGACGACGCCCGTCTCGTGATTGCGACCATGCGTAGCGCCGCGCAAGCGGGCGCCCTGGTCGCGAACTACGCCGAAGTCACGGCGCTCCTCAAGCCGGACGGCCGCGTGGGCGGCGCGAGGGTGTACGACGGACTGACGGGTCGCGCCGGGACGGTACGGGCGCTCGTGGTCGTGAACGCGACCGGGCCGTGGGTCGACCGCGTGCAGCGCCTCGACGATGCCGGGGCGGAGCCCCTGCTGCGGCCCACCAAGGGCACACACGTGGCGGTGCCCCGCAAACGCATCGGACACACGCGGGCGGTCACGCTCACGTCACCGATTGACGGGCGCGTGATGTTCGTGCTGCCGTGGGGTGATCTGAGCTACATCGGGACGACCGACACGGACGAGGACGCGTCACCCGACGACGTGCGCGCGACGGCGCACGACGTCGTCTACCTCCTGCGGTCGGCCAACGCGTTCTTCCCGCACGCGCGACTCTCCCCGACGGACGTCATCGCCAGCTGGGCGGGCTTGCGACCCCTGCTGCGCCCGCCGCGGCAGGTCGCGCCGTCGGCGGCCTCGCGCGAGCACCGCGTGGTCGAGAGCGCGAGCGGCCTGGTGACGATCGCCGGCGGCAAGCTCACCACCTACCGTGTCATGGCTCGCGACGTGGTGGATCGAGTCGCGGCCCGCCTGCGCGAGCTGGACGGCCGTCCCCGCGCCCCCCGCGTACCGACGGACCGGCTGCCCCTCCCGGGAGGCGAGACTGCTGACCTGGAAGGACTCGTCAAGGCGGCCATGGAGCGGGGGGCATCGGAGCGGACGGCCCGCCATCTGGTCGCGGGCTACGGCAGCGAGTCGGCGGCGGTTCTGAACCTTGTGGACCGGGACCGCGCGCTGGGACGACCCATCGTCGCCGGGCGGGCGGCGCTGTGGGCCGAGGTGGCGCACGCGGTGGAGCGTGAGATGGCGGTCCGCCTCTCGGACGTGCTGGTGCGGCGGCTCCACCTGTTCTACGCGACGCGCGACCAGGCCGTCCCGGCGACGAGCGCGGTCGCGCATTGGCTGGCGGAGGCATTGGGCTGGGACGCGACGCGCCGTACGGAGGAGGTGGCGGCGTACCTGGAGCTGGCGCAGCGATCCCGCGCCTTCGCGAAGGAAGCGGCGGCGGCCGGGGAACCCTTGTAGCTCAGCGCCATCCCCTGAGGCTCCGGATGTAGTCGTGCAGCACGAGGAACTTCTCGAACACCGGCACGCCTTTGCGTTTCCGGCCGAACTCGGCGAACAGCTCCCGCAGCCGACCACGTCGCGACACGTAGAACCGGAACGTCTCGGCGAAATCCTCCTGCGGATGCGTCGCGGCGTACGCGGTGACGTAGTTCGGGAGGGTGGTAGTGACGCCCCGGCGCTCGAAGTCGACCCACTTCGAGTCGGCGACGCGGTACGCCTTGCGCACCTCCCCGAAGGCCCGCCGGAACCGCCCGGTTCGGGTGAACGACCAATTGTGATAGAGGAAGGAGTGCCCCAGCTCGTGCAGGATCAGCCCGGTCAGCATGTTCCACGAGATCTCGTCGCGCCGCCGTCGCTTGCCGGTCACGTACCGGCGCTCGATCTCGATAATCTTGGGGGTCCGGTGCGTCACGCCGGAAACGCCCGGCCGCAGCAGCACGCGGTAGTTCCAATCCTTCAGACGGCCGACGACCAGGAGCTGCCGCGCCCGGCGCAGCGCCTGGCGGATCAAGTCGCGCCCGGTGGCATCTTCGCCGCACCACGGGCAGACGTCCATCCAGTCGTTTACGCCCTTGTTGCAGTGCGGGCAGATGTTCTGGAACTCCTGGTAGCGCCACTTCTGCGGGCGCCCGCACCAGGGACACGAGCGCATTGGGTACATCACGCCGCCGCCGCAGCCCCACTGGCAGCGCCGGTGGTACCTGAACCCTTTCGGGGCCTTGAGCGGCTCGGGGCTCGAGTCCCGGTCGGCGATGTCGCGACCGCACCAGGGACAAAACGAGAAGCTGTCCGACACCACCCAGCCGCAGTAGTAGCACTCCGCGCCGGTCTCCTTGGTGGTGTCGCGCCACTCGAGCCGGCGGCCGCAGTTCGAGCAGTTCGCCCAGAAGCGCTCCACTTCCGCCGCGCATGTGGGACAGCGCAGCTCGGGCGTCGGGACCTCGCGCTTACGCGGCGCCACGTGCCAGTGCCTCGTCCACGATCCGCTGGATGAAGGCGCTATAGGTCATCCCCGCCTTCCCGGCCGCGTCCGCCATCTCGTTCTCCTGCGCGAGAAACGGGTTGGGATTCACCTCCAGGACGTAGACGGCGTCGTCGTGCGTCAGCCGCAGGTCCACGCGCCCGTAGTCATGGAGCCACAGGGCATGGAACGCCGTGGTGCAGGTGTCCGCGATCTTGGCCGCGACCTCGTCCGACAGTCCCTTCGCGAACACATTCTTGATCTTCTTCCGCTTGCGGTACTCCTCGTCCCACTTGGCCTTGTACGTCGCAATGCGATGCTCCCCATCGGCCTCGCCGAACGTCAGCTCGACGATGGGCAGGACTTGGAGAGTGTCGTTCCCGATCAACCCGACGTACAGCTCCCGGCCTTCGATCAGCTCTTCGACGATGGCCGCCTGGTGGAACTTCTCATGGATGAACTTCACCCGCACGCCGAGCTCCTCATCGTCCTCCACCACCGAGGCCTGCGCGATGCCCACGGATGCGTCCTCCAGGAGCGGCTTCACGATGAGCGGGAAGCGCAGCTCCGACGGGCGCACCGGCTTCTCCCCCGGGCGAAACTCGGCGAACGCCGGCACCCGGATCTCGTGGTGCGCGAGGATCTTCTTGGTGAGCGACTTGTTGCGTGCGACGAGCAGCCCCGTCGGAGACGATCCCGTGTAGCGATAGCCGTGCATCTCCAGCACCGTGGCAAGGGCGTACTCGTGCCGGGCGTGCCCGCGGAACGACTCGCACCCGTTGAACACGAGCTTCGGCTGGAACGTGGCCAGCCGCTCGAGCACCGGCGCCAGTTGGTCGGCGACACCGACCATCAGGACGTCGTGTTCCTGGGCAATCAGCGCCCGGCCCACATCGTACTCCGCCTCCTCGACCTTCGCGTCGACTTCCTTCTTGTAGTCGGCGTCCTCCCAGTCGGGGTGCAGCGTGTCGAACACGACGGCGATCTTCATCGCACCCCTCCCCGACCCCGAACGCGGAACGGGGAACGCGGAAGGCGGAACTGAAGGGCAAGCTCGCTCGCCGGATGACGCCCACCCTGATGTTCCGCGTTCCGCATTCCCACTTCCGCGTTCATGCCCGCACCCGCGCCATGTCCCGCCCGACCGTGCTGAGCGAGATCAGGATCACCAACCCTCCCACGGCACCGGCCGTCGGCAGCAGCAGCATCGCCGGCCGCAGGCCAAATCGGTCGGACAGATACCCGATGAGCGGCGGCGCGATCGCGTCGCCAGCGAGGTGCGAGAACAGCACGTAGGCGCCGAGCACCGACGCGCGGACGGCCGCGGGCACCACGTCGAGGATCACGGCCGACAGCGGCCCGTTGTACCACGAGTAGAGGAAGAACGTCCCGAACAGCAGCGGGACGAAGAGCCGGAGCTCGTCGATCAGGAGCAGTGCGGCGCAAACGGGCCCACCCAACACGAATCCCGCGCCGGACACGACGACCCGCCCGCCGCTCCAGCGCGCCAGTAGCCAGTCCCCCGTCCGGCCGCCGAACAAGGCGCCCAGCGCCCCGCCGGCGAGTCCCCACACACCGAACTGCCGTCCCACGGCGGCGACCGGCAGGCCGTGGGTGCGCTCCAGGAAGCTCGGCGCCCAGGCGATCAGGCCGTTCACGGCGAAGGTGACGAGCGCGCCCCCCATGAACATCCAGATCAGAGTCGGGGTGCGGAGCACCGTCCCGGCGGCTTGGAGGAAGTCGCCGAGTGCCGTGGCCGCGACCTCGGTCGCTTCGGTCGTGCCCCGGACGGCCACCGGCACGAGCCGGAACACCGTCCACACGATGCCGATGCTCACGCATGCGGAGAACAACGCGGTATCGAGACCGCGCGGCAGCCCCTGGAACAGATCGAGCGCGCCGGAGAGCGCCGCGCCCACGAGCGTCAGCCCGATGAATGGCGCGCCGAGCCGCAGCGCTTCGCGGGCCCCCACGCGCCCGCGGGCGTACCAGCTCTCCACCGTGGCGCGGATGGTCGGGGGCGGTCGCCGGCGCGGCTCGCGCAGCCGGGACGCGAGCAGCGCGAGGACGAAGCCCGGGGCGCCGAGGGCGACGAAGGCGGCGCGCCATCCGTAGCGCGCGGCGAGCACGCCGCCGAGCCAGATCCCGAGCACGCCGCCGAACGCCATCCCGACCGAGTAGATCCCGAGCGCAAAGGCACGGCGCCGGCCCCGGAAGAACTCGGCGAGCAACGCCTGGGCCGCCGGCCCGTACCCCGCCTCCCCCACCCCCACCAGCGAGCGGCACACCAGCAGCTGCCAGAAGCGGCTCACGGTCGCGCCCAGCACCGTGAAGGCGCTCCACAGCGCGACGCCGAACGCGATCACGGCGCGCCGGGACTTCAAGTCCCCCAGCACCCCGAGCGGCAACGCCGCGAGCGAGAGGACAATCACGTAGGCGGATCCGAGCCAGCCGAGCTGCTGATCGGACAGGATGAGCTCCCGCTTGATCGGCTCGAACAGCGCGAAGACGACGTTCCGGTCGGTGTAGTTGAGGAGATTGATGAGCGTCAAGAGCCCCAAGGCGTACGCCGCGTACGCCCGGGACGTGCCCGCGGACGGGGGGGCGCCGCGCTCAGGATCTGCGCCCGACAGTCGTCCCCTCCGCGCGCGCGTCGCGGTCCGCCTTCGCCTCCTGATACGCCTCGGTGAGCTGCCGCATCATCTCCTCGCGCCGGTCGTACAGCCGCGTGAGCCGCCGCTTCTTCCGCTTGGCGAGCGCGTACGCGGCGAGAATCGGGAAGCCGACGGTGTTGTCGAGGTAGCACACCACCGTGCCCGGCAGCTTGTCGGGGTCCACCTTGCCCCAGCTCACGGCTTCGGCCGGCGTCGCCCCGGATAGGCCGCCCGTATCGGCGCGCGCGTCGGTCATCTGGAGGTAGTAGTCATGCCCCTTTTCGCTGATGCCCAGCACCTCCTGGATCTGCGGCTCCGTCTGTAGCACGAAGTTCTTCGGGCTGCCCCCGCCGATGATCAGGATGCCGCTCTTGCCACCGTGAGTCTTGGCGTCGAAGACGATTGCCGACGTCTCGTTCACGTCCGCGCTGGGGTCGAAGCGCAGCTGCGATCCGGTGAGCGCCTGCTCGGCCACGTTCATCCCGATGGACGAGTCCCCCGGGGACGAGGTGTAGATCGGCACGGCGCACTGGTGGGCCACGCCGAGCACCGATTTCCGCGAGATTCCCAGCGCTTTCTCACGCTCGAGGATGTAGCCGCCCAACAGGTAGTGGTACTCCGCCGTGCTCATGGGGCGCTGGAACTCCGGACGCGCCGACACTTCACGGATGTAGGCGTCGGTCGACAGGAGCACCTCGTAGTCGAAGAAGATGTCGTAGATGCGCACGACGCCCTCCTCGCGCAACTCCACGTCGTCCGCGAAGGGGGTCCCCCGGTGCATCGTCAGACCCAATCCGAAGTGCGCGTCGTGATACAGGTTCGCACCGGTCGAGACGATCCAGTCGATGAACCCCGCCTCGAGGAGCGGGATGATCGTCGACATCCCGAGCCCCGCGGGCGTCATCGCGCCGGTGAGGCTCATGCCGACCGTGACATCGTCCTCGAGCATCAACTCCGTGAACAGGCGGCACCCCTCGGCGAGGCGCCCCGCGTTGTAGGCGAGGAACGCATTATCCACCAGCTCGGGGACGGTCTCGCGCCCGGTGATGGGCTTCGGATCGATGCGCTGGCCGCGCAAGAAGTCTTTGCGTGTGGTCATGGCACCTCCGCATCGCTTTGGGTCTCGACCGGCAAGGCCTGGCTGCGGCGCTCCCGTGCCTGCCGTACGATCGCGACGGCCTCCCGCGGGCTGTCGGTGACGGTGAAGAGCTGGAGATCGGTGGTGGCGATCTTGCCCTCTCCCGCGACGCGATCCCGCAGCCACTCCACCAGGCCGGCCCAGTACTGCTCTCCGAACAGGATCACCGGGAAGTTGCTCACCTTCCCGGTTTGAATCAGCGTAAGCGCCTCGAACAGCTCGTCCATCGTCCCGTATCCTCCGGGGAAGACGATGAACGCGGTCGAGTACTTGACGAACATCGTCTTGCGGACGAAAAAGTAGCGGAAGTTGATCGGGCGCTCGACGTAGGGGTTGAGCCCCTGCTCGAACGGCAGCTCGATGTTGCAGCCAATCGACAGCCCGTTTCCTTCCTGGGCCCCGCGGTTCGCGGCCTCCATGATCCCGGGGCCGCCGCCCGTGATGATCGGGAATCCTTCCCGCGCGAGCATGCGAGCGGTTTCCACGGCTTTCTCGTAGTAGCGGTCTTCCGGCGTGGTGCGCGCCGATCCGAACACCGTGACGGCGTTGTACACGTCGGACAGGGTGTCGAACCCTTCGA
>Ga0209761_1001145_pt1 | contig 16962 bp, 9 predicted proteins | sample GraSoi013_1_40cm_4_FD_185818 | JGI IMG/M metagenome (GOLD analysis project Ga0209761, IMG submission 185818) | Grasslands soil microbial communities from the Angelo Coastal Reserve, California, USA - Sample 09_25_2013_1_40cm (SPAdes) (version 2) | ecosystem: Environmental > Terrestrial > Soil >...
CTTTAGCCGTTTCAAGTATTTGTCGTTGTCGTGCAGGATCATTTGCATGTACCAGAGGCCGCCGAACTCCGCGAAGCCTTCGGACAACCAGGCGTCGCGATAACTCGCCGGCTCGACGCCGATGCCCCACCACTGGTGCGCCATCTCATGCGCGCGGAAGACCTCCTCGGCTCCCTCTCTACTCAACCCCATGAACGTCCACCACGACAAATGGATCATTCCCGGGAACGCCTGTCCGTGGAAGTAGGGGATTTCGGTGGCGTAGTATTGATGAAAAAGCGGAGGTCCAAACACCTTGGTGAAGAAGGCGAGGCTGTTGGCGACGTCGGCGCCGACTTGCTCCTCGGGTTGGCTCATGTGCGGAAGGAGCTGCGCGATCGCATGATGCGCCTCGGTGTTGATGTGCACGGTCACCGGAGGGATGCGCGGATCGCGGATGTCGAATTCCTCGAACTTCCCGATGTTGAAGGAGACTTGATCGGTCGGGAGCTCGCTCACCCAGTGGGTGGTCATCACCTTGTTGACCGTGTCCGCGGACACGAGCCGGCCGATGCTGGCGAACTTCAGGTCGGCGGGCGTGTGAAATGTCAACGAGACCGGAAAGCTCTGGAAGATGCCGTAGCGGGGATACCAGGTTTCGGTCTCCTTGATGAAGGCCCACGAGTCCATGATCGGTGTGAGCTCGCGGCGCCGCTGATCCCACCACGGAGGTAGGAACTCATCCATTGCCGAGCCAAACGTGATCAGGTTGCCGTGGTAGACGAGACGTACGCTAGCCGTATCTCCGCGCATGAGCGGTTTCGGAAAGCGCACCCACATGAGAGTCTGATGATCGCGGCGATAAATCGTCAGCGGCTCGACCGCGCCGACACCCGTGAACGCCGAATCGACGTGCAGCTCGCTGTATAACAGGAGCGGCGCCCACTGCTGGCCGTCGCGACGCGAGACGAGTCGCGTGGTCGTGCGCGCGGAGAACTTGTAATTGCCATCGATCGTCGCGTCGATGTCGTACCCCGCGACGGCTAACGCTTCCGGCTGCTCATTCGTGATGGAAACGTTGTTTGTCAGATCCTGGGCGCGTTGGAACTGGCACACGGTCTCGGTGCGCTGGTCCAGCATGTGTCCACGCCGGTAGAGCGCGACCTCTTCGGCTTGCTCGGGATCGTACTGGATCATCACGCTTTCGCCGTGCGCGCGTTTGATGTACGCGGCAAAGAACGGCGTCGTCGTTTTATTGAGGATCGTGGCGAAGAGGTCGGATTCGACGGCGTGGGCCCGGCCATCCACGAGGTAATCGAGGGCGTCACCGACGGCGTCGCCCACATCCCCCGACCGAGCAGTTGGAGCGCTGCTGAACGCCAGGCGGTGTTGCAGCTCATCGCCCGTGGAATCGGCGAACAGGAATACCGCGGCGGTGATCGGACCGTTGACGGTCGAGTCGCCGAACACTCGCTGCAGATGGTATTTCTCGACGGCGAGGGGTGGCTCGAATGAGAGTGAGCCGCCGCCGATGAACGCGATGCCCACCGTTCTGCCGGCGACGGGCGTCAGCAGATACGCGAACCCCGAATCGAGCCGCAGCTCCATGACATCGCGACGCAGGACCAGTCCTTTCACTGTGGCGCGAGAAGCTGTAGGAGCGAGCGCTTTGAACTGCTCGAAGACCGAGTCGTATTGCGTCTGCGCGTGGCCGCGGGCGGGGAAAGCAGCGAGGCTGCCGATTAGAAACGCGAGGCGAGACCGCGAAGAACGGCTCATGCAAACCTCTGCGACGGGGAAGTCCCGTACAGCGACGGAGGGCACAGGATTCGAACCTGTAAGGGCTTGCGCCCGCCGGTTTTCAAGACCGGTGCCTTAGCCATTCGGCCAGCCCTCCCAACCGCATTCGTAACCTAGTGAGCCGCTCACGCCGTTGAACAGCTCTTGCGGACTCGCCAGCTTCGGTATACGTTCGGGCCCCATTCCGAACGCAAACTGGACTTCGCAATGTCGATTTCCCGCGTTCTGTTTCGACGTACTAGCAGCACAGACTTGGAACTCGCGCGTGGCCCGTCCCGTTACGTTCAGGTCTGTCCGGCCGGTTCACTTTCCTGGGAAAACTGTCGCGTATGAAACTCTCCGAAACCGCCATTCGACGCCCCGTCCTCGCCAGCATGATCTCCGCCGCGCTGGTCCTCTTCGGAGTCATCGGCTACACCCGGCTATCGGTGCGCGAGCTGCCCGACATCGATCCCCCGATCATTTCGGTCTCGACGGTGCTCCCCGGCGCGAACGCGCAGGTGGTGGAGACCGCGGTCACCGACGTGCTCGAGGAAGAGTTGTCCACGATCCAGGGCATCCGCACCCTCAGCAGCACGTCGTCGGAGCAGACGAGCAATATCACGCTCGAGTTTACCCTCGACCGGCCGGTCGACGTGGCCGCGCAGGACGTGCGCGACAAGGTGTCGCGCGTGCGCGGGCGCCTGCCGGTGGACGTGCTCGAGCCGGTGATCGCGAAGCAATCGGCCGACGCACAGCCGTTCTTCTGGCTCGCGCTCTCCAGCGACAACTACGACTTGATGCAGCTCTCCGACGTGGCCGACCGGCTGGTGAAGGCGCGGTTGCAAAGCCTGCCCGGCGTCGGCAGCGCGGCGATCTTCGGCGAGCGGCGCTACTCGATGCGCGTGTGGGTGCAGCCTGAAGCATTGTCGGCGCGCTCACTCACCGTGCAGGACGTGGAGGCCGCGATCAACGCGCGCAACGTCGAGATTCCCGCCGGTCGGATCGAGTCGACCCGGCGCGAGTTCTCGGTGCGCTCGCTGGGCCAGCTCAAGACCCCGCTGGAGTTCCGCGAGCTGGTGGTGGCCAGCCAGGGGAGCCAGCTCACCAAGCTCAAAGATGTGGCGAACGTCGAGCTGGGCCCGGAAGACAATCGCTCGATCTTCCGCTATGACGGGATTCCCTCGGTCGCCATCGGCGTGGTCCGGCAGTCCAAGGCAAACCTGATCGACGTCGCCCGACGCATTCGCCAAGAGCTCCCCGCCATTCAGCAGACGCTGCCGCTCGGCGTGAAGCTGCAAATCGCGTTCGACGGATCCGTGTTCGTCACGCACTCGATCAACGATGCGCGCCTCACGCTGCTCATCGCAGCGATCCTGGTTGTCTTGATCATCTTTGTGTTCCTGCGAAACGTCCGGGCGACGATCATCCCCGGACTCGCGATTCCCGCGTCGATCGTCGCGACCTTCGCGATTATGTACTTCCTCGGGTTCTCGATCAACAACTTCACGCTGCTCGCGCTGACGATCGCGATCGGTATCGTGGTCGATGACGCGATCATCGTGCTGGAGAACGCGTTCCGCCACCAGGAGGAGCTGCACGAATCGCCGGAGGAGGCGGCCGTGCGCGGGACGAACGAAATCGGCTTCGCGGTCATCGCCACCACGATCGCGCTGGTCGCGGTGTTTACGCCGCTCGCGTTCCTGACGGGCACCGCGGGCCGGTTGTTGAGCGAGTTCGGCATCGCGGTCGCGGGCGCGGTCGTGATCTCGGGCTTCGTCGCGCTGACGCTCACGCCGATGCTGTGCGCCAAGATCCTTCAGATGCAGCACCAGCATGGCAAGGTCTTCCAGATGTTCGAGCATGGCTTCAACGCGCTGGCGGAGCGGTATGCGCAGCTGCTGCGGCGCGCCGTCGATCACCGCGCGGCCGTCCTGCTCGGCACGCTGGCCATCGTCGCGGTCTCTGTCTTTGCGTTTCTGCTGTACCCGCGGACGCGGCTGCAGAAGGAGCTGATCCCGGACGACGATCGCGGCTTTTTCCTGGTCGTCGTCCGCGGACCGGAGGGCGCGTCGCTGCCGTACACCGACGGCTACGTGCGACAGGTCGAACAGATCATCGGGCGCACGCCCGGCGTGAACGGATATTTCACGATCGTCGGCGGATTCGCGGGTGGCGTCAACAGCGCGTTCATCGGCGTGATTCTGAAGGATTTGGGCGAGCGCCACACCAGCGTGCAGCAGATGATCGGCGGGCTGTTTCCCCAGCTCATGGGGATATCGGGAGTCCTGGCATTTCCATACGCGCCCGGCGCGATCGGCTTCTCGCAGCCGATTCAGTACGTCGTGCAGAATCCCGATTTCGCGAAGCTGACCGAGATCATGGGACCGTTCGTCGGCCGCGTGTCACAGATCAAGGGTCTCGCGAACGCCCAGACCGATCTGTTCGTCAACAAGCCCGAGCTGCGGGTAACGTTCGACCGGGACCGCGCCGAGGATTTGGGCGTGCCCGTCCGCGACGTCGCGAGTGCCCTGCAGACGTTCCTCGGCGGCCGCCGCGTCAGCACGTTCACGCGCAACGACAAGCTGTACTACGTGATGGTGCAGCTCGATCCCAGGGATCGCGCGACGCCGAGCGACATGCGCGGAATCTACCTGCGAGGCAAGAGCGGACAGCTGGTCCAGCTCGATGCGCTGGCGAACGTGCTGGAAGGAGTTGGGGCGCGACAAATCAACCACTTCAACCGCATCCCTTCGTTCACGTTGTCGGCTTCGCTGATGCCGGGGCTCAGGCAGGGCGAGGCGCTCGATTCGATCGACGGCGTCGCGCGGCAAATGCTGCCGCCCGGCACCACGACGGCGCTCGCCGGCGAATCGCGCGAGTACAAGGAGAGCGGCAGCGCCATCTACTTCGCATTTGTGATCGCGCTGATCGTGGTGTTCATGGTGCTCGCATCGCAGTTCGAATCGCTGCTGCACCCCTGGACTGTGCTCCTGGCGGTGCCGCTCGCCGTTACGGGTGCGCTCGGGACCCTGAAGCTGGCGGCGATCCTCCATCGCTCGGGCGCCACGATGAACTTGTACAGCCAAATCGGGATGATTCTCTTGATCGGACTGGTCTGTAAGAACTCGATTCTGCTCGTCGAGTACACGAACCAGCTCAGGGAGAAAGGACTCGATACCGTCGCGGCGGTCCTGGAGGCGGGTCGCATCCGGCTGCGCCCGATTCTCATGACGTCGGTCGCGACGATCATGGGTGCGGTGCCGGTCGCGTGGGGAGTGGGTGCCGGCTCGGCGGCCCGCAAGCCGCTCGGCTACGCGATCGTGGGCGGCGTCTTCTTCTCGACGGCGCTCACGCTGTTCGTGGTGCCGGTCGCGTACATCACGATCCCGGCCGTGATCGCGTGGCTGAAGTCCCTGTTCCAGTGGCTGTTCCGGAAGGTGCTCCGCAGGCCTGAACCTGTCCCGTCGGAGGGCGACTGATGCTGGCGTTGTTACTCGCCCTGCAGGGCGCCGTGTCTCCTCAGACGTCGGATTCGCTGCTGCAGATCACGCTGCGCGAGGCGTTGCAACGCGCGGCGCAGCTCGACCCGAGCTACGTGGCGGCCCTCGGCCAGGTGGACAACGCGGTTTGGGCGCGGCGCAATGCATTTGCCGTGTTCGTGCTGCCGTCGCTTACGATGAACGTGAATCAGCAACACACGGATCCGGCGGGTTTCTTTTTCACCGATTCGCTGCTCCGGCTCAAGACCACGTGGTCGGCGCAACTCAACGCACGCTACGACCTGTTCACCGGCGGCCAAAAGTTCGCGGAACTCGCCCGGTCTGGTGCCGCGCTGGAGGGAGCGCACGCGGACGAACTGCGCCAGCGCTTTGCGACCGCGCTGCTGACCGAGTCGGACTATTACGCGGTGCTCCAGAACGCCGAGCTGGATCGCGTCGCGCGTGAGCGGCTCCGTCGCGCCCGCGAGCAGCTCGGCGTGGCGCGGGCGCGAGTCGCGTCCGGTGCGGCGGTTTCGACCGATTCACTCACCCTCCGACTCGAGCTGACGCGCGCCCAGGTGGCTCAGCTCCAGCAGGAATCGGCGTTGCGGATCGCGCGGCTCGAGCTGGGTCGCCGTGTCGGCGCGGCTGGACCGGTCGACGCCGCGCCGCTGGACACCGTCGCTGCTCCGGGGCTCCCGGTCACGCTGGCCGACGCGATCTCGGAAGCCGCTCGCCAGGGCCCCGATTATCGGGCGGCCGCGGCCAACGAGCGCGCCGCCAGCGCCGGGTATCGCGCCGAGTTGGGCAACTACCTGCCGCACGCGACGCTGACGTTCAGCAAGCTCTCGTTGGGCACGAAGTTTTACCCGAACGACCTGTTCAAGCAGACGAATCTCACGCTCGGCATCTCGTTCCCGATATGGAACAACGGGCAACGAGAGCTTGCGCTCTCGCGGGTGCGCGTGAACAAAGAGGTTGCCCGCGCACGGCGGCAGGACATGGATCGCGCGGTGCAGCATGACGTCACCGCGGCGTACGACGCGTATGTGACGGCCCGTGCCAGCGCGGAGCTCGCGACACAAGGCCTCGCGGTCGCGCGTGAGAGCTTCCGCGTCCAGCAAACGCGCTACTCGAGCGGCGCGACGACGATTCTCGATCTGCTCGACGCCGAAGTGAACCTGTCGCAGGCCGAGGCGGATCTCGTGCAGGCCCGCTACGGAACGCGGCTCGCGCTGGCCGGACTCGAAAGCATCCTCGGCAAACGACTCTTTACCGATAAGGGAACCCCGTGATGTCGTACCGTTCACTCGCTGTATTGCTCGTCCTCGCGGCCGCGTGCAACAAGGCCAAGTCCGCAGCCCCCGGCGGTGCCGGCGGTATGCCGCCGATGCCGGTCGAGGTCTCCGCGGTCATTCGCGATACCGTCGTGGACGCAATCGCCGCCACAGGACAGATCGAGGCCGTGCAGTCCATCGAGCTGCGTCCCGAGGTGCAGGGGCGCATCATCGATATCCTCGTGCGCGAAGGGCAGCCGGTCGACGCCGGCACCGCGCTGTTCAAGGTGGACGACGCGGAGCTGAAGGCGCAGGTCGCCCAGGCCGACGCGGAGCGCCAGTTGGCGCGGCAGGCGCTGGAGCGCACCAAACAGCTGATGGCGCAGCACGCATCGTCGACGTCGGATTTGGAGCAGGCGCAAGCGAGGTCGCAGGGCGCCGACGCGAACTATGATCTGCTGAAGACGCGGCTCGACCGGACGGTCGTGCGCGCGCCATTCGCCGGCGTCGTGGGCCGGCGGCTCGTCAGCATCGGCACCTACGTGAGCAATCAGACGCCGCTCATCACGCTACAGTCGGTGAATCCTCAGCACGCCAGCTTCCAGGTGCCCGAGCGCTATGCCGACCGGTTGCGCCGCGGGCAACTGGTGAGCTTCCAGGTCGCGGCGCTGCCGGGCAAGAATTTCTCGGGTGAGGTGGTGTTCGTGGACCCGGTGGTCGAGCTGCCGGCGCGCACCATCCTCATCAAGGCGCGGGTCCCGAATCCCGAGCACCAGCTCCAGGCGGGGATGTTCATCGAGGCGCGCCTCGCGACGGACATCCGTCCCAACGCCCTCGTCGTGCCGGAGGACGCGATCCTGCCGGTTCAGGGCTCGACCTACGTCTGGGTCGTCAAGGATGGAAAAGCCGACCGCCGCCAGGTGACGATCGGCGTCCGGACGGCGGGATGGGCCGAGATCGAGGGCGGCGGCGTGCAGGCGGGCGATCAGGTCGTCGTCGGCGGGCTCGAGCGGCTGTTCCCGGGCGCGCCGGTGATGCCGCAGGTCGTCGAGCGCCACCGTGGCGCCCCGACCGGCGCGGAGTCTACGGCGGCGACGGGGGCGGCGCGGGGGGGGACCCCGAAGACGCGCTAGTGGATCGGAGCCGGAGCCGCCGGCCGCTCCGGCAGCGGTTGTAGCGTGGTCTCGGTGTTCCGGAAGATCGACTGGGCAAGCGCCTGCGCGCGCGCGGCGAGTGCTCCACTCGCGGGCATCGTCTGTAGCGTCTGCGCCATCGTGTAGTACGTCAGCGCGTACAGCGACAGGATTCCTTCCGACGGCTTGTCCACCCAGCCCCGCGGCCTCGGCCGCGCGGCCGCATCCGCGTGATAGACGTCGAATAGGAGCTTCGTCGTGCGCGGCACGTTCACGAAGCCGAGCGACTGCACGGCCTTGATACTGTCCGATTGCACGAGCTCGTGCTCGCGTAACGCGCGCGCGAAGCCCTGTCCCTCGAGATGCCCCGTGAAGCCGAACTGATCGCCGTACAACCCCACGGTGCGTGAGAAGTAGATCGGGCGCTTACCGATCTGATCTTTGATCACCTCGAGCACAACGACGTCCGCCCGCTCGAGGTAGGGGCGGCCCAGCATCTGGGGATCGATCGTGACGTCGATCGTGCCGAGTCGTGCCGTCCGCTTCTGGTCGATGATGTAGTACTGCTCGAGCGCCGCGAGCTGTTGGTCCGAGTAGCTCATCAGCGGTCCGGCGGGCATCGGCCACTGCCGCCCGCGATAGATCGCCGGCGCTTTGGTGGAGTCAAACGGCACGATGGGGCGATGCTGAATCTGGCGCAGATACCAGTCGGTGTTGGCGAGCGACAGGTTGACGATCGTCACGTCCTGCCGAATGCCCTCCACCTCTTGCGCGTACCAGAGCGGGAAGGTGTCGTTGTCGCCGGCGGTGACGAGGACGCCATACGGCTCGACCGATTGCAGCAGGTCATAGGCGAAGTCGCGCGCCAGCGTCTCGCTCTTTCGCGATGCCGTCAGCCGGTTACCGGCGAGTGGGATCAGCGCGATCGCGAGGAGCGGCGTCCCATAGATCCAGCGCCGTGTCTCGTTCGGTTGGCTGCCGCGGACAAGCTCGCTCAGCCACTCCATGATTGCCGCCAGTCCGATGCCCACCCAGATGCCCCATAACGCGAACGAACAGATGAAGAAGTAGTCGCGCTCGCGCACCTCGTGCGCGGCCGAAGGCTGGTCACCGTGGAGCGAGAAGCCGTACTTGAAGTTCAGGTAGAAGACGAGCGCGAACGTGAAGGTGAAGACGAGAATCGTCATCGCGAGCGCGCTGCGTTTGTCGGCTTTCCAGTGTCGCAGCGCGCCAACGCCACCGACGACGAAGAACAGCACGGCGAGCAGTCGCTGCGTCAGCTCCGACCAGTCGTGACCGAACTGCCAGCTGAAGTACTGCACGTAATTGCCGAGCTGGTCTCTATAGAGCGCGAGCGTGTGCCCCGTGTTGCCGAGTCCGGGCGCCTGCGTCGGATTGTCGAAGATCGATGGCTTGCCGTACTGCTGGCGCGTCAGCACCGCCCACAACGCCTGCCAATTGGTCGGCTCACCTTCGTTGATCGGCGGATGGAAGCCGGCGCGGATCGGCAGATAGACGTACACCGACAGCCCGACGACCGCGACCAGCAATGCAGTGAGCGCGAACGACACGTTGCCCGCGACCAGCGTCGCGTAGACGAGTGAAGCCACGAAGATCGCGCCGGCGATCATGACGGGCGTCCCGCTCTCGAGGCCCAACGAGAGCAGTAAGAGCCACACACTCGTGACCACGAGAAATTGCGACCACTCGAGGGCGCGCTCTTCATCGGAGACCGGGCGCTGATCCTTGAGCGGCGGGAACAGCAGCACAATGACGACCGGTCCCACCAACACGCCCATCATGTGGTTCGTGGCGGTGAGCGCCAGCAAGTAAATGATCAGCAGTAGATAGTGATCGTGGGCTTGGCCGGCGGGCTGATCGTCCCAGCGCACGATCAGCCAGAGGATGAGCGCGATCGACAGCAGGCTGAGCGTATACACCTTCTCGTTCACGACGGACTGATTCCACACGGTGAACGAGGTTGCCGACACGATCGCGCCGGCGAGGGCGGCAAGCCGGCGCGGCCACATCGCGGGCACAATGGAGCGCAGCCAGCGCTCGCCGACGAGGAACCAGCAGCCCGCGGACACGGCGCTCGTCGCGGCGGCGAACAGGTTGATGCGTTCCGCATAACCCGCGGCCCACGGAATCAGTCCCCACGCGTGCGCGATCAACGTGAACAGCGGATTCCCGGGTGGATGTGGAATGCCGAGCGTGTAAGCGGCGGCGATGTATTCCGACGTGTCCCAGAACTGCGTCGTGGGGGCGAGCGTGAGGATGTACAGGATCAGCGCGCCGAGCGACACGCAGGCCGCCATGAGGTAGGGTGGCCGGTCTACTTCTGTAAAATCCGCGGGGAGAGCCCGACTGGGCGATCTCACAGCTGCCTGCAACGTTGTCATAAGGCTTTCAGTTAGTCGTCATCCCCACCACCGCGGCGCTCTCGGGGAAGGGCATAGGTCGTATTCGCCAGAATCGCATCGCGCAACTGAAGGGATCGCAGTGCCAGCGTCGGATCGCGGTCTCGGAGTGCCGCTGCCATGGTGTCGTATACGAACACGTACCCAAGCAAACTGTTCTGAGACGGTGCGTCCACCCACCCTCGTGGCCGGGTGCGAGCTGCCGTTGCGCCGCCCCGATAGACCTCGAACGCGAGTTGCTGCGTGCGCGGGACATTCACGAAACCGCGGCCCGTCATCAGTCGAATGCTGTCGTTGGGATGCACGACGGCCGGCTCGAGCCGCCGCACGAGCCCTTCGCCGACCAGATAGGACGACAAACCGAGTTGGTCAGGCACACTTCCCGCCGACATGGAAAAGTAGATCGGTCTCTTGCCAAGTTGATCTTTGATGATTTCCAAAAGCGCGAGCTCCGATCGATCCAGATAGGGACGACCGAGCGCATGCGGATCCAGAGTCACATGTATTGGACCGACGGCTCCGCCCACCGGTCCTTCGAGCACGACGTATGGCGGCAAGGAATCGCCCGAGACCCCGCGATAATAACGAGTCATCCAAGGGCCGGTCCGTCGCTGCAATTCCTCGAGGTACCAGTTCGTGTTGGCCAATGACGTGACCATGACGCTCACATCCCGTCTGACGCCCTCTACTTCCTGCGCGTGCCAGAGCGGGAAGGTGTCGTTGTCACCGGTCGTGATGATCAAGGCATTCGGGTCGACCGAGTGTAGCACGTCACGCGCGTAGTCGCGGGCGAGCGTCTCGCCGCTACGCGAGGCGGTCAGGTGGTTACCCAACAGAGGAATCAACGCAAGTAGAAAAACTGCTGCGGCGAGGCGCCAACTCTTCAGCCAGACGGACAACCGCTGGGCGAGGAACGCGAGTCCGATGCCAATCCACAGGCCCCACCCCATGAACGACGCGACGAAGAAGTAATCGCGCTCACGCACCTCGTGCTCGAGGCCGGCGTATGGCTGGGAGTATCCCCACTTGAAGTTGAGATACAAGACGAGCGCCACGGTCAGCGTCAACATCAGGAAAACCATGGGAAGTGCCGAACGACGCTCGGTGCGCCAATGACGGGCGGCACCGAGGAGGCCCAGCCCGGCGAAAAGGATCGTAAGCACGCGTTGGACGACCGGCGACCAGTCGCGGCCGAATTGCCAGCTGAAGTACTGCCAGTAATTGAGGAGTTGCTGCCCAACCAGCGCCACCGAACGACCGGGATTTTCGGCCCCCGGCGGGTACATCGGGTTGTCGAGCAAGGGAGGTTTCCCGAATTGCTCCCGCGTGAGAACCGCCCGCAGCGCAGGCCAGGTGATGGCGTTGCCCTGGTTCAGATACGGATCGAGATGCGCACGGATCGGAATAAAGAGATTGACGCTCAGGCCAACGATGATGACCAGCGTTGCGACCGCGAGAAATTGGGGCCGCAGCAACACGCGAGAATCCGTCATCCAGACGTATGCCAGGACAGCCGGCGCGACGAGGAGGCCCATCAGGTGATTGGTGGCGCTCAGAGCGATCAGATACACAACGACGAGGAGCAGGTGATCGCGACGCGACTCGGCAGGTTGATCGGCCCATCGCATCGTGAGCCAGAGCACGAGCGCGATGGACAGCACGCTCAGCGTGTAGACCTTCTCGTTCACCACCGACTGGTTCCACACGGTGAACATCGTGGCGCCCACGAGCGCGCCCGACGCCGCGGCGAGACGCCGCCACACATTCTGAACGATGATCGCGTGCAACCAGCGCTCGGCGATCAGAAACCAGAGTCCAGCCGCCGCGGCGCTGGTTACCGCTGCGAGCAGGTTGATTCTCCGTGCGTATTCCGCTCCGAGCGGCAGCAGCCCCCACACATGCGCGAGAATGACGAAGAATGGATTCCCGGGCGGATGGGGAATGCCCAGCGCATGCGCGGCCGTGATGTACTCGGATGCGTCCCAGAACTGAGTGGTGGGAGCGAGTGTCGCGACGTACAGCAGCAAGGCGCCAATTGTCACGCCCGCCGCCATCACATAGGGCGGACTTGCGCCGGACAATGCAGCCGAGGGTCTGGTCATGTTCGCCGCGTAATCTAATGACGGAATTGCCGCATACCGGTCAGGATCATGGCCAGGTCGTGCTCGTCCGCCGCCGCGATCACCTCGGCATCTCGGACCGAGCCGCCCGGCTGGATGATCGCCGCGACGCCCGCCCCAGCCGCCTCATCCACCCCGTCCCGGAACGGAAAGAACGCGTCGCTCGCGAGCACGGCGCCCTGGGGGTCGTGACCCTGCTGGCGCGCCTTGTGGATCGCCAGGAATGAGGAATCCACCCGGCTCATCTGCCCGGCGCCGATTCCGATCGCGGCTTCGTCCCGGGCGAGCACAATCGCATTCGACTTTACAGACCCGACGGCCGCCCAGGCGAATCGCAGGTCGTTCCATTGCGCATCGGTTGGGCGGCGGGTCGTGGCCACCTGCCACTTGGACTCGTCGGCGACTGCGCTGAAGTCGAACCGATCCTGCACCAGAAAGCCGCCGCGCACGCGTTTGTAATCGAGCGTCGGCTCGGTGCTGGGCCGCGGCAGCTCCACGACCCGGAGATTCTTCTTCTCCTGGAACACCGCCAACGCGTCCGCATCGACGCGCGGCGCGACGACGACCTCGACGAACAGCTCGCGCATCGCCTCGGCCGCCGCGCGATCGACGACGGTGTTGAACGCGATCACCGACCCGAACGCCGACGTGCGATCGGTCGCGAGCGCACGGTTGAAGGCGTCCGCGGCGTTGCGACCCAGCGCGATGCCGCATGGCGTCGTGTGCTTGATGATCACGCACGCGACCCGTGCGTTCTTGCCCCCCCCGCCCCCCCGGGACTGCCACGGCGCCACGGCCATCACCGCCGCGTCGACGTCCAGGAGATTATTGAACGACAGCTCCTTGCCGTGGAGCTGCTGCAGGTTGCGAACGCCCGGCTCGTCGGTCACGTAGAGCGCAGCCCGCTGGTGCGGGTTCTCGCCGTAGCGCAACGCCTGCTGCCGCTGGAGCACGAGACTCACGGTTGGCGGCAGCGCCTCCTGCGATCGTGACAGGTAGCCGAGGATCGCGCTGTCGTATGCTGAGGTGTGGGCGAAGACCTTCGCGGCGAGCGCGCGCCGCTCATTGGGTGCGACTCCACCATCTTTGAGCCGCGTGATGACCGACGCGTAGTCATCCGGATCGACGACCACGATCACCGACGCATGGTTCTTCGCGGCCGAGCGCAGCATCGACGGTCCGCCGATATCGATCTGCTCGATCGCCTGCGCGAACGTGGTGTCCGGCTTCGCCACGGTCTCGCGAAATGGATAGAGGTTCACGGCGACGAGATCGATCGGCGTGATGCCGTGCTGTTTCATCGCGGCGATGTCATTGGGATTATCTCTTCTTGCCAACAACCCGCCGTGAACTTTTGGATGCAAGGTCTTGACTCGACCATCCATCATCTCCGGGAACCCAGTCACGTCCTCAATGCCAATTACCGGGACCTGTTCACGCCGTAGAGCCTCCGCGGTGCCGCCGGTCGAGACGATCTCCCAGCCGAGCTTCACCAGCTCGCGGGCGAACTCCACGAGGCCCCGCTTATCGGAAACTGAAAGAAGTGCCCTGCTCACCAATCCTCAGCGACCGCGCGCACGATGTCTGCCAGGCTCACCAGGTCCTTGAGATCGATGACCTCGGCGGGGGAGTGGGAGTAGCGCAGCGGCCAGCCCATGGCGACGTCGACGACGCCGTAGGGCGTGAACGTCGAGCCGTCGTTGCCGCCGTTGGTCGTGCCGATTTGCAGGGCGATCCCGCGGGCGCGCGCGAGCTGCGCGAGGGAATCGACGTACGCGGGCGGCGTGATCGATGAGTTGTCGAGCGCCCGCGCGACGGCTCCCGCGCCGAGCCGTGCCACCGCGAAGTTCTGGGGCTCGAGCGGCGAGTCGCCCGATACGAATGTGTCGATCGCGTGCACGCGCCGCACGGTGGTGCCGAGCTGGCGGGCGACGGCGGCCGCGCCCTCGAGGCCGATCTCTTCGCGGACGCTGAAGACGAAGACTACTGGATGGCGCAGCTTTGAACGGTCCAATTTTCTTAATGCAAGCAGGAGCGCGGCGCACCCCATGCGGTCGTCGAAGGACCGGCCGGTGGCGCGCGTGCCCGCGAGCCGCACGTACTGCTTCGGCATTGTGACCGTCTGACCAACTCGCACGCCCAACGATTCCGCGCCCGCGCGCGTCGTCGCGCCGACAGTCGCGCGCACGGGCGGCGCGGCGTGGCGGGTCAATCCCGTGTCTCGCGGCAGGAAGATCGCGGGGATGTCGCCGCGATCTCCGTGGATCAGCGCCGGCTTTGCTTCGAACAGCGAGCCGAAGAATCCGCCGCGCGGGCGCAACGCCATCGATCCATCGGCGAGGATCGAGTCCACGCGGAAGCCGATCTCGTCCATGTGAGCCACGATGACAACGGGAGCGGCGCCTTCGCCAACGCGCACCCAGAGGTTGCCTGCGGTGTCCGTTTCGGCCTTCACCCAAGTCGGCAGGAGATGCTGCACTGTACTGCGCACGGGCCCTTCTGCGCCCGAAACTCCGTAGCTGTCGATGAGCGGCGCCACGACGCTCTGCGCCTCCGCGACACGGCTGGTATCCTGAAGCGCTAACACGAGCGCGAGGATCATTGTGACCCTCCGATCCAGCGGACGATATCCGTAACCAGCGCATCGACGTCGCGGAGGGCCACGGTTTCTACGGCGGTGTCGGCGAACTTGACGGGAACGGAGACTTGCCGGCTCTCGTCAAACGGTCCTTGTAACGCCTTGACCGCATTCAGTCCCGCGGTGTCGGCGTAGAGGCCCTGGACGGTGAACGCGACGACGACGCTGCCGCGCGCCCGTGGCTTTGATAGAGCGGCTGACGCGAGCGCGGCGCACGCCGCGCGGCGGCCCGCATTCGGCGCGGCGAGGAGTCCAGCGCGGTCGCCATATCGTTCCGGGCGTTTCGTCAGCGCAACCGGCGTCAGCACGTCCACACCGAGCGCGAGCACTTCAGCGCGCGAGGTCGCGCCGACGTCGACGTACGCGTTGTCCACAGTGAACGGTGGCTCGTTCGCTACCGGCCGGCCGCGCGTCAAATGCGTCGAGCGCACGGCGACGACCCCGGGCACGGGCCCGCGCCGCCCAAACACCGTGACGCGATGGCCCTCCAGCTGCTGATCGAACAACGCGTTCGTCCTGGACACTCCAACGCGGCGCAGGAGCAGATATCCGTCGTCCGTGATATTGCCGACGACGTAGCCGACTTCATCGAGCGAACAGGCGATCAACCGCTTGGGACTGCCGCGGCCCAATGTGAGTGTGACGTTGCCGATGCGATCACGCGTGCTGCCGGGCAGCAGCGCCAGCAGGCTGTCGGTCATCGCCTGTTCGTAACCGGTCACCGCCGTCATGGCCGACAAGCGGATCGCGAGACTGTCCGGGTGCTGCAGTGCCAGAACGATCAACAGCAGGTTCACGACATTCTCCTTGCGAGTTCGAGAACGACTCTCGGCAGCAACGCATGCTCCGCTGCCAACACGCGCGCCGCAAGCGTCTCGGGCGTATCGCCCTTCAACACCGGCACACGTTCCTGCGCGATGATCGCGCCGCGGTCGAATGCTTCGTCGACGAAGTGTACCGTCGCGCCCGATTCCTTGGCACCGCTCGCGAGCACGGCCTCATGCACCCGGTGACCGTACATCCCGAGACCGCCGAAATCGGGCAGCAACGCGGGGTGGATATTGATCATCCGGCCGCGAAATCGCGACACCACCGCTCCGGGCACGAGCTTCAGGTACCCGGCGAGCACGACGAGGTGCGCGTCGCCGAGCGCGGCGAGCAGCTCCTGCGCGTCGGAGGCATCGCGCAGTACGGTCGTCGGAATGTCCGCTCGGCGGGCGCGCTGTAACGCAGCGGCGTCGGGCCGGTTCGAGATCACGCGCACAACGCGTGCGACGGGAGAATTGCGAAGCTGATCGAGGAGGGTCTGCAGGTTCGTGCCGCCGCCGGAAACCAGCACGGCGACACGAACCGGCGTAGTCACTGACTATTGCGAGAGCAACGAGCGACCGACTTCGGCTTCGAGCCGCTGGTGACGCTCAACGTGAACCCGCCCGTCTTGTAGTGGTCCTGCGTATTCACGACGATCTCATACTCGCCGTCCTGCGGGAATGTCGCCGTGAGGCGCGCGTTGCAGGCGCCGCCCGAATCGTCGTCCTGGAAGTCGCGCCCACCTGAGATGCCCGGGCCGCGCAGGAAGAGATACGCGTCGAAGTCATCCGACTCCAGGTCGATCGTAACCGTCTGGCCGGCGCGACCTTGAGTCGTCCAGGCCTGCGCGTACGTGCTGTCGTGATTGAGTAACACGTCGCCGGTGGACAGCCGGCCCTGCTGCGTCTGGCCGACGTCGATCGAATGCGCGCTGGCTCGGCTCGGCAACCCGCTCTCCGCTCCGCCACCGGCGCCCTGCGGTGGATGACAATCGGCGTTGCCGTGCTCCTGAACCGGTTTGACGCCGCGCGTGATCGACAGTGTGAAGTTGCCGGTCTGCCGTTTCGGCGAATTCGTCGTGTTGACGAGAATGCGATAAGGTCCCCGGCTCGGGAACGCGCGCACGATACGGGACGAGCAGCCCGGACCACCATCGTCGTTGATGATGGAGTTATCCAGGTCATCGCCACGAACGATCAACACCGGATCGAAATCGTCGGATGAGAGGTCGATCGTGATCGTGTCGCTCGGTCCCGGAGCGGTGAACTGATAGAACTTGAAATAACTCGTGTCCGGATAGAGCGAGTCGCGGTCGGTGAGCGCA
>Ga0209761_1001149_pt1 | contig 16953 bp, 16 predicted proteins | sample GraSoi013_1_40cm_4_FD_185818 | JGI IMG/M metagenome (GOLD analysis project Ga0209761, IMG submission 185818) | Grasslands soil microbial communities from the Angelo Coastal Reserve, California, USA - Sample 09_25_2013_1_40cm (SPAdes) (version 2) | ecosystem: Environmental > Terrestrial > Soil >...
CGAGAAGGAGGCCCACCGTGGCCACGAAAATGTTGAGCAGGCGACGGCCGGGCAGCTCCCGATCGCGGGGCCGGCGCGGCTCGAGCGGTACCAGGGAGAGCCTCGGTCGTTCCGAACGGATTTCAGTGAGTGCCGTCATGGCCTGTACCCGTGGCAAAGTCCGTGCGCGGGCGCGGCTGAACGACGGGGTGACCGAATGCACATCATTCGGTGAGGCTTGGGCTTGCGGAGCAGGCGCCATATGGCGACCCGGCTGCGTCTGTGGGTCACGCGCCACGATCCGCGGCAACGTCACACGTGGCAACGTCATGCGGCCGCACCTTCCGGCGAAGGGCACTCGACCTCGAAGAAGAACCGCGTGCCCCCATTGGGCTGCGTCTCAACGTCGAGCTCGGCACCCATGGCCTTCACGAGCTTGCGGCAGATGGCGAGGCCGAGCCCGGCACTGGAGAAGTGGTGGCGTGCGTCCGCTGGCGTCCGGCGCACGGGTTGAAACAGCCCGCGGAGCGATGCGGGGTCGATCCCGGCCCCGGTGTCCCGCACTGAGAACTCGAGGCGCTGGGTGCCGATCGGGCGGGCCGCCAGCTCCACGAAGCCCGTGTCGGTGAACTTCACGGCGTTGGTGGCCAGGTTGAGGAGCACGCGCGACAACGCCCGTGCCTGCCCCACGCGCCGCTCGGGCACGGGGTGGACGAGGCGTACGGCGAGGCCCTTCTCCTCGGCGATCGGCAGGACCATGCTGCGCACCGACGCGAACATCTCGGCTACCGAGAACGGCGCAGGTGAGCGGTCCACCAGTCGGTTGCCGCCGCGGGCGAGTTCCAACACGTCGCTCGCCGTCGCGCACAGGCAGAGCGCGGCGCTGTAGACTAGGCCGAGCTGACGACTTTGTTCCGGGGTCACCGTGCCGCCCTGGCCCTGCTGTAGCGCCTCCGTGAGGAACAGGATGGACGTGAGCGGCGAGCGCAGGTCGTGTGCGAGCTCCACGACGAGATCGAGCCCGTTCGGGCCCGCCAGGCAGGCCGTGAGATCCTGGGGCTCCGGCTCGGGCGCCGCCCTGGGCACCGTCGCGACGACCGACCAGTCGAGGCGCTCGGCGGTGTTCGTTCTCATGCGGCCTGCCCGTCCGGTGCGCCCACCGCGGCTGCGATCGACAGGTCCTCGGTGGTATCCGCCGGCGGCCCCCCGGGCTCCCGCTCAATCACCCACCCCGCGGTGGGGCTGCGCTGCAGCCCGTGGCGCTCCATCAACCGATACAGCGTGGTCCGATCGACACCCGCGATGCGCGCGGCCTTGGACATGTTCCCGCTCGCCCGGTTGACCAGCCAGGTCAGGTACTGGCGCTCGAACTGCGCGATCACCCGGTCTCGGGCGGCGTGGTAGCTCTCTTCGAGCAGCGTCGAGATCAGCGACGCGGGATTCGCCCCGGTGACTTCGGGCGTGGAGTCTCCCGTGAGGTGCAGGTCCTCGGGCCGGATGTCAGCGCCCGGCTCCACGACCACGGCCACGTGCTCGATCACGTTCTGCAGCTCGCGGACGTTGCCGCGCCACGCGCAGCTGCACAGCGCGCGCAGGGCCGCGTCCGTCAGGCGCGGGAACGGCGCGCCCTTGTGGCGATGGCGCACCCAGTACGTGGACAGGAAGTAGTCCGCGAGCAAAGGGACGTCTTCGGGTCGCTCGCGCAGCGCCGGCACATTGATCGGCACGACCCGTAGCCGGTAGTAGAGGTCCTCCCGCATGTCGCCCGCGTTGACGGCGGCTTCCGGGTCGCCGTTGGTCGCCGCGATGAACCGCACATTGACGACGGCATCGGTCGTCTCGCTGCCCACGCGGCGCACCACACCGTCCTGAATGACCCGCAGGAGCTTGGCCTGGATCGACTTTGGCATCTCGGCCAGCTCGTCGAGGAACAGGGTGCCGCCGTGCGCCGCTTCCAGCAGGCCGGGTTTGTCCCGTACGGCGCCCGTGAAGGCGCCCTTCCGGTGGCCGAACATTTCCGACTCGAGCAGCCCTTCCGGCAGCGCCGCGCAGTTGATGGCGATGAACGGGCGGCTCGAGCGACGGCTGTGGTGGTGAATGAACTGCGCGATCATCTCCTTGCCGCTGCCGCTCTCCCCCGTGATGAAGACGGAGGCATCGGTCGGAGACACCTTCCGGGCGAGCTCGATCGCCCGCCGAAACGCCGGCGCGGTGCCCAGCAGAGTGAGCTTGTCCGAGTGGACCTGCGCCCGGTCGAGCGTCTCCTGTTGCTCGCGCGTCTCGCGGGCGACCAGCAGGGTGTGCACCGCGCGCCCGATCAAGATCTGCAGGTGCGAGGCGGAGAAGGGCTTCGGGAGGTAGTCGAACGCGCCCTGCCGCAGCGCTTCCACGCTCGACTCGACGCTCGGGTTCCCCGTCATCACGATCACGATCGTGTCGTGATTGGTCCCGAGTGCCGCCCGCAGCAGCGCGAGCCCGTCGACCTGCGTCATGTAGAGGTCCACCAGCACGACGTCGAAAGCGCGCCGCTTCAACAACTCGAGCGCATCCTGACCGCGGCTGCAGACCGTAACGTCGTACCCTTCGTGCCGCAGCACCGCGGCGCAGCTTTCGCGCAGGGTGTGCTCGTCGTCAACCACGAGAATCCGCACGCGGGCCTTCGCTTCCGGCCCGATCGCTAGCAGGGCAGCCGGCTCACGCCCGTCGCTGGGCTGGACGCCGTCCTGTGTCATGGGCATGGACATCGCGCTCGTCCTGGGTAACGGTCGACTCCTCGCCTACGCAGGGTTCGGGCCACACTGTCGCGACCTCGCAGCGCCGCCCGTTTTTCCGCATGAAATGGGCACGAACGCCCTGTCCGGGCCACCGGACGCCAGGGCCCGGCTCGCACCAAGGTGCATCCCACGACCGCACCGCCTGCACCGATTTGCGGCATGGCGACGCGGTTTATCAGCCCGGCCTACGTCGCGCAGGCGACGATCTGGTCGACCAGCCAGATCCACGCGGCGGCCCCGATCGCGGCCCGATCCGCCTCGGCCAGGTGCTCGAGCTGGAGGCCTCGGTCGATCCTCTCAAGTCGTATGCTGTGCTCGATCAGGCATTCGTGACCGGCGGAGCCCACCGCTACTACTATCTGCCGGGCTGCGAAGCGATGGACGAGGACTGCGGTAGCCGGCGGGTGCTGGTCTAGGCGGGGGAGCTGGGAGGAGTGGCCGCTTCGTCGAAGCGCCGCAGCCAGGTAGCGGAATCCGGTTTGCCGGTCCGGACGGCCGCGGCCGCTCGCACCAACAGATCCACCGGCTCGATCGGCGCGTAGCCGACGTTCGCCACGGCCTCGTAGCCGCAGCGCATACGGACGGCCGGCGGGGCGCCGGCGTCCGGGGCTACCGTCGCCGCGGACACCGAGCTGGCGAGCCGCTCCGCGAGCCGGCGGGCCCCTTCCGCGTCCGTGCCGGGGGCGAACACCGCGAACTCGGTCGCGCCGAGGCGGCCGATCACGTCCGACAGCCGCGCGGCCGCTTTGATCGCCTGCACGGAGCGGCCCAGGTTCACCGCACTCGGTGGCTCGACGTCGAGCGCGAGCACGACGCAGGCGAGTGGACCGTGCTCCCGGAACGCCTGCGATCCGAGCTCCCGCGCGCGGCGGGCGAGCCCCTGCCGGTTGTAGAGCCCGGTCACGGGATCGAGCAAGCCCCCGGCGCGGGCCCGGTCTGCGTCGAGCTTGGCATGCACGTACGCCCCGATCTTGAGGAGGATCTCGTCGGCGTCGTGGGGCGGCGCGATGCATTCCCAGGCGCCGGCGCGCAACGCGGCCAGTCGCTGCACTCGGGTGGCGGCATCGCGGATCGTCAGCAGGATGGGCGTGCTGCTGGAGATCCGTGAATCGGTACGCAGCATCCGGCACAACTCGACGCCAGCCATGTCGGGCAGCTCGGCGTCCACCAGGATCACGTCCGGCTCGGTGGTGCGCGCGCGCTCGAGCGCGTGCTGGGCCGTGCGCTCCTGGAGCACGGCGTACCCGCCGCCCTCCAGCAGCACTCTGAGCCAGCGCGTCCCCTCTTGGCCGTCGCCGGCGAGAAGCACGAGTGGCAGTCCGCCTTGTGGCATTCGCTCCGCCATGCCCAACTCCCGCCAACCGCCTGTGACCGATGATTCCATCGACTTGCGCGCGAGCATCTGCAAACCCGGGGCCGTCGATAGGCTGGTGCGCGGCGAGGCGCATCTGCTTGCAACGGCCCGTGCTGCGCCGCTCGCGTGCGGCGGCCTGCGGCGCGCGCGCAACGGCGCAGACCTCACGCCACGCGGTTCATGCGCGCCCGCCACGGTGGCTAACCCCTTATCGCGCTGCTCCATACCGCGCACTGCCCAGAGGGTTGGCACCGCCGGGCCTCAAACTTGAAGTGCAGCGCGCCTGACGTGAGGCCCCCGAGGATGCGCTGCAAGAACTGCAAGACACGAAGCGATGAGCGGATCGAGCGCCAGCCGCGCGCCCGACGGAGTCGGGTCCGGACGTGCGAGCGGTGCGGCGCGCCTATCGCCACGCTGCCGGGTACGGCAACTGCCACGGGAGACGGCACGCTGGCCCAGCTCACTCGGTTCGGTCTCGCGATCACGGGAGATCCGTTGCTCGAACTCAAGCGTGAGGGCACCTGAGCGATGTGCGGAATCGTAGGGTACGTCGGCCCGAGGGAAGCGGTCTCGGTCCTGGTGGAGGGGTTGAGCCGCCTGGAATACCGGGGATACGACTCCGCCGGGGTGGCGGTGCTCAACGGGGGCGGGGTGGAAACCCGCAAGCTCGCGGGACGCATCGCCGGCCTGCGCCAGCTGCTCGCACGCGCGCCGCTGCACGGGAGCTGCGGCATCGGCCATACACGCTGGGCGACCCACGGCGCCCCCACCGAGCGCAACGCGCACCCCCACGCCGACTGCACGGGGACGGTCGCGCTCGTTCACAACGGCATCATCGAGAACGCCGATGTGCTGCGCAAGCGGCTGGAGCAGGACGGCCACCGCTTCGTGACCGAGACCGACACCGAGACACTGGTACACCTGATCGAGGAGTCGCCCGGCGCGACCCTCGAAGAACGGGTGATTGGGGCGTTGCATCACGTCGAAGGGACCTACGGGATCGCCGTCGTGGCGGAGACCGATCGCCAGAAGATCGTGGTCGCCCGGCGTGGCTCCCCGGTGCTGCTGGGTGTGGGGGACGGAGAGTTCCTCGTGGCCTCGGACGCGAGCGCCGTGTTGGGGCATACGCGGTCCGTGGTCTACCTCAACGACGGCGATGTCGCCGTCCTGACCCCGGGAGGGTATCGCGTGCTCGACCCGGAGGCGCGCGAGCAGGAGCGGGCCGTGGACGACATCGAGTGGGATCTCGACGCCATCGCGCTGGGGCGCTACCCGCACTTCATGCTCAAGGAAATCTGCGAGCAGGCGGAGACGGTGCGGAGCACGCTGCGCGGGCGCCTGCTCGTGGCCGACGGGACGGCGCGCCTCAACGGGCTGAACCTCACCCCCGAGCGGTGCGCCGAGATCCAGCGCATCGTGATCGTGGCGTGCGGCACGTCGTGGCACGCCGGGCTCGTGGGTCGCCACATCCTCGAAGAGCTCGCGCGCGTCCCCGTGGCGGTCGAGTATGCGTCGGAGTACCGGTATCGCCGGCAGGTGCGGCTCCCGGGGACCGTGACGATCGCCATCTCGCAGTCCGGCGAGACGGCGGATACGCTCGAGGCGCTGCGGGCCGCGAAGGCCTCGGGCTCCACAGTGCTCGGTCTCGTGAACGTCGTCGGATCCACGATCGCTCGCGAGGCGGACGGTGGCGTCTATTTGCATGCGGGCCCGGAGATCGGCGTGGCGTCCACCAAGGCGTTCACGGCACAGGTCGTGGCTTTGTTGCTGCTGGGCCTGTACCTCGGGCGCCAGCGCGGGTTACCGGCGGAGCAGGGGCGCGCGCTGGTCGCACAGCTCGTGCGACTCCCGGAGCTCGTGGAGCGGGCGCTCGCGGTCGAGCCGCAGGTGAAGGCGGTCGCCGAACGGTACGCGGACGCGCCCAACGCGCTGTACCTCGGTCGTGGCGTGAACTTCCCCGTGGCGCTCGAGGGCGCACTCAAGCTCAAGGAGATCTCCTACATCCACGCGGAAGGCTACCCGGCCGCCGAGATGAAGCACGGACCTATCGCGCTGATCGACGAGAACATGCCCGTGGTGTGCGTGGCGCCCAAGGATCGGGTCTACGCCAAGGTCGTGTCCAACATGCAGGAAGTAAGAGCGCGGGGCGGCCGCCTCATCGCGATCACGAGCGAGGGCAACGGCGATCTGAGCCACCTCGTGGATCACCAAATCGCGGTGCCAGCGAGCCCACCCCTCATCACGCCGGTGCTGACGGTCATCCCGCTCCAGCTGCTGGCGTATCACATCGCCGTCTTGCGCGGCTGCGACGTGGATAGGCCGCGCAATCTCGCGAAGAGCGTCACAGTGGAGTAAAGCAATGCGCGTCCTCTCCGTTGTCGGCGCCCGCCCAAACTTCATGAAGCTCGCCCCCGTGGACCGGGCGCTCGTGCAACGCGACGTCGAGCACGTGATCATCCATACCGGCCAGCATTACGATCCGGGGATGTCGGACGCCTTTTTCGAGGAGCTGTGGATCCCGGCGCCGGATCGCGATTTGGGAGTGGGGTCGGGGTCGCATGCCCAGCAGACGGCGGCCGTGATGCAGCGTCTCGAGCCGGTGGTGGTTGAGCTGCGGCCCGACCTCGTCCTGGTGTACGGGGATGTGAATTCCACCGTCGCCGCCGCGCTCGTGGCTGCGAAACTGCAGGTGCGCGTTGGTCACGTGGAAGCCGGTCTGCGCAGTCGCGACTGGTCCATGCCCGAAGAGATCAATCGGGTGGTCACGGACCGGGTATCGAACCTGCTGTTCTTGCCGTCGCGGGATGCCGCGGAGAATCTCGAGGCCGAGGGCGTTCCCGCTGACCGCATGCACTTCGTTGGCAACGTCATGATCGATACGCTGTGCTGGGCGCTGCCACAGGCGGTGGCACTGGACGCGCCGACGCGCCTGGGGGTCGGGGGTCGTCCCTACGCGGTCGTGACGCTGCACCGGCCGGCCAATGTCGACGATCCCGTGGTGCTCGGGGAACTGCTCGACGCGCTGACGCGGCTGGCGGAACACGTCCCCGTGGTGTTCCCGGTGCATCCGCGCACGCGCAAGCACATTCAGGAGCTCCTGCGGCGGCCGCCACCCGAGGGGCGACTGCGACTGCTCGAGCCGCTCGGCTACCTGGACATGCTCGGCGTGGTCGCGGGCGCCGGGGTCGTGGTCACCGACTCGGGCGGGCTTCAGGAGGAGACGTCGTTTCTCGGTGTGCCGTGCCTCACGGTGCGACCGAACACGGAGCGGCCGATCACCTGCACCCATGGCACGAACCGCCTCGTCCTGCCGCAGCGCGGCGCGATCCTCGCGGCGGCCGACCGCGCCCTCGCCCGGCGCTCACCCGCCCGCCCTATGATAGAGCGCTGGGATGGGCAGGCCGCCGAGCGGATTGCGCGAGTGGTGTGCGACGACGAGTGCTTCGATCTGAACGAGGGGACGGCGTTGCCCCAGACGCCGCGCCGCGCGGTCGCCATCCCGCAGCCGCTCGCCGCGGGCTGAAGCCAGAGGCGGAACAGACAAGCCGACGACGACCGTACGACGCCGTCGCCACCGCTGCGTAACCGGCCAAGCTCATCCCCGGTCGTTCTGTTCGCAGACCTTCCTCCGCAACCTGTTGTACCGACGCACTCGTGCGCACGCCACAACTGCGCCCGCGAAATCGCTGCGCGCGCATCGCCGCGAGGCTGCAACATCTTCTGTATGTCTCGACACCTCAACGGGTTCTCCTCCCCGACCGGATGGCATCGACTTTGCGTTCGCTGCGCTCTGGGTCAGCACTCGTGGTAATCGTCGACAGCGAGGAGGGCAGAACGCACATGAAGCGAGAACACAGAAGCCTGATCGTCTGGCCGAGCCTCATTGCGGCCGGACTGCTGGCCGCGGCGTGTACCGACCAGCCGAACGTCAGCATGGCACCGAAGCACCCGGACTTCTGGCTCACGCCGCCCCCGGCCCAGTGCCCCACGGGGAAGTGGACGGGCGGTGGGCGCATCGACCCCCCCAGGAACCCCGACACGCCGGATGAGGCGGTCCACCCGGAGTACTTCGCGGTCGTGCTCCCCTCGATGACGGGGAAGTTCACATTCGGGTTCAACGTCTTTCTCGGGCAGGATGCCGACGGGAATTGCATCGTGAACAAGGGTGAGATCGAGGTCAACGGGCACGCTCAGAAGATTGCCTGGCACGTGGCTATCCACAACGGCGTGGATGCCTATGACGGTCGGCCGGTGCATGCTACGGTATTCTCCGATGCTCACCCAGGTGGCTACTGTCTCGTGGTGGGTATCCCTGATGACTACATGACGGCGCGCGAGAACGGGAAAGGCAGCACGGAGCCGTATGAACTGGCGCAATTCGAGGTGTGCGACAACGATCGCGGCCAGCCGCAGAAGGGCAAACCCGGTCCCGATGCGATGCGCTGGCGGAGCGAGCATCACGGGGACACTCACCTCATCTACTTGACGGGTGGCAACATCGTGGAGCACGGGTCGTGAGCGGGCGGCACCATCCAAGCTCATTTGGGAACGCGAATCTAAGGAAGGAGTGACTGATGAACGCCAAGAGCATGCATTGGGTGACCCGCCTCGCGGCCCTCGGACTCGTCGTGGGGCTGACGGCCGGGTTCGCAGTGGCGGGTGTCGCCCAGTCGGTAGGCGGCCAGGCGTACAGCACGTTCGTCAACACGCCGCTCGGTTACAGTGGTCAGTCGCCACTGGCGGTGCTGCCGGCTGTTTCGGGCACCGACGGCGCCATGGCCGACGCCGAAGGAAGTGCGCTGAACGTGGCGGGCGCCCTATCGTCCGATTTCCTCAACAGCATTACGTCGGGTGAAATCGGAACGGCGGAGACGGGCGCGCAGAGCACCGCGAGCGCCGCGAGCGTGAACATCCTGAACGGGCTGATCACGGCGGATGAAGTGGTCGCCAACGTCATGAGTAGCGCGAGCCAGGGTGGTGCGTTCAGCAGCGCCGACGGCTCGACGTTCACGAACCTGGCGATCGCCGGTGTGGGGTCGCTCTCGGGCGACTCGCCCATCGCGCCCAACACGAACATCAGCCTGCCGGGGGTCGGCTATGTGGTGCTGAACGAGCAGATCCCCTCGGGCGACGGCGTGTCGAGCACCGGCCTGACGGTGAACATGATCCACGTGTACATGCAGAGCCTGATCGGCGGCGGTTGTACGCCGCTGGGCTGCGTCCCCGGCGTCCCGACGACGGCGGGCGAAATCATCGTGGGGTCCGCGACCAGCAGCGTCGCGATGTGATTGGTAGTCGTGGAGACAATGGGCCCGATCCGCCTAGAAACGGATCGGGCCCTCCCTTCGCGCACTCTTTTTGTGCTCGGTGCTACAGGCTGACGCATCAACTTGTTGCACTCACGCCATACTACGCTCGCGCCCAAAGTATCAACTTGTTATGCCATAGGTAGTTAGGATGTACCGGTAAGAGCGACATTCTGGCACTAGCCTTGCTGTTGCGCCGCAGCAACATTCCCCAGGCGAGGACCGCCAGCCATGGCCACGAAAGGCAAAGACACCCTGCCGCCGCCGCCCGATCCCCAGGCGTTATCCGAGTCCACCGCGGCGCTGTTGCGCGAGCTGGTGGCTCACCTGCGACAGAACCGCACGCAGCTGCGCGAGGAGTGGGCGCGGCGCATCACGCGGGCCCAGCTGCTCACGGCGATGACGGAGGAGGAGATCTTCGCCGAAGCGACGTCGGTGTACGACAACTACGTCGAAGCGCTGGAGACGGGAACGTTCGAGGCCCTGCAGGCGTACGCGCGCAACCTCTCCGAGCGGATCATCCCGCGAGGCGTTGAGACGCACGAAGTGGTCGGCATCGTGCTGTTGCTGCGTGACGTGCTCGCCCGCTCGCTGTTCGCCAAGTACCACGGAGACTTCGACAAGCTCAACCGCATCCTCGACGCCTACGAGCCGGCGGCCAACCGTATCGCGAACACGGTGGCCGTCGGCTTCGTGCAGGAGCGCGAGCGCATCATCCGGCAGCAACAAGAGGCCATCCGGGAGCTGTCCACCCCGGTGCTGCAGGTGCGCGAGCGATTGCTGATTCTGCCGATCATCGGCGTCATCGACCCGCAGCGCGCGCGCCAGCTCACCGAGCAGCTGCTGCGCGCGATCCGCACCAACCGCGCGAAGGTCGTCGTGATCGACATCACGGGCGTGGCCGCGATGGACTCGAACGTCGCGAACCACCTCGTGCAGACGGTCGAGGCCTCGCGCCTGCTGGGCGCGACGGTCATCGTCACGGGCCTGTCGCCCGAGATCGCGCAGACGCTCGTGACGATCGGCGTGGATCTGAGCGAGATGGCCACGGTGGGCGATCTCCAGGGTGGCATCGAAGAGGCGGAACGGCTGCTCGGCTACAAGGTCATTCCGCAGGAAGAGGTGGCTCCCAAGGCGTGAGTCGACCCCCCACTCCGTCGACGGAGGGTGCGTGGAAGTCCCGATCCTGAAGCAGGGCCATTACCTGATCGCCTCCATCCAGTCGGCGCTCACGGACGCCGATCTCTCGCAGCTGCGGGAGGCGCTGATCGAGCGCGTCGGGCGCTTCCGGGCCCGGGGCGTGATCGTCGACGTCACGGCGCTCGACGTGATGGATTCGTTCGCCGTCCGTACGCTCCGGGACATCGCCCACATGGCGCGGCTGCGCGGCGCGGAAACCGTGATCGTCGGGATTCAGCCCGAGGTTGCGTTCGCCATGGTCCAGCTCGGCCTCACGCTCAAGGGCGTGTCCACCGCGCTGGATCTCGAGGAAGGCCTGCTGTTCCTGGACCATCAGGCGCAGCTCCGCATCGAGCGCGGGTCGGGACGCATCGACCGTGGCTGACGAGCTGCTGATCCCGATCGCCGCCGACACGGACGTCGTCACTGCCAGGCAGCGCGGCCGCGATCTGGCGGCGGAGACGGGGTTCTCGAGCGGGGACCAGACGGTGATCGCCGCCGCGATTTCCGAGATCGCGCGCAACATTCTCATGTACGCCAAGCGGGGCGAAGTCGCGCTCAGTGTGGTGACGAACGGCGACCGCCAGGGCGTGGTCATTATCGCGCGGGATCAGGGGCCCGGGATCCCGGACGTCTCGCGCGCGCTCGAGGACGGGTATTCGACATCCGGCGGTCTGGGACTGGGGCTGCCAGGTGCGCGGCGCTTGATGGACGATTTCGACGTGAGCTCGAGCGTCGGCAAGGGAACCACCGTGACGATGAAAAAATGGCGACGGATGAATGCGTGAGGCCTCCGTGGGCGCGCCGGCGTTGATCGAGTGGGGCGTCGCCACGCTCGCCCTCCCGGGGGAAGCCGAGTCGGGCGACCGGCACCTCGTCAAGGCGGTCGGGACCGGAGTGCTCGTGGCCGTCGTGGACGGACTCGGCCACGGCGCCGAGGCGGCGACCGCAGCGAAGGCCGCCGTCGCCGCGCTCGAGCGGCACGCGACCGAATCGCCGGTGCCGCTCATCGAGCGCTGTCACCGGGCGCTCCAAGGGACGCGGGGCGCGGTGATAAGCATGGCAGTGCTCGGCCGACCCGACCGGTCGATGACGTGGCTCGGCGTCGGCAACGTCGAAGGCCTGCTGCTCTACGGCGATGGCACGGCGCGGTCGCGCGCGCCGCGGGCCAGTCTGGTGACGCGCGGCGGCATCGTCGGATCCGAGCTGCCGCGGCTCCACGCGGTCGTGCTCCCGATCGCTCCCGGCGATACGCTCATCTTCGCCACCGACGGGATCCGGGAAGGCTTCGCCCAAGGGCTGCCGCCCGAGGCGGCGCCGCAACGACTCGCCGATCAGATCCTCGCTCGTCACGGCAAGGGCACGGATGATGCACTCGTGCTGGTCGCCCGGTATCTGGGCGGCGCCCGAACGAGGGGATGATTCCACAAGTTCGCATGGAGCCCTCGGTCCCGTCCGCAGTGACGAGCAAGGAGGAGTTGGCGCTCTTGCGGATTCTGGTGGTCGCCGGCGACGGCGGGAGCGCCGGCGGTCTGCTACAAAACCTGCGGCAATGGGCCGACGACGGTCGGCTCGAGGTCGACACCGCGCCGGATCTGCCGCGCGCGGTGCGGCAGCTCGCCGGCCAGCGGTGGGACGTGGTGCTGGCCGTGCTGGGCGAGCGTCCGGACGACGACCTGGCCTGGTGGGTCGACACGTTGCGAGGGGCGAGCGGCAGCCCGCGACTGATCGCCGTGGCGCAGGCCCCATCGATGGGTCTCGTGCTGCGGGCGGAGAAGTCGGGCGTGCTCGACGTCCTCTCCCTGCCGCTGCGCCGCGAGGAACTGGTGCGCGCGCTCGAGCGGCTCCGCTCCGTGGCCAGCGAGACCGCCGTCGCGCTGCCGCTCGTCGAGCCGCACGCGGTCGGCCCGTACGCGCTGGTCGGCCAGAGTCCCGCCATGCTCGACGTCTACAAGCTCCTGGCCCGGGTCGCGGGGAGCTCCGCCACGGTGCTCGTCCAGGGGGAGTCCGGGACGGGCAAGGAGGTCGTCGCCCGCGCCATTCACCTCAACGGACCGCACGCGACGGGCGCGTTCGTCGCGGTCAATTGCGCCGCGATCCCCGAGAACCTGCTCGAGAGCGAGCTGTTCGGTCACGAAAAGGGCTCGTTCACGGGCGCCGTCACGCGCAAGATCGGTCGCTTCGAGCAGGCGGGGAGCGGTACCCTGTTCCTCGACGAGATCGCCGACATGAGCCTCGCGCTGCAGGCGAAGATCCTGCGCGCGGTGCAGGAGCGCGAGATCGAGCGGGTGGGAGGCGGCGAGACGATCCCCATCGACGTGCGCCTCATCGCGGCCACCAACCGCGATCTCAAGGAGGCGATCAAGCAGGGGCGGTTTCGCGAAGACCTGTACTATCGCCTCGCGGTCGTCACGATCCGGCTCCCCACGCTGGTGGAGCGGGGAGACGACCTCGTGCTGCTCACCGCCTACTATATCCGCCTGTTTGCCGAGCGCTACGGCAAGAAGATCCACGCGATCTCGGACCGGGTGCTCGAGCTGCTGCGCGCCCACGCCTGGGTAGGCAACGTGCGCGAGCTGCGCAACGTGATCGAGCGGGCCGTCATCGTGGCGACCGACGAGACGCTGCGGGCCGAACACCTCCCGGACGAGCTGCGCGGTGAGGAAACGACCCTGGCCGACCGGCCCCAGGGCGGCCTCCTCACCCTGGCGGAGGCGGAGGCGCGGCACATCGCCCGCGTGCTGGCCCATACCAACGGGCAGATCGGCGCGGCGGCGGAGGTCCTCGAGATCCATCGCAACACGCTGACGCGGAAGATGAAGGAGTACGGGCTGTGACGGGGCCCGCGCCCGTTCGGGTCGAGAAGGCGCTCGCGCTGATGCCCGAGCTCGAGGCGCTCGCGCCCCTGCGCGCCCTCCTGGTCTCGATCGCGCGACCGGACGAGGCCACGTTGTGGTCGAGCTCGGGCCCCTACCTCACCCTGGGGAAACGTGGCGTCCACCCGGACGAGCTGCGACGCCGGATGCCGCAGGCGTTTCACCGCGTCACGGAGCACCTGCAGGTGCTCTTCAAGGCGTACGTGGAGGCGCTCGAATGCCAGCAGCGCGCCGACGCGCCGGGCGTGGTCGCGGCGCTGCTGCGCGCCGGCCGGCTCGAGGAGGACGTGGGCCGGCACACGCAGGCGCGGACCTGGTACGAGGTGGCGCTCGGCGTCGCGGAAGCGCTCCAGGACCGCCGCCCGGAGGTGGAGGCGCTGCGCGCGCTGGGATACGTGTGTCTCGCGCTGGGCGAGTACGCTGCGGGCGCGCGTCATTTCCAGCGCTCGCTCGCGCTCGCCGAGGCGGAGTTCGATCAGGCGGGGGCGACCGCGGCGTCCGAGGGGCTGGGGGACGTGGCACTCGCGCAGGGACAATGGGGCGGCGCCCAGGCGTGGTACAGCCGGGGACTCCGACTCGCCGAGGCCGCGAGCGACGCGCCGCGCGCCGGCCGGTTGGAGCGGCAGCTGGGCGTGCTGGCACGGAAGCAACGCGATCTCGCCGCCGCCGGCGAATTCCTGCGGCGGGCACGAGAGCGCTTCGAGGTCGCCGGCCTGGCGGACGAGATGGCGGGCGTGCTGAACGAGCAGGGACTGCTGGACGCGCAGCTGGGGCGCTACACCGCCGCGTCCGCGGCGTACCGAGAAGCACTGGCCTGGGCGCAACGGGCGCCGCGGGACGCGCGCCTCGAGCTTTCGATCCGCTTAAACCTCGCAGAGCTGGACCTCGAGGCAGGTCGGCTCCTGGAAGCCGAGGCGGAGCTGCGTCGCGCGGAACAGGTGGCCATCGGCGGCCACGTGATCCGCCGCCTGGCGCAGATCTACACGCTGATGGGCCGGCTGCGCGGCGCTCAGGGGGACGAGACCGGGTTCGTCTTCTTCGAGCAGGCGATCGAGCTTGCCAAAGCGGTGGAGCGCTCGGTGGCCACCGAGGCGCAGGTGTACCACGCGTACGGCTTGTTCCGCAGTCGGCTCGGGCAGCAGGACGAAGCCCGTGCGTACCTCGAGCGCGCCCGGGAGCTCTTCGACTCGCTCGGGGAAGCGGTCGAGCGCGAGCGCGTCGAGCAGGAGCTGCGCGCGCTGTCGGCCTGACCGCCGGCTAGTTGTTGGTCAGCGGGTTCTTCACCCGAGTGGTGTCGGGCTTGGCAGTCGTCTTCTTTTTCTGCGTGGAAGTGGTGGGTTTCGCCGTGGCCTTGGACCCGGTCGCCGATGGCTTGGTCGACTGATGCTTGCCGCCACCGCACGCGGCGAGACCGATCAACACTGCGGCCGCGGCCGCGAGGACGGTTCTCGACATGGCACCCTCCCAGAGACGGGGTTCGGCTCCAATATAAGACCGAGGCGCCTGTCAGGGGGTGCTACCTACCCCCGGTCCCGCGTCAGCGGTCGGGTCAGGCACGTCGGCCCGCCGCCCCCCTTGAGACAAATCTCCCGCCCCGCGAACTCGTGCACCGTCACGCCGGCGCGCTCGAGCCGGGCGCGAGTCTCCGGATTGCCGGCCACCATCAGCACCTCGCGCGGCGCGATTGCCAGAACGTTGCACCCCAGCGTTTCGAACTCGGAATCCGGCATCTCGACGAGCTCGATGCCGCGGCAGGCCAACGCCTCGCGAAACGGCACCGGCATGAGCGGTGCGTACACGAGGAACAAGTCGCGGTCGATCGGGCTCACCATCGACATGAGGTGGAAGACGTCTTCCGGGCCGTGCCAATGGGGCAGGGGCACCACGACGACCTCGTCCACACAGTCTCGGACGAGGTCACGCAGCTGGCGGATCCCCGCGTCGTTGGTCCGGTAGCCCCGACCCACAGCCAGCGTGCGCTCGTCGATCCAGCACACGTCCCCCCCCTCCACGGTCCCCTCGCCGGTGATGCGGCCGCGAATCGGGATCCCGGCGGCGCGGAAGGCCGCCTCCTGGGCGGCGGGCTCGGTGCGCCGCTGCGGCTTGCCCATGTTGCAGAAGATGACGCCGCGCTCGCACACGATGGACGCGTCCCGCACGTACAGTGAGTCGAGGCCCACCGTAGGATCGAGTGGGAGGCGTAGCGTCTCGATGCCGGCCGCCTCGAGCAGCGCGAGGAAGCGCTCGTACTCGGGCGTCGCGGCGGTAACGTCCGGGCGGGCGAGGTAGCGCAGGTCGCGCCACTGGCGCTCGACGGCGGCAGCGTCGCCGAAGGCGTCGCGCGCGTGCTTCACCGCGACCCGGCGGAGCTTCCCCACATCCGACTGTCCTCCGACTGTCTGCAGCATCGCTGGCCGTCATCTCGCGGTGGCAGCAAGTTTAGCCCGGTTCCCGCCACCTGTCATTTCCACGAGGAGACCGCCATGAGCGATTGGACGATGGACCGCCGCGTGTTTCTCGAGTGCACAGTGATGAGCGGGGCGGTGGCGGCGCGCGGAGTGAGTCGGCCGCCCCCACCGCCTCCCCGCGCCCGGCCCGCACCGTTCGAGCTCGAGGAGGCCACCATCGCCGGGCTGCAGGCGGGCCTCGAGTCGGGAAAGTACACCGCGCGCTCGCTCGTGACGGCCTATCTCCAGCGGATCGAGGAGCTGGACCGGAAAGGACCGGCGCTGCGCGCGGTCCTCGAAGCCAATCCCGACGCGCTCGCGCAGGCCACCGCGCTCGACGCCGAGCGCAAGGCCAAAGGCCCGCGTGGGCCGCTGCACGGCATCCCGGTGCTCGTGAAAGACAATGTCGCGACGCGGGATCGGATGCAGAGCACGGCCGGCTCGCTCGCGCTCGCGGGGGTGGCGCCGCCGCGCGACGCCTTCCTCGTCGAGCGGCTGCGAGCCGCGGGCGCCGTGCTGCTGGGTAAGGCGAACCTGTCCGAGTGGGCTAATTTCCGCTCGAGCCATTCGTCAAGCGGTTGGAGCGGGCGGGGCGGTCAATGCCGCAACCCGTATGCCCTCGATCGCACGCCGTCGGGGTCGAGCTCCGGCTCGGGCGTGGCCGTCGCCGCCAATCTCTGCGCGGTGGCGATCGGAACGGAGACCGACGGCTCCATCGTCTCGCCGTCCACCTGCTGCGGCATCGTGGGCATCAAGCCGACGCTTGGTCTCGTGAGCCGGACCGGGGTCATCCCCATCGCCCACAGTCAGGACACCGCCGGCCCGATGGCGCGCACCGTGGCGGATGCGGCCACGCTGTTGGGCGCTCTCACGGGGGTCGACCCGCGCGACGAGGCGACCGCCGCGAGCGCCGGCCGGTCACGGGCCGAGTACACGAGCGTGCTCGACCCCGCCGGCTTGAAGGGAGCGCGCCTGGGCGTGTGCCGTTCCCGGTTCATGGGCTATAGCCAGGCCACCGACGCCCTCATGGAGAGCGCG
>Ga0209761_1001151_pt1 | contig 16949 bp, 16 predicted proteins | sample GraSoi013_1_40cm_4_FD_185818 | JGI IMG/M metagenome (GOLD analysis project Ga0209761, IMG submission 185818) | Grasslands soil microbial communities from the Angelo Coastal Reserve, California, USA - Sample 09_25_2013_1_40cm (SPAdes) (version 2) | ecosystem: Environmental > Terrestrial > Soil >...
GCAGCTCGGGCGTGCGCCGTCCGCTCGCCACGCCCCCCGCCACCCCCACCCCGAACGCCGCCGCGGTCCAGACCGTCACGAGCGGGAGCGCGGCGACGGGGAGCGCCACGATAGTGGCGGCGAGTCCCGCGACGAGCGGCGCCGCGGGCTTCCGCACCGCATCGACAAAGCGCAGCCGGCGCCGCACGAAGTTCCGCGTGGCCACGAACCCTCCGCCCAACGCCGCCGCTGCGATCAACAGGCTCAGCATGCCGGTCTCCTTGTCGCGCGCCCTACGAAACTTGCGGGAAGGTTGTTTCCACGGCAAATCTCCCCCCCCATGTGTTCGGGTTCTGTGAAGGCCTGCATGGAACGCGTAATATTCGCTGCAACAGTTCTCCCGAATCCCGAGTCTAGCAGAGTGCTCGACTACCGGGTCTCGGCGTCCGAGGTTCCCATCCGAAGGATGGGCCCGGAACGACACCACGCTGTAAGCGTAGGGGCGCAGCATGCTGCGCCCCTACATCGATCATGGCCGGGCCCATGCGTTAGAGTGGGAAACATCACGGTGCGGAGCTCATTGCTTTTTCAGCACCCTGGGGGAGGAGTGATGATGGCTCGAATTGCGACCGCGACCGCCGTGGTTTTCGGACTCCTGTGCGCCCGTCCGCCCGTCCCCCTGTCCGCCCAGTCTCTCCGTGTCCCCTACCAAACGTTCACCCTCCCCAACGGCCTCCAGGTGATCGTGCACGAGGATCACTCCGTGCCGGTGGTGGCGGTGAACACGTGGTACCACGTCGGCTCGTCGGACGAGAAGCCGGGGCGCACCGGGTTCGCGCATCTGTTCGAGCATATCATGTTCATGGGCTCCCAGCACGTGCAGACGGGTGAGTTCGACCGCCTGCTCGAGGCCGCGGGCGCAGACAACAACGGCTCGACCTCCGAAGATCGCACCAACTACTACGAGGACGGGCCCGCGAACGCCCTGCCGCTCATGCTGTACCTCGACGCGGACCGCATGGGATTCCTCCTCCCCGAGATGACCGCGGAGAAGGTCGACCTGCAACGCGGTGTGGTGCAAAACGAGCGGCGTCAGAGCTACGAGAATCGTCCCTACGGGCTCGCGGAAGAGAATATCCTGGAGCGCCTGTATCCTGCGAGCCATCCCTACCACTGGCCGGTGATCGGCTCGATGGCCGATCTCCAGGCGGCGTCCCTGGAAGACGTGCGACAATTCTTCCAGAAGTACTACACGCCGAACAACGCGACGCTCGCGATCGCGGGCGACATCACTGCGCGGGACGCCCGCCAGCTCGTGGAGCGCTACTTCGGCGACATCCCGCGCGGGCCCGCGGTGACGCGCACGCCGCCGCCTCCGGTGCCGGTCGCGGGCGTGGTCGGCGCGGTACTGGAGGACCGTGTCCAGCTGCCCCGCGTGTACGACGCCTGGCACACGGTGAAGGCGTTCAGCGCCGACGATGCGACGCTCGACGTCCTGGCCAACGTGCTGGCCGGCGGCCGGTCGTCGCGTCTGTATCGACGCCTGGTGTACGAGCTGCAGATCGCGACCGACGTCGTGGCGTTCCAGGACGGCGGCCGCATCGACGGCAAATTCGAGGTCTATGCCACCGCCCGGCCCGGCCACGACCTCGGCGAGCTGCAACGGGTCATCGATGAAGAGCTGCGGAAGCTCGCCGACCAGGCGCCGACGCCGCGCGAAGTGGAGCGGGCCCAGAACACCGTCGAGGCACAGTTCCTGTCACGGATGGAGCGTGTGGGTGGGTTCGGAGGTAAGGCCGATCAATTGAATTTTTACAACTACTTCGTCGGGACCCCGGACTACTTTCAGAAGGACCTGGAGCGGTACGCCCGCGTGACGCCCGCGGCCGTGCAGCGGGCCGTGCAGACCTACCTCACGGGCGGCCACCGCGTGGTGCTGAGCGTGGTGCCACAGGGCAAGCCGGAGCTGGCGGTGAAGGAAGGGGTGACGCCATGACGGCGGCAGTCACCGTCCTCGCGCTGCTGCTTACCGCCTTACCGGCTTTCCGCCTGTCCGCCCAAGTCGACCGAACGAAGCCGCCCGCCCTGCCGCCTCCCCCCGCGCTCAGGCTCCCGGCCGTCCAGACCACGACGCTCCCCAACGGTCTCACGCTCGCCGTTGTCGAGATGCACAAGGTCCCGGTGGTCGACGTGCAGCTGCTCGTCGACGCGGGCGCGGCGCGAGACCCGTCGACCGCGCCCGGACTCGCGACGTTCACCGCGACGATGCTGCAGCAGGGCGCGGGCGCGCGCAGCGCCCTCGACGTCGCGGACGAGGCCGCGTTCCTCGGCGCCCAGCTCGGCACGGCGGCGACCTTCGACGGGGCGAGCGCGTCGATCCACGTCCCCCGGCGGCGGCTCGAGGCCGCGCTCGATCTGTTCGCGGACGTGGTGCTGCGGCCCAGCTTCGCCGATTCGGAGATCGCCCGGCAGCGTGAGCTCCGCGCCGCACAGCTCGTGCAGCAGCGCGACGAGCCGGTCGCGGTGGCGAGCATCGCCTTCCCCGCGATCGTGTACGGTCGCGGGCATCCGTACGGCCACCCGCTGAACGGCACCGACAGCGCGACCGCCCGGCTCGCGCGCGACGGCGTCGCGGAGTTCTATGGGACGTACTACCGGCCCAACGGCGCGCGTCTGCTGATCGTGGGCGACGTCACGCTCGCCGACGCGCGCCGGCTCGCGGCCGCGCGGTTCGGCGGCTGGGAACGGCGCGACGTACCCGCGTTCCCGAGCCCTCCCACGCCACCACGGGCCGCGGCCCGCACCGTGTACCTGATCGACAAGCCGGGGGCGGCGCAGTCGGTGGTGCGGATCGGGCATGTGGGGCCGGTGCGCACCACGCCCGATTGGTTCGCGCTCGAGGTCTTGAACACCATCGTGGGCGGCGCCTTCACCTCGCGCTTGAATCAGAACCTGCGGGAGACCCACGGCTACACCTACGGCGCCTTCTCGCAGTTCGCGCCGCGCCGGCTCAACGGCGCATTTGTGGCGCTCGCGTCGGTCGTGACGGCCAAGACCGACAGCTCGCTCGTCGAGTTTCTGAAGGAGCTGCGCCGGATCCGCGACGAGGCGGTGCCACCGCCCGAGCTCGCCAAGGCCAAGGCGTATCTCACGCTGGGCCTGCCGGGAGACTTCGAGACCACGGGCGGCGCCGCGGCGCGGTTCCGCGAGCTCCTCGCCTTCGGTTTGCCGCTCGACTACTACGACCGCTATGTGGACCGGATCAACGCCATCACAGGCGCCGACGTGCAGCGCGTGGCGCGAGAATACATCGACCCGGACCATTTCGACATCGTAGTCGTGGGTGACAAGAGTCAGATCGAGGCGGGGATCAAGGCCCTGAACGAGGGGCCGATCGTATACCGCGATCTCTGGGGGCAGGAGATCAGGTAGTCACCACCGGATCGCCGCGCTCGCCCAGGTGAATCCCGAGCCGAACGCGGTCAGGATCAACAGGTCGCCGCGCTCGAGCCGTCCCTCGCACAGAGCTTCGTGCAGCGCGATGGGAATGGAGGCGGCGGTGGTGTTGCCGTACTTCTGGATGTTCACGTAGACCTGGTCGTCGCGCAGGCCGACGGCTTTCTGCACCATCTCGAGAATCCGCAGGTTCGCCTGGTGCGGGACGAGGAGCGTTACGTCCGCCGGCGTCAGGCCGTTCGTCTGGAGCGCGGTGGCCACCGACTGCGGCATCAAGACCGAGGCGAACTTGAAGACCTCGCGGCCCTCCATGACCGCGCGATGCTTCCCCTGCTCTATCAGCTCCGCGCTGATGAACGGGTCGTGCGCCAGGCCGGGGGCGTCGACCCAGAGCTTCTCGGCGTGGCGGCCGTCGGCGTAGAGGTGGGTCGAGAGCACGCCACGCCGCGGGTCGTCGGTCGGGCCGAGGATCGCGACGCCGGCCCCGTCACCGAACAGGACGGCCGTGTCGCGACCGCGCGTGGTCCGGTCGAGCCCGCGGGAATGCACTTCGGCGCCCACGAGCAGCACGCGGGCGTACTGGCCGGCCCGGATCCACGCGTCGGCCACCGACAGTCCGTACACGAATCCGGCGCACTGGTTGCGCACGTCGATCGCCGGGATGTCGCTGATCCCGAGCTCGCGCTGCAAGAACACCCCGTTGCCGGGCTCGAAGTGGTCGGGAGTGCAGGTGCAGTAGACGATGCAGTCCAGGTCCGACGCCTTCATGCCCGCTTTGGCGAGTGCCTGCAGGGTGGCCCGACGCGCCAGCGTCGCACCCGTTTCGCCGTCCGACACCCAGTGCCGCGCCTTGATCCCCGAGCGCTGGGTGATCCACTCGTCGGAAGTGTCCATGAGGTGCGAGAGGTCGTCGTTGGTGACGACGCGCTCGGGAACGTGGAACCCGGTGGCGATGAACTCGGTGCGTGGCATCGGTGTTCCTTGCGGGAAAAGGGCGCCGGGAGAAGATTTCGCCCCCGACCGGCCATTGGCAAGGGAGTACATGGACCTTACGGTCACGCGGGCGCAATACGACGCGGTTCGCAGTGCGCGACACCTGCCGGACGTCCTCAAGAAGGTCCTGGACGACGCCACGCGCTCGGGGGCGGGGGCGCCCGACGGTTATGTCCTGCACCTCACGTACGAGGAAGCCACGGCGCTGAACGAGCTGTGCGCCTGGAACGTACACACCGACGCGAGCGGGGCGGTGACGCCGGAGTCCAAGGTGTTCGATGACCTCGTCAAGGCCATCCTCACCCATCCTGATTACTGAAGGGCGATGGAAACCGACATGACGAAACGGCTGCTGGTGGTGGTGCGATGCCTTGCGTTTCCCCTTTCCCTTTTCCCGTTTCCCGGTCTTTCCGCTCAGAAGCGCGCGATCACGATCGACGACTATCTCGCCCTCAAGTCGGTGGGTAACCCGCAGCTCTCGCCCGACGGGAGGTGGGTTGCGTATACCGTCACCGACCAATCCCTCAAGGACAACCGCGGCACCACGCGTATCTGGCTCGCCGAGGTGGCGAGCGGGTCGACGCGCCAGCTCACGGCCGGTCCGGGCTCGGATCGACAGCCGCGCTGGTCGCCCGACGGCCGCACGCTCGCCTTCGTCTCCACCCGGGAGAACGGCGCGCAGCTGTGGGTGCTGCCGGTCGTCGGGGGGGGCGGCGAGGCGCGGCGCGTGACGAGTCTTCCCGACGGCGTGTCCGACCCGCTGTGGCTGCCCGATGGCGCGGGACTGGTCGTCACGAGCGACATCAAGTGGCCCGCGCAACAGGAGATCGACCGGCGCAACGGCGACTTCCCCACCGACGCCCGCCTCTGGACCGGTCTCCTGTGGCGGCACTGGGACGACTGGCGCGCCGGCAAGCGCCAGCACCTGTTCGCCGTGACGCTCTCGGACGGCAGCGCCCGAGACGTGACCCCCGTGGACCAGGACGTTCCGACGATCGCCACCGGCGGCGACGGGGACGTGAGCGTCTCGCCCGACGGGAAAGAGATCGCGGTCGCGCTGCACGGCGATTCGACGGTCGCCGACAACACGAACGTGGACGTGTACATCATGGGGCCGGACGGCTCCGGGATGCGCGCGCTGACTGCGGGACGCGGCGCCGACAACACGCCGCGCTTCTCGCCCGACGGCAAGTGGCTCGCCTATCTCTCGATGGAGCGGGTCGGGTTCGAGGCGGATCGCCTGCGGCTGATGGTACTGCGACGCAACGACGGAAGGACGGAAAGTGCGGCGCCGACGGAAGCCACGGTCGGGTGGAGTCTGTCCGTCGGCTCGTACACATGGTGCCCGGATTCGAAGTGTATCTACGCGGTCGTCGAAGAACGCGGGCGTGACAACATCTACCGGATCGACGTTCCGTCATTCCGGCGGTCCCTCGCCGTTGGAGCTTCCGGTGCCAACAGCGCCGTCAACGTCGCCCCCGACGGCAAGACCCTCGTGTACCTGCATCAGAGCAACACCCAGCCCAACGAGGTCTGGGTCTCCGCGCGGCAGCTCACGCACCATACCGATTCAGCCGTAGCAACCCTCGATCTGCGGCCGCTCGACGAGTTCGGCTTCGTGGGCGCGCTCGGAGACTCGGTCTTCGGGTGGCTGCTCAAGCCGCCCGGCTTCGACCCCGCCAGGCGGTATCCGCTCATCTACCTCATCCACGGCGGGCCGCAGGGCGCGTGGACCGATTACTGGGGGGCGCGCTGGAACTACGCGCTCTTCGCGTCGCGCGGATACGTGGTCGCCGCGGTCAACTTCCATGGCTCGACCGGCTACGGCCAGAAGTTCACGGACGCCATTTCGCAGCACTGGGGGGACTATCCCTACCAGGACCTGATGAAAGGCCTCGACGTCGTGGCACGCCTCCCCTACGTCGATTCGACGCGGATGGGCGCGGCGGGTGCGTCCTACGGCGGCTATATGATCTACTGGATCGCCGGGCACACCGGCCGCTTCAAGACACTGGTAGCGCACGACGGGGTGTTCAATCCGATGAGCATGGCGGGGACGACGGAAGAGCTGTGGTTCATGGACTGGGAATTCGGCGGCACGCCGTACGCGAACCACGCGCTGTACGAAAAGTGGTCGCCGTTGAATTTCGTGCAGAACTGGAAGACCCCGATTCTGATCGTGCACTCGCAGCTCGACTATCGCGTGGACCTGTCGGAGGGCTACCAGGCGTTCACCGCCGCCAAGGTGCACGGCGTGCCCGCCAAGTTCCTCTCCTTCCCCGACGAGGGCCACTGGGTGCTGCGGCCGCGCAACCGCCGCCTGTGGTGGGGGACGGTGCTGGACTGGATCGATCAGTACCTGAAGCCCGCGCCTACCGGGGCGGGGGCTCGCTGATGGGCAGGGGGGAGGGGGAGCCATTCCTCAAGACGCTGACGCGGACCACCGTCGTGGCCGGGGTGTTGGGCCTCATCTTTCTGCTCGCCTTCCCCCGACACGCCACGCTTGCCTCCGACTTCGTGGACGCGTTCACCGTGGCGTTCTGCTTCACGTTCCTGGGCCATTACGTCGATCGGGTGTTGCTCGCCCTCCCCGGGATCCGCACCGGCGCGGGACCGGTCGTGCGCGTCGTCGGGTGGTTTGCCGGTGGCCTGTGGTGCGCGGTCATCGCGCGCTGGTTGTGGATGCAGTACGGTCGGGATCTGAGGGACCTGCCCGGCTTGATCTGGGGTGGGGTGCTTCTAGTAGTGTTGAACGGCGTTGCCAGACGCCACGACGCTACGTCATAAGTCTTACAACGTGGCGTCGTAGCGTCGGGTAACGCCGTTATGGCTTCATCCACGTATTGTTTCCCCGCCGCACATCCGGAAAATTCTGCTTCGGATCGATCTCGACCTTCACGACTTCAGCCGGAACATTGCGCTGGTACGTGTAGCGGTTCCCCAGGTACCAGATCTCGACCGGGAGGCGTACGTTGTCCGTGGAGCCGTTGGCATAGGTGAGCCGCAGGTCGACGGGCATGGGGAGCGCGCCGAGGCTCGAGAGGTACACGAGCGCGCTGGTCCCCGTGGAGTCCGTCCGGGCGCGCACCGAGTCCACCGCCAGGTCCACGACGTCGGTCCGGTAGAACCAGCCGCGCCAGAACCACGAGAGGTCTTCCCCGAGCCGGTCCTCCATGGAGCGGAAGAAGTCCGCCGGAGTCGGATGCTTGTACGCCCAGCGGCGGATGTACTCGCGGAACGCGGCGTCGAATCGCGCGGTGTCGGCGAGGATGTGCTCGCGCAGCAGGTACAGACCCGTCGCCGGCTTGTTGTATTCCGCCTGGCCCAGGAGCGGCGGGGGAACGCGATCGGCCGGGAGCATCGACGGCACGTCCAGGCCGCTCGCCGCGAAGCGTGCCCACTGAATCGCATTCCCGCGGTCGCGCGGGGCGGTGTCGGAGTAGAACGCGAGTGTCGAATAGATATTGATGAAGGTGTTGAACCCCTCGTCCATCCACGCGTACAGCCGCTCGTTCGATCCCACGACCATGGGGAACCACTCATGGCCCAGCTCGTGCGTGGTCACGCCGAACAACGCGCGGTCCCCGGCGCGGTGGCCGCAGAACACGATCATCGGGTACTCCATCCCGCCCACCGGACCGGCGACGTTGATCGCGGTCGGGTAGGGGTAGCGGAGCCATTTCTCGGAGTAGTGCTTGATCGAGTGACGGGCGTACTCCGTGGAGCGCGCCCAGTCGGCGTTCGCCTCCGGCGGATAGAACGACTGGATCAGGATGCCGTCGTAGCCGCTCGCGTCCCAGATGAAATTGGCCGCGGCCGCCCAGGCCACGTCGCGCACGTTCTTGGCCGTGAAATGCCAGGTGAGCGTGGGCCGGGGGCTCGCAGGCCGGCTGGAGGGCTGTCCGACTTCCGTCTTCGGAATGATGGCGACGGTGGTGTCCGACCGGGCCGCCCGGGCGAGCCGCGCGCGCTGGCCAGCCGTCAGCACCTCGACGGCGTTGGTGAGGGTGCCCGTCGCCGTCACGACGAAGCTCGTGGGCACGGTGATCGACACGTCGAAATCGCCGTACTCGAGGTAGAACTCGCCCTGGCCGAGGTACTGCTCGGTGTTCCAACCGCGCACGTCGTCGTACACCGTCACCCGCGGGTACCACTGCGCGACCTCATACAGCCAGCCGCCGGCGAATTGCTCCCGCCCCATGCGATCGGACCCGTGCTCCGGCACTTCGAACCGGTACGCCAGCTCGAGCTCGGCCCGCCCGCCGGGCGCGAGCGGCCGGTCGAGGTCGACGCGCAGCATCGTGCCGTTGCCGCCGGTCGCGAGGGGGATGCGCCCGGCGGCTTGCCCCGCCCGCCGGACCGCCCGCACGTAGTCGATCGTATAGCCACCCTCGAATCCGCGGCCTGCGAACCGCGCGTCGGTCGGATTCAAAGCGGCACCCCGGCTGTTCGCCTTGTAGATGTTCTGCTCCAGCTGCAGCCAGAGGTAGCGCAGCGTATCGGGCGAGTTGTTGGTGTAACGCAGGGTCTCCGATCCGGCGATCGTGTGGGTCGCGGTGTCGAGCGTGGCCCGGATCGAGTAGTCGGCGCGCTGCTGCCAGTAGCGCGGTCCCGGCCTGCCCGAGCCTTCGCGCAGCTCGTTGGGCGCCGCGAGGGCGAGCCGCCGGAACGGCGAGGTGTCCCCCACCTGAGGCGGGAGCGGCGGGAGGGGCGGGAGCGGGGAGGCAGCGGGCTGCTGCAACGCGGCGAGCACGAGTGCCAAAGCCAGCATTTATTCCCCCGTCTTCGTTTCCGAGAGGTAGCTCATGGCCACGCCGCCGACCACCATCGTGAGCCCGAGCCAGCCGGACAGCGAGAGTTCTTGCCTGAAGAGGAGCAGGGCGAGCAGCGCACCCACCACCGGCTCGATGGTCGCGGCCACCGAGGTGAGCGCCGCATCGATCCGACGCACCGCAGCGAAGAAAAAGAAGTTGGCCGCGAGCACTGAGCCCAGCGAGAGCAGGAGCACGTACATCCACGCGCCCATCGTGTGGGGCGGCAGCGGTGTGTGTCCTGCCGGCGGCAACACGATGCCGAGCACCACGATCCCGCCGAGAATCTCGAGGAAGAGCACCTGCATCGCGCCGTAGCGCGGCACGGCGTAGCGCGCGAGCAGCGTCGTGCCGGCGAAGGAGAGCATGGCGAGGAGCCCGCCTGCGACCCCCTCAATCAGGCTCGGCAGCGGGATCGCTGCAGCCCCTCCCGCGCCGCGGCTGCCGCCTTGGACGGTGAGCGCGGCCCCGGCCATCACGACGAGCGCGAGGACGACCCGCAGGGCGGTGAGCTTCTCGCCCAAGAGGGGCTTCGCGAGAATGGCGACCAGTACCGGCGCGATGTAAAGGAGCGCCGCCGCACCCGCGACGCCCGTGCCCGCGATGCCGAACTGGTACGCCACCTCGAACAGCGCCACCAGCGCGCCGCCGCCGAGCCCCACGAGGAGCCAGGCCTTCCGGTCGATCCGGAACAACTGCGGCCGGAGCAGCCCGTACACAACGAATCCGAGGAGACCGATCACCAGGCGCCAGAAGCCGATGCCGGTGATCGCCTCACCCGCGCGGTACAGGGCCGTCGACAGCGGGCCGGTGGTGCCCCAGATGGCGCCGGCCGCGAGGGCGAACAGGTAGCCCGCGAGGCGACGGGCGCGCGCGGTCGTTTCGGGAGGGGCGGCAGTCATGGGCCCGAAGGACATCAAAAGGAGGTGGAGAACCTAGTGCGTTTGGACAGCCGCGCGGATCGCCTGTGAGACCGCGTCCACATCGCCGGGCCGACCCCACCACTCGAGCGCGAAGCGGCCGAACGCCAGCAGCGCGAGAAGGGCGCCCAGCAGCGCGAGCGCGATCCGGAAGGCCGGGGACTGCGGCTGCAGCTGGGTGGGGACGAGCGCGACGACGAGACAGACGATCGCCGGCGCGAGCCAGATCGGCAGCAGGACGCGAGCGAACAGGGTCATCCGGAATCGGCCGTCCAACACCGTCTTCCCGTCGCGCTCGCGAAATCGCCCGACGAAGGTGGGCCGAAAAATCGCCCGGTACTTGGCTGCGTCGCGATAGTAGAGTACGACGCCGTCGCCCCTGATCCAGCCGTCCAGTCCGGCCGCGTTCCACGGCCGGCCGTCGATCTTGGCCTCGAGCCGCGCCCGCGCCTCGGCAGCCGAGCCGCTGCAGGGGAAGGTCACCGGCTTCACGATAGCAGCTCACCCCGCAGCACGGTCACGGCCTGCCCGGCGAGCATGACGCGGTCGCCCGCGAGGCGCACGCGGATTACGCCGCCGCGGGGCGACGCCTGGTACGCGGTCATCTCCGTGCGGCCGAGGCGCTGGCTCCAGAAGGGCGTCAGCGCGCAGTGGGCGGAGCCCGTCACGGGGTCCTCGGGCACGCCGGTGCGCGGCGCGAAGAAGCGCGACACGAAGTCGTAACCCGAAGTCGTCGCCCGGCTGGTGACGATGATGCCACGCGCCTCCACCTTTTGGAGCGCCGCGATGTCGGGCGCGAGGGCGCGCACCGTGTGCTCGGAGTCCAGCTCGACGACGTAGTCGAACTTGCTCCGCCCCACCCAACGGGGCGTGACGCCAGCCCCGAGCGCGGCGGAGAGGCCTGGGGGGCCGGGTGCGGCGGCCGGCGGAGTGGCGGGGAAGTCGAGCTCGATCCAGTCGCCGCGGCGCTCGGCCGTGAGCATGCCACTCTGGGTGTGGAACCGGGCCTGCCGGCCCCGCGGGAGGCGACCCTCCTCCCACAGGACGTGTGCGCTCGCGAGCGTCGCGTGACCGCACAGCGCGACCTCGACGGTGGGGGTGAACCAGCGGAGCCGGTAGCCCTCGTTTTCGGGATGGAGGAACGCCGTCTCGGCGAGGTTCATCTCGCAGGCCACGTCCTGCATCCAGCGTTCGTCCCGCGGAGCGGGGAGGACGCACACGGCGGCGGGGTTGCCCGTGAACGGGCGGCTCGCGAACGCGTCCACCTGCACGATCCTGAGACCCATGTCTCTAAGTTAGCCTGCTTCCGACGCGCGGCGACAGCGCATGGACGAGCAGACCGAGCGTCACGGCGCCCAGGAGGATCCAGGTCTCGTAGTGGGCCACCCGGCCGAGAGCGGCGCCGGCGGCGGTACCGTAGGCGTAGCCGAGCCACGTGAAGAGCAGCGACCAGGCAAGCGCGGTGCCGGCGTTGTACGACAGGAACCGCAAGGGCGCGATACCTGCGACGCCGCACAGGATCGGCAACGGCAGGCGAATTCCGTAGGCGAATCGCATCAGCAGCATCACCCGAGTGTCGTGTGCGCGCACCAGGGTGCGCGTGCGAGTGATCGCCGGGTGCCACCGCGCCGGGAGACGGGCCAGGAGCGGATCCCCAAAGTGGCGTCCGAGGGCAAAGTAGATCTGGTGTCCCAGCGTCGCGGGGACGGAGGCGACGAGCCAGACGGCCCACCACGGCCAGTACCCGCGGGCTGCGAGCGACCCGCCGACGATGACGGCCGCTTCGCCTTGCAGCCAGGCCCACACGAACAGCACCGGGCCGCCGTAGCTGTGGATGATCGCGCCGAGGTCCATGGCTCGGCGGAAATCTACGCGCTCAGCCGGTGCTCATGACTTGGGCTTTGGGCAGGCTTCCGCGAGCAGCCGGATCCGTTGGTCGCGGAGCAACCGGCGCGCGCGGGCACGAGCGAAGTTCCAGCTGCGCCAGTCGTCGCGGTCGAGCCTGCGGCGCTGTTCGCCCAGCCCCGCCGCCACGGAGCACTTCGCCCGCTCATCGAGTCGCGGGAGCGCGTCGAGGAGCAGCGGTACGGCATCGGCGCCGAGGGACGCCGCGTACCAGCCGTCGAACGGGCGCTCGGAGCCAGGACGGGCGAGGTTGGTGCGGACAATGAGGGCATTGGGATTGACGAGATGCAGGACGCCCAGCATGGCGAACCCCTGGACGAGCGCGCCGAAGGCGAAGCGCCGTCGCTGCCCGCGCAGCGTGGTCCACGCGAACCACGCGAAGACGCCTGCGAGATAGAGCATGAAGGCCGTCGAGTAGACCCGGACTTCCGACAGACCGAACGCGCTGACGTAGAGGCGCATGCGCGCCAGCGCGGACGCCATCACGACCGCGAGGAGCAGAAGCAGCACGCCCGCGAGCCGGCGGAACGCCCCCTGGTGCCCGCGCGGCTCGTTTCGTACCAGCCAGTCCGCGCCGGCGAGGACGGGGAGTACCAGGCCGCTGGCCGTCACGAGCTCGAAGAAGCCGCGCCGAGCGTACTCGGCGTAGGTCAGTCCGGTCGTGGTCACAATCAGCTCGGCGCCGCCGAACAGGTAGCGCAACTGGATGACGACAAACATCAGAAACAGGAGATCGACCAGGCCCAGCGCCGTGGCAACCGGAATGATGCCAAGGGACAGCCGTGAGTCGCCCTCAGTCAGGAAGGCGGATGGAGCGGCGCGGAGCAGCGCGCCGCGCAGATATCCCGCGGTGAGGGCTGTGAAGATCCCGAACAGCATGAGGTGCCCCAGCACGGAGCCGAAGTCTATCGCGAACAGATCGGCGACCACATCGTGAAATACGGCGTCCGCGGAGCTGAACAAGCCGGCGAAGACGACCAGCAACGGAAATGCCAGGGCGCCGCCGAGTGCGGCCGCGCGGACTTGCTGCAGTCGTCCGCCGCGCGGCAGCTCGCTCCAGGTCACGTCGTGCCCCACGAGTGGGAACACACCGATCCACGCGCTCACGGCGGCGTCGAACCCGGCACGCACGTAGTGCCAGGCCTGGCGCCCGCGCAGGCCCACCCCTTGGATACTAGGAAAGGCGACCGCGAGGACGATGACCAGGCCGATCGTGTCGAATGCGTGAAGCGTACTCGAGTCGCGGGCGACGAAATTCGAGGCGATGAGGAGCGCCGCCGCCGCGAGCCACGGGGCGTCGGAGCTGACCGCGACGCGGTGGCGACGAGCCAGCCACGCCGCCGCCGCGACCAGTCCCGTGGTGCAGAGCACGGCATTGAGCCCCCAGGGCACGGCGCGCAGCAGCGCGTCGCCCGCGACCCCGAGCGCCGCGCCCGCGCCGAGGATCTCGAGGCCGAGCCTCGTCTTCTGGCTCACCGCGCTCATCCTGCCGCCGCGTCCGGGAGGCCGCCGAAGCGGCGCTCCCGCCGGTGAAACTCGGCGACCGCCGCGGCGAGCTGCGCCGCGCCGAAGTCGGGCCACATCGTTTCGCTGAAGTACAGCTCCGCGTAGGCGCACTCCCACAGCAGGAAGTCGGACAGGCGCTGCTCGCCGCCCGTGCGGATCAGGAGGTCGACGTCGGGCAGAATGACCCCCGCGTCGATCGCCCAGCGCGAGGAGTAGTCGACCGCGAGTCGCAGGTGCAGCCGCGCGCCGCGCGCCGTGGCGCGCTCGGCCGCGTCGCTGGCGGCGACCAGCGGCAGGGGCAGGCGGTCACGCCGCCCGATCAGCTCGAGCCGGACGTCGTTCTCCACGAGCCGCGGCGTTTCGGTGCGGAGGTAGCGGGCGAAGAGGCGCATCAGCGCCGCGACTTCGGCGGGGGGGCGCTTCCAGTTGTCGGCGGAGAAGGCATACAGCGTGAGCGCGGCGACGCCTGCGTCCGGGGCCGCCTCGACGGTGCGGCGCACCGCCTCGGCGCCGGCGCGGTGGCCGGCGACGCGGGGCAGGCCCCGGCGCCGGGCCCAGCGCCCGTTGCCGTCCATCACGATCGCGACGTGGAGAGAAGAGCTTTGCGGCATAAAGTCCGTCCTCAAAAAAAACCGCCTCATCCCTGACGGGTGGCGTGAATCAGCGCTTCCATGTGATCCAGGTAGCGCTCCAGCGCGCGCCGCCCGGCGGCGGTGAGCCGATATTCCGTCTTCGGGATCCGCCCCTCGAACGACTTCGTGCACGTGACGTACTGCGCCTCCTCGAGCCGGCGCGCGTGCACGCTCAAGTTGCCGTCCGTGGTCTTGAGCAGCGCCTTGAGCTGGTTGAAGCTCAGCGAATCGTTCACCGCGAGCGCGCTCACGATGCCGAGGCGCACCCGCTCGTGGACGAGCCGGTCGAGCTCGGCGGCGCGCAATCCACCGCGCTCGCTCTTGAGCCCGTGCTCGACCGCCTCGGTCTTCCTCGCCGCTCCCTGCTTAGCCACCGTACCTCCAAGCGATGATCATGCCGAACACGATGTGCAGGCCGCCGAACCCCGCGGCCATGAGCCAGCTCCCCCACGCCGCCGGGCCGAACAGCGCCACGGCCCCGACGAGCATGAAGCAGATCCCCATCACGGGGACGACCCGGACCGAGAACGCGCCGCCCGTGACGAACCCGGTCCCGTACAGGAGCAGCCACGTGCCGGGCAGCGCGTGCCACAAGCCGGCACGGTACAGCGCCACCGTCAGCAAGCCGCCGACGACCATGGGCGGCAGGAAGCTCAGCCCGAACCGGCGCCCCGGCCCGGACAGGATGGGGTCGTGCACGGCGTAGGCCTTCCGCACCATCGACGACCCGCCGATCACGAGCGCCACGATGGCCTCGCCCAGCCAGGTGGCGAGCCACAGCTCGGGCGTGGGCTGGCGGGCCGCGAGGAGCGCGGCCGCGAGCGCCGTGGCTCCCACCGCCACCTGGCCCCAGCCCGGCACCGCGGTAAACGATCCCGCGCGCTCCATCGTCTGCCGGATGAAGCGGAGGTTGTCGAGCGCACGGTCGTGCAGCGGCCGAGGAGCGACCATGACACACACACAATGTCACGTCGCTCGGCCGTTGTCAAGTACTTTGTAGTACAAAGTCGAGCCCCGAGATAGCTTTGACCCGGTGCGCGTCTACATCTCCGTCGACATGGAAGGGATCGCCGGGGTCGTCCACGAGTCCCAGACCGACCCCGCGAGCCCCGCGTTCGCCGCCGAGTACGGGCGGTTCCGCCGCCTCATGACGGCGGAGGCGAACGCTGCCGTCGAAGGCGCGCTCGCCGCGGGCGCCACCAGGGTGGTCGTGAACGACAGCCACTGGTTCATGCGCAATCTGCTCGCCGAGGAGCTGCACCAGGCCGCCGAGCTCGTGTCGGGAGACCCCAAGCCCCGCTCTATGATGCAGGAGATCGATCAGCAGGCGGGCTTCGACGCGGCGATGTTCATCGGCTACCACGCCCGTGCCGGTACCCGCAATGCGATTCTCGACCACACCTACGCCGATCGCATTCACGAGGTGCGGTTGAACGGGAAGCCGGTAGGGGAGCTGGGCCTCAACGCAGGCGTAGCGGGCGTGCACGGCGTGCCGGTCGCCCTCGTGAGCGGCGACTCCGCGCTCGCCGCCGAGGCGAAGGACCTCCTGGGGGACGGCGTCGCAACGGTGATCGTGAAACGAGCCGTGAGCCGCCACGCGGCGACCAGCGTCGCGCCCGCGGTCGCGTGCCGCATGATCCGCGAGGAAGTGCCGCGGGCGCTCGAGCGCAAGCACGCGGCGTTTACGCTCGCGGCGCCGGTGACGCTCGAGGTGGACTTCGCGATGACGATTCACGCGGACATGGCGGAGCTTTGCCCGGGGGCTACGCGCACGGCCGGTCGCACGGTCGCGTTTACGCATCAGGATTACGGGGAAGTGTTCCGCGCGTGGCGGGCGCTGCTGAATCTTTCAGCCGCGGTCTAGGGAGCGCCGCCTGACCGCCCTCCTCGCTCGTCTGCAAGCCAGTCTCAAGGACCGCTACTCGATCGACTGCGTGGTCGGCCGCGGCGGCATGGCGACGGTGTTCCGGGCGGAAGACCTGAAGCACCACCGATCGGTTGCCATCAAGGTTCTCCATCCCGAGCTCGCCACGAGTCTCGGGGTCGAGCGGTTCCTGCGCGAGATCGACATCGCCGCCGGGCTGACCCACCCGCACATCCTGGCGCTGTACGATTCAGGCCAGGCCGCCGACCTGCTCTACTACGTCATGCCCTACATCGAGGGCGAGACCCTGCGTGGCCGCCTGGAGCGGGAGCGTCAGCTGTCGATCGCGGACGCGGTCCGTATCGCGTGCGAGGTTGCCGAGGCCCTCGGGTACGCCCACAGCCGCGGCATCGTGCACCGCGACATCAAGCCGGAAAACATCATGTTCTCGGCGGGCCGCGCCGTCGTGGCCGACTTCGGGATCGCCCGCGCACTGACGGCCGCGACGCTCGAGCCCCTCACGGCCACCGGCGTCATCGTCGGCACGCCCACCTATATGAGCCCGGAGCAGGCCACGAGCCTCGGGCACCTCGACGGCCGATCCGACATCTACAGCCTCGGCTGCGTGGTCTACGAGATGCTCACCGGCTCGGTGCCATTCACGGGTCCGACGGCGCAGGCCGTGATGGCGCGGCACTCGGTCGACGTCGCTCCCCCGATCCGCAGCGTGCGGCCGACCGTGCCGGACGCGCTCGAGCGCGCCGTGTTGACGGCGCTCGCCAAGGTGCCAGCCGATCGGTTCGCGACGGCCGCCCAGTTCGCCGGCGCGCTGACAGCGCGTGAGGACGTCACCACCGACAGGGAGGGGGGCGAGTCGATTGCG
>Ga0209761_1001153_pt1 | contig 16944 bp, 10 predicted proteins | sample GraSoi013_1_40cm_4_FD_185818 | JGI IMG/M metagenome (GOLD analysis project Ga0209761, IMG submission 185818) | Grasslands soil microbial communities from the Angelo Coastal Reserve, California, USA - Sample 09_25_2013_1_40cm (SPAdes) (version 2) | ecosystem: Environmental > Terrestrial > Soil >...
GACGGCGGCGGAGATCCCGTCCTGCTCGAGCCGTTCGGCCGCCTTCATGGCCTGCCAGACCGTCACACCGACGGCTACGATCGCCACATCGGTCCCGTCCCGCAAGAGTTCCCCCTTCCCGATCGGCAGCGTGACCGGCTCCGGAGCCATCTCGACGCCCAGGCTGGTGCCGCGGGAGTACCGCACCGTGGCCGGCCCATGATACGTGAGACAGGTCTTGATCATGTGCTGCAACTCGTTTTCATCCTTCGGTGCCATCACCACCATGTTCGGCACGTGCCGCAGATAGGCGTAATCGAACGCGCCGTGGTGCGTCGTCCCGTCCTCTGCCACCAGCCCACCCCGATCGATGCAGAAGGTGACCGGCAGGTTCTGCGTCGCCACGTCGTGGACGATCTGGTCGAAGGCGCGCTGCAGGAAGGTCGAATAGATGGCCACCACGGGGCGCATGCCCTGCGCCGCCAACCCGCCGGCGAAGGTGACCGCATGCTGCTCCGCGATGCCCACGTCGTACAACCGGTCCGGAAACTCCTTCTCAAACGCCGTGAGGCCGGTCCCTTCGCACATCGCGGCGGTAATCGCGACGATCCGCCGGTCCTGCCTCGCCAACTTGACCAGCGTGTTCACCGCGATCGCGGTGTAGCTGGGGCGCGGCGCCTTCTTGGCCGGCTCACCGGTCTCCCGCACAAAAGCGGGACAGGCGTGGAACCACACGGGGTTCTCCATGGCGGGCTGGTAGCCGAGCCCTTTCTTCGTGATCACGTGCAGCAGCGTGGGGCCCTTCAACTTGAGCACGTTTTCAAGGGTGGGGAGGAGATGCTCAAAATTGTGGCCGTCGATCGGCCCCACATAGCGGAAGCCCAGCTCCTCGAACAGCAGTCCCTGGAGGATGATGCCCTTGGCCAATTCCTCCGCCCGGTGGGCGATCTTCGTGATCGGTTGACCGATGCGGGGGATGGCGCCCAGGAACTGCCGGGTCTCCTCCTTGACGCGGGTGTAAAACTCCCCGGTGAAGGTCCGGTTCAGGTAGGCCGAGATGGCGCCCACGTTCTTTGAGATCGACATTTGGTTGTCGTTCAGAACCACCAGCACATCTCTGTCCAGGCCTCCCGCGTGGTGGAGACCTTCGAGGGTCAGGCCGGCGGTCATCGCTCCGTCCCCCACGACGCACACCACTTTATGGTTCTGGCCGAGCTGCTCGCGGGCCTCCACCATCCCCAGCGCCGCAGACACACCGGTGCCGGCATGGCCCGCATTAAACGTGTCGTACACGCTCTCCTCCCGCTTGCAGAACCCGCTGAGTCCGCCGAACTGCCGCAGGGTGTGGAACCGCTCCCGCCTTCCCGTCAACAGCTTGTGGGCGTAGGCCTGGTTGCTCGTATCCCAGACAATCTTATCCTTCGGCGTGTCCAGCAGCGCGTGCAAGGCCACCGTCAGCTCGACGACGCCCAGGTTCGAGGCAAGATGCCCTCCGACGTTCGAGACGACCGAAATGATCTGCTCACGGATTTCCTGGCACAACTCCGGAAACTGCTCCGTGGACATCCGTTTCAGATCCGACGGACCGTGAATGCTCTTCAGCAACGACATAGTAGTCTCTCTCCTTTTTGCTTGGCGCGTCAGCTGCTGGTGTCAGGACCGCGTCGAGTCTGGCTGGCAAACTTCTAGCAGGCAGCTTCGGCTTCTGTCCGAAATTGCGGCTCAGTCTCCCACACGCCACTTCGTCATGTCAAGCGTTTACGCCCAGACTCCGCTCCCACACCATGTCCTCTCAGTGGCTGCCGAACCGATAGGTGACGAGCGTGGAAAGGGTAAAATCGGCCGCGCTGCCTCTGATGAAGTCCAGGTTCTCGACGCCATAGACCTGCCAGAGAAGATTCTTCCGCAAGCGATAATTGAACCCGACCGTCGCCTCGGTGACGCCGTCATCGAGGATCCCGGTTCCGGTTCCATGAAACGGGCTGGAATAATAATCAAACTGCGCCACGAAGGACACTGTGGGCGACCAGAGATACTCGGCGGCCGTCAGCGCGCTCACAGCCGGTTGGACAGTCAGGCCGTCGACCGGTCCGGTAGGAAAAATCCCGTTCACGTTTCCGTACAAGATCCATCGGGTGGCGAGCGATTTTTCCACCGCGAGCCCGAGGCCGACATCGGCATGGCCGCTACCGAAGACCTTACTGCTGTCGCCGGAAGGCACCTTCACCGCGAATCGCAGGGCCACGGCCGGGACTTGGGCGGACTGATCCAGGAATTGATACTTGCTGATCAGTGTGATGTCGCCCAGTCCCAGTTCACCCTCCCCTCCGTCGAACACCGTCTGCCCATTCCGGCTCAGGTTCAACACAAACCCGGTGCCTTGGAGCGCCTTGCGAGCCGGCGCCAAGCCGGTCGTCGCCCGTTCCGTCGCGGTGATGGCGCCGCTAAGAAAACCGCGGTAGCGGTAGAGGACGGGGACCTCGATGCCAACCTCCAGACGGTCCAGCCACCCGTACCGGAGATACAGACCCGTGCGGAGCTGCTCAACCTTGACCCTCGCGGTCACCTCGGCGCTTTGCTCATTGAAGACCGTGCTGGTTTCCGCCAGCTCCACGCGAACATCAAAGGCCCCTTTCCCGACCACCTCGGCTCGGTCGCCGAACATACCCAGAAACAGCAGCTGGAACGGCTGAAAGTTCCGCGCTGGGAAGGGACCGAATCCGTCCGCGCCGGCTTCGGCCGCGCCGGCAACCGTGAGGATGACGAGTGCCGCCACCCATCGGGCGGCCTGTGTTAGACGCCTGCGTGTCACCATTAGGATTCGTTAGAAGGGAAAATCGAGCCCGGCAAACACCGCTCCCCCCTCGCTGCTGTACCCGTAATCCACCCGTCCCACCACGCTCGGCCGTACCATGGCGCGGAACCCGATCCCCGGGGTGATTACGTAATCCTGGAGTTGCCGCTTCTTAAATGTGTTGAACACCTTGCCCATGTCCACAAATGGCGCAATCTCGAACTCGGCCGCCACGTTAAAAATACGAGTGCGCATCACATGAATACGTTCCTCGATGTTCAGGACGACCAGATTGTCGTCGATAAAGCGATCCACGCCGTAGCCACGCAGATTGTTCTGCCCCCCTAGTGAGCTCCGCTCGTAGAACGGCACCTGGTGTCCGAACGTGGTTTGGAGGTTGCCCCGGACGACCAAGATCAACCGCTTCGACTCGCTGGGAAGCAACTTCGTCACGTCGAGCGCGTACCGGTAGTACACAGGGTTGTCTCCGTTCTGCAGATTCTGGTTCAGCTCCGCATAGGCCGACACCTGGGTCCCGTCGGTGGGCGCCACCAAGCTATCCCGGGTGTCGTAGTGGAAGGTCGCGCGGTGCCCCAGAATGGTTGCGCCCTGGATGCCATCCACGGTCGGAAACACCGCCGCGGTGAACGGCAGATCGGTGGCCCCTCGTTGGACGCGGACCTGCCGGAACCGTTCGCCGACCGCGATCTGCGTTACCTCGTTCAGGTGGACGCCGAATTTCCAGTGCGCACGACCCTCCCGGGCCGTGTAGTTGGTCTCGTTACTTTCGGGTGTGTCCTGGCTAATGCCAAAAAACCGCATCGTGGCGTTCTTGTAGAATGAGGCCCCGATGCTCAAGGCGTACCGGCCGTTACTGAATGCCGGATCGATGTAACTGAACATCAACTTCCGTTCGATCTTCTCGCTGTATGAGGCAATCACCCGCATCTCCCGTCCCCCCGTATCGTACCGGAACATATTCAGGGACCCCTGGGCGCCCACGATCGTGTTCAACACGAACACGGGCGTCACGAGATATCTCAATTCTTTGTCCTGGTCGGTGACCAGGTTCGGGACGATCAAGCCGTAGGAGGTGCCGTCGTTACGAGTGGTGGAGACGGAAGGGATTACAAACCTGGAGACTTCCGCTTGGACCTCGCTCCCCGCGGCCAGCAGGAAGGTCACCCCGACCGCGAGCAGGACACCAGTGGAGCGACAGATCGCAGGCTTCACGACGCTCCAGACCCAGGCTAGGGAGCCTGAGGCTGCTCGGACTTTTTCTTGGACTTCTCCCGCAACTTCTCCAGCAGGTCCGCGTAGGAGGATTCCCGGATGATCTTGGTGAACTGGCTGCGGTAGTTGTTGACTAGGCTGACCCCGTCCACCACGACGTCGTACACGCGCCAGTCCCCCGACTTGTTCAGCAGACGGTAGTCCAGCGGGATCTCGGTCTTGTCGGAGGCCACCTTGGTCCGGACCTCGGCATAGTCTGCCTCCAGCCGTTCGTTGAGGTAGTGCACCTGCTCGCCGGAATATCCCTCGATTTTGTCGGTATAGGTGCCCGAGAGCAGCCCCTTGAACAGGTCCACGAACTCCTGCCTCTCCTTGTCGCTGAGCTTGTTCCACTGCGCTCCCAAGGCGCGCCTGGCCATCTCCTCGTAGTTGAAGCGGTCCCCGATGACCTTTTCCAGCAATCGGCGACGCTCCTCCGCCCGTCCCGGCTTCTTCAGCTCCGCATCTTTCAGGACGCGGATCACCTCATTGATCGTGCTCCTGACCGCCTCAGTGGCAGCGCCGCCGGGGTCCGCTGATGCGCCCCCGACCAGCAGGATCACGGCCGCGAGGCCTCTGATGCAGGCAAGCAGGGTTCGCCCTGCGCTCCTTACGTCCAGCATGGCGTCACTTCACCTTCCCGTGAATGTACTGGCTGACCAGCTCTTCCAGATCGAGCCCCGATTCCGTATCCCGGATCCTGCCTCCCGCCCGGAGGATTTCGCCGCTCCCCCCGATCGACAGCGAGACATATTTTTCCCCAATGATCCCGCGCGTCTTGATCGACGCAATGGTGTCGTCATACAGCTTGACGTCATTGCGGATCGCCAGGGTGACCACGCCCCGGTCTCCATTCAGCGCAATCCCCTTCACCCGCCCCACCTCCACGCCCGCAATCTCCACCGTCGCGCCGGCCTTCAATCCGGAGACAGAATCGAATTCGGCGTTGACATCGTAACGGTTGCCGCCGATGATCTCCAGCTTCCCGAGCTTGATCGACAGGTAGCCCAGACAGACAATCCCCACCAGCACGAACACCCCGACCACCAGCTCCAGTTTGGCTTTCTCCATGTCAGCTCCCAAGCGGTTCGTGATTCAGCGTTGTTATGCCCCTATGGCGATGAATTCTCGGATCGCCGGATCGGTGGTGCGCTGGAATTCCGCCGAAGGCGCCATCGCCGCGATCTTTCCGTCTTTGAGCATCGCCACCCAGTCCGAAATGGAAAAGATTTCCGGTATCTCGTGGCTCACCATGATCGCCGTGAAGTGAAACGTCCGATGCGTGGCCACGATCAGATCGTGGATGGTTTTGGCCATCAGGGGGTCCAATCCCGTGGTCGGTTCGTCGAACAGAATGATCTCCGGCTCCATCACGAGCGCCCGCGCCAACCCGGCCCGTTTCTTCATGCCGCCGCTCAATTCGGCCGGAAATTTATGGCCCATGCCGGAGAGACCCACTTGTTCGAGCATTCCCTCGACCCGTCTGACCACCTCGGCGTCCGCCAACCGGAGTTTTTCCCTCAGCGGGAAGGCCACGTTCTCAAAGACCGTCAACGAATCAAACAAGGCGGCGCCCTGGAACAGCATGGCGAACCGCTTGCGCACCTCGTTGAGCGCTTTGCCCCGCAAGCGCGAGATCTCGATCCCATCCACCCAGACCTGGCCGCGGTCCGGCTGCAGCAGCCCGATCATGTGCTTCAGCAGCACGCTCTTGCCCCCGCCGCTTCGCCCGATAATGGTCGTGAGCTTCCCGGCAGGGATGGTCAGGTCCACCCCGCACAACACGGGCTGCCCCCCGAGCGTCTTCTCAACCCCGACGAGTTTGATCATGGCCTTCTGCGTTTTGTCCGTTGAGTCTGTTTTGTCCGTTTAGTCGGTTGAGTCAGTTCAGTCCCTTGAACGGACCCAACGGACCTAACGGACTCAACGGACCGAACGTCTTCTCTAGAGCAGCACCGAGGTCAGAAAATAATCCCAGACCAGGATCACCACCGACGACAGCACGACGGCCTCGGTCGTCGCTGTTCCTAGTCCCTCTGCGCTCATCCGGGTGAAATAACCTTTATAGCAGCACACCCAACTGACGATCAGTCCGAAACTGATCGACTTCACGATTCCCCCGTACACGTCCTTCCACTCCACGGCGGATTCGATCGAACTCCAGTACGACCCCGCGTTGGCGCCCAGCAGACTCACGCCCACCACGTAGCCCCCGTAGATCCCCACCACGTCGAAGACCGCGACCAGCAGAGGCACTGCGATCAGCCCGGCCACGAATTTCGGAGCGATCAGGTACTGCAGAGGATTGATGGCCATCGTGTCGAGGGCATCGATTTGTTCGGTAATCCGCATGATGCCGATCTCAGCCGTCATGGCCGAGCCGGCACGCGCCGTCACCATCAGTGCGGCCAGGACCGGGCCCAGTTCCCGGATCATACTCAACGCCACGACGGAGCCCAAGACCCCTTCCGACCCGAACTTCCGGAGCGTGTAGTAGATCTGCAGGCCCAGCACCATCCCGGTGAACGCGGCGGTCAGGACCACGACGAACGTGGACTTGAAGCCGATGAAATGAAGCTGTTTGAGGATCTGAAAGGGGCGAAGGGGAGGCCGCGCCAGCCAGGCGAAGGTGGCCAGCATAAAGAGGAGCATCCGCCCCATCTCTGCGATCAGAAACAGGGTTGTGCGACCGATCCGTGCAAGGCTCCGGGTCAACACGCGCAAGCCGGAGGATTCGCGCTATTCAAGATCATCCAGAAACCTCCCCCAAAACCTGGTCATCCTCTCGGACGCCAGCGCGGTCTGCGCGCGAAGTCGGTTCAGTGCGATCAGGGAGGAGGGCCGAGCGAGGCACGTGAGAGTCCCGCGCGCCCACCCGGACGGGCTCAGCCACAGGTTGAAGTCAAACGGGAGATCTTCATCGAGCAGGTCGGAGACCGCGCGAACGATCGCGAAGGGGATGTTCCGCTCGAGCGCCGCGGCCCCCACGACGGCGCTCTCCATATCAAGGCCAACCGCGCCGGTGCCCGCCGCGATTTCACGCTTGTCTTGTGCACGCCAGACGACGCGCGGGACGGTCACGAACCGGCCGGCTCGCGCGGGGAGGCCTGCTGCAGGCGCAGCACGGACCGCCGCAGCGGTCAGGTGCTCGGCACAGGGAATGACACGGCCGGCGGCCGGCGGATTGGCTGTCGCCTGATACATGATGACATCCGTGCCGATCAGCAACTCGCCGATATCGGCGGCCGTGAGCGCACACGCGAACCCGCATGAGACGGCGAGGTCCAACGGATGGCTGGCAAAGACCTTCCGGCAGACCGCGTCGGCCTTCGCGGTCCCCACACCCGTCTGGAACACGAACAGCCGTCCGTTCCCCCGGCGCCCGATCACGCCGCGAGCCCCCCCGATGCGCGTCTGCTCTTCAACCAGGATCGCCCGGCGGACGGCGTTGAGCTCCCATCGGGTCGCCGTGAAGATCCCGATTTGTTTCATGGTGCTCGGCGAACAGCCAAGAGCGAATCGCTCGAAGCTCTGAGCTATCGGCTGCTCGCCGTTCGCTGCTAGCGAGTTCGCAGAGGCGACGCGCGTCAGACCTCGGACCGGAACCATCCTGTCTCACGAGCGATCCGACACAACTCGTCAGCCCTCATCTGCCCGCGGGTCTTCACGTTCCGATACATGGCGAGCGCCCAGAGTGGGAAGTACTGACAGTACAAATGATAACGGAGGTAGAGCACGCGGGGGAAGCCGGTCCCGGTCTGCCGGATTTCCTCCCATGATCCGTCCTGCTGCTGGTGCCGGATCAAATAATTCACCCCACGCACCACGCTGATGGAATCCCATACCCCGGCCGAGAGGAAGGCGAGCAGTGCCCAGGCGGTCTGGGAGGGCGTACTGTCTCCCCTCCCGGCCGCGGCGGGATCGGTATAGGACAAGCACGATTCCCCCCATCCGCCGTCCGAATTCTGTTTGGACTCCAGCCAGGCCACCGCCTGGCGAACGTAGGGTGCGGACATGTCCTCGCCGATCATTCGCAAACCGACCAGGACCGACCAGGTCCCGTACACGTAATTGACGCCCCAGCGTCCATACCAACTCCCATCCGCCTCCTGCTCCCGTCGCAAAAACTCCAGGGCCCGCTCCGCTGCCGGATGGGTCCGATCGTATCCGAGCACCCCGAGCATCTCCAGGCACCGGCCCGCGAGGTCGGCCGTGCTCGGATCCAGCAGCGCCCCATGATCCGCGAACGGGATGAGGTTGAACACCGTCCGGTTGTTGTCCTTGTCGTAGGCGCCCCAGCCGCCATCAGAGCCCTGCATGGCCATCACCCACCGATACCCGCGGGCGATCGATTGCCGCTGCGCGGCACCGTCCGGCATCCGCAGCTTGCCCAACGCCATCAGGACCATCGCGGTGTCATCCACGTCCGGATACAGCTCGTTTTCAAACTGGAAATACCATCCGCCGGGCTCCGCGTCTGGCGCCGCGATTTTCCAGTCGCCCACCGTCGTGGTCTGGCGCGACAGCAGCCAGTCGCCGGCCTTGAGCAAAGCCGGATGGTCCTGCGGCAGTCCCGCTTCGACGAGCGCATTGATCAGCAGCGAGGTATCCCAGATGGGAGAGAAGCAGGGCTGAAGATGCAGGGTTTCCCCCAGGCCCTGGCCGTCGTTCACGACATCGTACACCTCGAGCTCCTCGATCTCGCTCAGCGCCTTGACGACCACCGGATGGTCGAGTTCGTAGCCGAGGCACCGCAGCGCTATGACGGAGTTCGCCATCGCCGGATAAATGGCGCCGATCCCTCCGCTGCCTTTGACATGCTGCAGCGTCCAGTCCGCCGCCTTCCTGACCGCCCTCTCCCGCAGCCTCCGTACCGGCATCCGGTCGTACAGCCTGAGCAGCGCGTCCAGCGTGATGAACAGATTGTGCCACGTGAACCACGCACGATCCTTCTTCAGCGGCGGCACCTCGTGGTAGCGGATCCGTTCACGAGGTTGCGTGAAGAGTTCCTCGATCCCCTGCTCGTGCGATATGCGGCAGACCGGCCGGTGTTCGAACATGATCAGTAGTGGAACCAGCACCGTTCGCGACCAATATGATATGGCGTAGATGCTGAAATAAAAGCGTTTCGGCAGGAGCATGATCTCGGGGGGCATGCAGGGAATGCCGCGCCAATCGTACTGATCGAAGAGCGCCAGCGCGATCTTGGTGAAGACACTGGCCCTCACCACCCCGCCTTTCGCGAGAATTGCCTCCCGGGCTTTCACCATGAACGGCTCGTCGGCCGGGATGCCCGACAGCTTGAGCGCAAAATAGGCCTTCACGGAGGTACTGATCTCGGACGGCCCGCCATGGTAGATAGGCCAGCCACCGTCGGGTAGCTGCGTGGATCGGAGATATCGGACCGCTTTGCGTTCCCGCTCCTGGTCTACCAGACCCAGGAAGCGTCGCAGCATCAGATACTCCGAGGTGAGCGTGGTATCGGTCTCCAGTTCAGCGACCCAGAAACCGTCTTTGAGATTCTGTCGCCCCAAGAGCCAGGCCTGGCTGCGGCGGATGGCCTCATCGATGGATTCCGACTGGCCGCCCAAAGGACCGGCCGCCCGGCGCGTGGCCTGGTCAGGCAGCGCGGTGGGATGGACATTGTGCGACACCAACCGCAGCGCAGGCGTGGAGCGTTTGCGGGCATCACCTTTGAGCCGGTCCGGGACCGACGCAAACAGGCTGCCGGACAGACGGGTAATCAGATTCATGAGACGCTTCATACTGTCCTCTGTATCACCTGGCGACGAAAGAAGGGGGCGAGGAAGGGGGCACCCGACTACCGATGGCAGGACTCAGCCGGCCGCCAGGGTCATAGTCATGGGGTGGACTTATAGCAAACCGGTCCTCTGACTGTCAAGCATGGGAGCCAGCAGTCTCTCTGAGCTGGTAGCTGGTAGCACAGAGCGAATAGCTCTGAGTTGTTCGCTATTTCCCACTAGCTGCTCGCTACGACCTACTCGCTATTCGCTGTTTGATATTCAGGCCGGTTGGAGATCCGCCAGGCGGACCGACACCAGTTTCGAGACACCCGGTTCTTCCATCGTCACCCCGAAGAGCGAATCCGCCACCGCCATCGTGTGCTTGTTATGTGTCACGACGATGAACTGGGCCTCTTCGGCCAGTTCCCGGAGGACCGCCGTAAACCGTCCGATATTCTCCTCATCCAACGGGGCATCGATCTCGTCCAGCACGCAGAAGGGCGTCGGCCTGATCAGAAAGCTGGCGAAGATGAGCGCCATCGCCGTCAAAGTTTTTTCTCCACCGGAGAGCATGGCGATATTTTTGAGTCGCTTTCCCGGAGGCTGGGCCACAATGTCCACGCCCGGCTCGTCGCTCGAACCGGCTACCGCGTCTTCTCCCACCTCCGGCTCAATCAGCACCAACTCGGCGCGCCCACCCTGGAAAAATCGTGCAAACACCTCGCCGAATTTTTGCTGCAGCTCGTTGAACGTGTCCATGAACAGTTGCTCGGTGGTCCGGTTGATCCGGCTGATGATCTCCTTGAGCGCCTTGACGGAGTTGGACAGGTCCTCCTCTTGCGTGGTCAGAAAACGGTGCCGCTCGTCCAGCACCTGGTGTTCCTCGATGGCAGCCAGATTGATCGCGCCCATGCGATCGAGCCGCTCGCGGATTTTCTGCACCCGGTCCCGGAGTCCGAGCGAGAGGTCGTCCGCCTGTCCGGACTCCCCGATTGCTTGTGTGTCCTCATACGTCGGTTCCGTCGAGAGAGCCGCCGCCACGGAAAGCTGGTAGGTCCCTGTCAGAGTGCTCTCCAAGGCCGCCAGTTGGGTCTTGATTTCAGCCCGACGGACCTCCACGGCGGTGCGTGCCTCCCGATTCAACGTCAACGCGTCCCGAACCGACGCCAGGTCCCTCTCCACCCGCCGCGCCGTGTCAGCATCGTGCCCGTGCGCCTCCTGAGCCGAGACCAGGTCCGCCCTGATGTGGGTGGCACGGCCTGCCAGTTCTTGACAGAGACCCTCGCTTCGCTCCCGTTCGGCCTGGCTGCGACGGGCCGCTCCTCGGATCGCGTCGATCTGCTGGCCGAGGAGGCTGACTCGGGCCGTCCGCTCCTCCTGCGCGTGGACGAGACGGGCAAGGTCCGCTTCACCATGCTCCCGGCTCGCACGGAGCGCGGAGAGCGACAGCCGGGAGTCCGTCACCCGATGCTGCAAGGCGAGGCTCTCCTCTTCCATTCCGAGAAGCGCCCGGCTGAGCCCCGCGAGGACGGCCTCACGGTCCGCTTTCTCCCGCAGCATCCGATCCAGACTGTCCCGCCCGGCCTTGATGTACTCCTCGAGCCGGAGCCGTTCTTCCTCCCCGCTCGATTGCTCCGCCCGAACGGTGTCGAGACGCCGATCCAGCCCCTCCACCTCCTGTCCCAGGCCAGCCTCGTCCTTGGTGCCCGCAAGCACCTGCATCTCCGCGTCACGAATCGCCTCGTCACGCCGCCGCGAGGCGGCGATGCCAGCCTCTTGCCCGACCGACAACTGCCCGCGGGTCTGCCGGTTCTCCTCGACGGTGCGGGCCAGCTCCGCCCGCTGCTCTTCCAGTTGCTGGATCTCCCGCCGACGCTGCAGCAGCCCGCCGGATGCCCCATCGGCGCCGCCGGTGACCACCCCCGCCGCATCAAGCACCTCGCCCTCGAGCGTCACCAGCGTCGGCCCCCCTGGAGCCGACCACCGGCCCCGTTCCCACAGCCGAACGGCAACGGCGAGCGTCTCGACCATCACCACGCCGTCGAATAAGCACGCCAAGGCATGCGTGGACTCACCCGGCGCACGCACGAGATCAACGGCGCGTCCCAGGACTCCCCGTTCATCCGCCAACGCCGGCCACCAGGGCTCGTCCTGTCGTCCGGCGACCTCGGCCGACCGTCGCGGCCGCGACGGTAGGAACGTTCCCCGGCCGAGCTTGTTCTTTTTCAGAAATTCAACGGCCTGACGCGCCTGGGACGGACTTTCCACCAACCACCCGCGCATCCGCTCGCCAAGCACGGCTTCAACCGCCCGCTCAAACCGCGGCGGCACCACCAGCCATTCGGCCATCGCTTCACGCACGCCCTTGCAGGCGGCCCGGAGCGAGGTGGCCTCTTCCTCGCCGTCCCGACCATACCCCATGTCTTCGCGGATCACCCCCTGCAACGCCTGCAGCCGTGATTCGACGGCCGCCAGCTCTTCCTGCTGCCGGCCGACCGTCTGCTCGGTCTCACGGAGGCGCTCGTCAAGCCGTTGGGCCTCCTTGGCCGCCGTGTCGCGTGTCTGTTGCAAGTCGTGAAGCTGCCGTTCACCGGCCTCCCGGGTCCGCACGACCTCCTGAAGCCGATCGCGCGCGCGGGTCCGTTGGCCCTCGAGTTCGGTCATTTCACTCATCAGCCGCTCGGCTCGACGCAGGACCTCGTCGCGACGGCTGGCCAGACCGGCCAGAGAGTTTTCCCCGCTGGTCGCCCGCACGGTGATGTCCAGGATGCCTCGCCGGGCCCGCTCCACCTCCTCCGTAGCCGCCGTGCGCCGGGCGGCCAGCCCCTGCGCGGTTTCCTCCAGCTCGGCAAGCGCGCGCTCCTGCTCGACGATCTCACCTCCCGCCTCGGACAGCCGCGTGCGCAGGCCGGCAATGTCCGCGGACCCCTGCTCCTGCTCCCGGCCCAGACGCGTCAACTCCTCCGCGGCCTGGGTTCGCTGTTGCTCGTACAGCACCAGTCGGCCGGCCTCCACTTCGACCGTGGAGAGCGCCTGCGCCTGCTGATGCTCGACGCGCGCCACCTCTTCGCGAATCTGTGTGATCGATTGCTCAGCCGCCAGCATCCTGAGTCTGACTTCCTCGAACTCGCAGCTCAGACGCCCTTGTGCCGCCGCCTGGCCCGATTCCTTCGTTCCCAGCGCCGCCAACTCGGCCTCCACCTCCCCCCGGCTGCCGAACAACGCGCGGTAATTCAGGACCAGCAGGCGGATCTCCAGCTCCCTGGCCTCCTGCTGGAGCCGGTGATAGGCGCGCGCCTGCCGAGCCTGCCGCTCGAGCGAGTTCAGCTGACGATGCACCTCAGTGATGATGTCGCGCACACGCACGAGATTCTGGTGGGTGGAGTCCAGCTTGCGGAGCGCCTCGGCTTTCTGCTTCTTGTACCGCACGATGCCGGCGGTCTCTTCGATGAGCTCCCGGCGGTCTTGCGGAGAGGCATTCAAAATCAGGTCAAGGCGCCCCTGCTCGATGACTGTGTGTCCCTTGCTTCCCGCCCTGGTATCCAGGAACAGGCTCCGGACATCCTTGAGCCGGCAGGCCGCCTTATTGATCAGGTACTCGCTGTCGCCGTTCCGGAACAAGCGGCGCGTGACCATCACCTCGTGGCACTCACCGAGTTGAGCCGGCAAGCCCGGGAGTCCCTCCAGTTTCTGATCCGCGAACCCGCTCACGATCAGCGAGACTTCCGCCAGGCCGAGCGGCTTGCGGGTTTCGGTGCCGTTGAAGATGACATCTTCCATCCGCTCGCTGCGCAGGGTCTTGGTACTCTGTTCCCCGAGTACCCAAAGAAAGGCATCCACCACATTGCTCTTCCCCGTGCCGTTCGGCCCCACCACCGTGGTGAGGCCCCTGGGAAAGTCGATTTTCGCCTCGACAAACGACTTGAACCCCGTCAGCTCCAGGGACTTCAGATACATCCTGCTCCCTCCGGATCTGTTCTGCCGCCGACCCCCCGGCACGCCCGGGAATGTCGGCCCTTGTACCACAGCCCCCGGTCAAATGTAAAGAAAAACCCACTAGAGACTGCGCTCTAGATTCATTCGCCTACAAGATACGGGGTATGCTGGAGGGACAGTGATGGGAGGATCACTCAGACCCGGCAGAGTGAACAGACCTACAAGGCCTCTTCCTGGGAAGCCGACTTCGCGCTGACGAGTTCTTTGGGCAGGAGAAATTCCACGTCTTCTTCGATCACGGTCAACTCTTCCACTTCCGGCCCGCCGTAGCGCTTGAGATATTCCACCACCTCGGTGACCAGGACCTCGGGGGCGGAGGCACCGGCCGTGATCCCGACCGCCCGGACATCCTTCACCCAGTCCGGCTTGATATCGGCCGCGGAGTCGATCAGATAGGAAGCAATGCCGCAGAACTCCGCCAGCTCCCGAAGGCGATTCGAGTTCGAGCTGTTCGGCGAGCCGATGACCAGGATGACGTCCACCAGTTTGGCCAGCTCCTTCACGGCGTTCTGACGGTTCTGAGTCGCGTAGCAGATGTCCTCCTGATGAGGCCCCTTGATCCCGGGGAATCGGTGATTCAGTGCCGCGACGATGTCCCGGCACTCGTCCACGCTCAGGGTGGTCTGTGTCACGTACGAGAGGTGGTGCGGGTTCTCAACTTGCAGATTCTCGACATCGCGCACCGAGGAGACCAGGTGGAACTTATCCGGAATCTGTCCCAGCGTCCCGATTACCTCGGGGTGGCCGGCATGCCCGATCAGGATCAGCTCATACCCCTGGACATGATCGCGATTGACCTCGTTGTGCACCTTGATGACCAGGGGACAGGTGGCGTCGATGATCTTGAGCCTCCGACGCTGCCCCTCCTCCCAGACTTCCTTGGCGACGCCGTGGGCGCTGAAAATCACGATCGCCCCGTCCGGCACCTCGTTGAGCTCCTCCACGAACACCGCGCCCTTCTGGCGCAAGGAATTCACGACGTGCCGGCTATGGACGATTTCGTGACGGACATAGATCGGCGCGCCGTAGGTCTTGAGGGACAGCTCGACGATGTCGATGGCCCGGTCCACCCCGGCACAGAAGCCCCGCGGATTGGCCAGAAAGATTTTCATGGTCTCGTTACTCGTATCTCGTGAAGCGCAACCTAAAAACTGGGCTTCACCATACGTCAGAAGGACCTCCGGCGTCAACTGAATTAACCCTCGAACCTAGTACCTCGTATCTCGTATCTCGAGGTCCGGCCCTCGCACATCCAAGCATGTCTCGCATGGAGCGGATGCGCGGTCGAGATGAGCCGAACGCATGATCGCGATTCACCCGTTGCATTCGAAGCCCGACGGGTACCTGAGAGGCTCGCCCCTCGTCAGCCACTACCCCTTCTTTCCCCCATGTGTCATGAATCTAGGCTGGAAGGGATGGGCACGGAGGTTCTCGCCATGGCGTGATTCACTAAACGGGGTGGCCTGGCTGATCCCCTATTGCGCGCGTCCAGCGAGCACCGCCCGCTCTGATAGACATCTCAAATTAATCTTGGTGCGCGATGCGCGAGCACGGGGGATAAGCCTGGCCGCCCCGCCGCCCTGCCCTTCGTCAACCGTTCCTCTCCCGCTCCCCGCTCTTGACACATCTTCCCCTACCCTTTACGCTGTCGTTCGATGGGAACTGCCGCGGCCAAGAAAATCCTGATCGTCGAGGATGAGAAGGAGATCCTCGACCTCGTCAAGATGTACCTGGAGAAAGAGGGCTACCGGACCTGCGCCGCCCTGAACGGCGTGGACGGCCTCAGGCAGGTGAAGTCGGAACATCCTGATCTGATCATTCTTGATCTGATGCTGGCCGAGATGGACGGGCTGGAGGTCTGCAAGAGGATCCGGACTGATCCTCACACCGCGATGACGCCGATCATCATGCTGACCGCCAAAGCGGAGGAGTCGGACATGATCGTGGGTCTGGAGCTGGGGGCCGACGACTATGTCACGAAGCCGTTCAGCCCGAAGGCGCTCGTCGCCCGCGTGAAGGCGATGTTCCGGAGGGTGGAGCGCAAGGAGGAAGGGCCCTCCCGCCTCCTCTATGGGGCGCTCGCGATGGATCTCTTGCGGCATGAGGTCAAAGCGAGCGGACGCGAAGTGCCGCTCACCGCGAAGGAATTCGGGTTACTGGAGCATCTGCTGCGGAATCCGGGCCGCGTGCTGACCCGCGATGTCCTGTTGAACGTCGTCTGGGGGTATGAGTACTACGGAACGACCCGCACGGTCGACGTCCACATCCGCCGACTGAAGCAAAAGATCCCGATGCTCAACGACGCGATCGTCTCGGTCAAGTCCCTCGGCTACAAACTGAAAGAACTGTGACCCTCTCCATCCGCTGGAAAGTCGCCCTCGGGATCCTCTTCGCCGTGACGTTGGCGCTGGCCGTGGCCGGGTGGCTCGCGCTCCGGTCGATCGAACAGGTCGAGCTCTCCCGCGTGGCCGAAGCCTTAAAAGCACGAACGAGTCTCGCCGTCTTGGCATTGCAACCGCTTCTTGCTCAAGCCGGGGCCGGCCAACCCACCTCACCGCAGCAGATCCAGTCCATGGTGCGCGAACTCAGCCGCCACGCGCTCGCACGGGTCACGGTGATCGGCCCGGACGGGACCGTCCTGGCCGACAGCGACACACCGGACGACGCCGTCTCTCGACTCGAGAACCACGGAACGCGGCCCGAAGTGATCCAGGCTCTGAGCGCAGGATACGGGACCGACATTCGGCTCAGCGCGACCGTCGGGCAACGGATGTACTACCTGGCCCTTCCGATGACAGCCGGCAACCAGATCCGCGGCGTCGTCAGACTGGCCATCCCGTTGACGATTCTGGAAGCCCGGATTCGCGATCTGCAACGTGCCGTGGGCATTGCCTTCGGGCTGGCCTTCGCCGTGTCGGTGGCGTTGAGCGTCCTGCTCGCGAGAGGCGTGACGCGGCCCTTGTCGGCCATGGCTGCCGTGGCCCGTCAACTGGCGGGCGGCTCGCTCGGACAACGCATTCGCACGACGTCCCGCGACGAGGTGGGCGTGCTGGGCTCGACGCTCAACCAGATGGCGGACCAGCTCGAATCGAAAATCCGGGAGGTCTCCGAGGACCGCACCCAATTGCTCGCCATGCTGGCCTCCATGATAGAAGGCGT
>Ga0209761_1001154_pt1 | contig 16928 bp, 17 predicted proteins | sample GraSoi013_1_40cm_4_FD_185818 | JGI IMG/M metagenome (GOLD analysis project Ga0209761, IMG submission 185818) | Grasslands soil microbial communities from the Angelo Coastal Reserve, California, USA - Sample 09_25_2013_1_40cm (SPAdes) (version 2) | ecosystem: Environmental > Terrestrial > Soil >...
TGGCGGCCAAGGTCAAGGCGGCGATCAAGGACAAAAAGTAGTCCCTGCGATCCTGGCCTCTACAGTAGGGTGGCACCTCACGGGCGTCGAGTGACCCTCGGCGCTCGTGACGGGAGGGATACCTCTCATCGAAGTCCTCCGCCCGGATGCCCTCGGGCCATGCCGCCCCATGACGGCGAAGATATGGCTCCGACGAACCGGATGGATGAGGCGGGAGACGGCGACCTCGGTATCCGCCAAAAGCGACCGCAGTGGACGAGTGCACCGCAATCCCGGCACGCACGCGAGGAGCTCACGGGACTCCCCGGATATCGAAAAAATCGCGCACCAGCGCAGCGCTCTCAGATATGGGCGCACGAAGACCGCGCCTACCCCCTTTCCCCGATCGATGATCGCGGGCAAGCTACGCGGGATAGAGCAACGGCGTTTCCGCGACCTGCTTTCGGTCGCGCCGCCAATAACGACGGGACGACACGATCAGCTCGAGGACCGCTCCCCCCGGGCTCCCGGCCGTGATGAAACCTCTCTAGTGCCTAGTGCCGAGTCTCGCCGGCTGGCTGCGGCGCCTACCTGAAACTGGTCGGCTTCACGTGCGCTTCGGTCGTCACCGCGTTCTGCTTGCCGCCTGACTCGAAGACAAGCAACCCGGCAACCCCCATCTGCGGTTTGTCGAGCGGGATCAGCCGCTCGTCCGACCACACCCTGTCCTGAATGGTCATCTTCAGCTTCACAGTCCGCCCGGGATCCACCGTCGCCGGCTCGGCTACGAGCCCCTTGCCTTCGCTGAACGTCAGGTTCGATGTGGTGAAACCGACCAGCTTCATGGGCTGGTTGCCGGTATTGGTGACCTGCGACTCGAGGACGAGCGTGTTAGTTTTGGGGTCGTACGTCGCCCCGAGGCCGTTCCCCTGCGCGAACTTGAAGGATTCAGGGAGCCGGGGCGGCGTGATTCTCAAGATCTGCTGGGGGATCCTGGTCGGCCACGCCCAATTCATGTAGAGCCACCCCAGCCCGAGGAGGATCACGCTGACGACCACGATAAGGGTCGAGGTCCTGTGGTCCGCCTTGGTGATCAGGCCGATGTCCTCACCCGGGTCGTTGACGGGGATCTGGCTCGTCACGGCCAGGTTCGTGACGGTCCGATGCTTGAGCGTCCACCACAGCATCCACCAGACACCGGGGATGAACCCGAGGAACGAGAACCAGAAGACCCACCCGGATGCGTACGTGTCGAGGTTGATGACCTTGCCGTCGAGCAGCGTCACTTTGTTCTGATAGCCGCCGGGCACCTCCGTGACGGTGGTCCACTGGCCGGGCCCGAGGAGCCCCCCGGTGTGCAGCACGAAGAAAGTGGGATGCACGTGCCAGTAACCCGGCGTCCGCCCTTCCAGGACCATCTTGAACTCGTACACGCCGCCGACCTCCACGAAGATCGCGGCGGGCGCGGGCGCTCCATTCACGTACCGCTCCTTCATGACGAGGTGAGGACCGCTGGCGCTCACGTTGAGGTACGCCTGCACGGGCTTCTCCAACGTCGCCGGCCAGGACTCCAACACCTTGACCTTGCCGGTGATGATCAACTGCTCGCCTTGCTTCACGCCGGTCGCAGAAAACTTCACGTCCTGCCAAGCGACGGTCTTCATCCTCAAGAAGCCTTCCTGCGCGCGCTCGCCGTGCGCAAAGACGACCCCTGCCGTTCCGAGGATGAACAGCGGCGCGAGCATGGGGGCCAAAACAAGGGTGAGTATTCTCGTCTGCCGCATCGTCGTTCCCCCTTTTCCTTGATTCAGTGCGCCGGTATCGGAACCGCCGCTCACTTGCGCCCCCCCTGCGGGTCCCACACCATGACCGCGAAACAGATGAGCCACACGAGGAACGACGTGATCAACGCCAGGGGCAGGCTGTCCCAGGAAAAGATGCGCCCATCATCCGTCCCGCCGCCGTGAGCCAGCGCGGCGGGAGCGCGCATCAATATCAGCGTCAGGCCCAGCAGAGTGGCTCGGATCAGTCGTGTGCTCATCGCCGGCCGACCTCCGCTTCCTCAGAACTTCTTCATGAACCGCATGATCGGCCAGATCGCGAGCCAGCGGGCGATGGCCTGCCCCACCCAATAGCCGAAGGTGCACAGGGTCGCCCCGAAGAAGAGCGCCACGAGCGTCGTCTCTTCCAGGAAGCTCCGCAGCGTGCCGTGCTCGATCATCCGGAGATACTCCGGTGTCGCGCTGCGCAGGTACTCCACGCCCTGGACGTCAGCCAGGGTGGCCGTGCTCCCCATCAGGTCGACGGGCTGCAGGAACGGCGCCAGGGTGATGTAGTTCGCGACCCAGAAGCCGAACGTGAAGGCCAGGCCACCGAAGATGGAGGTCAGGACGAAGCTCCGGGTCTTCAGCAGAATCCAGTCGGTGAAAATGGCGGCGGGGACGATCGTGGCGGGCCAGACGAAGTTGAGCGGGTAGTTCACGAAAACGTCCCACTGCAACCACCGGCCGAGCCACGCAACCACCCACAGCCCGACCGCCGTGTACGTACACCCGGTGGGGAATTTCCACGCGAGCCACTGGATGTACTGGAGGGCCGACGGGATGATGATCATGGCGAACGGCGTGATGGTCATCCACCACTGCCGGTCCTTCCAGTCGGTCCAGAAGTCCCAGTCGCCGGCGAACAGCAGCTTGGTGATGTCGGCGGCCGCCGCCACGACGGGCAGGGCCGTGACCCAGAAGACCAGGTCCCACTTGTAATCCATGTAGCGGTACTTCTTGTTCAGCAACGCGGTGAACTGCGTCGCTTCCTGAGCTGTGCGAGCCATCTCTCATCCCTCCTTGAAACAGTCGCTTGATACTCGGGTGAGGTTCCGGGGGCCCCGCCGGGACGGATCCGGGCGGGCCCGTCGGATGGCCCTAGCGGGCGTGGGACGCGGCGGCGGCGTCCGCCACCTCCTTCTCGATGCCCAAGAGGCGGATGATCGTCTCCGCCCACAGGGCGAAGATGCCGGAGGCGAGCCAGCCATACGTGACGAAGGGCCAGTGGAACGGCGCCGCGAAGATCTCCTCGAGGATCCACAGGCTGTGGGCCCACTCATTGAAGGCCACCTGCATCATCTCGGTGACCGATGCGGCGATCAGAAAGAAGAATGACCAGGGGAAGCCCTTGTCAGGCCCGTAGACCTTGGGCAGCCGGTAGCGCCCGTAGAGGTACGTCCCGACCGTCATCGTGATGCCCAGCGGGAACCACCAGTAGAACATGGGGATGTGTGTCGGGGTAAGCGCTGTGTCCCGGATCGCGGTCTGATGCCAGCTGCCGTCCTGGTTGGGCCAGAAGCTCGCCATGACGTAGAGGGTGAAGCTGGTCATCGAGATGAGGCCCCAGAACACGGCGATCCGGCGAACCTCCTCGTCGGCCGTCACCTCTACGGTGAGAACCCGACGGCCAGTCCGGACGAGCCAGCCCCACCAGAGACCGGTGCCGGCCCCCGCGACGATCAGCTGCGTCCAAACCAGGCTCCGGAAGTACTTGGTGAACTCGGGGCTGGACGAGTCGATGCCCGCCGTCCAAGCGTATCGCGAGATGTACAACCAGTGCACCGCGGCCACCACTACGACTGCGAGGGAGCCCCAGACGCAAGTCTTCCAGCCACCCATCCAATCGATCGGGCCATAGCCCGCCTTCGGAGCGGTGCGCTCGTCAAATGCGGCTCGTGTTGCCATCGTCCCCTCCTCTCAGAGGTGTCGCTCAGCGTCAGTGTTTTCGAGCTACGGAATGAGCACTGCCCGCCCTTTGATCCGACCGTGGTGCAGGTCGGCGATCGCCTGGTTGATCTCGTCCAACGGGTAGAAGGCGGTGGCCAGGCGCACCCTACCCTCTCCCGCGAGCGTCATGAGCTCCGTCAGATCGGCGTAGCTGCCCACGAGGTTGCCGATGATGTTCTTCTCGCTGAAGATCAAGTCGATCGCTGGCACTTGGATGATACCGCCGTAGCCGATGACGTAGTAGGAGCCGGCGTTGCGGGTCATGGCGAGGCCCTGCTCGATGGACCCGCCTTCGCCGACGAAGTCCAGGACGGCCTCGGCGCCCTTCCCGCGCGTGAGCTGGAGCACGTCTCGCACCGCATTGTCTCCGCTGCCGATCAAGTACTTCGCGCCAAGCTCTTCGGCCAGGCTCAGCGCCAGCTTCGAGCGGTCCACCACGATGACCTGGGCCGCGCTCTTGGCCGCGAGCACCTGGTAGGCGATGTGGCCAAGGCCGCCGAATCCGATGATCACCGCGAAGTCGCCCGGCCGCAGGATCTTCACCGCTTTGTCGGCCGCGTGATAGGCCGTGAGGCCGGCGTCGGCGTGAGGCGCGACCTGCTTGGGCGTGACGGTGTCGGGGAGGCGGACCAGGTTTCGCTCCTTGACGAGGAGGTACTGGGCAAAGCCGCCGTCCCGGGCGATGCCGGGGAAGGAGCCGTTCTCGCAGTGCATGTCGTTGCCCCGGCGGCAGGCGGGGCACGACCCATCGGTGATGAGGGGGTGGACGATCACGGCGTCGCCCCTCTTGAAGCGGCGCACCTCCGCCCCGGTGTCTTCCACCCAACCAGCATTCTCGTGTCCGGGCGTGTAGGGAAGCTGAACGCCCACCTTGCTGCGCCAGATGCCCTCGATGATGTGCAGATCGGTTCGGCAGAGCCCCGCTCCTCCGATCCGAACGATCACGTCATCGGCATCCTGGATCTTCGGACCCGGGACCTCGACCAGTTTGAGGAACTCGGGGCCCTGCACCGCCGGGTCGTACTGATGGAGCCGGGCAGCTTTCATTCCACCACCTCACCCGATGGCGTGTCTGGGAAGGGAGGTCCCGCCAGGGCGCCTCGGCATCGCGAGTCAGCCTCCCCGTACCGGGTCTTGAGGAGGCCGCGGCAGAACGCCGCGTTGAACTCCACCGAGAGACGGGTGCGCTGCGCGCGTGCGAGGTGGGCCCACAGCTCGGGCGGGTCGATGGGCCTCCCGTCTGGGTGTACGAAGGCCGGCGCGGTGACGTCGCCGGCGAGTCCCCGCTCCTTCAGGATGGCGATATAACGGTCGGCCAAGGCCGCTCCCTCGCTGCCGAGGGGCAGACCCGGCAGGTCGCCGATCCGCACCGCCAGAATCGCATTTTCCGTCCACTCCAGCGCAAGCAACGACCGGAGCAGACGCTCCTGTCGCGCCACGAAGGCCTTGACCCGAAAGGTCTTGCGCAGTTCGTCCAGATCGTCCGTCGCCAGCGAGGGAAACGTTTCCACGAAGGTCTTGCCACAATTGACCCCGCTACTGATCTCCTCGTCGAAGAAGTGGTCGAGCAACTGAACGTCCACGCGCTCCACCCACGGCAGCTCGGACACTCTTTCGCGGATGTCGGCGGCCATCATGAAAGCGAAGTTGGCCGCACACCAGAACGTGGGCAGGCGAAAACGGACGGTGACCACGCACCCATCGATGACCACCCCGCCGACGAATCCTAGTTCCGTTAGCGGTTGATCCAGCTCAGGATCGTAGACCCGGGCCAGTTGACCGTAGACCTCGTCACGGCGCATTCGCCTGTCCCTGTGCCCCTGCCTCACCTCATAGCGGCCACGGCATCGCCCGCGAGTTCCTTCTTCCGCCCGTTGATGTCGATCCCGTAGATCCTGGCGGCATTCTCGCCGAGGATCTTCTTCTTGACGTCCAGGGTGAGGGAAACGCCGAACTCCTTCTGGATATCGTCCGGCAGTTCGAAGGCCATGAACTTCTCCACGATCCAGCGGGGGTGCCAGATGGCGTAGTCGCTGGCAAAGAGCAGTTTGTCGGCGCCGACCCACCACAGCAGATTGGCCAGCACCTCGGCGAAGTAGCGCGGACGGCTGTGGATGAACGGCATGACCACGGCCAGACCCCCGTAGACGTTGCGCTCCTGGGTGGCGATCCAGCAGAAGTCCTCCAGGCGGGGCAGCCCACAGTGCTCGATGATGAAGTTGAGATCGGTAAACGCGGTGGCGACTTCGTCGACGTCGGCGACGTCGAAGGCATCTTTGTTGAGTGGCCAGATCGTCGGCCCTTTATGGACGTGAATGTTCTTGACCCCCAGTTGCTGGCACTTTTCAAGGTAACGCATGGCCCAGGGGTCGGTGAGCTTCCATCCCCTGGAATTCCCCTTCCACTCAGCGGTATAGAGCTTCACGCCCCGGATCCCGAAGCGGTGGACCAGGGACTCGAGGTACTCCAGGCCCGCCTCGCCGTCCCGCGGGTCCCACGAACCATTGAGGATCCACCTGTCGGGATACCGTACCTTGAGCCAGCTGTTCTGCTCCGTCGTGTTGAAGCCGTTCTTGTAGAAATCTTTCAGGTAGGTGGGCTGGAAGATGCCCATGTCGACATACCCGTCGATAAAGACATCCTTCACCATCCTCTCGGGACCGTACTTCTCAAAAAGCGACTGCTCCCAGACGTACTCCGGTGGGCTCAGGTTTCTGTGGTAGTCATAGAAGCAGCTGATAAACCCGGCACCGTACTTGTTCGCTTGGTTCGCCGGGCTGGCGTCCCACAGATGCAGATGCCCGTCAATGACGAAAAATTCCTCGCCGCTCTTAGTCTTGAACATGCTGTCCACCTTCCCTCGAGAAAGCGGCACCCGCACGGCGGTGCAGCCGCGACTGAATTGTCCCGACGGTTTCAGACCGCACGCAAAATCGCTGCCATGACCCTCGAAAATTTTGATTTCTTGTCAAATGTCCCACATTTCGACCTTTTATCAGGACTCCTCCCCTCGAAGCTTTCGTCCCCGACGAGCCGACACACGAGATTTTGATGCACAACGAAACTGCGGATTGCGATTTGCAATTTTCAAGGTGAGCGCGCCCTCTTTAGACGACGATAAATCGTCGTCTTGGCAACGCCCAGGCGTCGGGCAGCCTCGCCCACATCACCCCCGGTCTCCTTCAACGTCCGCCGGATAATCGTCTCCTGAACCCGCCGCAGCCCTTCCCCTGGCCCAAGGTCGGTGTCCCCATCGGGAATGGGCTCGCGGAAGTGCCGCGGAGCATGCTCCAGATGAATCGCCGGGCCCTCCACAGTCAGTGTCCAGTGCGCACAGAGGTTTCGGAGTTCCCGGATGTTTCCGGGCCAGGAGTAGAGCCTTAGACGATCCGCAGCTTCGGGGGAAATCGCCAGCGGACCCTTTCCTGCCTCGGCGCACTCCCGTTCGAGGAAAGCGGCCGCCAGAATCTGGATGTCGTCCCCGCGCTCCCGCAGTGGGGGGAGGAAGATCTCGATCGCGCTGAACCGATAGAAGAGGTCGAGACGAAATGTCCCCTCCTCGACCCTCTGTCGGAGATCAACACTGCATGCGGCAACGATACGCACGTCTATCGGCACGGGGGTCGCACTTCCCAACCGCACCACTTCCCCGGCCTCGAGGACGCGCAGGAACTTCCCCTGAAGCTCCATCGGCATGGTGTCGACCTCGTCCAGGAAAATCGTGCCCTCGTGGGCGGCCGCGAACTTCCCCGCCTGGCCTTCGCGACGCGCTCCTGTGAACGCCCCCGGAGCATAGCCAAACAACTCGCTCTCGACCAGTTCCCTCGGGAGAGCCCCGCAGTGGACCACGACGAATGGCCCCTGTGCCCTTGGGCTCTCGGCATGGATGGCATGGGCCACAAGCTCCTTACCCGTCCCGCTCTCTCCGACAATCAGGATGGGGTTGAGCTGTGAGCCGCGGGCAGCAGCCCTCGCCAAATTCAACGCCTTACGCAAGGCTGGGGACTCCCCCAGGATGTCCAGGAAGGTATACTTGGTCGACGCCGGACCGGGATTGCCGTGGACGGTGACCCTCCTTTGCCAAGTGGACGCTGCGGGACGATCGGAGAAAATCACCACTGATCCTAAGGTTCGGCCCTCGCGGATCACCGGTTCTACTCGGCAGAGCACGGTTTTCTCGGCACCGGAAGGCGTCTTCACCATCACGCCCTCCTCTCGGGGACTTCGGCTCTCCACGCTCTGCCGAACTGGAGTCCACAGCGCCGGTATGAGCTCGGCCAAGGGCGCGTCCCTGAGAGCGGATGGCTGCACTCCAAGCGCCCGGGCAGCAGCGTGATTCATGTCGGCGACTCTTCCGCTTTCGGTGACAACCAGGATGCCCTCACGCGCCCACTTTCTCTCCAGCCCTCGGGAGAGAGTGAGGAGGGTCTCTCGCCGCTGAAGTTCGAAGACCGAGAGAAGCTGTTCAATGGAACGGGCGATTGAAACCGTCAGGGCAAAGGTGTGGGTTTGCACCTTTCTCGCTGGCCCTGAGATATCTACTCCGCCAAGGACACGACCGGTCGCCGGCTCCCGAACCGGACAGCCGAAACAGACCCAGGGCTGCCATTGTCGACAGTAGTGCTCTGTCCCGAAAACCACCTCCGGCCGGCCAAGGGCGATAGGGGTCCCCTCACCATTGGAGCCCGCAGTCGTCTCGGACCAAGCCGCTCCAGGCGTGAAGTTGATCCGCTCCAACATTCGCTCGACGCCCCGATGGCCTACGGAATACACGATGCAACCTTGGGCGTCCGCGAGGACGATCACGTGCCCGGTTCCCTCCACAACCTGGGCGAAGGTATCGAGCACCTGTTTGCCGGCCCGCCCAAAGTCCTCTCCACCGAGGATCGCCTCGATCTCCTCCGGGCCGAGGACCGTCGGCGCCCGCTCCATGAACGGGTTGACCCCCAGGTCACGACAGCGTTGCCAACTCTGGGCGATCACAGGCCGGGGTGGCGTGCCTATAAACTCCCCGGAGCCGACAAACACCTCCCAAGCCCTCGCGATCTCCTTTAAGGCCTTCGGGGGGTCAGGCGGGATTGCTGGTTCCCCAGCTCTGGTGCGCTGAATCTTCAATGTCGCCCCTCCTCCGGGCAGCGCCCGCAGATTACAGAGGGCGGGCGCCGCTGCGGGGCCGGCGGAAGAGGAACATCTAACTCAGGACGCTAGGTGAAAGCCACTGTGGAGCAGGCACAAGTGTGATCCCCGCGTTCGAAGTGTGCCACCTGGGACGACCTCCGGATGGAGGGGCTTATCATCGCCTTCCTCCCGAAATAGAGGCGTTTGCATCGCGCATACACCCACGTGTCGGAGATGTCAAGGGCGCGCATTCAACTCAAAATTTGCGCTGAAAATCCCGTCGGGAGTCGGGTGCGGACCTGCTCCCAGAATCTCTTGGGCCGACGGTACATATCGAGTTCGCCAGCCGCCGACGCAGCCCGGAGCGCTGCGGCTGGTCGCGCGCGCAGGACTGGACCCCGACGCGCTCGTTCTGCTGCCGTTCCTCGGCTGAGCCCTCGACACTGAATCGAACTTTCGATACCGAACGCGACACTGAACGGAGGAAGAGAAGAGATGACGACATCAGAGACGCACTCTCCCGTCTGGGTGGGCACGCCGGCCCCGGACTTCACGCTGCCCGCGATCGACTACAACGGCACCGTGTCGCTCGGCGATTACCGCGGGCGGAGCCCGGTCCTGCTGGCGCTGTTCCGCGGGCTCTACTGCCCCTTCTGCCGGCGCGCCATCGCCCAGCTCGGCGTCACGTCGGAGAAGCTCCAGAAGCTCGGCGTCGAGACGCTCGCCATCGTGGCCACCAGCGCGGAGAACGCGCGGCTCTACTTCCGCTTCCGCCCCACGCGCGCGCCCCTCGCCGCCGACCATGACCTGATCACCCACCGCGCCTACGGCCTGCCGCATCCGCCGGTGACGCCGGAGTTCATGGAGGCGATGCACAAGACGCGGATCAATCCGACGGGCGAGCTGCCCGCGCCGGTGCCGATCACCGAGTCGATGGGGGCGCTCGACAAGATCCAGGGCTATACACCGTCCGAGGTCGATCGGAAGGATGCCGAGCGGCAGTTCCCCCAGCTCAAGGGCCAGTTCCTCGTGGATCGCGACGGCATCGTGCGCTGGGCCAACGTCGAGTGCGCCACCGATGGTCTGGCCGGCCTCGGCAAGTTCCCGACCGAAGAGGAGCTGGTCGAGGCCGCGCGCGCGCTGACGCGCCGCTGAGGAAGCCATGCCGAAAACGATTCGGCAGAGGGTGTGGGCGGGCGGTTCATGGCCCAAACCGGTCACCTTCGCCGGCGAAGCTTTGCGATCGTGCCCAAGCGCCTGAGAGAGAGGAGACCCATCAATGACGACCACTGAACGGCGAGCCCCGGTGCAGCCAGGGGAGCCTGCACCGGACTTCACGCTGCCGGCCGCGAACAGGGAAGGCAGCGTCTCGCTGGCAGATTACCGCGGCGGAAGCCCGCTGCTGCTGTCTCTGTTCCGGGGACTTTACTGACCATTCTGCCGGCGGCAAGTTGTGCTGCTGGGGAAGACTGCAGAGAGGCTTCAGGCGGTGGGGGTCGAGACCCTGGCGATCGTCGCCTCGCAGGCCGAGCGCGCCCGCTTGTTCTTCCGGTATCGCCCGGTTCGCTGCGCCGTTGGCGCTGACACCGAGGTGAGCACGCACCGCGCCTACGGCGTGCCGCACACTGGCGTCACGCCCGAGGTCATGCAAGCGATCCACGGTGCCTATCGGAATCTGGCGCGGGAGCTGAAGCTCGAGATACCAGGCGACCAGGCTCGCGATGCCATTGGCCGGCTGGACGGTTTCGAGACGACGGAGAGCGAGAACGCAGAATTCCAGCGGCATCAGGTCCAGTTCACCGGCCAATTCCTGGTGGACCGACACGGCATTGTCCGCTGGACCAACATCGAGTGCGCTCACGACGGCCTGCCCGGGATCGACAAGTTTCCGACTGACGAGGAGCTGGTCGAGGCCGCGCGCGCGCTGCCGCGCCGCTGAAGAAGCCATGCGGAAAACGATTCGGAGGGTGCGGGTGTCACGATCGGCTCCTGCGTGAGAGCGAGGCGGCGTCGCATCAGTTCGCCGGCCCCATGCGTCGTGCGTTGACGCTCGCGTTGATGCAGCGGCGGGCTGGTTACCGCGAAGGCGGCATCGCGCCGCGGCGGTCTCCGTCATGGCTGCCGCCCTGGCCGAAGGCTTGCTCACGGGGTTCGGCAGATCACGAACGAGGCGCCGCCTCGGCGAGCAGGAGATACCTCCGGGCGAGGGCGCACCGCTTTGCCGCCCGCGGGCGGGCACTGGGCTAGACAGGCTACGTGAGAGTCCTGCTGCTCCTCAACAGTGAGTAAGTATCTGGAAGTTTTAAAGGTGGAGGGTAAGGGATTCGGAACCTCGACTCTCCGACTTTCCGCGTATTTGGCCAATATGCCGCGGCGCCAGACGGCAGCGGAGTGCCCCGTGCAACCGTTTCGCGTCCCCATACGTCCCCACTTTCCGCGGGTCTCGACGTCGAAACATCGTCGGGTTGACAGACGCCGTGAACAACACAGTGGCTGCACGGTCGATCTCAACGTGGACGGGTCCCCGCTTTGGGATGGTCGGGTTTGAACGCCCCTCCATCCCCTTCATGTCGCGACCGCTATTCGTCGGACAGAGTCCCCCCTCGTCTCCCCATAGCCTTCAACTACGCGCTCAACACGGGGTTCGAGTCCCCAACGGGATTCGAACCCGTATTTCAGCCTTGAGAGGGCGAGCCCATGGGTAGTGTTTTCACCAACTTCCACGCCGGGTGCCACGGCCCGGTGCCACTCGAGACCACAATCGGCTCGGAGGACGTCGGCGATCTCAAGCGCTCGTTTGATGTTCTGGTCGACCAACAGGACCGCCTTGCCCTGCGCCGCCAGGCTTTTGATCGTCTCGTAGATGACGGCCGCGACGCGTGGCTCGACGCCAGCGGTGGGCTCGTCGATGATCAGGACGGGATCGTGCATCAGGCTGCGGGCGATCTCAAGCTGGCGCTGCTGTCCGCCGCTCAGCGTGCCAGCAGGTTGCCGGCACCGGTCACGCAGCACCGGGAATTGTTCGCACGCTCGGCTGACCAGCTCGTCAACGCGTCGGCGCTCGCCGCGGTAGCGCCAGGCGCCCAGCCGCAAGTTCACCTCGACGCTGAGATACGGAAAGATGCTCGGGCGCTGCGGCAGATAGACGACGCGGTGCCGCCCCATCTCGTGCGCCCCGATGGACCGCAACGGTTGCCCGTCCAAACGGATCTCTCCGTCCCGCGGCGGCAGAAAGCCGAAGAGCACCTTCAGTAACGTCGATTTGCCGGTGCCATTGGGGCCGAGCACGCATCGCACCTGCCCGCGCGGCGCCTCGACCGAGACGCCCCGAAGAATGTCGACGCCCCGCAGGTAGCCCGCCACCAGGCCTCGCGCGACGAGCCGGGAGGCCGTGGTGAGAGGCTCGCTCGTCATGTCAGAGCCCCGCATAGGCGGCCAGCACGGCCTGATCCGCCCGCACCGCGTCCGGCTCACCGTCGGCGATCTTGCTCCCGCGCGCCATGACGACGAGGCGGCCGCGGACCATGGCGCCGAACTGGTCAGCTGCGACCGTCGCGCCGCAGTCATTTACGAGCCCTACAGCGTTCGGACTCATCTCCCGTGAGTTCGCCTCTTCGCAGCGAGAGCGAAGGTCAAGGACAACCTCTCTTGCCTTGACTCGGTGTTCGACGTCACCTACACTCCGCTCGCATTTCGGGAGGATGACGTCGTGGATCGGGTCCCTACCATCTGAGCTGGAGGCTGGGTATGCGTATTGCTCGACGAGCCCTTGCAGCAGTGATCGTGGCCGCGGTTGTCGCATCGGCGGGTTTCAACGCCGCCTCCGCCCTCGAGCAGAAGCCTGCGTTAAGCGTCGAGGTGGCCGAGAAGGCGGCGATGGCGTGTGACAAGTACGCCAGAGCCAAGGGGTGGAAGATGAACATCGCGGTGCTCGACGACGGTGGGGGGCTGCTCTACTTCCGGCGCGACCCGGCCTCCTTCCGGGGGAGCGTCGATATCTCCATCAACAAGGCCTGGACCGCCACCCAATTCGGTTTCCCGACGCGGCTCTTTGGCGAGTCGATCGTCAAGGCCGCGGACGGGATCCAGTACACGCCCCGCCTGATCATTTTCCCCGGTGGGCTGCCCATCAAGGCCGGAGAAGTGCTCATCGGGGGGATCGGCGTCAGCGGAGCGACCGGAGATCAGGACGAGGAGTGCGCCAAGGTCGGGCTGGACGCCGTCAAAGAGATGTTGAAGTAAAGGGAAGGTGAGCCGCGCGGCGCGACTCACCTTCCATCGTCCTACGCCAGAGGCTACACGAGAGGCCCAGGCTTCCTGAGGTACCGGTCCTTGATCGCGCCCGCGGTCCAGTAGGCGAGCGCACCCACGGTTCCGGTGGGGTTGAACGACGAGATCTGCGGGAACGCGCTGGCACCCACGACGAAGACGTTGTGGGCATCCCAGGACTGGAGATATCGGTTGACGACGCTCTTGGTCGGGTCGCTCCCCGTCATGGCGCCGCCGACCTGGTGGATGATCCCGTACGGCACGCCCGCGTCGAAGTGCTCGCCGAGGCCATAGCTACCGTAGTGACTCGCCCCCATCGCACGGGCAACCTTCTCGCCGATGCCGGTCAAGTATTGGCTCAACTTCCGCTCGTTGGGTCCGAAGTCGTAGGTCAAGCGCAGCAGCGGATTGCCCCAGTAGTCCCGGTAGGTCGGGTCGAGCGACAGATAGTTGCCGCGGTAAGAGAGATGATCGTGGAGGCCGACGATCTGCGCCGACCTGTTGTAGTAGTAGGCAACCGACTTCTTCCAGGCCGAGCCCCACGTCGGCGTGCCCCGGGGCGTCGGCTGAAACGTGAGCGGTCCCCACCCCATCGCCAGGATCTGAATGATCGCGCCGCCCACGAACCCGAGGCCGGCGTGGTCGAAGTTGTCGCCCTGAAGGTCGGCGATCGACGTGCAGAGCGCGCCCGCGCCCATGAACGGGTTGGTGATCACTTCCTTGTCGAATTGCATCGGGACGTAGGGCAGCCCGGCATGCCAGGCGTAGTTTTTGCCGACGACCCCGGTGCCTGTCGCCGGATCGTAGGGCTTGCCAAGGCCCGACAGGAGGAGCAGGTGTGTGTTCGACCAGGTGAATGCGGTGAGCAGGATGATGTCGGCGGGCTGTTCGAACTCGCGTCCGTGGGCATCCACGTAGGTCACGCTCGTCGCGCGGTTGCCGCTGACGTTGATTCGTTGGACCGCCGCGTGGCTGCGAAGCTCGTAGTTTCCCGTCTTGAACGCGGCCGGTAGTACGGCGGTTTGCGGGGTGGCCTTCGCGGCGACCTCGCACGGGTAGTTCATGCAGTAGCCGCAGTAGAGGCACGCGCCCATGGTGATGCCGTCCGGGTTGGTGTAGGGGCGACTCATCTGGGCCGCGGGAACCGGGAAGGGGTGATAGCCGAGATCGGTCGCGGCCTTCGTGAACAGCGTCTCGACGTAGCTTCGCGTCAGGGGCGGGTTGGGGAAGTCCCTCGTCCGGGCGCCCTCGAACGGGTTGCCGCCCGGCCTGATCGTGCCCTGGATGTTGCCAGCGGTTCCGGAGATGCCGCACGTGTACTCGAACTTGTCGTAGGACGGCTCGAGCTCCTCGTAGGTCATCGGCCAGTCCTGGATCGTGGCGTCAGCGGGAATGGCGTTCGCCCCATACCGCTCCGTCGTCATCTTCTTGGTCTTGAAGTCCCACGGGTGATGACGCCAGGTCCAGCCAGCCCAGTGGAAACCTGCGCCGCCGACCCCTTGACCCCAGGGAAAGGGGCCGTGCCGCCGCATGGGCCGGGCGACCTCGCGATAGTCGTTCCGGAACGTCAGCGTGGAGCGCGAGGTCTGCTCGAACAGCTCCAGCTGCCGGTCGTATTTGTACTGGTCGTGCGTCTGCGGCAGCGCGAAGTCTGCCTGGGTGCGGTTGTCGCCGCGTTCGAGCCCGACCACCTTGAGCCCTGCTTGAGCCAGCTCCTTCCCCAGGATGCTGCCCGCCCATCCGACGCCGACGGTCACGACATCTACTGGCTTCAGTCTCGTCGCCATGTGTATCTTCCCTCCTCACACGAAGAAGGTCGTCTTCGTGTGCGCGGCGTCCGCCGTTTGGCGGTCGCTCGGTGACGGGACGGGAGCCGTCGTTGGCCGGATGACGCCGGCCGCAGCGTTTTGATGGATCGGATGTCCGTGCTCGTCGACAGGAACCCGCGCCCGCAGCGCGCCGAGGTCCACGGGCGCGACGTCGTACGGTTCGTTCTTGCCGATGGTCGTGGCATAGTTGGCCGCGACACCCGGGAAGCCGACCAGCTTCCAGCCGATCATGTCCCGGTTTCCCCCGTACACGGGATCGGAGAAAAAGCCGTCTTTCGTGTCGGACAGGAGCTGACCGAAGAACGTGGCGCCCGAAACCTTCTCGAGGCCGATGCTCTGGAGAGCGTTCAGGACCTCGTCCTGCGCGCCTGCATCGAGCTGGGCGAAACGCTTCCCGTGCTTCTCCTCGCAGTACCGATTCGTCGCGGCGATGCCGGCGCGGTACACCTCCGGCGGCGTCAGGGGCAACTGATATCCCTGGTACCGGGTCGTGTCGCCGAACGGCCCCTGATTGTAGAAACGCGCTCCGGAGCCGTATTCGGACGTCATCAGCCGATCGATGAAGTACGAGACGTCGGCTTCGAGCGCGCCCTGGCCGAGATCGTCGTTCGGAATCAGGCGCGCGATGGCCGCCTCGATGAACTCGGCTTCGGTCGGATTGAAGAACGTGTACGCCTTCTGCAGGCTGCCCAGATCAGCGACGGGAAGGACGTCTCGTTGGGCGTGTGGGGAGCCTGCGATGGCCTCGCGCGTTCCGAGGGCCGCCACGGCGGTGGCCAGAACCGCGAGAAACTCGCGCCGATCAATCATGGCTGACCTCCTCTCCGGTCCCATGCATTGCTCAGTCGGGGCACCGACAACTGGCTTGTCGAGTGCGGGCTATGGAGGGTCTCTGCGTCGGGTCTGGTGGGGAACGACCTCGTGAGAGCCTAGGGATGGGCATCGGCCGCGGCCTCCAAGTACCTCGGCGAGTCGAGGTGCGCCGACTCTATGCTCCGCCGCTAGGGGTGTCAAGGAGCCGATCGGCCTGAGTCCGGTAGTTCGGAGTCCGGTAGTTCGGACCAACGACGATGCGTGCAGGTCGGTACGCGGAGCTTCAACTTCCCGTCATCGAAGCGCTTCATCGATACGAGATCGGACTTGCTGAGCTGCCGGCGCGCACGGTGCGCCGCTGCGGAACGGAGTGGACATTCGCCCGGATCGGAGAAGTCACCAGCGGCGCGGATCACATCTTCCTCAGCGTCGACATGGACGTCCTCGATCCTGCACACGCGCCTGGCGTCGGGTGGCACGAGCCCGGCGGTCTGACGAGCGGTGAACTGCTCGATCTGCTCGTTGCGCTTGCGCCGCGCGTGGGCGGCTTTGCGTTGAACGAAGTCAATCCGCTGACCGATGCGGGACCGAAGACGACGATTCTCGCCGCGAACCTAGTTTTCCAGTTCGCGGTTGCCGCCGCAGTAAGAAATGAGGGATGACGAACGTAGTTTCTCACACGGGCTTCGATATCGCGTTAGGGTATGCGTGAAGTATTGCAAGCCTGCAGCTCAATCGCACCTTTGGTGCGAAGGTTGGTGTCGTCCCTGAAAACTGGTATGGAACCGTAGAACATATTCGTTCTACGTGGTCAACCTATGAGGTTGGGAGTCGAACCGCTCACGTGCCCTAGGGCGTGGACGGAAAGCGTTCGCGGAGGAGTCAACGAAAACAAGTTGGTGGCCCCAGCGGGATTCGAACCCGCGTCTCGGTCTTGAGAGGGCGCGCCCCTGGGTAGTCATTTTCACCAACTTCCACGCCGGGTGCCACGGCCCGTGCCACTCGAAACCGCGATCTGCGCTTAGCGGCCCCGATCCGCAGCGCTCACACAGAGGGATCAGTAGCGAAATTTTGCGACGGGGGTCAACCGACGACCATTGATGGGATGAAAGCGCTGCGCCTCCGCCCACGGTGAGCTTACCGTGGGCGT
>Ga0209761_1001155_pt1 | contig 16921 bp, 18 predicted proteins | sample GraSoi013_1_40cm_4_FD_185818 | JGI IMG/M metagenome (GOLD analysis project Ga0209761, IMG submission 185818) | Grasslands soil microbial communities from the Angelo Coastal Reserve, California, USA - Sample 09_25_2013_1_40cm (SPAdes) (version 2) | ecosystem: Environmental > Terrestrial > Soil >...
GCCACTCGAATCCCCCGGAAGGGGTCCCACGGGATCATGGTCATTGCGTCTAACAACTTGTCGACTGGATGAGTAAGACTCGATGGAGCCTCTTTTGCGGCAGGCAAAGGCTTATTCGCCTTCGGCACCGCTTTTGATACTCCTTTCTTTTTGGACATGAGAGCCATGGTCATTGGGAAGCCACCCTAATTGCCGGATTCCGGCCGATGGTCAGTGGTCTGGGGAATCGGTTTCAGAGTGAGTTTGAGCTGGTGGGCTCCTCTCAGAAAAGTGGGGATTCGATCATGAAGGAGTGCCGGGCTAGCTGTGGACCAGGCGTAATTGGGGAAATTCATATTGGTTAGCATTGTTGTCATTCCTATTTTTGTTACTACCATGTAATAGGCGTTACCGGCTTATAAGGACTGTTATTCTCGACCAAGCCAAACGCTACCTCAGGAGAGTAGGAGCTTAGACCGGGATTGTCAGTCGACGAGAGTGAGGTCAGCGTCCCGGAACCAGCATGCAAATCTGACCAGGAACCCTCCGTAGACCACCCCCACACACAATTCGTAACTTTTCTTTTTGCGTGACTCTTTTTTTTTCTCGCTAGCTAAAATGCGACCCCCCTCGGTGGTCTTTTTTCCCGCGCTGCACCCATCGTGGCCTGGAAATCGCCTGAGCACGAAATCGCCCATTTTCAGCCCTGGTCTCGAATCTGGGTGTCCTTCCATAGAATGCCTAGTAAAACGTTCGTGATGACCCCTAGGACCGCCCTACCATCCAAGCCTGATCCATGCCCTGAATCGCAGGATTCGCCCAGAAACACTTCCGGACAGAAAATTTTCTCCGGAGGAGGGGGGGTCTTAGCGATCGCGTCTCGCGACGCAAGAGCGATCAGTTCGGAGTGGACGCTGAACACAAACAGGCACGGGAACTAGTGTCTCGCGTCTTAATTTGACGCGAAGGCGCGAAGCCTATCCTCGAATATCGTCCGGGCCGGAAAGCCCATTGAGGACGCGTACGTGTTGAAATCCAGCAACTTCTTCCCATTCCTCACAGCCCTATTCTGTATCTCCCGAATGCTCTCGCCTACTATGGCATATGTGGACGCGTATCCTGGACCGTTTCCTTGGTGCGCTGGGAACAGTTGGTGGTAGACCATGCTCTTTGACAAGCCCGTCTTCTTACTCGCCCACGATATGAAATCCACAAGACCCTGTTTTCCAGAGTTAATCCTCGCGTCGCCTATGACCCGCAAGAACCGTACGATACGCCACATCCACGTATAGAACTCGTACTCCTCCGCAATAGCATCAAATCCACCATGTTTCTCGTAGAAGTTGACGAAGGCCTTCTCGTCCGAACTCAAGCCCTTCCTCGTTTTCATCTTCTCCATCACATCCTGGAACTCAATCTCCCGCTGGAAGGAAATACCTTCTGAGATTGCTCCTCCGAGCGGAGACCATAGCATATCCACCAAAGACGGCTTCGCCCCATACGCGAAAGACGAGTTGGACGCGTGAACGCAATGCCCATACTCCTCATGCACCAAGAGATTGAGCAGCTCGCCCGGCGCAGTGCTCGGATCCCGACGCGGGTCCGTCGTACAGATGAACAACTGTTGCGGCTTATTCGTCAGAGTATCATAGAAGAACGCTCCACCACTCGGAAATATCGCCGTCAGATACGAAGGCGTCTCAATCACCTTCGCATCATAGTGTGGATTCACCTTCACAATACTCCTGTTCGCAACTTTTACCACAATTTTTCGAAGTTGTGTGAGATATTGAATGACCTCGTTGACCTTGACCGCTCTCTTCGCCTTTATCGCCTGGGAAACTTTCTCCGCATTCGCAGAAACACCATACTTCTTCGCCAGCCTCGCCGTCATCCTCTGGAACTTCGGCAACTCTCGATCCAGATACTTGAGACCCTTCTCCTCTAGCTCACCAGGTGTCTCCGGATAATCCCAAAGACGTTGCAGGGCTTGCGCGTAGATTTCTTTCCGGCCTAGATCCGCGCCCTCTCTCTTGATTATCCTGTAGACTTCATCAAAACCCTGGTTCTTGAAACCCTTAACCCGAAAGATCGAAGCATACTTCCTTGTCACCTGAGAAAGATCATCCAGGCCCTCCTTCAGCTGTTTATCCTGAGTCTCCTTCTTGATAGTCCTGATAATCTCCTGTAGACCATCGCAGCGTATCAGCGCGAGCAAGCGAAGCCCAGTCGGCCAGTCCTTACCCGCCGCGTCGGCGGTGGCCACTTCTATGGCCTTGATCCCGTTCCTAGTCAGCGATTTCATGTGGCTGTCGATAATGCCTTCCTTGATCATGTAGCCAAAGAACGCGTTCAACACCGACTCCGCAACCTGGTGCGGCTCATTCAATGCAACCCAGGCAGACCCTGAATCTAGAACTTTCAGCTGAGACTTGTTCTCAGCCTTCAACCGCAATTCTTCAACGCGCCTAGAAAGTCGATCGAGGTTCTTCCTGGAAGGGATGAAAATCTTGCCGGCATACTCCTTGAGCCCGTTTATGTAGGCTCCAGACGGATCCGCTTCCTTGAACAGCTCAAAGATCTCCGATTCGACAGCTGACGCAGGTTTCGGGACAGCCAATTCTCTTCCATCAATCCCCGTGTTTACTATTCTCGACCAAGCGCTAGACTACTTAATTTTACGCTAAAACGGGTAACCCATCCCAAACCACGCGAGAATCCACGCGGGATCGCAATTCTTCTCAATTCAATCTGAATCGTCGGAGTCGAGGCGCGCTTGCTGGGTTAGTATGTTCAGCATGGGTCATTGGGTCTTGAAGGGATTTGCCTTCGAGGAGGGGCTCGAAAAACCTGACGAAACCTGGATCAAGAAATCCCTGCTGCTTTGCGAGCTTGAAGACTAATTGGAATCGTGGTAGAGTCGCGTATATCCCCATCTGGCTTCCAGTCCAAACGCGCCAGTGCTCGTCTCTTACTATGCCGGAACGGCGTAGAACGAAAATATCCTCGAATGTGTCAATCACGTCTCTCCAGAACGCATAGACGTCACCGCCCCCAACTGAGTCAACGACTTCCTTTATTTCTGGACGCGATTTTTGGAGCTCGTCATCGATTCCAGGGACCTTGAAGAACCTAGAGCGTATCTGTTGCAGTCTCACCGAGATCTCTCGATTGCTCTCAAGCAGAGTTGCCCGAGTAGCCTCCTCAGCCTGCCGTCGAGCAGCCACAACCTGACTTCGCGAGTAAATTAGCGAGGCTACGCCAGAGGCGACTCCCAAGAGTCCCAGAACAATCCCATAATCGACCATGACACGAGAGACAAAGAGTCAGCAGATTATAGCTTTCTGGACGAAGAAAATGATGTCGGCGAAGGGCGACTATCCTGCTAGGAGTCCTGCGTTACTCGTGACTCTTCCGAGTTTTGGTTCCGGTCTGTTTCTCAATGCTGCGGAGATTGATTTCCCTTACAAATGCTTCTGAGATGATATCGAGGGAGTCAATCTTCTCCTGCATTAGAACATCGCTAATCTTCAGCGGATGGTCAGGGAGAAGAAGATTGTCGGTTGAAGCAACAAAGTGCTCCCAGTTAATTCCCACGTCAAGAATTGTATCCGCGAGTTCTTCATCTGTTACATTGACAGTTTTCGCGGTGTTGACGAAGTTCTGAAACTCGTCGTCAGGAACTTGTAGGTCCGTTACTGTCCGAATCGGCCTGGGAGTCGTTCCCCCAAGCTCATGTCCGAGAACATGCGCTAGAAACGTGAAGTTCTCGATCTCCGTAAAGTGCTTCATCCGGATTTCTAGAGGAGTATCTCCTGTAGGATTAGAATCGGGAAAGTCCGAGATCTGAGGAGCACCTGTTTGTGGATCGTCAAATCGGAAGACCCTTGAAAGTTTCAACGGGTTTGTTCGAGTAGCGCTCTTCCCGGAAGATTCTTGCTCGTCCCACGATTCTCTGCTCTTAGTGTCTGAGGCCATTTCTTAACACAGCCTTCCAGTTACGGTTCGGGATTCATCTCTGATCTGTAACCGACGACACAACTCGAACGTAATCATCTCTGCATCACTATCGCACGAAATCCCCCCCAGCCTATACTCTACCGGTCACGTCTCGTTTTTTCGACCTCCGTCTTGTCTACGGCTGAGTGCGTTTATCCGCCGGGCTTGCACTCAACCTTGACTCGATACTCCGAGACACTATCGTTGAGAACTGTGAAGGGGCAGCCATCGAGAGTGCAACCTGTTGTCGAGGGAGTACATGCGAAATAGTTGTAGACCGCCGTCCTGTTGTCGAAGCTCAGCCAGTACACCTGTTCAGTTGTTACGACTCCGTTATTGTATGAGGCGTGAAGTTGGGTATGGTTGCCGTTCCTAGTTAGGGTGTATTCGGCCCAATACACGGCATAGCCCCCATGTTGCTGGGTAAGACTCTGGTACCATGCAAGCGCAACGACGCCGACAATGCAGATCACGAATATTGATAGGTACTTACTTTTCACGGCTTCTTCGGCCTCTATCCAGATAGCCTGACAACCCTTACCCGGTCATTCTCGACCGGCTACGTCTCTTCAACACACTGAGATTCAAACCGGCCTGGAAAGACTCGTTCGTCCATCAGCGTCGTTCTCACCCAGTCCCCCGGTTTCGTTGCCAGAAACAGTATTGCCCTTGGCAACTATGCGCTCGGTCTTCTCAATTACTTTCTTGACTATGGCGAGATATGTCAAGGCCTCATGGATTCCGGTTGCTGCGAATCCGACACCTTGAGCGATCTCCTTATTCGAGAATTTCTTTGACATGCGGCTGAGGTCTTTCTCCACACCCTCCAAGTACCGTTTGAACTCCTTGATGGCAACCAGAGTTTTTTCTCCTCTCTCACGCTGGTTTTGTCCAGATTCCTTTCCCAATCCGATTGCCTTACCAGACGCGTTGACAGAACAACGATAATAGCATAGCCCAACTTAGCGGCGAGAAAGGTGGGAACACGAACTCTGAGAGTCTAACGTTCTGCAGAACGGATAAATGCAGCGTCCAAGCAACTCTCGCTTGACGCGCTTAGTAGTTGATCCTCTATGGCTTCTTGGTTGTTTTAGCCCAATCCGTGGTCGCGGAGGGCTTACGTGTCTCATGAATGGTGAAGGGGTTGCCGTCAGGGTCGAGCATGTCGGCTGCAAAGCCCCAGCCCTCTTCGCGAGGCTGCTCGTCCTTGAACCTCACACCCTTCCCCTTCAAGTCAGCAAAGATCTTGCGGCAGTCATCAACCTCAAGCACCCAACGCGTGCCGATGCCCGGCATCTCATGACTAGCAGGCAACCTCGGGTCCGAACTGGCGCCCGCCTGCCAAAGGACCATTTCGATGGGCTGTCCCTTCGGGCCAACCGTTAGCCAGCGCGGCTGGCCAGGATTCTGATAATCGGTCTTCTTCTCGAAACCCATTTTCTTGGTGTAGAATTCAAGCGCTGCGTTCTGGTCCTTGACGACAATCGTCACGTGAGTGAGCAGCATTCTCGATCGCTCATCACTCTGAACGGCGCGTAATATAACGACTCCTGCTTAGCGACGCCTGGACACGACGACGAGAAAAGATGACAGTGCCCAGAACTCTTAAGAAATGGACATGATACACGCCAAGGTAACTTGACCGAGAAGAAATTCAAGTGCAGATTGTGCGGCAAGACCTTCAACTCTGCGTCCGAGCGGGACGAACACAACCGACAAGTGCACCCGAAGGCTTACCGATTATCGCATCTATTTTCGGGTGAGAAGAAAGAAGACAAGCCGAAAGCAGAATAAGCTCTCGGCATCTTAAATAAGAATAGAAACCAACGAACCATGCGACCACCTGTTGGCCCGGAGAAAGTCTCGCAAGGTCGCACCAAGAACAAGGGTAAGATCAAATAGCGAGTCTCAGGGCAACCGCGAGAATTCGCCTTCCAAGGAATCTATCAAGGCCGCTGAGGACCTCGCACTTGCTGCTTTCGCCTCGGGACTGAAACTGGCGGCAGCCTTTGGAACTGTGGCGGCAAAAACCACCAGTCTAGCCCTTGCATCTATCGCGACGGGAGCGGACAAGTTCTCCGAGCTAGTCAAGCAAGAGGCATTGAAATCTCAGAAGGCCAATGCCCACAAAACCGCTCGAAAGCCCCGTCCGAGAGGCAATAAGAGAAGCTGAGTCGGGAGCGACTATTGATCCGCCTCCCGTTCAATTATCTGGGAATTTTTTTCATGATTGGACTAGTTGCAACCTATACTTCTACGGTTGAAAGTACATACGGCCTCACGCCCGGCGGAACAGTCACCTGGGCCGACGGCTACCCACTCGCCTGGCTAACATCAACGGGAACCCTCTGCAGCCAACATCCCATCCAGCCAACAGAATCCTACCCCGTTCTGAATGCACCATGCTTCAAATCCTGTTGTGCCACAGGCTACAATTATTTTTATTTCGCGCTCGACGTACTGTTCTACACTGCAATCATAACAATGGCTTATGTGATACTTCTCGGCGCTCAAGAACTAATCCGAGGGACAGGCAAACCTCAGCCCGCACCTTCAGAAAGACCGGCCCAACAACAGTAATTGATCTAGATACCCCGTCGTCGATTTTGTGAAGCACGAACCTGAAAGCAGTGAACACCTTTCAGGATCCTGGAAAGTATTCGGTCAGTCGCGACCTCTTCAGGGCGACGATGACTGGCGCTGCCAATAGGGCTGCCGCGATGGCTGTTGCGGTCCTCTCGACGGGATAGACCCAGAATACGAAGGTCCAGAAAGCCTGCCATGTAGAGTATCTGCCTGGGACCCGGTTGAAGTTTAGGCCTACGACCGCTTGTGTGAGTATTCCTCCCATAAGATGTTGGGCCAAAGTTGCGATTAGGGATAGGACAAACAAGGATCCGAGGTTTCTGCCGAGATCGACTAATCGTGGGTTGGTTACTCGGGGCAGTTGGATCGAGATCTTACTAGCTGCCTTCGTCGAAAGAGGCGAAATCAATAGAGCCAGGCCAATTAGGTGTAGCCAAATGAAGGGTATAGAGTAAGCTCCAACTTGAATGTAGAATGCTGTGTACGGCAATGCCAAGAAGAGCAAGATTATCACGCCGTTCAACAGAATCGATTCCTTTTTCCTTCGTCTCGTCATGAGCCCGACCATAGCTGCCGACGTTGCAGCGGGGAGAAAATCCAGTCCCAGGAAAACTGGCGGAGCGCCGGTAGAGAACGCAGCAAAGGTGCCGACCGTTATGGACAACGGACCTATGAGAGGGCCAAGCAATGCTCCGAAAAGTGGGGCTACGATGTCACCGGCCTTGAAGGTTGCGCCAGGGATTCCGAGCATCGGGTAAGTCGGCAGGGAACGAAATACAATGTAGATGGCCGAAAATGAAGACACTAGTACCGCGTCTATCGCGATTCTTCTTCGGCGATAATCTATCGTCCTATCTGTTTTCAGGGCAATATCTCCCAATCGCTACCTCTTCGCGCGACCCTTTCTTGTCATGCTATCAAGGTTATTTGATGTAAGTTTGGAATCTCTCGAGAAACCACGTCTCTCGGCGAATTGCTCTAGCTCTCTTATGCTTAGTCCGGTTTCGTTTGATACTTTCCTTAGGTCTTCGTATTCCACCTTGCCACTCTGGACATGACCTTTTGCCGTGAGCGACCTTTTGACTCTGACCTGAAACTTCTTCCCTCTGACTTCAAGTTCCACCGTGCCGCTCGACCTTCTGCTGATGTGTCTTGATACAGGGAGTTCTCGTACTCCAAGGGTCCCGGTTTCTTCCATTAACAAACCTGCAAGATACTCGCTCTTTGCCTTGTCAGCTATGACCGAGATCAGTTGGCCTGGTCGGTTTTTCTTCATGAAGACCGGCGTGATGGACACGTCTCTGGCTCCTGCCTCCATGAGCCTCTCGACAGCGCGTCCGATTACTTCTCCAGAAACATCATCCAGGTTCGTCTCTAGAACAACAACTTCATCGTGAGCGTGCTCAATCCCCGAGACCTCTCCGATTGTTAGACGGAGAATATTGGCCACTTGGTCCAGATCCTTTGACCCTGCGCCATACCCGATCTTGTGAGGCGTGATGACCGGGATTTCCCCGGTCCTTTCGCCTGCCAGATTTACTGCTATCGCAGCGCCTGTAGGTGTCGTCAGTTCGAATTGGATATTGCTTGTTCTCATGGGAAACTTGTGGGACCTTAGGATTTCAGCGACAGCGGGCGCTGGATTCGGATAGGCTCGCCCAGAGAACTCGGTTATTCCTATTCCGACGCCAACCGGTCCGCACCACCATCTAGCTCCGGAGAGTTCGAGTTCATCTGCAAGGTATGCGACACCGAGTATGTCCACGAGGGTATCTGCGGACCCGAGCTCATGGAGTTCTACCTCCTTGGCAGAGTGCCCGTGGACTCGTGATTCAGCTGAGGATAGTGTGCCCAAGACGGATTTGACAAAAGCAGTTCCCCATTCGGAGAGACCCAAGGCTTTTGCGCACTTTACAGCAGATGACTGGAGCTCACTTGCCTTTCTCTTCGAAACCTTTTTGTCGGATCTAACTTCGACTAGATGTCCGCTGATCTCTCCTCTCTCAACTATGCTCGTCTTAACAGAGACATGAGTCGTGCCCGGAAGATTCTCTTCGACAAGCCTAGCGACTCTATCCAGACTTTTCGAGCTTCCACCTAGAGCAACGAGGGCGCCGAGGAATTTGTCTCCAGAGGCTCCGGAAGAACTGGCGTCGATTACCACCGCTCTTCCAGAAGCCCCCATATTGACCTGTCCAACCACTCGCGTGGGCACAAGTATTAATCAAGCTATTTCGACATTATCATGATCCAGTCTTGGAGAAGCCTGACAACTCCTGCGTGTACGGCCTAGGCGAATGCCCCGTACTGACAATTGTAGGGGAGAAGATGAAAGACATGGAGCAACGATCAAAAGTCTTCCCAACAGATCCCGGAGCGGCGGCCGTAAGCCAGATGATACAACCATTCCTCCAGCTGAACGCGAACATCTACGCGATGCTGCCTTCTTTCTGTCCTAACTGCCCCAAAAGAATCGTCGCGGTCGAAAAAGAACTAGCGCAGATAAGGAATCAGACAGCCAAGTAAGCCCAGATCGCCGCAGGTTCGAGCTCTTCCACCTAGAAGTTCAGATAAACTAAATTGCTGCCGAACGCGATGTCATTTCGGCTGGTTTCTTGGTCAGACTAGGCCTTGGCGGGCCTGTAGGTTTCTCCTTCGCCACCGCAGGTTTCTGTAGCGCGGTCCTAGTGGCTCGTGTGTGGGAGTACGTTTCCCTCGAATCTTATCTCAGATGTGGCCTTTCTTGTCCAATTCGCTCGTCTGACGTGTTTCAACTGCACCACTTTTACTATGGTCTGGCAATGCTCTTGGTCGCTATCAGTTTTCTGGCGGTTACCAAGAGGCAGAGGGTTAGATGGGACGCGGCCTTGATCTTTGGAATGGGAGCTGGGCTTTGTGTTGACGAGGCGGGCCTCTTGCTTTTGGGAATTCCTTACAATGATCTGCTCTCAATTCTCCTACTGGCAGGGTTTAGTGTGGCAATGCTCGGGGGAACCGCTAACGCAGCCTTTCGAGACGGGATACGCGAGTTCAAAATATTGGACCGAGCTGATATCCTAACCGTGTTGTCGATCCTTCTCGGAATGGCGGGAGTTCTCTATCTAGATCGGCCTCTGATCACAATAGTAGAGATTGCCGGGGGTGCTTCTTGGGCGTTTGCTGTCGTTCTTATCACGCTCTTTGGAAAGAAGCACTTTCTCAGAGTCTCGGCGGGACCAGGCTAAACTATCCGTGCTACTTTGCGAGTCTTATTCCTATAGAAGTTGGAACGGTCACCTAAAACCTGAAAAGCCAATTTACAGCGAGAGGACTGCGATCCCCGTGCTTGGCCCGAGTCTCGAGAAGATTTCAACCCATCGACGATGACCTTCCCCGCGAGCTAATTGGTCGAGCTTTCGGTTCTCTTGAGTATCTTCCCAGAGTGAGAAGCGATCTTTCACAAATGGACCCTGCCCAACATGGTTTCTTCATCGCTAACGACCGTGGTTCAGCAGTGGGCTGTGTTGTCGTCACGAGTCTGCCCAGAAAGAAATGGTTCGACGTGAGACATCTCGCGCTGAGAGACGCGTTCTCCAACCTGGAAACCGGGGAGGAGCTCATCCGGAAGGCCATAGGTTATGTTGAGGAGGGAGGGTACGAGTATCTCAAGGCTACGACGCCGGCCATCCAGCCTTACGTTGATCTTTACAAGAAATTCGGCTTCACCCCAGTCAGGAGATCTCTTCGATTGGCATGGGAACTCGCCCGTCCATTAGGTAAAGCGAGCGGTTCGGTAGAAGTTAGGGATCTCTCGATCGATGACCGCGAGGGAGTGGAGGAAATGATCATGCACGCGCATCTTCCGTACTGGGACTGGTGGTTGGAAGAGCGGGGCGGAACGGCGGTTCGCGATTGGGCGGGCAGATTCGGATTTCCTGCCGGAACGTGGCTCGGAGCAATCCGTGGGGGAAAGATTTCCGGCTTAGCAGGCTTCTCCCCAGACGCCTACGGCGATGGAGAGGCAAGGCTGACATGCTTCTGCGTCCTCCCCGAGCATAGAGGAGCAGGATTGGGCTCTACCCCTGTTGTCTCATACTCTTGACGGAGCAAGACGTGTCGGCCAGAAAAGGCTCGTCATCTACACCCTTGCCTACATAGACAGTCTTCCTCCTGGAGCAGTAACGTATCTGAAGTCTGGCGCAAGAATCGAAGCAGAGTATCTTCAATTGCAGAGAAAATAACTGCTCGGGTTCTAGCGCATTTCGAATCTAAGCCAATCACCGATATCCCTTCCCGGTTGCGCTTTTTCCTGCCTTCCGCCACTGCAAGAACAATCAAATCGCCCGTTATCAGCCCTGATCTCGAATCTGGAAGGTCCCCTTAACTAGCTGCCAAGATTCACTGGGCTAATCGAGTTTTTCGCCGAGCCATTCCAGCCAGGATTGCGCCCTTATCAGCCTGTCTCGCATGGAATCACTGCCAGTCAGCAAGTGTTCTAGAAAAAGGGGGGGGTCTTAGCGACCGACCCTCGCGCCACATGAGTCCTCCCCTCGGACCCGCGCGAAAGTAATGCCGAATACGCTTACAACCTTCAGAACGAGCTATGCTTTTTCCCAGGCGCAAAAGTCGCTCGGCGCTTCCAAATGCCTGTTAATAGCGACCTCGGCAATCGCCTCGGAATACTTCGCCATCTGCCCAACATCCCAGACAATCGACCTCAACCCGACAGCCAGGTTGACCTCTTTAACGCTCCGCATCACGTTCTCCGTCAGCTGTCTCTCGACCTGTTCGCAACTCGCCACTCGCTCGATACAATCGTTCGATTTCTTCAGATCACCCTTCATCAACGCATTGAAAGAGTCCTCGATTAACAACCGCACCCTATCGCTATAGTCGAGAATGCCCTTGGTAAGTTTCGGATCCACACTCTTCGCGTCCCCCTTCAATCTCAACGCCTCCTGTGCAATGTGCGAGGCGAGATCGCCCATCTGTTCGAGACTCTTCGCGATAACCCTGTTACCGACAACATGCATTGGCCCGTCGATACCAACCTCCTTCGCCACCCGCCGATCCAGCACAGCGAGAAGCAACTGTCGTATTATCATCCAGTATATCCGATCCGCTTCCTCCTCCATGTGCAAGACCTCGTCCGCGAGATTCGGCCGTCCCTCCACAACCGCCTTCACCGCGGTCTCCAGCATCGAACTGAGAATAATCTGCAACCGCCGCATCAACCCGTAAATCGGGAACTTTGTCGGATCCACAAAGCTCTGCAAGGTAACCGACTTCAAACTCTGCTCGACAATCCCGAGACCCGTCAACCGCCTGCTAACAGCCCGGACCTCCTCCAAGTGACGCTGAGAAAGCTCCTTCTTTGAAATAATCTGGACAGTATCGTGCCCAGTCAAATAGTTCGCTGTAATAATCCTCGTGAGAAGATTTGGCGAGTCACAAAGATCCGCATTAATGACATAGCGGAGGTTCTCCCGTTCACGGGTTAATCCCGGATAAACGGTTATTCCACCATCGGACTCTCGTCTGAAGGTGACAATATCGCCTTGCTTCAGATTGACCTGTTCAACCCAGTCTTTCGGCAGTGACACAATCAGTGTAGAGTAGCCGACTTTCTGGACCTTACGAGCCTCCATCATCTGAGACATGTCTAGGTTCCTCTATACAGAATAGAGCTATCAGCTAGAATATAGAGTTGAGTTCGAGAATAAGGTGTGTCTATACTGCCCGAAACGCACCAGAGAAAAGCGACCTGAAAGACAGTTTACATGTACTTTTTCAGAACGGCTTCGATCTTCGCCTTCGGGACAGCGCCCACAATTTGATCAACCAACTTCCCCTGCTTGACAACAAGCATCGTCGGAATCGCCATAATCCCAAAACGGCCTGAGACCGCCGGATTCTCATCCGTGTTCAATTTCCCAAAAACGACCTTTCCAGAATACTCCTTCGCCAACGCATCAACGATCGGACCCACGATTCTGCAGGGACCACACCAAGGCGCCCAGCAGTCGATAAGAGTCAGAGAGTATTTCTGGACAAACTGGTCGAAGGTCGAGTCCTCGACCTTAACAGGCTCAGCTGGAAAATCCGCCATTACTGTCAACTACAATCTTACCGATTCAGGCTGGATATATACTTCTCACTAGAATTTCCCAGCAAGCTCCACCTGGCGCTTGTTCTTCATCAATCTGGAGACCCTCAATACACCACCCAGCTCTAGTTTCATGAGATTCTTGTTCAGCTCGCGAAAGCTTACCTCCCCAAAGCTAGATTTCAGTTCCTTGTGCAAATCAAGATCTGTGAGAGGCCCCTTCTTCTCGACGATTTCTACGATTGCGAGGGACATTGGCCTCGGACTCCAGATATTGTTCAAGCGTGCAATTCGCCAGGCCGCCCCGGTCTTTCGCGTCTTCTAAGTAATGGGGACCGGAGCTCTTTCTTTCTTGAACCGCTTGCCGAATCCCTGGTACCAGTTCTCCATGTCTGGGGTAACCGATGGCTTGATCCTTTCAAGCGCGTCCCTGAAATCTTCCAGTCCAACATTCTTGGTTTCGATGTCGCGACGTAGAGATACGATGCCTGCTTCCCTAACAACCGCTTCAAGATCAGCGCCAGAGTAACCTCCGGTTTGGGAAGCTACGTGCTCAAGGTCGACGTCTGGAGACAAAGGCATGTTTGTAGCGTGAATCTTGAGAATCTGCAGTCTTGTCGCGTGGTCGGGCGCTGGCACGAAGATCAGTCGATCGAATCTACCTGGACGCAGAATCGCCGGGTCAATGATATCAGGTCTGTTGGTCGCACCGATTACTACAACGTTTTCCAACGATTCTATTCCATCGAGCTCTGTCAGCAACTGGCTTATCACTCGTTCAGAGACTCCGCTGTCACCGAAGCCGGTTCCTCGTCTCGGAACGACCGAGTCCAGCTCGTCGAAGAAGATGATGCTCGGTGCTGCTGTTCTTCCCTTCCGGAAAACCTCACGAATTGCCTTTTCAGACTCGCCAACCCATTTGCTGAAGAGTTCGGGGCCCTTGATGGAGATGAAGTTCGCCTCGCTCTCAGTCGCAACCGAACGCGCTAGCATTGTCTTTCCACAACCTGGAGGTCCGAAGAGTAGGATGCCTTTCGGCGCACGGATTCCGAGTCTCTTGAACACTTCAGGCTTCTTCAACGGCCATTCAACGGCCTCCTGCAACTGCTGCTTCACATCGACCAGCCCGCCGACATCACTCCAGTGGACTGTCGGGACCTCGATGTAGACCTCACGCATGGCCGTTGGAGTAATCTCGCGGTAAGCGTTCATGAAATCTTCCAGGTTGACCTCCATCTTCTCCAGTATGCCGCTCGGTACTCGTTCTTCTTCGAGGTTTATCTCCGGGAGATAGCGTCGGAGCGCCTTCATTGCTGCCTCGCGGCAGAGAGCGGAAATGTCAGCTCCCGTGTAACCATGACAGATATCCGACAATCTCGGGAGGCCGACGTCAGGGGCAAGAGGCATTGTTCTGGTGTGGATCTGGAGAACCTCGTAGCGTCCCATTTTGTCAGGGACTCCGATCTCGATCTCCCGGTCAAATCTCCCAGGTCGTCGGAGAGCCGGATCAATGGCGTTAGGCCTGTTAGTGGCTCCAATGACGATAATGTTGCCGCGGGCGCCCATTCCGTCCATCAATGAAAGGAGTTGTGCGACGACCCGTCGCTCTACCTCTCCGGTTACTTCCTCTCGCTTTGGCGCGATGGCGTCCATTTCGTCAATGAATATGATGCTGGGAGCAGTCTCCTGAGCTTTCTGAAATATTTCTCGCAGCCGAGCTTCCGACTCGCCGTAGAACTTTGACATGATCTCGGGTCCGGATATGACGTAGAAGTTTGCGTCTGATTCATTTGCCACAGCCTTTGCTAGCAGGGTCTTGCCGCAGCCTGGCGGTCCATACAGGAAAACGCCCTTAGGCGGCTCAATACCCAGTCGTTGGAAGAGTTCGGGATGCCGGAGTGGAAGCTCGACCATTTCCCGAATTCTCTGGATCTCACTGTGGAGCCCACCGATGTCTTCGTACGTGACAATGGGTATTCCTTTCTTCTCCGGTGTCGGCTCGCTCATCACCTGAACTACGGTGGACTCTGTGATCTTGACTGGACCATGAGGCCGCGTTCTGGTTGCGATCAGAGGGACAGCGCTGCCGAAGATGCTGAGAAGAGTCATGTCGCCCTCTACGAAGGGCATGTCCATGAATCGTCTCTTCACAAAGCCCACGAACTCCTCGTCGACACTCAACCGAACGTCCGTAGGAGCGAAAACGATTGTCTGGGAGTCCTTTACTTCGGCCTTTTTGATCGTGACATACTCGTTTAGAGCGACTCCGGCATTTCTCCTGAGCAATCCGTCCATCCGGACTATTTCTTGGCCCTGATCTTCCGCGTAAGCCGGCCAAGCAATCGCAACAGTAGTCCGTTTACCGTGAACATCGATAAAGTCGCCCGCAGTTATAGCGAGCTTCTGCATCGTCTCATTGTCAATTCTTACCTTCCCGTGCCCGACATCTCTCTGCTTGGCGTCTGCTACCCGTAGTTGGGCTTCCTTAGGTACCATTGTCATTTTGACACCATGACCCTGATAGGTGCGGTGGGTTGAGGAGAAGACGAGCGTTCAGTGCCGCAGTGACCGCTCCTAACCTCGAGGTTCAACTCTTATTCCTCCTCAAAAGACTTATCATCACTATTAATAGAATCCCCGTTCCTAAGCAACTTGTTGATTGCGATTGATAGTAAAATGAAGCTGCCCACGCCGATAGGCGAAACGCTATAGCCGTTCTTGTCCTTGACAACTAGCTCCCGTTTTGGGGCCCTATTCACGAGGTCGGACACGTACTTTGGGTTTGCAGCCACCTTCAGTAGATCTGTGAAGGTTGCAGAATTCTCGCAGTCCCGTATCATGTGGCTGACCATTTGGAGTCGTTTCTTGTTGGAGAAGAAATCGCAGATTTCGCTCAGCGAGTCCAAATCCGCCTCGGACTTGCTGAGTTCTTTCAAAACGAGATCGCGGACTTCAGGCTGCCATTCTTTCTCTGAGAGGGGAAAATCCAGCAGGACTTTGTTTCCCTCGTGGAGCGAAAATCTGATGCTCATAACGACGGGAAAGTGGACCCGTTTCTATTTAAAATTACTGTTACTTAATTACCAGATGTTAAGTTAAGCGATCCTCCGGGAGACCAGTACCTCGACTTCGCTTATCCCGCTAATCGACTTGAGACGTCGCTCAACTTCGTCCATTACTCCCGACGCTTCTTCTGGCATCAGAATGTGGACTATGAGGGCGACAAGTCCGAAGGCTACCGGTTCCTCGTCGAACTTGTAGATCGTGGCCTTACCCTCGAGGGATTTCGTAATCGTCTCCTTGAGACTCTTCATATCTGCAACTATGTCTGAGGGGAATATCTTGAGAGAAACCATGACCTTTGCCAAATCTGACTTCCCCTAGGGTCCTGAGAAGCCGCATTTTTGGCATTTGTAGGGTCGGCCGAAGCCGCGGCACTTCTCACAGCGCCATATGGTTGTTTCGCCGCATTGTGGGCAAGGGAACTTTACCGCACCTTCGCGTGGAAGTATCATGCGTCCGCACCAGTTACAGCTGGGCATTCGAACGGTGCGAACTTCTGTCAACATCAGTAACCGGAAATCGAACTCGCTCTGCGGATTATATGCCTTCGCACATGATGACTTCACCAACGATAGAACCGCCGAAATGCTGACGCTATTTTCCCAGGCTTTACCCCATAGAGTTATCAGTCATAATTCGAAATTATGGATCGCCTATCATCAATGCAGCCGCTGAGCCTGGAAACAGTAATCTCAGGTATGGTTTGGGTCATATGCGGTTTGGTGATTGTAGCAACAAAGGTGAGCTTCTTCTCGCGGTCAGCCTCGATCTATTGGGAATATGTGGGTGGTCTAATGATCCTTTTCGGTCTTGTGCGGCTGCTGTGGGGGCTTGTCCGGGGCAGTAAGAATACGAGGCCTGGATTCTGGTTGAGAGTCGTGTAAGTCTGCATAAGCGGATTTCCTATCTTCGGGGAGGCGGCCTGTGAAGCAAGATTATCTAAAGCTCAACAAAGGAACGCCCTCGAACAACATCATGACCGAGAAATCGCCCGTTTTCAGCCCTGATCCAGAACTTGAGCCCGCGATTTCTACACCTTGACTCTCCACGCTGATCGCTAGGGGAATCCGCGGGGATCGAAAAAGGCCGGACAAACCAATAACAAGCCCGTGTCGCGAAAACAAGCCCGGAATCTCACCCAGACAGAAACGGGTCCTGGAAAAAAGGAACCTAGATCGTATTCAAAGTTCCGCGACTCAAGACCGGTCG
>Ga0209761_1001156_pt1 | contig 16919 bp, 16 predicted proteins | sample GraSoi013_1_40cm_4_FD_185818 | JGI IMG/M metagenome (GOLD analysis project Ga0209761, IMG submission 185818) | Grasslands soil microbial communities from the Angelo Coastal Reserve, California, USA - Sample 09_25_2013_1_40cm (SPAdes) (version 2) | ecosystem: Environmental > Terrestrial > Soil >...
CGCGGCGCGCGAGTTCCACCCGGACGTCGCGGTGCTCGACATCATGATGCCGCTCTTGAACGGCATCGACGCCGCGCGCGAGATCGCCGAGACGTGCCCGGACACCCAGGTCGTGCTGCTCACCGCGCTCGACCAAGAGCGCCTCGTGACGGAGGCCGTGAGCGCGGGGGTGCGGGGGGTCGTGCTCAAGACCCAGGCGGAGGAGGACCTGGTGCAGGCGATCGAGCAGGTGTCGCGCGGGGGGTTCTACGTGGGCGGGGGCGTCTCGCAAGCCGTGGTGGACGCCTGCCGCGCCGCGGCGGCGCAGGACCGCGGCCGACTGACCCCCCGGGAGCGTCAGGTCGTGCAGCTCGTGGCAGAGGGCAAGTCCACGAAACAGGCCGCCGCGCTGCTCGGGATCACGCTCAAGACGGCCGAGTTTCATCGGGCGCGCGTGATGAAGAAGCTCGACGTCCACGACGTCGCGGGGCTGGTCCGCTACGCCATCCGCGAGGGCCTGATCACACCGTAGCCCGGGTCTTCTCCGGTCCGAGCCAGTAGTTTCCCCGGTTTTTCCCGTGCCGCGCCGTCGCCACATTCGAGCGTGGCTCGTCGCGCACCGTTCATCCGTGCTCCCGTCGTGCTCGTCGCCAACGCGTTCGGCACGTGGCTCAGCCAGGCGCTCGCCAACCTCATCAAGGCGCGGGGCTATCGCGTCGAATTCGTGTTGAGTGGGCGTGAGCTCCTGGACCGGGCGCCGGCGGTGCGGCCCGACGTCGTCGTGCTGGATGCGGACCTGCCGGATCTCGACAGCATCGCGGTGTGCCGCACGCTGCGCCAGAATCGCGCCGCCTGGAGCATGCCCATCATCATGATCACGGCGACGCCCGCGACCAAACAACAGCGCCTCGCGGCGCTCGAAGCGGGGGCATGGGACTACCTGAGCGTACTGCTCAACCCGGAGGAGCTGACCCTGAAGGTCGACGCCATGGCCCGTCTCAAGCTCGAGATGGACCGGGCGTTGGACGAGAGCGCCGTGGACCCGGCGAGCGGGCTGTACACGATGCGCGGGCTCGAGCGGCGGGCGCGTGAGCTCGCGTCGGACGCGGTGCGCCGGCACGCGCCGCTCGCTTGTGTGGCGCTCGGCATCGGGGTGGACCCGAAGGGCGCAGGCGACGGCGCTGCGCCGCTGCCCGCGGCGACCGCATACGCCGGGCAGGTCCTGGAGGCGAGCCGGCGGACGTGCGATTGCGTAGGGAGTCTCGGCCAGGGAGAATTCGCGGTGCTCGCGCCCGCGACCGCCCCCGAGGGCGCCAAGACGATGGCCCAGCGGCTGTCGCGGGTGATCGAGACGGCGGGACCCCGCCCCGCCGGCGTGCCGCCGCTGCGCGTGCACGCGGGTTACGAAGCCGTCGCGGACGTGCACCAGACCCCGGTTGCGCCTGCGAGCTTCCTCGAGCACGCGGGCACCGCGCTGCATCAGGCTCGGGCTGCGGGAACCGGAGAGCGGGTTCGAGGCTACCGGGCGTAGGGGGCGCGTGCGATCTAGCTGGCAATATGAAGGTCTTGCCGTCGTGAGACGAGTATGAGAAGCCTCTCATAACGCCCCGAGGTGAATCCGCTGCTACACGCAGCAGCGTTACTTCCCGAAAGTGAAACACCGGCACCCACAACTCTCGGGAGGTTTCGCTCCATGACCAAGCACCTCGCTCTCCTCGCGCTCGCCGCCGCGGCACTCGCCGCGTGCGAGCAGAACCGCGGTATCACCAATCCGGCCGCGGCATCGGTCGAGTCACCGCTCGAGGCGCAGCGCGCCGAGGAATTCGGGGACGGCCGTACCGGTCCGCGCGCCGTCTACACGCTCACCAATCAGGTCGCGGGCAACAGCGTCGCCGTGTTCACTCGCGCGGCCGACGGCACGCTCAGCGCCGCGGGTAGCGTCGCAACGGGGGGAACGGGCACAGGCGCCGGGCTGGGGTCGCAGGGCGCGCTCGCCCTGAGTGACGACGGGCGGTGGCTGTTCGCCGTCAACGCCGGCTCGAACGACGTCTCCGTGTTCGACGTCGGCCCGGTGGGGCTGGCGCTCGCCAGCCGCACCGCGTCGGGCGGCACGCTGCCCATCAGCCTGACCGTGCACGGCCACGTGCTGTACGTGCTGAACGCGGGCGGTACCGGCAACATCTCGGGCTTCACGGTGGGATCGGGCGGCGCGCTCACACCGATCGCGGGCGCCACCCTGGCCCTCTCGGGTTCGAACGTCGGACCGGCCGAGGTGCAGTTCAGCCCCGACGGCAGCCGCCTCGTCGTCACCGAGAAGACCACCAACCGGCTCGACGTGTACGCCGTGGACGCCAACGGCGTGGCGAGCGGGCCGACCACGACCGCCTCCGCCGGCGGTACGCCGTTCGGGTTCGCCTTCGGCCATCGCCACGACCTGTTCGTGTCCGAAGCCGCAGGCTCGGCCTCGTCCTACGTGCTGGACGCGAGCGGCACCGTCACGCTGGTGAGCGGCGCCGTATCCACCCACCGGGGTGCGCCCTGCTGGGCCGTCGTCACCGCGGACGGACGCTTCGGCTTCACCGGCAACGGCGCCGGGTCGGTGTCGGCCTTTGCCATCGCGCCGGACGGCGCGATCAGCCTGGTGGATGCCGACGGCGGCACCGCCGTCATCGGCGCTGGCGTGAACGACATCGCGCTGAGCAACAACAGCCGCTACCTGTACGTGCTGCAGGTCGGCGGTGCCCAGGCGATCCACGCGTTCCGAATCCAGGCGGACGGGCACCTCACGGCGCTCGGCCCGATCGCCGGACTACCGGCGGGGACGCGGGGACTCGCGGCGTTCTAATAGGCGCTGCTTCTCGGGTGGGTTAACCCCGGGGCACCGCCCCGGGGTTGAGCCCAAACCCCATTTCCTATGTCGCCCCCACCCCCGGCAACCACAGCGTAAACGTACTCCCCTCCCCCGGTGCGCTCGCGACCGTGATGTGGCCGCCTTGCAGCTCGGCAAACAGCCGCGCGATCGCCAGGCCCAGGCCACTCCCCCCCAGGTCCCGGCTGCGCGACTGATCGACGCGGAAGAAGCGGTCGAAGATCCGCTCCACATGCTCGGGCGGGATGCCAGGCCCCGTGTCTCGCACGCTCACGCCCACCATCTTCCCGTCGGTCTCGAGCGCGAACGTGATGCTGCCGGTGGGCGTGTAGCGGACGGCGTTGGAGGTGAGGTTCAAGAGGATGTGGCGCGTACGATCGGCGTCGCCCAGCGCCCAGCGCCGCGGCGACGGCGTCGCCTGCACCGCGAGATCTCTCCCGAGGGCCATCGCTTCCGTGATCTCCCGCACCTCGTCCACCACCGCCGTGAGCTCGAAGGGGGCGTGCGCGAGCGCCAGCTGGCGGTTCTCGCCGCGGGCGATGAGCAGCAGCTCTTCCACCAGCTTGGCCGTCTGGTCGAGGACGCGCTCCATCGCCCCCAGCGCGTCGCGCGTCTCCGCCTCGGTGCGGCCCTCGGCCGCCGCCCACTGCACCTGGGCGCGCAGGTGGGTGAGCGGCGTGCGCAGCTCGTGACTCGCGTCCGCCGTGAACGCCTCGAGGGCCCGATGCGCGCGGTCCACCCGCTCCAGCATGCGGTTGACCGAGTCCGCGAGCTGCGTGACTTCCGCCTGTCCCGTCGGGCTGGTGAGGCGTGTGCCCAGCTCCGCTGGACCGATGGCGCGCGTCTCTCGGGCGACGCGCTCGAGCGGGCGCAGCGCGCCGGCCACGGCCTGACGGGCGCCCCGGGCGACGACGAGCCCCGCGCCGGGGAGCAGCAGCGCCGCCGCGGCCGCGAGCGCGCCCAGCGCGACGACGTACGATTCCCGGCTCGCCACGACGTAGATGTCGAATGCACCCGCCGCGCGGTGCAGCACGCGGTAACGCCAACGCGCCCGCTCCGCGATCGCGGCGAGCAGCGCCTGGCGCACGTCGTCCGGGGAGGCGCTCGCCGGCAGGCCCTCGAGGCGCCTGGCGGGCATGTCGGGCGACACGAAGTACACGTCCTGCTTCCCGCCAGCGCCGGTGGTCGTGCGTGTGATGACCACCTGGCCCCCCATGGCGACGAGGCGGTCCGCGAGCGCGGCGGGCATGACGCCTCCGGGCTCGCTGGTCGAGTCGCGGTAGGCGCCGAGCAGCGACTGGGTGAGGTCGGCCGAGTGCTCGAGCGAGCGCCGCAGCGCCATTTCCGCAGCCACGGCGAACAGCGCGACCACTAGCAGCGCGTACCCCGCCAGCCCCGTCCAGGCCACGCGCGTAAACCGCCGCGTGAGCACCGTGCCGAGCCGGCGCTCGCTCACGGCGCGCTCGCTTCCCTGTCGAGCCGGTACCCGACGCCCCGCACGGTGCGGATCGGCGCCGTCCGGCTCCCGAAGCTCAGCTTCTTGCGGAGGTAGTTGACGTACACGTCCACCACGTTGGTCTCGGGATCGAACTGGTAGTTCCACACCGCTTCGGCGATGCGGGAGCGGGACACCGAGCGGCCAGCGTTGCGCATCAGGAACTCGAGCAGCGCGAACTCGCGCGGGCTCAGATCCACCACGCGCTCGGCCTGCGTGACCCGGCGCGTGAGCGGGTCGAGGACCAGATCGCCCACCTTGAGGGTGGCGTCCTGGTGCCGCAACTCGGCGCGGCGAATCAGCGCGTGGACCCGCGCGAGCAGCTCCGGCAGGTCGAACGGCTTGGTGAGGTAGTCGTCCGCGCCGCCTTCCAGGCCGCGCACCCGCGCCTCGAGCTCGTCGCGGGCGGTGAGCAGCAGGACCGGCGTGAACACGCCGCGCGCCCGCAGCTCCGAGACGACACTGAAGCCGTCCCGCCCCGGCAGCATCACGTCGAGCACGATGCAGCCGTACGTCCCGCCCAGGGCGCGCTCGAGGGCGCGGTCCCCGGTGTCGGCCTCGGTGACGCCGTAGCCTTCTTCCCGGAAGGCCTTGCTCAGGAATCGCCGCAGCTCACGGTCGTCCTCGACGAGGAGAATCTGCACGCAGCCAAACCTACGGCGCGACGGCCGGCCCGGGGAGTGTGAGCCCGGTGAGAAAGCTCTAAGAATGAGCGGGGCGGTTCCCGAAGCTTAGAGGCCACGCAGCTCCACCGGCAGCCCGAGAAAGTCACCGAACGCGTGTGCGGCCACGACAACCGCCTTCTTCTCGGACGCGCTTAGACCGACGCGCAGTCTCAACTTGACGCCGACCGCCGTCTTCGCCAGCGTCCGCCTCCACGCGCCAACCAGTTGACCGTCGACGACGATGACGTGAGGTGTCACGGCATCACGGCCCATCACGATGTCCGTCGAGCTCAGCCGCTACCCGATCGCGCTGCGATTCTTGAAACCGATGAAGTACTCGTCGAAGTTGGGCAACAGATGGGCGATGGGTGATCGCTTGCGCTGCGATCGCGCCGCCGGGTCGAGCCAATACGTCTCGTCGCCGATGACGGCCCGCTCCAGCCTGCGCCCGGCGATCTGTACGCCCCTGCTCGCGTCGGCCAGGGTCAAGCCTGACCACCAGGCAAAATCCTTCAGCGTTGCCGGTCCGCGCGTCGCAAAGCATCTCCCGGTCAACTCGAGCAGTGCTGCGTCGCGATCGAGCGGCGCGGTGGGTGGCACGCGTTCCTCGAGCAACGCGTACGTGCCCTGCTTGCCACGCCGTGCCCCGCTGCACACTAGCCCCTCGAGCTCCGCGCGCATCAGCAGATGGCCGAGGCGCTGGGATCCCGTCACGTCGACCCGGCCCCGGCGCAGCGCCTGCCCGAGCTCTGCACGCGTCAGCTGGTTGCCGTCGCGTAACGCGCGCGTCAGCGCAGTATGACTCCGTCGAAAGGCCGCGTCGTCGAGCTCCAGCTTCCGGTCATAGTACGCCATCGCCGCCTTTATCCGGGGCGCGGTCAGCGCCAGCATCCAGCGAATGTCGGCCGGCGTGACGAAGTGCCAGGTCGGACGCAGTACATGCGTGCGGAGAATCGACCCATCGCTCACTGCCCGCTCGACTGCCGCATCGACGACCCCACGGGCGGTGAGGGTAAGTGCCAGGAGCTGTTGATTGGCGAGTCGCCGGCGTGCGATATCGATATTAAGGCGAGTCACGGCGTGGCGTTCCGGATCACGGCTTCCAGATCCTGGGAGGCCCGCCTGCGACACTCCTTCTTCAAGTCTTCCGTGTCCGCCGCGAGGAACCTTCCCAGAAAGCAATCCGTGGTGATCTCGAACGCCGGTAGCTCCTTCTTGGCGGAGGTGTTGGAATACAGGGCAATCACCGCGCGTGCATCGAACTTGTAGAAGGAGTACGTGGGATAACGACCGAACAGCCATACGTGTACAGGTTTCTGGAAGTCTCTCGCCAGACGTGCGAAATAACGGTAGGCATCCGCGACCAGCGCCGGGATCAGCGGACCGTCCTCGAAATGGTTGCCCAGGGAGAACATGAGCTCGTGGTTCTCGAGATCGGGGAGAAACGCCTCGAGCGTGGTGCCCGCTCGACCGCGGAAGGCCTTGATCGCGGCGTCGTGATTCTCGCGCCAGCGGCGTGAATGGATGAAGTAGAGGGCCATCGTGGTCGACGACCCTATGAGATCGTCAAACCGTTGAACCAATCCGGCGAACGGAGCTACCTGGACGATACCGAAAGGGGGTTCCGGGGTCGCAGTCATCGGCTCGATGCTACCCCAGGCGTGACGGGGGAGCAAGAACTCATGTGAGCTGGGTGAGAAAGCTCTAAGAATGGGAGCGGACGCTTCCGTCGCCGGGGTCGCTCATCTACGTTCAACCCATGAACCTGTTGCTCGCTCTCATTCTCGCCACCACGACCGTGCCGCTCGACACCGCGACGTTCGCGGGCGGCTGCTTCTGGTCCATGGAGCGCGCCTTCGACCAAGTCGCGGGGGTTTTGTCCGTCACCGCGGGCTACACAGGCGGCAACACCCCGCACCCGTCGTACGAGCAGGTGTCCACCGGCCAGACGGGACACCTCGAGTCGGTGCAGGTGGTGTACGATCCCCGCACGATCGCGTACGAGCGGCTGGTGGACGCGTTCTGGCACGACATCGATCCGACCCAGGCCGACGGTCAATTCTGCGACCACGGCCCCGAGTACCGCACGGCGATTTTCTATCGCGACTCCGCGCAGCACCGCGTGGCCGCGGCGTCGCGTCGGGCGCTCGAGCAGCGCTTCGGGCGGCCGATCGTCACCGAGATCGTCCGGGCTCGGGCGTTCTACCCGGCGGAAGAGTATCACCAACATTACTACCGCAAGAATCCGATCAAGTACGGGATGTATCGCGTGGCGTGCGGCCGCGACCGGCGCCTGGCGGAGCTGTGGGGCGCTGCGGCGCCACAGGGGGAGGGACATGCGACCATGCGCGACACGAAGCCGAGCGACGCCGAGCTGCGGCAGTCGCTGACCCCGTTGCAGTACCAGGTGACCCAGCACGAGGCGACGGAGCAGCCGTTCCACAACGAGTACTGGGACAACCACGGGGCCGGCATCTATGTGGACGTGGTGTCCGGAGAGCCGCTGTTCAGCTCGCTCGACAAGTTCGAGTCGGGCACCGGGTGGCCGAGCTTCACCAAGCCGCTCGAGGACGCGAACATCCACCAGAAGACCGACCGGTCGCTCTTCATGGTGCGGACCGAGGTCCGGTCGGCGCACGCCGATTCGCACCTGGGCCATCTGTTCGACGACGGCCCGGCGCCGACGGGGTTGCGCTACTGCATCAACTCGGCCGCCCTGCGCTTCATTCCGGTCGAGCGCCTGCAAGCGGAGGGCTACGAGCGCTACCTGAAGCTGTTCCCGTCTCCGTGATCCCCGGGCTTCTCGCCCGGGCCCCGTATGGAAGGGTTCGACAGGCGGAGGTACATTGGTCCTCGTGGAGCCAACCGCCTTGTCGCCCTTCAGCGCCTGGGAAAACTTCTACGTCATCATCGGCTCGTCAGCCGCGGCGCTGACGGGTCTGCAATTCGTGGTGGTCGTCCTGGGTGCCGAGGCGCGCTCGATGCGCCACCCGGAGGTGGGCGCCTTCGGCACGCCCACGGTCGTCCATTTCTGCGCTGTCCTGCTCATTTCGGCGATCCTGAGCGTCCCCTGGCGGGCGGTCTCGAGCGCCGGGCTCGCTCTCGGCGCTTCGGGCGTGGGGGGCATCGTGTACATGTTGGTCGTCATCAGGCGGGCGCGCGGGCAGAAGGGCTACGCGCCGGTGCTGGAGGACTGGCTCTGGCACTGCACCTTTCCGTTCATCGCCTACGTGACGCTGCTGGTGGCGGCGCTCGCCCTCGGGCGCGATCCCGGACGCTGCCTATTGGTCATCGGAACGACAGCGCTGCTCCTCCTGTTCATCGGCATTCACAACGCGTGGGATGCCGTCATCTACATCGCCACGCAACAGCCGCGGCATCCGCAGGGTCCATCCGACGAGAAGTAGCGCTCTGGGACCCGCCCGCACTCCGTGAACCCGGGGCCTGCGCCCGGGGTCAGTTGGCGACGCAGGCCTCGTGGTTTTTCCCGGGCTGATAGCCCGGGCTCGGCGCTAAGGTGCGCCCTGTAAGGGCGCACACGGTTACTGCCCGATCCAGGAGTGGCCTGTGGCGAGGAGCGTCACCAGCGCCAGCCCGAACACGATGCGGTACCAGGCGAACGACTCGAACGAGCGGTGCGACACGAAGCGGATGAGCCACGGGACCACCACCAGTGCGCTCACGAACGCCACCACGAAGCCGATCGCGAGAACCAGGGCGTCGGATCCCGAGAGCAGGTGCCGGTTCTCCCAGGCGTCGAGGCCCGTGGCCGCGAACATCACCGGAATGGCGAGCAGGAACGAGAACTCCGCGGCGGCCGGGCGCGCGACGCCCGCCAGCAGCGCCCCCATGATCGTCGCCCCCGAGCGCGACATACCCGGGATCAGCGAGAACACCTGCGCGATCCCGATCCAGAGCGCCGTGCGGTAGCCGATCTGCATCACCGTCTCGATGCGGGGTGCGGGTCGCCAGTGCTCGACCGCGAGGATGGCGACGCCGCCGACGATCAGCGCCGCGATCACCACCGGGGGCGTGAACAGGTGCGCGGTGATCCAGTGGTGCGTGAGCAGCCCCACGATCGCTGCCGGTAGGAACGCGACGAGCAGCGCGAGGATGAACCGGCGCGACTCCGCGACGGCGATGCCGTCGCGCACCACGCGCCACAACAGGCTGCGATAGAGCCAGACGACGGCCAGGATGGCGCCGAGCTGGATGATGATCTCGAAGGCGTCGGCGCGCGGACCCACGAACCTGAGCGCGTGGCCCGCCAGGATCAGATGTCCAGTCGACGAGACGGGGAGGAACTCCGTCGCGCCCTCGACCAGCCCGAGGATGATTGCGGCGATGATGGCGTGCACGCGGCGCTACATCGGCTCGCCGGACGAGCCAGACGCTTCCGTGTGAGCGACGCGGCGGCGTGGCCAGACGACCAACGCAACCACGTATCTCACCAAGGCCGCCAAGACGAACCGACCGAATGTCGATGCGCCACGGACAGGGCGTCCGTCGGTCTCAAGACACGCCCTCCGCGTCGCGAGGTGCGAGTCGCTGCCGGATGGCACCGAGATGGTACGCCGCGTGCCCGATCGCGCCGATCGCCACGCCCAACGCGTCCTCGTCCCACACGGCGTGAGTCTCCACCGCCACAACCAGACTCTCGTACTCGCGCCGGAGTCGCGCTTGTAGGTCGGCCCAACCAGGGTTGTCGACCGTGGACACCGTCCAACTCCGAGTGCGATCGCGCGACGTCGACTGTCCGCGAAGGCCACGGGTCGAAAGCGCGAGACTCGAGCTGAGGTGGTGGACGTGCCCGGCGATGGTCGTGTGGCCCGGTCCCCCCTCCCGGGACGCTGCGGCGGCGCTCAACCCGCTGATCGTCCCGAAGACCCCGCTTCCCGGGGAGGTGTCGGTGAAGTAGGTCCAGGGGCCGGGAGGCCCCTCGAAGGCTTCACGCAGCATTCTCGTCACCAAAGTCACGGTCACGGCGGCCGGCGTACCGGTCATGCCACCCTACTCCTCGAAAGGCGCGTTCACCAGGAAGTCTACCTAGAGGGCGCGCCGCAGCGCGGCCGCGAGCGTCTTGGCGTCGCCCGGCTCCTCGTGGCGACGGCCGTTGATGAAGAACCGGGGCGTGCCGGTCACGCCGCTCTGGGTCCCGCTCACGACGTCCTCCTTCACCCGGGCGGCGTGGACGTGGGTGACGAGCTCGCGCCGCACCCGCTCCGCGTCGAGCCCCAGCTCGCGCGCGTACCGCACCAGATCCTCGTCCGCCAGCGCCGCCTGCCGCTGGTACAAGAGATCGTGCATCTCCCAGAACTTCCCTTGCGCGGCAGCCGCCTCCCCGACCTCCGCGGCGTGTTGGGCGTGCGGGTGCTCCTCACTCAAAGGAAAATGCCGGAACACGAACCGCACCTTGCCCCCGAGCTGCCGCAGCACCTGCTTCAGCTCCGCGTAGGCGCGGCCGCAAAACGGGCACTCGAAATCGCCGTACTCCACGAGCGTCACCGAGGCATCCACTGCTCCCAGGGCGTGGTCGCGCGGGCCAACGGGGGGGGTGAGCAGCACTCGGAGGTCAGCGACTCGTCCTACTCATGCAGCACCTGATGCACCGCGGCGATCGCGATCGATCCCTCGCCCACCGCCGATGCCACACGCTTCAAGCTCCCGGCGCGGACGTCGCCGATCGCGAAGACCCCGGGGAGACTCGTCTCGAGGAGATGGGGCGCGCGCCCGAGCGGCCAGCGTGCCGTGGCCAGGTCCTCCGGCGACAGATCCGGTCCCGTCTTGATGAACCCCTTGGCGTCGAGTGCGAGGCAGCCGCCCAGCCAGCGCGTGCTGGGCACCGCGCCCGTCATGGCGAAGACATGCCGGATTCCCTGTGTCTCGATACGCCCGCTTTGGTTGTCGCGCCAGCCCACCCGCTCGAGGTGGCCGTTCCCCTCGAGGCTCACGATCTCCGTGTGCACGTGGCGCTCGATGGCCGGATGGTCTTCGATGCGACGGATCAGGTAGCGCGACATGGTGTCGGCCAGGCCCCCCGAGCGGATCAGCATATGCACCCGCCGGGCGGCCTGTGCCAGGAACACGGCGGCCTGGCCCGCCGAGTTGCCGGCGCCCACGACGGCGACTTCTTCCCCGGCGCACAGCTGCGACTCCATGAAGGTCGCGGCGTAGTACACCCCCGCGCCTTCGAACCGCGGCAAGTTGTCGATCGGCAGCCGCCGATACTCGGCGCCCGTGGCGATGATCACCGCGCGCGCCGGCAGCCGCTGCCCGTCGCCGAGCTCGAGCGCGTACGGCTTGCGGTCGCAGGCGAGCCGCGTAGCGCCTTTGCCGATGATCACTTGAGCACCGAACTTCTCCGCCTGCGTGTACGCACGCCCCGCCAGCTCCTGGCCGGAGATCCCCATCGGAAATCCGAGGTAGTTCTCGATCCGGGAGCTCGCGCCGGCCTGGCCGCCCGGCGCGGTCGACTCCACGACCAGGGCATCCAGTCCTTCCGACGCCCCGTACACCGCCGCCGCAAGCCCCGAGGGTCCCGCCCCGACGATGACCAGGTCCCGGACATGGGTCTGATCGATCGCGTCGTTGAAGCCCAGGGCGTCGGCGATCTGCCGATTGGTCGGGTTACGGAGCACGACGTCGCAGCGACAGATCACCACGGGCACGTCGGCGGCACGGATCTGAAAGCGTGCGAGCAGCGCTTCGACCCCGGCATCGCGGTCGAGGTCGACCATGGTGTGCGGATGCCCGTTCCGCGTGAGGAACTCACGGATACGGAGCGTCCCCTGGCAATGACTGGACCCGAGGACCACGACGTCGCTGACGCCGCGGGAGATCAACTCCACCCGGCGGAGGATGAAGGCGCGCATGAGGATTTCACTCAGCTCGCCGTCGGTCTGGATGAGCGCCAGCAGGTCGTCCCGACTGACTTCGATTACCTCACCGACTGCTCCTGCCCGGATCTGGGCCAGGCCGCGGCGGCCGGAGAGCATGGTGACTTCGCCCGTGAACATCCCCGGGCCGAACGTCGCCATGACCTCCTCGACGTTCGGGGACGGACGGACGACGTCGATCCGGCCCGCCACGACGACGAAGAGACGCGCCGTCTGTTCGCCCGCTTGCACCAGGACCTCGCCCCGCGCGACGTGGCGGCGGCGCCCATGCGCGGCGATGCGGGCGAGCTGCACCGGCGTGAGCGTCGGATAGATGTGCTCGGCACGCTGGCCGGAGGGCGGGGCCGGGGGCTGGGGCGGAGCGACCTGGGGCATGGTGGCCATCGTCATCTCCTAACAGGTGTGTGCTGCAACGGTTGCCGCAAATCCTCTGCGACACCAAAAAGATACTCGTTACGATGGTCTGTCATACGCTCTGGAGACTACGCTCGGCAGCTACCGCGCCAGGCCTCAATCGCTCGCCGGCCAGAGCCACGCCGCTCCTCGTACGCCGCTCGAATCACCGTGGGCGGCGCGCACGACGCGGGTGGCCACCGGATCGGAACCCGCTCCCGCCGCGAACAGGTAGCGTGGGAGCAGCGCGTACGCCGCCTCCGGCACTCCGGCGATGTTCGACATCCCGCCGCCCAGCACCACGACGTCGGGGTCGAGCACATTGATCAGCGACGCGAGGGTGCGGCCGAGACGATCGTGGTATCGGGCCAGTGTCGCTGCCGCACTCGGGTCGCCGCCCGCCGCGGCGCGTACGATCTCGCGGCTCGACAGCGCGAGGCCGGTACGCTCGGCGTGGTCGCGCTCGAACCCGGGGCCGGAGAGCCAGGCTTCGATGCAGCCGCGCTTTCCGCAGTAACAGGGCGGACCGGGCGACTCGTCGGACGTGGGCCAGGGAAGCGGATTGTGCCCCCATTCGCCGGCGATCAAGTTCGCGCCCAACAGTAACCGGCCGTCGACGACGATCCCACCTCCGACTCCCGTGCCGAGGATGACGCCGAAGACGACGTGCGCGCCCGCGGCCGCGCCGTCGGTGGCCTCGGAGAGCGCGAAGCAGTTCGCGTCGTTCATGAGCCGCACCGGGCGGTGGAGCCGCTCCTCGAGATCGCGTCCCAGCGGCCGGCCGTTGAGCCAGACGGAGTTAGCGTTCTTCACGAGCCCCGTTCGGGGGACGAGCGTCCCCGGGATGCCGACGCCCACCGTGCCGGCCTCGTGGGCCGCCCCGTCGAGCTCCCGCACCAGCGCCGCGATGGCGTCGAGCAACGCCACGTAATCGGGTGGCGTGGTCACGCGTCGTCGGGCGATCTCTTCACCCGCAGGCGACAGCGCGACTGCTTCGATCTTCGTTCCGCCGAGGTCGATGCCGATGCGCACGGCAGCAGTCTACGCCGCCCTCGATAGATTCGATAGACTGATGCTCGTCCTCCTCGGCCTGCTCCAGGCCACGCCACCGCCGCTCGCCAACGCCCGCGTGCGCGCCGAGTTCGGACCGCGGGGGTTAGTGGCACTCACGGACGTCGCGCAGCACGCCGTCTATCGCCTGATCCGGGACGGGTTCTCACTCAGCATCGGCGGGACGAGGTACCACAGCCAGGGGCTGCCCGCGCCGACCGCCACCGCTTCTCGCGCCACCGTCACCTTCCGCTGGACGGCGGGTCCCTATCGCGTGGACGTCGTCTACGAGCTGCGCGCCGGGTGGGGATTCGTGTCCAAGCAGCTCTGCGTGACGGGCGGCGGCGCCGGCGGCTATCACGTGGACGACGTCACGCTGCTCGACGCCGAGCTCGCCGACACGATCCGCGACGCGTACGTCCCCGGCTCGCACCACGCCAGCCTCGGCACCGGCGACTACGGCGGCGCGCTGCGGTTCGCGGGAAACCGCGGGCTGCTCGCCGTCGTGCAGAATCCCTTCCTCCAGTTCCGCCGCGACGGCAACGCGTTCGCGATCCGGTACCAGCCGGGCATGGATTGGCGGGCGGAATACGGACCGTTCCGGAGCGACCGCGGGCTGCTCGCGCCGGTGCGGCGCTCCGGCCGCTACGTGCCGGCGCGGATGCTCCCCGAGTGGCGGCTCGGCCCGGCGGACACGACGCCCGGCATGGACGACGCCGAGGTCGCGGCGTTCACGGAAATGGTCCGCGCGTTCCTGGTCCATCCACCGGCGCACCCGCTGAACATTTTCGTGGGCTGGACGGCGAACGACTACCAGATCGACGTGGCGACGCCGGCAGGCCGCGACGAATACCGACGCCTGCTCGACCGCGCGGCGGGCTTGGGCGCCGGGTACGTCCTGTTCGCGCCGTCGAACTCAGCGCTGTCGCGCCGCGAGGAAAGCGTGGACGACTGGAGGTGGGAGCACGTGCTGTGGCTGGGGCTGGGGCAGAAGATCCGGAAGGGCGAGTGGGATCCCGCCACGGGCGCCACTCCGCCGTCGGTACAGGCGGTGCTCGACAACGCCAAGGCGAACCGCGTGAAGCTCGTCGCGTACGTCTATCCGGTGTTGCCGTTCGCGGCCAATGCCGCGTGGCTGGTGCCCGCGCGTAGCGACTCGACCCGCAAGTTCGCGAGCCTGGGCGTACGGGCGCTGCAGGATTGGCTGATCGACAAGCTGGTGGCGTTCTCCCGGCGCACCGGCATCGGTGGGTACGCGTTCGATCACACCTTTCTCACCTACGACGGCACCAGCCGCTACGCGCAGTGGTGGGGGTGGCGGCGGGTGATGGAGGAGCTGAAGCGGCGCGTGCCGGAGATTGTGATCGACGGCCGCCAGGCCTACCAGAACTACGGACCGTGGAGCTGGCTGGCGGGGAGCTATCCGCATCCCACGTCCACCGATGAGCAGCCCGAGAGTTTCGTGCCGTTTCCCGATCTGTCGTTCGACCGGGTGTCGGCGGATCGCGAGCGCTACACGGCGTATCGCTACCGGCTGTACGAGTTCGCGCCGAGTGAGATCGTGCCCGGGTTCATTGGACATCAGACTTCGCGGGGGGACGACGCCGGCGACATGCCGTGCGAGCGCACTCCGGATCGCGGCGTGGTGTTGACGAGCTTCCGCGCGCGCGACTGGGACCATCTGGGATGGCGCTACTCGTTGATCTCGTCCATCGCGATCGCGGGGTGGAACAACGTCATCGACATGATTCCGGCGCGGGACTCGGCCGAGAACGCTCACTTCGCGGCAGCCGATCAGGCGTGGTTCCGGCGCTGGATCGCGTGGGCGGACACGAACCGGGAGTACTTGCGGCACACCCGGCCGATTCTCGGGCAGCCCGCGATCGGAAAGATCGACGGGACTGGGGCGGTGGTGGGCGGGCGCGGGTTCGTGTTTCTGTTCAACCCGAATGAACGGCGCCTGACGGCGCGGCTGACGCGCGAGGAGCTGGGCCTCGAGGCCGGGAGGTTCTCGCTCGAGGAGCTGGCGCCGGTGGAGGAGGGGCTAGGGGCTAGGGACTGGGGGCCAGGGGATACGATCTCCATTTCGGTCGAGGGCGAGTCCTATCGGGTGCTGGCGATCGAGCCGGCGGGGCGGGGAGTCGAAGCGCCGCCGGCAACACCTGCGGCCGAATCGTTCAATCGGCAGATCGGCGCCGTGGACTCCGGGTTCACCGGCGGCACATTCGCGGCGGCGTTCACGGTACCGCAGTGGGTGTTCGATCAGCTGGCGGCGCGGCGGCGGGCGTGGCCCATTCCCTGGACGAGGGCGGATTCGCTCGCGACCTGGCTCGTCCCCGAGCGGTTGTTGCTGTTCGTGCAGATCGCGGAGCCGGACGAGGGGTGGGTGGTGAGCATGAAGATCGACGGCCGGCCGGTGGAGGTGCGGAAGGCGTATTCATCTATACGGAGGGTGCCGCGGGATTTCGTGGGGTTCTGGGCCGATATTTCGGCCGTGGCGCCGGATCGGCCGCACACGCTGGAGCTGCAGGTGCCGAATATGAGGAAGGGTCAGCTCCAAGGGGTGTTTCTGGAGAATGTGGAGGGAGCAAACCCATGAGCCAGTCGACCTACACTGGTGCGAAACCGCCGTCGGCAACGGGCCCGTGGGAATAGTCAGGCCGTCCCATCCGGCCGCGGCTCGACGGGACGACCGCTCATCAGCCACGCCGTCCAACCGCCAGCAGCGGCGTGGCGACGAGCGCCCCGTTCTCCCGCGCTAGGAACCTCCCGTCGTGCAACCGTGGCACCACCGGAATCATGCGCGAGACCCAGCGCCGACCGGTCTCGCAGCAGGCCTGCGCGATCCCGGTCTCCCCACCTCGCAAGAACCGGATGGCGGACACGAGGAGCAGGCCCGCGAACGGGTAGATCACCCAGTGGAACCGCGTCAAGAGGGCCACGCCGGCTGCGATGAACGCGGCGCGCATGGCGAGCGCGCCGAGGATGCCCCAGAAGAGCACTCGGGGCTGGTAGGACGGTGGCAGGCCGAAATACGAGAAGACGAGCACGAAGACGAACAGGTTGTCGACGCTGAGCGACTGCTCCAACAGGTAGGCCGCCCAGTACGCGAGCCCCGCCTCGGATCCTGCTCCCCAGTAAACGGCGAGACCGAAGCCAAGGCCGATCGCGATCCACACGGCCGTGCGCACCGCCGCAGCCCGAAATCCCACGTGTTGCCCCGGGGCCGCTCCCAGGTCCACCGCCAGCATGGCGAGCACGATCGCGCCGAACACCACCCACGCCAGCGGGCCGAAGGATGTGAATGTCACGGGGCTAAAGAGTACCGACCCCGCGTGACTTGCGGCAGGGCTGTGGGGAATAGTAAATTAATAGTATCGAGTAATACTGAGTATGATCCATGGCCTTCACCCGAATTTCCATCACCCTGCCCCGCGACGTGCTGGCGGCCGCCGATCGGCGGGCGCGCGGACTCGACCGCTCCCGCAGCTGGCTGATCGTTGAGGCCATCCGCGCGTACTTGGCAGGATCGCCGTCGCAGGTGCGAGAGTCGGCCGCGACCCCATACGGCG
>Ga0209761_1001157_pt1 | contig 16915 bp, 15 predicted proteins | sample GraSoi013_1_40cm_4_FD_185818 | JGI IMG/M metagenome (GOLD analysis project Ga0209761, IMG submission 185818) | Grasslands soil microbial communities from the Angelo Coastal Reserve, California, USA - Sample 09_25_2013_1_40cm (SPAdes) (version 2) | ecosystem: Environmental > Terrestrial > Soil >...
CTGGCGCTCGCGCACCACGGCGAATCGGGGTACATCGAGATGATCGAGCACCAGGCTCGTATGGGCGACGTGCTGAGGGAGTTGCTTAAGCGCGCGGGGTGGCGTGTCGTCAACAACACGCCCTTGCCCCTGGTGTGTTTCACGCGGGACGGCCTTGATCTCGCCAAGTTTCTGGCGGCCCTCTGTGACCGCCAGATCGCGTGGATGTCGGAGGTCCGGCTCGGCGATGGCGCCCCGGTCGTGCGGGCGTGCATCACGAGTTTCCGGACAACCGAGTCGGACATCGAATGGGTGGCTCGCGAGATGAGTCGGATCACATAGTGTGAAGGCGTGCGGCGGGGTCGAGCCCTGCGAGTTCCGATTCAACACCCCATCATTTGTCTCTCGAACCCACCCATCGCCACCCGGTGAGAGCCATGGCCGAATCCACCATAGATAACCAACTCTACGCAGCACGGCGTCCCGGCACTGCTGACCGGCTTACGTCGCAGAACGACACCGAATGGGATGCCTTCGTCACACGCCACCCGCTTGGCCGCGTCTATCACCTCTCCAAGTGGAAGCAGGTCATCGAAGATGCGTTTCCGCACATCCGCGGCCGTTTCCTCAGCCTGCGAGACAGCGCGACCGGGCAGATTCAGGCGGGGTTGCCCGTCTACACTGTCAAAAGCTGGCTGCTCGGACGACGCCTCGTCAGCATTCCCTTCGCCTCGTCGTGCGATCCCCTGGTATCGACGGCGAAAGAGCTCGCCCTGCTCTTGCCACTTATCCAGGGCGCGGCCAGGGACGCTCGAGTCCGGACGATCGAGATCCGTGCGACGAGGACGGTCCAGCATCTCGCGGCGTCGCCTTTGGCTGCAGGCGTGATACACAAGCACCACTACCTGCCGCTGGATCGGAGCCCTGAGGAGCTGTTTAAGAGTCTCCACAACTCTTCGGTGCGCTATATGGTGCGCAAGGCTGGCCGCATCGGAGTAGCTGTCGAAGAGCGAATGGACGAAGAGGGCATTCGAATCTTCCACGCCATCCTGACGGAAACCCGGCGGCGGCACTCGCTGCCGCCCCATCCGCTTGCTTTCTTCCAAGCGATGAAACGCCGGCTGGGCCCAGACCATGTCAAGGTCTATCTCGCGATGCACGAAGGCGAGCCCGTGGCCGGTCACCTGGTCCTCCGGTTCAAGGACCTCTGGACTTCGGAGTATTCGGGCAACACGGACTCGGCGGTTGCCGGTGCGAATCAGCTCCTCTACTGGGACATAATCCAGCGCGCGCAGTCGAGCGGTGCACAGTCCTTCAGCTTTGGCCGGACTTCGCACGACAATCATGGGTTACTCGCGCACAAGAGGCGCTGGGCGACCGTGGAAGAAGACGTGACGTACTTCACCAACGCATCAGGGAACGGATCTGCGCTGAGCACCGCCGGCGTTGAAGCGAGGAGGGCGGCACTGGCCTATCACCTCCTCAAGCCGCTGGTTGCCAGAACGCCCCTGCCGCTCTACAGGCTGTTCGGCGATTTCTGTTACCGCCACCTCGGATGACTGCTTCCTCTTGCGATGGCCATCGGATGACCACGGACCTGACCGCTGCCTATGACCATTACTTCAGGTGGAAGTCAAGTCCCGCCTGGTCTCCCAATCGCTTGCACTGAGGTGAACGCATGAGAAGCGAGACGATCGCCATTCACGGCGGCTACGAAGTCGAGCCGACGACGAAGGCTGTAGCCGTTCCGATCTATCAGACCGTCGCGTATGCGTTCGATAGCGCCGACCACGGCGCGGCATTGTTCAACCTCGAAGTAGAGGGATTTCGCTATAGCCGAATCAGTAACCCTACTACTGCAGTGCTCGAGCGGCGTGTCGCCGCGCTCGAGGGAGGCCTGGAAGCGCTGTGCGTGAGCACAGGGCAGGCGGCGCTCAACTATGCGGCGCTCAACGTCACCGAGCTGGGCACCAATCTCGTCTCGGTTCCCCAGCTTTACGGCACCACCCACACGCTCTTCGCTCACGTTCTGCCGAGTCAAGGCGTCACTGTCCGCTTCGCCGAGTCGGATCAGCCCGACGCCATCGAAAGACTGATCGATGACGAGACGCGGGCGGTGTTTTGTGAGAGCGTCGGGAATCCGGCCGGAAACATTTGCGACATCGAGGCGCTCGCGCGCGTGGCCCACAAACACGGCGTTCCGCTGATTGTCGACAATACAGTCGCGACGCCCATCTTGCTGCGGCCGATCGACTACGGGGCCGACATCGTGATTCACTCGCTGACGAAGTTCATGGGCGGGCACGGCACGACGCTCGGCGGAATCATCGTCGACAGCGGGAAGTTCCCCTGGCGAGAGCACGCGCGGCGGTTCCCGATGTTCAACCGGCCAGACCCCTCGTATCACGATCTGGTCTACGTCGAGCACTTCAAGGAGGCCGCGTACATCGGACGGTGCCGTAGTGTCTATCAGCGGACGACCGGGTCCGTCTTGTCGCCGCTGAGCGCCTTCCTGCTCCTCCAGGGTATCGAGACGGTCGCGCTGCGGGTAGAGCGGCATGTGGAGAATGGAAGACGCGTAGCCGAATTTCTACGCAGCAATAGCAGAATTGACTGGGTCAACTACGCAGGATTCACCGACAATCCGCATCACACGCTCGCGCAAAAATATCTCCGCGGGCGCGCTTGTTCTCTGATGACCTTTGGGATCAAGGGGGGCTTCGCGGCCGGCAAGAAATTCTACGACGCGCTCACGCTGATCAAACGGCTCGTCAACATGGGTGATGCGAAATCGTTGGCCTGCCATCCCGCTTCGACCACCCATCGGCAGATGTCGGTAGAGGAACAACGTAAGGCCGGGGTGAGACCGGAGATGATTCGGCTCAGCGTCGGCATCGAACACTTCGATGACATCATTGGTGACCTCGATCAGGCGCTCGACGCGACGGGTCGGGCCGCGGTGGGGTCTTTGATTCCGACTAGGTGACAGAAGTTTTCACACTCTCTGCAAATCTGATCACCTTACGGGTTTCTAAGCCTCCAACTTGCCGCCATTCCCAAAAGCGGTACGAGATGTGCTAGACCTTCCTAGGCCTTCCATGTGCGTAGCTGTTTGGCAAGAGGTGCAGCGTCCGAGGAGCAATCTGTGACCCCAGAAGGTCGACAATCCCTCGGTTCCATGACGCTCGCAGGTGGGCGACGTCTCACCAGGAAGTCGCCGGTCCAGTTCTGTCAGTCGGACCCGAACCATATCGATATCGGCCTCATCAACAACATGCCGGACGCGGCGTTGAAAGCGACCGAACGCCAGTTTTCTGGGCTCCTTCGTAGCGCAGCAGACGGCCTCATGGTACGGCTCACATTCTACGCCTTGCCGGAGGTGCCTCGGACGGATTTTGGGCAACACCACGTGAAGAACTTTTATTCCAGCATCGACGAGCTGTGGGATAGTCACCTTGACGGCCTCATCGTGACCGGGACCGAGCCGCGGGTCCCAAATCTCAGAGACGAGCCATACTGGGGAACTCTGACAAGAGTACTGGACTGGGCCGAAGAGAACACTTACTCGACGATCTGGTCCTGTTTGGCTGCGCACGCCGCCCTTCTCTATATCGACGGCATCGGCCGCCAGACGCTTGGCGACAAGCGCTTTGGTGTCTTCCAGTGTACGCGCGTCTCAGATCACCAACTGACGGCCGGCGCGCCGTCGCGGGTGCCGATGCCGCATTCGAGGTGGAACGATATCCCCGAGGACGCACTGGCGGCGGCCGGCTACCGAGTCCTCACGCGGTCGAAAGACGCGGGAGTCGACACGTTCGTGAAGCAGAGGAGGAGCTTGTTCGTCTTTTTTCAAGGCCATCCGGAGTATGAGGCACACAGTTTGATGCTCGAATATCGCAGAGATATCGGGCGCTTCCTCAGTGGGGAGAGAGATACCTATCCGCCAATGCCGCAGGGCTACTTCGATGAGGACACGGTGAATACGTTGACCACCATGCGAGAGCGAGCACTTTCGGACCGCCGCGAGGAATTGCTAGCGGATTTTCCGACCGTCCTGGCGGCAGGAAACGTGACGAACACGTGGCGCGCGGCGGCGAGGCGTCTCTATCGCAATTGGCTGGCGTACATCAGCGCCGAGAAGGATCGACGGCTCAAAGCGAAGTAAGAAGTACCAGGCACTGAATTTGAAGCAGTCCAGCCATGGCGCACCAGTGGTGTGCGCCTCAATCACACGTTCCATACCGACATCGACATGAACGAGCTGTTGCCTGACATTTCCGTCATCGTCTGCACTCGGAACCGAGCGGATTCGCTGAGGATAACTTTGGAATGTCTCGCCTCCGCCAGGCGCGAGGGAATTCTGACGGAAGTTGTGGTCGTGGATAATGCGAGCTCTGATAGCACTAAGGAGGTCGTCGCCTCATTTCGTGGACGGATACCAATCCGGTATCTCTATGAGCCAACGCTGGGGTCGTATGGGAAGAGCCATGCGTTGAATCGGGCCCTGGATGAGGGTCGTTTGGGTGAGATCATTGCGATACTGGATGACGACATGAGTCCGCATCCGGACTGGTTTCAAGGAGTCGTAGCGATATGCAAGCGTTGGCCGGACTGCGACATTTTCGCGGGTCCAAGCTATGTAATCTGGCCCAGCGCCCACGTGCCAGACTGGGCGAAAAGGGTCAGATTGCACAGTTGGGTTTTTTCATCTTCAAACACCGGCAAGTCAGATTCACGGCTCGAGAACGGCCGGTGGTTCTCTGGAAATCATTTCTGGGTTCGCTCGCGGGTATTCGCGCAGGGTCGGCGGTTCAGGGATGTCTGGTTAACAGAGCCCGATTTCATCCTGGATTTAGTTGAGATGGGTTACCGTGGCGTGGCAGGACCGGATGCTGCTGCCGGACACAGGATACAACCGAGGTTATTGCAGAGGGACGTTGCCTTAGATCGGGCACGCAAAACCGGCGTATGCTATGCGCAGGTGCGCTTACGGCCGTATCGGCAAAGGGTTAAGCAAGCACGTTTGCTTCATACGCATCCCTTGCTGGGGCGTCTATTCTGCCTACTGAACCACCTGAGGTGGCGGTTCCTGTATCTGACCTCCTATCTGTATCCGTCCGATGGCAGCCGTTTTGAACACAGACTGACTGCGACGGAGCGACTGACAACCTACTGTGAACTCGTGCGGGCCGCGAATCATATTGAGGACTACGCGCTGTGGGACGGGAGGTCCGGAATCCCCGGCAAAATGCTCGATCTGATTTTAGGACGGCGAACCCCGCATCGGGATCACACATGAAGTTTGCGCCATCGTGCAGTTACGAAAGGACTGAACAGAGAAAACTTGCGAATGGGACGGCAACCGCCTGGGTCTCACGGGGTAGTGAGGACAGCTGTTGGGACAAGTTCCTGCAGGGGACGCCATTGGGGCAATTTCAACAGTCAACGATTTGGGCGCGGGCCAAAGAGGCCGAGGGTTGGAAGCCGTTGCGCGTGGTCCTGACGATGGATGACGACGAAATGGTCGGCGGGTTCCAGATCCTTTGGCGGTCTTCTTGGTACGGGCGAATCGGGTATGTGAGCAAAGGGCCGATGGTGTTGCCCGGGTATTCGGGGCTGGCAGAGTTTTCGACCGAGTTATTGAGAGTTCTGAGCCGGAGACAAGGATTTTGGGGAGTGTTGGTGCAACCGCCAGACCCGTGTAGACAGATGCCGGACAGATTGATCCGTGACGGATTCCCGCGGGATTTGAGGGGAAAGGTTATTTCAGCAACGTGGGTCGTGGATCTGCGAGAAGGGTTCGAGGCGGTCGAACAAGGAATGAGCAAGTGGACGCGTAAGAAGATGAAGCAAGCCGAGAAGCGCGGTGTAACCATTCGTCAAGGCGGGAGAGAGGACGTAAGGACATTCTTTGAGTTGATGCTATCGACGTGCCGGCGGCAAGGGACCGAACCTGCGCCAGCGAATGAAGAAACGATGCTGGCGCTGTGGGATGCGGGGCAACCGGCCGGATGCATCCGGCTTACATTGGCCGAGTGCAAGGGGAAGCCCCTGGCCGGATTGGTTTGCATTCTCTTTGGGAAGACCGTCAGCTTCTGGAAGAAAGGCTGGACTTCGTCGGATGGAGACCGGCATCCGAATGAATTGCTCATGAAAGAAATGTTGCAGTGGGCCACCTCGAAGGGTTATCACCTTGCCGACTTCTGCGCGCTTGACAGAAATATAGCAATTGCAATGTTGAGCGGAGAACCACTAACACCTGCGCAAGAGAGCAGTCGCCATATGTTCAATGTGCGACTGGGTGGAAGCCCATGGTTACTGCCTGAAGCGCGCGTGTATTTCCCAAACCTGTTGGTTCGGCTTACCTATCGTGCGATCTTCTATAGAAGAATTCGGCAGCTAGAGGAAAACGGCAAGCTGCCTCGCAAGGTGACCGAAAGCCTCAGAGAAGACCAGGGCCAAGCTTAGGCTCGCTCCGCCCTCCAGTCTGATAACTGCGTCCTAGGTCAGGAAACGTTTCATGTGTTGCCACTGGACCGAATTCCAGCGTCTCAGCTTCAAGGTGTTTCCCGAGCCTCTTGTTGTAAAAGGCAGATGACGATGGACGCTCCGGACATTCGACGAGGGTACGACGTTGTCGTAATCGGCAGTGGACTGGCCGGCAGCACGGTGGCCTATCGTTTGGCTCGAGAAGGTCTGCGCGCGCTCGTCGTGGAGGAAGGAGATTTTCTTCCTCAACCGCCTCGCCAGCTGAAAAGTCCGCTTGGACCTTACAAAGATCTTGACCCGAGGCCAAGGCTGGTCGGTGGACCGACAAAGTTCTATGGCGCCGCCATGTACCGCATGCGCGAAAGCGATTTCAGGGCGACGAAACACGAGGCGGGCGAATCACCGGCATGGCCAATCACTTACGCAGATCTCGAGCATTACTATTGTGAAGCCGAGCAGCTTTATCGCGTGCATGGCGCTCCAGAGGGCGATCCGACCGAGCCCCCTCGCTCTGTGCCGTTTCCTCATCCGCCGCTCCCACATGCTCCGCTGGTATCGGCATTAATCGATCGCCTGCGCGACTCTGGTACTTCTGTCTCCCCGTTGCCTCGTGCTCTGGACTACGGGGCTGGGGGCAAGTGTGTTCTCTGTCCGACGTGTGACGCATATTACTGTCAACTCGATGCCAAGATGGACGCCGAGATCGCTGCGCTCCGTCCCGCGCTGGGTACGGGCTATGTCGAATTGCTCACTCGCACAAGGTGTGTCCGCATTCTGACCAACGACAACGGCTCGAAGACGACGGGCGTGTTGATCCAGCGGGACGGAAAGGAGCAGACCATTCATGCAGACGTAGTTGTCGTCTGCGCGGGCCTGCCAGTCTCCGCGCGCCTCCTGCTCGAGTCGCGAAGCTCACGGCACCCGCAGGGACTCGGCAATTCGACTGGATGCGTCGGCCGCTATTATGGCGGACACACTACGGGAATGATCTTTCCGCTGCTTAGCATGGCCAGGTTGCCGGCCATGCACACCAAGACCTTTGCCATCAACACGTACTACGACGGGGCGCCGGGCTGGCCCTATCCGACGGGAATGATCCAAGCAGCCGGCCAGATCCCATTTTGGGAGGGGGAGGCGGTGCGGCAGTGGAAGAAGCCCGTGGCCCGATTTATCGGAGAACGCAGCATATATTGCTTCTATATGACTGAGGCCCTACCGAGCCGCGAGTCCGGTTTTGAGTTTGACAGAGGCACGGTTGTTCGCATGACTCCTCCTCTGCAGAACGTCGAGACCTTCAGGAAGCTACGCCAGCTCGCGATCAATGTTTTCAGGCGCGCAGGCTATCTCGTCATATCCCCGAGTCATCGCTCACTTTGGCATCACGTCGGGACAGTGCGCTTTGGCACCGATCCTGGATCTTCGGTGTTAGACCCAAATTGCAAGGTATACGACATCGACAACCTCTACGTCGTGGATGCGTCGGTCTTGCCATCGGCTGGAGCCGTCAATACCGGTCTAACGATCGCCGCACTCGCCCTTCGCGTCGGAGACATCATTGCAGGCTTGAAACCGATAGGACACGCTCGAACCCGCGGCATGAACGCGGGCCTGGGTCACGCGGTATTCTCCGAGTAGTGCTGTGTCATTGTTGCACGCCGCGTCAAACAGACTGCCGGACCAGCCGCAGGGAGCGGCTCGCCGTCAACGATTACTTGATTGAGATCGACATACGGCGCGAAAATCCTCTAGGAAACCCGGCGCATAATCTATGGCATTTACGATCAAGCCGTTCACGGACGATCTCATTCCCGCCGTCAAAGGCCTGAATAGCCGGCTGACGGCGGGCGGCGCGCCACCGGAGTTTCGTTTCCCGGAGAATCCCACCCCCGAGTGGCTGCCCAAGATCGACAACCGACCGATCTATCGGGAGTACTTCGTCCTGCTGGTCGACGACGTCGTCCGCGGCGCGTATGCTTTCAAACATCAAGATTTTTCTTTCCGCGGGGAGCTTCGATCCGTCGGCTTCTTCCACTGGCCCATCTCCGAAGGGATGGTCAGCAAGGACTACGCGCCGGTGGCCCTTCAGATGCTGCGATACGCCCACAGGGAACACCCGCTCCTGTACGGCCTCGGGTTCGGGGAATACGACGCCGGCCCACTCCCCAAGATCTTGCAAGCTTTGCGCTGGCGTCTCTGCCAGGTACCATTTCACTTCAAGGTGAACCGGCCCCAGCGCTTCCTCCGAGAAATTCGAGCGTTACGGAAGAGTGCGATGCACAAGATGCTCCTGGATCTGGCAGTCTTCACTGGGACCGGTACGCTCGCGCTGCGGATGCTTCAGCGTGCCAGGACAGAGCGAACCACGCCGGATCTGCAAGCCGAGCGAGTCGAATATTTTGATCGCTGGGCCGACGCGCTCTGGGAAGAGTGCGCAGAACGGTATGCCATGATCGCGGTCCGCGATAGCGACACCTTGAATATCCTGTACCCCGCGGAGCGTCAACGGTTCTTGAGCTACAAGGTCACTCGTGGCGGCACGGTCCTGGGGTGGGTCGTGCTTCTCGATACTCCGATGCAGGACAATAAATACTTTGGGAATCTCCGGGTGGGATCGATCATCGATTGCCTGGCGCTGCCCGAGAACACCTCTGCCGTCATTCGCACCGGGACACGGGTCCTTGAAGAGAGCGGGGTCGATGTGATCGTGTCCAACCAATCGCATGCCGCGTGGTCGACGGCTCTCCGACATGCAGGCTTTCTGGCGGGTCCCTCGAACTTTTCATTTGCGGCCTCGAAGGAACTCGCCGAAGTTCTTCATCCCTTCGATGTCGAGTTCCCAGAGACCCATTTCAATCGCGGCGACGGGGACGGGCCGATTCACCTCTAGCTCGTATCCGACCCGCGAAGGCCAGCGTCTTATGGAAATCGAGATCTTCTCCACCTGCCCCGCCTCGAACACTACAGATCGGGAGACTTATGCTCGGACCGTCGCCGCGGTGGCCCGCTGGAGCGAGCGCTATAGCTGCAAGGGAATACTCGTCTACACGGATAATTCGCTGATCGACGCGTGGCTCGTCAGTCAGATCATCGTTCAGAACACGACGGCCCTGTGTCCCCTCGTTGCTGTGCAACCCGCCTACATGCACCCGTACACGGTGGCCAAGATGGTCGCCACGTTCGGCTATCTCTACGGGCGGCGCCTCTACCTCAACATGGTCGCCGGAGGGTTCAAAAACGACCTCCTCGCCCTGAACGACACCACGCCACACGATAGACGCTACGACCGCCTGCAAGAGTACACGTTCATCATCAGGGAGCTTCTCGCCGGAAGATCGGTCAGTCAGGAGGGTGAGTTCTACACGGTGAACAAACTCCGCCTGACGCCCGGGCTATCTCCTGAACTGACGCCAGGTGTTTTTGTCTCAGCGTCGTCGGAAGCCGGCGTCGCCACCGCGCGAGCACTCGGCGCGACGGCGGTGCACTACCCGAAGCCGTCCCACGAATACGACACCGCGGCGCCCGAAATCGGGCCAGCCGGCATTCGCGTCGGCATCATCACACGCCCGAGCGAGGACGAGGCCTGGACCATCGCCCGGGGGCGATTCCCGGAAGACCGGAAGGGCCAGCTCACGCACCAGCTGGCGATGAAGACGTCGGATTCGGTCTGGCACAAGCAACTATCCGAGTTGCCTTCGGAGAGCCAGAACAATCCGTACTGGCTGGTTCCCTTCCAGAACTACAAGACGTTCTGCCCTTATCTGGTCGGCGGCTACACGCGGGTCGCCCAGGAATTGGCGCGGTACATCACCGCGGGATACCAGACCTTCATTCTCGACATTCCTCCTGACGAGGAGGAGCTCCGCCACACCAACGTCGCGTTCTCACAGGCCTTGCAGCAGGTGACGTCGTGAGTCGGCTGCTGCACCGCTGGATCACTGAGCAGGCGGGACGACGGGCGGCCTCCACGGCGCTGGTCATGCACGACGAGCGTCTCACCTATGAGCAGCTCGAAGTGCGGACGAACCAGTTGGCGAGAATACTCAAAGCCGTGGGCTGTCAGCGGGGAGACCGGGTGGCCCTCCTCATGCCGAAGTCGCCGCCGGCGATTGTTGGGATCCTCAAGGCGAACTGCATCTACGTGCCTCTCGACCCGGCGAGCCCCGTTCCCCGCCTCGCCCACATGGTCGCCGCCGCTGAGCCCCGTTGCATCTTGGCCGCGGGGCTGGTGGCTCCTATGCTGGACGCGCTGTTGGCAGACGAACGACTTCCGCGACAGATTCCAATCGGCTGGATAGATGCCCAGGCCGTCGCCGGAAGACATTTCACGCCGACATTCTCGGGAAGCGATTGCGCCGGTTATCCGGTCACATCCCCAGTGTATCTCACCGGCCCGCAGGACGCCGCCTATATCCTCTTCACCTCTGGATCCACAGGGACGCCCAAAGGAGTGCCCATCACGCACGCCAACGTGGCCCACTTCGTCGAATGGGCGACGAGGTACTTCGGCATCGGTCCCTCGGATCGGATTTCCGGTCATCCGCCGCTGCATTTCGATCTGTCCGTCTTCGACATTTTCGGTACCTTCGCCGCTGGCGCCCAGCTCCACCTCGTGCCGCCCGAACTGAGCCTCCTGCCGAAGCGCCTGGCTCAGTTCATTTCCGCCTCGGAGCTGACGCAGTGGTTCTCGGTTCCATCGCTCCTCACTTACATGGCCAAGTTCGACGCCGTCCCCTCCACCGGTTTCCCGGCCCTCAAGCGACTACTCTGGTGCGGCGAGGTCCTACCCACCCCCGTCCTCATGTACTGGATGAAACGTCTGCCCTCGGTGAGCTTCACGAACCTCTACGGTCCAACGGAGGCGACGATCGCGAGCAGCTACTACACGGTCCCGGCGTGCCCCGACGATCCGACGTCGCCGATCCCGATCGGCACCGCATGCGATGGTGAGGAACTCCTCATTCTGGACGAGCTGCTCCGACCGGTCAAGCCCGGAGAGACGGGTGATCTCTACATCCGCGGCGTCGGCCTCAGTCCGGGCTACTGGCGAGACCCTGAGAGGACCCGTGATGCTTTCCTGCCCAACCCGAATAGCAGCGATCCGTCAGATCGGATCTACAAGACGGGCGACCTCGCGAGACTCGGCGCCGATCGTCTCGTTCATTTTCTCGGTCGTGCTGACTCGCAGATCAAGAGCCGCGGTTACCGGATCGAGCTGGGCGAGATCGAGACGCATCTCCACGCGCTGCCGCAGCTGAAGGAATCAGCCGTGGTCGCGATCAACACCGATGGATTTGAAGGCGCGACCATCTGTTGCGCGTACGTGCCCATTCCAGACGCGCACGTGACACCGGCGGGGCTCCGAAAGGAGCTGGCGAGAGACTTGCCGTCCTACATGTTGCCGTCGCAATGGAGGGTCTTCGACGCGCTCCCCAAGAATGCCAACGGGAAAATCGATCGGCGCCAATTGAAGGAGGACTTTCGCAACCATGTGCCCGCGACGGCCCAGTGAGGACTTCTGACATGGCGACCAACACGCTCCTGCTCGACCGGCTCACGAAGCTCTTTAGCGACAGGCTCCACCTCGACGTTCCGTTGCCGGAGACGGATCTGATCGAGGCGGGCCTTCTGGACTCTCTGCAGTTCGTGCAGCTGGTGGTGTATCTCGAAGAAGATTTCGGAATCCATGTCAGCATGGATGATCTCGAAATCGACCACTTCCGCTCCCTCGGAAGCATCGCCGCCTTCCTCGCCAACGGGGGCGCCGTGGTCGACGTGACCAGACAATGACAGCGACCAGCGACCCGGTCATCGGGACCTACTCGAAGCTGGCCGACGTCTACGATGATCCTGCCAACGCAGCTTCCTGTTGGGGCCACGTCACCCAGCATTCCCTCGGGTTGATCACGGTCAGGGACTCGCACCGGACTGTCGTCGATGTCGGCTGCGGTACCGGGCGGGAGCTGACTCAACTCGCGGCGAGCCACCCGCCGCCAGTGCAATTCATCGGCGTCGAGCCCGCCGCCAACATGCGGAAGCTCGCGGCGACCCGCGCCTCAGATCATGCCAATGTGCGCGTCGTCGACGGACGCTTCGAGCACCTGCCGTTGGAGGCGCACTCGGTCGACTATCTGTACAGTATCCTGGCCTTTCATTGGACCACCGACCCGCAGAAGTCGGTTGCGGAGCTCGCACGCGTCCTGCGGCCGACCGGCGAGATGGATCTCACCTTCATCGGGCGGAACAACGGCCGCGAGTTCATCAAGAAGACCACGCCAGTCTTCTTCAGATACATGACTCCTGCGATGATGGCCAAAGCCGTCTCGCTTCGACAGCAGCTCACGCTCGACGAGGTGACCGCGCTCTTCCACGATGCCTTCGACGCGAGGCGGCTGACCGTCTCGGAGTCCTATCGCCCGTACTACGATACTCTCGAAGGGCATTGGGCCTGGTGGGTCCGAATCGAAGGCCAGTTCGTCGGCGTACCTCAGGACAAGAAGGTCGCCTGCGACCAGGCGGTTCGAGCGGCGATCGCAACGCTGCAGACGGCCGAGGGTATTCCCTATACGGTGCACCTCCTGCACGTCAGATTGCGCCAAGATTGAACGAAGTGAGGTCGGAGTGTGTGCTCGAGCGTCCGATAAGCCATGGCGATCAAAAACGTGAACTGCAAGAAGTTTGCGGCTACGGGGCTAATGATCCCCGAGATCGGGCTCGGGACCTGGCAGTATCGGGGTGGCGTGGATCCTCTCAGGCGAGGGATCGAATTGGGGGCGTGTTTTGTCGATACGGCCGAGGCCTACGGTACCGAAGAGATCGTCGGGGAAGCAATTCGAGGTGTACGTGATCGCGTTGTTCTAGCGACCAAGGCCCTGCCAAGGCACTTCAGACGTGGCGATCTGTTGCGCGCGGCCGATCAGAGCCTGGCACGTCTTAAGACCGATTACATCGACCTCTACCAGCTCCACTGGCCGAATTACACGGTGCCGCTTGAAGAGACCATGGCGGCGATGGAAGAGCTGGTGGACCAGGGTAAAGTCCGATTCATCGGAGTCAGCAACTTTTCAGTGACTGATCTGAAAGAGGCGCAAGCGGTGCTGGCCCGGCACAGGATCGTTTCGAACCAGGTGCGCTACAACTTGATCGAAAGAACCGTCGAATGCGGACTCTTACGCTACTGCCAGGAGCACGACATCACCGTCATTGCCTACAGCCCGCTCGCTCGTGCCTTGTCGCACATCAAAGGCCGAGACCGCGATCAGGTCCTTCGGCGTGTCTCGGCGACAACGGGTAAGAGTGAACCCCAGGTCGCGCTAAACTGGTGCATCTCCAAAGATGCGGTGATTGCCATTCCCAAAGCCTCCTCCATCGACCACGTCGAGGAAGACTGCGGAGCCTCAGGCTGGCGGCTATCGTCTCAGCAAATCGACCTCCTCGATCGCGGAATCAAGTTTCGGCGGCGCGGGTTCGCCGAAGTCGCACTGCGACGGATGGCGCGCTCCTGTTTGCAGCGGCTCGGGTACAGCCAGTGACTCCTCTCGCAAGGGCTCGCTGATCTGCTTCGTATCGGCTCTCGCTGATGAAGCGGGGTGTCCAGTGGACTGGATGGATCGGCTCGGCATGCGTCGCAGTCATCGTCGCCGGCACGCTCGCATGGCTTCTGAACAAGCCGCCGACCGTTGACTGTAACGCCGAAACGGCGACGGATCATAGGGCTCACAAGATTCTCGCGAGAAAAGTTGTTGTGCACCCTTGGCGAGGTCCACACCACGTCTATGGTGTCTTTATGGTTCCCAACCGATACGAGCAAAACAAGAAGGGCGCTGTGGTCATGACTATACGAGGCTATCGTTACCTAGCCGCGGGCAGGAGTTTCGGCGCACAGTCCGTGGACGGTCTCGTTGCTGAGCCCGGGCATTACGTTTTGCGCAGTCACGTTCACACGCGCGTTGCGCTGTGGTTTCTGGTCAGCGGTCTGTTTGGTGATTTGCGACGCCCTTGCAACTGGGCGCTCGTATTTATCGAGTGATCTTCATGATTAAAGTTAACGAGTTCGAAAATGAGAACCAAGCGGTCTCCGTGAATACGCCCGGCGGGGCGAACAGCCTCGGGGCACTCGTCATTGGCGGCGGCATCCGCGGGTTGTCCATCGCGAGGAGTCTTGGCCGTCGTGGCGTCCCGGTCTGGGTGACAACAACTCGCGACGATCGGCTTGCAACGCTCTCCCAGTACACCCGACGCGCCCTTCCCTGGATCACAGGAAGCCCGGAAGAGCAGGTCGAGTACCTGCTCCGCCTGGCGCGAGAGCACCACCTCGATGGATGGGCGTTGTTTCCGACCGCGGACGAGCCCGCAGCGTTCCTGTCAAGATTCCGCCGCGAGCTGGCCACTAGATTCCGTGTCACGACTCCCGACTGGGACGTTCTGCGCTGGGCATACGACAAGCGCCTGACCTACCAGCTCGCAGCACAGGAATCGGTCGACCACCCGTGGACGCTGTGTCCCGCCAGCGAAGCGGATCTCGAGTCCGTCGACGGTCGGTTCCCGGTGATTTTGAAGCCCGCCGTCAAGGCGAATGCCAACCGATTCACCGCCGACAAGGCCTGGCCCGCGGAAAGCCGGGATCGTCTCCTTGCGCGCTACCGAGAGGCCCGGACCCTGGTCCCGCCAGAGCTGATCCTGGTGCAGGAGATGATCCCGGGTGGAGGAGAAGCGCAGTTCTCTTTCACCGCGCTGTGTTCGGAGGGGAGGCCGGTCGCCTCCCTCACCGCCAGGCGGACGCGCCAGTACCCGATAGACTTCGGCCGCGGGAGCAGCTTCGTCGAGACCGTTGAGGTACCCGAAATCGAGGAACCGGCGCACCGCATCCTGGCCGCCATCCATTACACGGGTCTCGGCGAACTGGAGTTCAAGTACGATCGTCGCGACCGCCGATACAAACTCCTCGACTTCAATCCTCGAGTCTGGACGTGGGTGTCGTTGTGTCACCGTGCCGGTGTCGATTATCCCTACTTGCTCTGGCGCATGATGCTTGGAGACCGCGTGCCGGAAATCCGTGGGCGTTCCGGCGTTCGCTGGGTGCGAATGAGCGCAGACGTGCCGGCGGCATTCCAAGAAATCTTGCGAGGCCGCCTGCGTGTCGCTGACTATCTGCGCTCGTTCCGAAGCCCGCTGGAGTTCGCATGGTCCGCCGCAGACGATCGTTTGCCCGGTTTACTCTATGCGCCCATCCGCGCTCACGCCTTCATCACGAAGATTCTTGATAATGGCAAGAAGCTTGCGGGAAAGGCGTTCAAGGCGCGGTGTCGGTGAAGGGTCGCGCAGCTAACGCCGCACCAGCGCCCAGCCGGACACCTGGAGATCGTTGGTAATGTCGCGTTGGCGCCGCTCGCTGCAGCGCCTCTCGGGCACCGCTCGCGCCAAGCGCTCGCGGCGCTCGCCCACCCGACGATCGAGGATCACATCCTCGGTCTGGCTGCCGAACACGTGCTTCAGATAGGCTTGCTGCGCCGGCTTCGCGCGCGAGACGATGATAAGCAGAAGGGGCACGAACTGCCTCCGGTCCTCGCCCACCCAGGATTCTTTAGTGAGGAACCAGGACCTCCGATCGGGTTCTTCCCGTAATCGTGTACGGGTAGACACCTCAGGGATGAATTCCGGAAATTCGACAAGCTTCCTGAGAAGAGCTGGCCACAGCTGCTGCCGCACACCAGCACACAGTGCTGCCCGGCCCTCCTCACTCGAGGGCGCGGACCGTGGTCCGGAGCTCGTTGAGGTGAATGGCCTTGATCCCCGTCACCCCAGCCACAAGGTTGGGATCAGTATATGCGGGGGTCATCCGGCCCGCGGCCTGGTAGGCCTCATCCAACGCTCTCCTGAGCTCGATCAAGTGGATGACACTAACCGGGATGCTCCCAGGCGTGAGCGCCGGATCAGTCCACGCAAACATCGCCATCCCGTGCGCCACGCGGACGGTATCAATCGCCGCCCGGAGCTCCGTGATGTGCAAGGCCCGGATGACCGTATTCTGAGCCATGAGAGGATCATCGGTGAACGTAAATGGCGTCAGCGTAACCGTCAAGCCGGCCGTGGCGATGTTACCGGCGGCGTCGCTCGCCGTGGCCGTGAGCACGTTTGTCCCGAGCCGAAGGACGATCCGGCTTGTCGTCCAGCTCGTCGTCCCGCTCGTGGTTCCACTGCCGCCCATGCTGTTCGCCCACGCCACCTGGGTCACCCCAACGTTGTCTGACGCCGTCCCTCCCAGTGCCAGGAGTGGGTTGCTCGTGCTGTAAGTCGAACCGGAGGTCGGGGAGGTAATCGCGACGATCGGCGGTGTCGTATCCAGCGCGATGCCGGTGCCGGTCAGGATCCGTGAGACGGTGTCTCCGTCCGCGCTGGCGTTGAGATTCACCGTGGCCGTGGCCGATGTGATCGGGATGAAGCGCACCGT
>Ga0209761_1001159_pt1 | contig 16911 bp, 14 predicted proteins | sample GraSoi013_1_40cm_4_FD_185818 | JGI IMG/M metagenome (GOLD analysis project Ga0209761, IMG submission 185818) | Grasslands soil microbial communities from the Angelo Coastal Reserve, California, USA - Sample 09_25_2013_1_40cm (SPAdes) (version 2) | ecosystem: Environmental > Terrestrial > Soil >...
CCCCTGAAGCGCATCACGGTGAACCTCGCGCCGGCCGACATCCGCAAGGACGGCTCGGCATTCGACCTGCCGATCGCGCTCGGTATTCTCGCCGCCACCGAGCAGGTCTCGAAAGAGCGTCTGAGCTCCGTCGCGGTGCTCGGCGAGCTCGGGCTCGAAGGTGCGATCCGCCCGGTGCGCGGCGCGCTCCCCGTGGCCCTCGCCGCGCGCACGGCGGGGATCGAGGCGCTGATCCTGCCGCAGGAGAACCTGGCCGAAGCGGGCGTCGTGGCCGGGCTCCGGGTGCTCGGCGCGACGACCCTCGCGGAGATCGCCGACTTCCTCGACGGGCGATCCGAGCTCGCGGTGGCCGCGGTGGACGTGGCGCGGCTGTTCGAGGATCGCGCCCGGGACGACGTCGATTTTGCCGAGGTGAAGGGCCAGCAGCACGCGAAGCGGGCACTCGAAGTGGCGGCCGCGGGCGGGCACAACATTCTGTTGGTGGGCCCGCCCGGCTCCGGCAAGACGATGCTCGCCCGGCGGCTTCCCACGATCCTCCCCAAGATGAGCCTCGATGAGGCGCTCGAGACCACCAAGATCCACTCCGTCGCCGGCGTACTGCCGCTCGGCGAGTCGCTCGTCGCGCGGCGGCCGTTCCGCGCCCCGCACCACACGATCTCGGATGCGGGGCTGATCGGCGGCGGCACGTTCCCGCGGCCCGGGGAAGTGAGCCTCGCGCACGGTGGCGTGCTGTTCCTCGACGAGCTGCCGGAGTTCCGGAAGAACGTGCTCGAGGTGCTGCGCCAGCCGATGGAGGACGGCGTGGTCACGATCGCGCGCGCGGCGATGAGTCTCTCGTACCCGGCCCGCTTCATGCTCGCCGCCGCCATGAACCCGTGCCCCTGCGGCTATTTCGGCGACCCGCAACACAACTGCTCCTGCGGGCCGCTCGGGGTGCAACGCTACCTCGCGCGCGTGTCCGGACCTCTGCTCGACCGGATCGACATCCACCTCGAGGTCCCGGCCGTGAAATACCGGGCGCTGGCGGAGCAGGGCGGGGGCGAGCCGAGCGCCGCGGTGCGCGAGCGCGTGGACCGGGCGCGCACGGTCCAGCGGGAGCGCTTCAGCAAGCGCCCCGGCATCTACGCCAACGCCCACATGGCGCCGCGCGACCTGCGGGCGTTCTGCCGCGTGTCGGACGGCGCCGACGCGCTGCTGCGCACCGCGATCACGCGGCTCGGCCTGTCGGCGCGCGCCTATCACCGCATCCTCAAGATCGCCCGCACGATCGCTGACCTGGATGGCGCGGCGGGACTGCAACCCAAGCACGTGAGCGAGGCGATTCAGTACCGCAGCCTCGACCGGCGAGGCGCGGGGTAGTGCAGGTTGAAACCGCTTGCCGACCCATGAACCGCCTGTAGGTTGACCGCTGGTCGGTACCACCTCAACAGCGTGCGGGAGGCGCCATGCGAATCCATTTCGTCCTCGCTGGGCTCGTGCTGTGCTCGGGCCGCGAGCTCGCCGCACAGCAGCCGTCCCAACCTGTTGCCGCCGAGACTCGCAAGAACATCTCCGTCGCTTTCCGGTTCCTCACCCTAGGCCTGGGCGGTGAGGTTGCCAGGCTGCTCACCGACCATGTCGCGGCACGGGTCGGCGCGAACTACTTCAAGCTCCGCACCACGAAGACGCAATCGGACATCACCTACGACGCGTCGCTGAAGCTGCACGCCGTGTCGGTGCTGATCGATCTCTACCCGGGCCGGCGCGGCAGCTTCCACTTCACGGGCGGCATCTTGACCAATCCGCTCACGATCGACGCCACCGGTCAGCCCACGTCGTCGGGAACGTTCACGATGAACGGCAACACCTACACCACGGCTCAGGTGGGCGCGTTGACTGCTGAAGGCAAGTATCCGGGTGTCAGCCCGTACGTTGGGCTCGGGTTCGGGACGCCCGCGAGCAAGGGAGGGGGGCTGGCGTTTCTCTTCGACCTGGGCGCCGCGATCGGGAAGCCCACGATCACGCTCACCGCGAGCGGGTCGGGCTGCGCACCGGGGACGCAGTGCGGCAACGACCTCCAGGCTCAAGCGGACACGACCCAGCACGACGTGCGCGAGTACGCGAAGGTGTACCCGGTGTTGTCCTTCGGGTTGGCGTATCGCTTCTGAGAGCTCAGGACCCTCCGGCGGCGTTCCGCACGAGGAGCACGTAGAACTTCACGACCTGCACATAGCTCGCCACCGCGAGCCGTTCGTTCGTCCCGTGGACTCGCTCCAGGTCCCCGGGACCCATCCGCGCTGCACTGAAGCGGTACACATCGGGCGTGAGGCCCGTGTATTGGCGCGCGTCGGTCCCGCCCACGACGAGCCACGGCACGACGATGGCGTCGGGAGCGACCTGGCGGATCGTGCGCTCGAGCAGCCGGAAGTGGGGCGAGCCCACGTCCGAGACCGGTGAGGGCTGGGACAGGAACGATTCGTAGCGGCGTACGTCCACGCGCGGGTCGCGGATCGTGGCGCGCACGTGCGCGAGCACCATGTCGGGCGTGTCGCCGGGCAGGATCCGGAAGTTCACCACCCCGCGGGCGGACGAGGGCAGGACGTTGTCCTTCACGCCGGCCTGCAGCATGGTCGGGGCCGTCGTGGTGCGGAGCAGCGCGTTGCCCGCGGGGGTGGCGCCGATCCGCCCGGCGATGAGTCCACCGAACAGCCAGCGGTTCGCCACCGCGAGGCGCTCGGGGAAGGCGAGCTCCGGTCCCACGTAATCGAGCATCTGGGCCGTAGCCCCGCGAATCGCGGCCGGCATCGGATGGCGCTCCAGCCGCTCGATGGCGGCGCTCAGGATCCCGACCGCGGTCTCGGCGGGCGGCATCGACGAGTGTCCCCCGGGCGCGTGCACCGTGAGCTCCACGCTGATGTACCCCTTCTCGGCGATGCCCACGAGCGCGACCGATCCGGGCACCCCCCGGACGAGCCCCTGCATGATCGCGCCGCCCTCGTCTACGATGAAGGCCGGATGGACGCTGCGGGCCGCGAGCAGCGCGGCGATCGCCTTCGCGCCCGTGCCGCCCACCTCCTCATCGGCGCCGAAGGCGAGGTACACACTGCGCTGCGGGTGGAAGTTCTGGCCGACCAGGCCCTCCACGGCCTCCAGGATCCCGAGCAGGTTGTCCTTGTCGTCGAGCGCCCCGCGGCCCCACACGAACCCGTCGGAGATGCTCCCGCCGAACGGCGGCTCGGTCCAGCGGCCTTCGGTACCGGGCTCGACGGGCACCACGTCCTGGTGCGCGAGCAGGAGGATCGGTGCGAGTGTCGTGTCGCTCCCCGCCCAGCGGTACAGCAGGCTCAGCCCGCCGACGCGCTCGCGCGTCAACGCCGCGTGCAGCCGCGGGAAGGTCCGCTGGAGGTACAGCTGCAAATCGTGGAACGGCGTCGTGTCCACGCCGCTCGCGCCACCGAAGGAGATCGTCCGGAACCGCAGGGCGCGCGCCAGCCGCTCGGCGGCCGCCGCCGTGTCGAGCGCCATCGCCGGCGCGGGCTCCGCAGGGATCTGCCGGGTGTGATACGTTGTCGCGTTGGCGAGCAGCACGACCGCGAGCGCCGCTGCGGCGCCGCCCAGCGCGAACAGTGTTTTCTTCACGATGCCTCTCGTCTCCGGGGGGCCGCTAAGATGGCGGCTCGGTGGGAACGCCGCAAACTCCTTATTCGCTGGCGCCGGCGGTGGCGACGGCGCGCCGCCTGATTCCCGGAACCCTGTGCGAGAACTGGATCCACATGACGGCCCCGAGAATCATCGCCATCGCGACGAACGTCCGAGCAGTCACAGGCTCTCGGAGGATGAGCCAGCCCAGGAGGACCGCGATCACCGGGTTGACGTAGGCGTAGGTGCCGACGATCGTCGGCGAGGCGTGCCGCAGGGCGTAGGTGTAGGCGCTGTAGCCCAGGATCGATCCGAAGACCACGAGGTAGGCGATCGCGCCCAGGCCCCGGGGTGTGAGATGCCAGGCGCTCCACTCACCCAGCGCGAAGCCGACGAGCGCGACGGCGCCGCCCCCGACGATCATCTGGAGCGCGGCGCCGACGTAAGGACTCGCCTCGGTGGGGTGCCGCTTCGCATACACGGAGCCGAGCGACCAGGAGGCGCTCGCGAGGGTGAGCGCGATCGGCCCCCGCAGGTCGGCGTGCAGGATTTGAGCGGGCGTCGCGCCCACGAGCAGCGCCGTGCCGGCGAAGCCGAGCAGCAGGCCGGCCACGACCCGCCAGCTGAGATCGCCCGAGCCCCCCGGGATGATCGCGTCGAAGAAGGCCATCCACAGGGCGACCGTCACGACGAAAATGCTCGCGATCCCCGACGCGGTGAATTGCTCGGCCCACACGACGAACGCGTTGCCCCCGGAGAGGAGGAACAGTCCGACGATGGCGGACGTGCGCCAGTCGACCGCGCGGCGCGGCAGCCGGTCGCCCAGCGCGAGCGCGATTCCGAGGAGCAGCACCCCCGCCACGAGGAACCGCAGGCCGGCGAAGAGGAACGGCGGCAGCACACCCACGCCGACCCGGATCGCGAGGTAGGTCGAGCCCCAGAAGACGCACACGACGAGGTACGCGATGAGCGGCTTGCCGCGCAGTCCGGCCATCGTCAGTCCAGCTCCCGCGGGACGGGACCCGGCGCGCAGGGTGTTGCGGTCGACCACATCCGGCTCGACTTTGGGAGTATGGTGGAGGCTCGCTTTCGGTGATTCCCTGCTACCCGTAGCCAAACGAGCATTTCGACAACGCATGATCAGGCTACGTGGTTCCGGGCTTACGATCTATCCGTTTCTCGCCGGCAAACATTGTCCTTTGATTGGGACAGCGTAAGTCGTTACTATTCCGCCATGTCCACGCCGGTCCCGGCTCCTACCCATCCCGTCACGGCGTTGCGCCGGCTCGTGGGGACCTTCCCTTCGGTCCTCCTCGGCTACTCGGGCGGGGTCGATTCCGCGTTCCTGGCCGTGGTGCTGCGTCAGGAGCTGGGCCGCGAGCGGATGATGGCCGCGATCGGGCGCAGCGCGTCGTATCCCCTGGCCCAGTGGGAGGCGGCGCGGGCGCTGGTGCGCCGCTTCGACATCCCCCTCGTCGAGATCGAGACCCGGGAGCTCGAGGACCCGAACTACGTCGCCAATCCCACGAACCGGTGCTTCTACTGCAAGACGGAGCTCTGGGGCAGGCTCGTCCCGGAAGCCCGCGCCCGCGGGCTCGCGGTCGTGTGCGACGGCACGAACGCCGACGATCTCCGGGGAGGAGAGCACCGGCCGGGGTATGCGGCCGGCCGGAGCGCCGGCGTGCGTTCGCCGCTCGCGGAGGCCGGGATGACCAAGGCCCAGATCCGGGACGCTTCCCGCGGTCTCGGGCTGCCGACCTGGGATGCACCGGCGGCGCCATGTCTCTCGAGTCGCGTCGTCTACGGCCTGACCATCACGCCGGAGCGCCTGCGTCAGGTGGAAGCCGCGGAGCGCTATCTCCGCGAGCTGGGGGTGACGGGCGACCTGCGCGTGCGCCATCACGGCGGGGGCGGGGCGCGCATCGAGGTCGAGCCGCGGTGGATCCCGTGGCTCGAGCAGCGCCTCGATCACGTGACCGCCCGGCTCGCGGCTCTCGGGTTCGGGGCGGTAGGCGTGGATCCGCGGGGCTATCGCCGGGGCAGCCTGCTCGAGGGCGCCAGTCGGGCTTGAGAGTTTTCCTCGCGCTCAACCTGCCCGAGGCGACGAGACAAGCACTGTGGCGGGCCACGGCGCCGCTGCGCGATGCGGGCTTCCCCATCCGCTGGGTCCGCCCCGAGGGCCTCCATCTCACGCTGAAGTTCCTGGGCGAGGTCGCCGAGCAACGCGACCCCGAGCTCGCGGCCGCGCTCACGCGGACGGTGCGCGGTGCGCGGGCGCTGCCCCTCGCGCTGGGCGGTTTCGGCGCGTTCCCGGATTTCCAGCGTCCGCGCGTCGTGTGGGTCGGCGTGGCTCCCGATCCGTCCCTCGAGCTGCTGCAAAATCAGGTCGAAGAAGCGTTCGCGCCGCTCGGGTTTCCCACCGAGGCGCGGCCCTTCCGCCCTCATCTCACGCTGGGCCGGGCGGGTCGTGACGGGCGGTCGCGCGACTTCGCCGGCCTCGAGGCAGCGCTGGGGCGCCTCGAGTTCGCGGAGACCGTGGTCGTCGGGTCCGTGGACCTGATGCAGAGTATGCTCCAATCGGGGGGCGCGGTGTATCAGGTGAGGCACAGTGAACGGCTGCCTTAAAGGCGTCCTGCGGCTCGGCTGCCTGGCGCTCGTCCTCGGCGCGGGGCTCGTGGCCTGGTGGTTCCGGGAGCCGCTCCTCCGCACCGCCTCCCGCTGGCTCGGCCCGCGGCGCACGGCGCTGCCCCCCGTGACGGACACCGCGGTCGGGGCTCCGACCCCGAGGTCGCTCGCCAGCAGCCAGACCAAGGCCGAGCGCCTGAAGCAGCCGAGCGGCCCCGATTCCGTGGTCCTCTCGCCCAACGAGGTGGCCGCCCTGATCGGGAGCGGCCTCGATTGGTCGGTGCGCAAGACGTTCGATTCGTTGCGGGTGGAGCTCCTGGAGGGCGCGCTGGCCGTGCATTGCCGGCTCGACACGCGCGCGATCCCCCCGGATGCGCTGGGGCCGCTCGGCCCGATGCTGAATCCCATGGAGCCGCTGCGGCTCGCGGGGCCGGTCGCCATCGAGCGGCCGGGCATTGCGCGCTGGCGGGTGGAGGAGCTGAGCCTGCGCGGCGTGCCGTTCCCGACGCCGATGATCCGGCAGCTGGCGCGGCGCATGGCCGGCGCGGACTCCACCGGCGCCGTGCCGCTGCGCGTGTCTCCCGCCTTCGCCGACGTCGTGGTCCATCGGACCGGCGTCGTCCTGTACAAGACCAAGCGGAGCCGACCATGAGCCGTCGCGTGCTGGTGGTCGACGACGAGAAGGGCATCCGCGAAGCGCTGCAGCAGCTCCTCGAGTACGAGCAGATCGAGGTCCGCACCGGCGCGACGGGAGCCGAGGCACTCACGCTGTACGAGGAGTTCCGCCCGCACCTCGTCTTCCTGGACGTCAAGATGCAGGGGATGGACGGGATCGAGACCCTGAAGCGGCTGCGCGAGCTCGACCACCAAGCGCAGGTCGTGATGATCTCGGGACACGGCACGATCCAGACGGCGGTCGAAGCCACGCAGCACGGCGCGTACGACTTCCTCGAGAAGCCCCTCGACACCGACCGCGTGCTCCTGACGCTGCGGAACGCCCTGCAGCACGTCGAGCTCGCGAGCGAAAACCTGCGGCTCCGGGCAGTGGTGCACGCGGAGTACGAGATCGTGGGTTCGAGCAGGGGCGTCAAGCAGGTGATCGAGCGGATCGAGAAGGTGGCGCCCTCGAACGCCCGCGTGCTGATCCTGGGCGAAAACGGCACGGGCAAGGAGCTGGTGGCGCGGGCGATCCATGCGCTGTCGCCGCGCGCCCAGGGCCCGTTCGTCGAGGTGAACTGCGCGGCGATCCCGGGGGAGCTGATCGAGAGCGAGCTGTTCGGCCACATGAAGGGCAGCTTCACGGGCGCGTTTGCCGATCGGGAGGGGAAGTTCGAGCTGGCCGACGGGGGCACGCTGTTCCTGGACGAGATCGGCGACATGAGCCTCGCGGCGCAGGCGAAGGTGCTGCGTGCCCTCGAGGAAGGGGTGATATCGCGCGTGGGGTCGGGGAAGGCGCTGCGGGTGGACGTGCGGGTGATCGCCGCCACGAACAAGAACGTCTCCGTCGAGATCGCGGCGGGGCGGTTCCGCGAGGACCTGTATTTCCGACTCAACGTCGTGCCGATCGAAATCCCGCCGCTGCGGGCGCGTCGCGCCGACATCCCGCAGCTCGTCGAGCATTTCGTGGCCCAGCTCACCGAACAGAGCGGGCTGGCACGCAAGGAGTTCGAGAAGGAGGCGCTGAAGCGTCTCACGGCCTACGACTGGCCGGGAAACATCCGCGAGCTGCGCAACGCGGTCGAACGGCTGCTGATCCTCGCCGCGGGACCGGTCGTCACCCCCGGGGACGTGGAGCGCTTGGCGGGCGTCGGGACGCGGGACGCGGGAAGCGGCGGGGATCTCGCGGGAGCGCCGTGGATGCGGGCGGCCACGTTCGAGGAGTTCAAGCAGGCCGCCGAGCGCGCCTATCTGCTCGCGAAGCTGAAAGAACATGACTGGAACGTGTCCGAGACGGCGCGCACCTTGAACATGCCGCGCAGCAATCTCTACAAGAAGATCGAGCGCTATCACCTGGCGCGGGAGGCGTAGTGTGAGACTCTTGCGTCCGACGCACCCGACGAGCGATTCATTCCTACCTATTCCCATCACGGTGGCACGTCACTAGTGGTCGACAAGGAAAAGGACTGGGAGAAGGAGATGGCCGAGGTGGACCGGCTGCTGAAGAAGCTGCCGTACGGTGAGCCCACCCCGTCCGCGAGCTCCGCGCCCACCGTGAGGAAGACGCCCGCGGTGGCGCCCCCGGGTGCCGATCTCACCGCCGCCGGCCAGTGGCTCGGCACCTGGGCCCGCGTGGTGCTCGGCCTGCTGATCGGCATCGGGATGACGCAGTGGCCCTACACCCACGGGTGCGGGCTGCGGCTGATCTTCTATCTCATCGGCGTCGCCGCGGTGATCGCGGCGGGGACCTGGAGCGCAATCTCCTCCTGGAAGCGCCGGTTCGGCGTCGCGCACGTGCTGGCGCAGGGACTCATCATCTTTGGGCTCGTCCTCGCCGCACGCGAGGTGCTGCCGCGCATCGGCTACGCCAAGGCCGAGGCGCCGTGGTTGTGTCGCGACGTCGTTCCCCCCTCCTCTCACTGAAGGCTGACGTGATGGCTGAGCGCTTTCGGAACTTCATCGCCGGCCAGTGGGCCCCGCCGGCCAGCGACGACTACTTCGAGAACCGCAACCCCGCCGAGTGGACCGACCTGATCGGCCTGTTCCCCAAGTCGGGGCCCGAGGACGTGCGGCGCGCCGTCGAGTCCGCGCGGCGCGGCTTCGCCGAATGGTCCCGGACCCCCGCGCCGGTGCGGGGCGAAGTCCTGCACCGGGTCGGCGACCTGCTGGTTGAGCACAAGGATCGGATCGCCCGCGCCATGACGCGCGAAATGGGCAAGGTCGTGCTCGAGACCAAGGGCGACGTGCAGGAGGGGATCGACACGGCCTATTACGCCCACACCGAAGGGCGCCGGCTGTTCGGGCGCACCGTGCCCTCCGAGCTTCGCAACAAGTGGGCGATGAGCTATCGCCGGCCCATCGGCGTCGCCGGCGTCATCACGCCCTTCAACTTCCCCCTGGCCGTCCCGACGTGGAAGCTCTTTCCAGCCTTGCTGTGCGGCAACGCCGTCATCTGGAAGCCGTCGGAGGACGTGCCGCACACGGCGAATCTGCTCGTCGAGGTGTTGCTCGAGGCGGGGCTCCCGCCCGAAGTGATTCAGGTCGTGCACGGGCTCGGGGAGGCCGCCGGCAAGGCGCTGGTGGAGCACCCCGGGGTGGACGTGATCTCCTTCACCGGCTCGACCGAGACCGGGGCGATCATCGGCGCCACCTGCGGCCGGATGCACAAGCGACTGTCGCTCGAGATGGGCGGCAAGAACGCGATGATCGTGCTGGAGGACGCGGATCTCGATCTCGCGCTCGACGGCGTGCTGTGGGGCGGGTTCGGCACGACCGGCCAACGCTGCACCGCCACGAGCCGGCTGATCGTCCAGGAGCGGGTACACGACAAGCTCGTCCAGCTGATCTGCGACCGCGCGGAGCGCCTGCGGCTCGGCCCTGGGCTCGAGCCCTCCACGGAAGTGGGGCCTCTCATCAACGAGGCCGCCCGCAAGAAGGTCGAATACTACGTCGGCGTGGGACAGGAGGAGGGTGCGACCCTGGCGACGGGGGGCGCGAAGCCCGCGGGCAAGGCGTTCGACTGCGGCTGGTTCTACCGGCCGACCGTGCTCACGGGCGTGAAGCCCGGGATGCGGGTCGAGCAAGAGGAGATTTTCGGGCCGGTGCTGTCGGTGATCCGGGTCGGCTCGCTCGACGAGGCGATCCGCGTCAACAACGACGTGGCGTACGGTCTGTCGAGCTCGATCTACACGCGCAACGTCAACGCCGCGTTCCGCGCGATGCAGGATCTCGACAACGGGATCACCTACGTGAACGCGCCGACCATCGGCGCCGAGGCGCACTTGCCGTTCGGCGGCGTGAAGCAGACGGGGAACGGGCACCGCGAGGGCGGCTGGGAAGTCTACGACTTCTACTCCGAGACGAAGGTGGTGTACGTGGACTACTCGGGGAAGCTACAGCGCGCTCAGATCGACACCGAGGGCTGACCGCCGCGCCGCGAGCTCGCGCAGCTTGAAGCGCTGGATCTTTCCGGTGGCAGTCTTGGGGAGCTCGGGGAGGAACACGATCCAGCGCGGGTACTTGTAGGGCGCGAGGCGCTGCTTCACGAACCCCTGCAGCTCCCGCTCCAGGGCGGGCGTCGGCGCCTGGCCGGGCGCGAGCACGACGAACGCGAGCGGCTTGGTGAGCTCGTCGGTGTCCGGGGCGCCGACCACCCCTGCCTCGAGCACCGCGTCGTGCTCGGCCAGCGCACCCTCCACTTCGACCGGCGAGACCCACATCCCTCCCGCCTTGATCATGTCGTCCGACCGGCCCGCGTACCAGAAGTAGCCGTCCCCGTCGCGGGAGTACTTGTCCCCGGTCCGCACCCACTCTCCGAGGAACGTCTGCCCGGTGCGCTCCGGCTGGTTCCAATACCCGGCGCACGCGCTGTCCCCTCTCACGAGCAGGTTGCCGACCTCTCCGGGGGCGAGGTCGCGGCCCGCGTCGTCGACCACGCGCGCGTCGTAGCCTGGGACGAGCGTCCCGCTCGAGCCTGGTCGCACCCTGCCGCGGCGGTTCGCGATGAACGTGTGACACAGTTCCGTCGAGCCGATCCCATCCAGGATCTCGAGCCCGAACTTCGCGAGCCATCGCTCGTACAGCGCCTTGGGCAGTGGCTCGCCCGCGGAGAGGCATACGCGGATGGACCGCAGATCGTAGCGGCGCTCCGCATCGGGGACTTGCAGTAGCGCCGCGTAGGCGGTCGGGACGGCGAAGAACAGCGTGGGCCGCTCGCGCGTGATGAGCTCGAGGACCTTCGCGGGCTCGGGGCGGCCGGAGTGCAGGATACCCGCTGCCCCGACGGCGAAGGGGAAGTAGAGGGCGTTCCCGAGGCCGTAGGCGAAGAACAGCTTCGCGACGGAGAAGCAGCGGTCGTCCGGCACGATCTCGAGCACATGCCGCGCGAATCCCTCGCAGCACACGCGCATGTCGTGCTGCAGGTGCACGGCGGCCTTGGGAGTCCCCGTCGTCCCCGAGGTGTAGAGCCAGAACGCCGGGTCGTCACGGGTCGTGGGCGCGGGCGCGAGCTCCGTGGACTCCGCCCGGATGAGATCCGCGAAGGCGAGCGTGTCCCCTGCCGCCTCGCCGACGACCGCGATGTGCCGCAGGAATCCGAGGCGGGGGCGAACCTCCGCGATGGCGGGGAGGAGCGAGGCGCTCACGATCGCTGCCACCGCGCCGCTGTCGGTCAGGATGTATTCGTAGTCCCGCGGCGTGAGCAGCGTGTTCGTGGGGATCGGTACGGCGCCGAGCTTGATCGCTCCCCAGAAGCCATACGCGAACTCGGGCACGTCGGGGAGGAGGAGGAGCACGCGGTCTCCCATTCCCACGCCGAGCCGGCGCAGGGCGTGGCCCGTGCGGTTCACGTTCTCGAACACCGTCCGGTAGGCGAGCGGGCGCCCGTCCGCGACCAGCGCCGTGTGATCACCGCGCGCCGCGGCCACGTGTCGGTCCACGAACCAGGCGGCGGCGTTGCAGCGGCGCGGGGGCTCGGCCATCAGGCGATGTTACGAACGCGGCCCGGCGCGTCAAGGCGCGTGGATTCGCGCCGGCGCGCAAGGAGAGGGTGACGCCCGTCACACCGGCCGGCGCTAGCGTGTCGACCGGTGGACTACGAGTCGCTGATCATCGTGCTCAGCGCCGGCGGCTCGCCGCTCGACGCTGCAGCGCTCGACACGCTGGACGCGACGGCCGTCACGTGGTACCGCGTCGAGCGGGAGGGCGAGGCGGCCTGTCTCGCCGCGCGCGTGCGCCACGCCGACCGACCGGAGCGATTCCGACCGCGGGTGCGGCAATGGGGAGCGGCTCGGGGGTGGGCCGTGACCGTTGCGCCGAGCCGACAGCCTGGCTAGAGTAAGAGCTATGCATCATGTGGGGGCTCCCCGCGGAGGGTCGGGGGCGCACGTCGCGCCGGTTCCCTTCGCCCCCCCCGAGAAACGCCGCTCGAGGCTCGCCCGCTGGTTCGACAGCTGGATGCGGTCGCTGGGTATGGCGTTCGTCCTCTTCCTCGTTATCAAGACCTTCCTCCTCGAAGCATTTCAAATCCCGTCGGGCAGCATGGAGCGTACGCTGCTCGCGGGTGACTTCCTGTTTGTCAACAAGGCGGTCTACGGGGCCACGATACCGGGGACCCACGCACGGCTGCCGGGGTTCGAGACGCCGCGCCGCGGCGACATCATCGTGTTCGCCTATCCCAAGAACCCCGAGCAGAACTTCGTGAAGCGCGTGATCGGGGCGCCGGGCGACACGGTCGAGATGCGCGGCGGGGAGGTCCGGGTGAACGGCGGCGCCCTGGTCGAGCCGTACGCCCAGCGCACGGATCCCGGCCGCAACCTGTACGATCCCGAGTTCACCTGGCAGCGCGAGTACCTGGCCGGGGCGTCCGCGGAGGGGCGGCGGCAGTATCGCCCGACGCGCGACACCTGGGGTCCACTGGTCGTCCCGCGCGACAAGTATTTCGTGCTGGGCGACAACCGCGACAACTCGCTCGATTCGCGCTACTGGGGGTTCGTGGACGCGACCGCGGTGAAGGGGCGGCCGCTGGTCGTCTATTTCAGCTACGATCGGGAAGCGCGTGATGCCTTCCCGTGGTTGAAGGACATTCGCTGGAGCCGGCTGGGCGCGTTGATCCGGTGAGCGTGCGGCGTCGTACCTGCTTGGAGGAGTGACCACGCCATGCATCTGAATACGGCGAAACGGGCCTCGTTCGACGAGGGGTCGCTCGACCAGTACCTGCGCGAGATCAGTCAGTACCCGCTCATCACGCGGGAGGAGGAGGTGACGCTCGCCCAGCGCATCAAGCTGAGCGACCCCGAGGCGCTCGACAAGCTGGTACGCTCCAATCTCCGATTCGTGGTCTCGGTCGCGAAGAAGTACCAGAACCAGGGCGTGTCGCTGTCGGACTTGATCAATGAGGGGAACCTCGGCCTGATCCGCGCCGCCCACAAGTTCGACGAGACCAAAGGGATCAAGTTCATCTCGTACGCCGTGTGGTGGATCCGGCAGGCGATCCTGCAGGCACTGGCGGAACAGTCGCGCATCGTGCGCGTCCCGCTGAACCGGGCGGGCACGCTGCACCGCATCGGCAAGCGCTCCGCCTCGCTGCTCCAGGAGCTGGGCCGCGAGCCCACCGTCGAGGAGATCGCGGAGGGGATGGACATCTCCCAGGAGGAAGTCGCGAAGACGCTCTCCATCTCGCAGGCGCACCTCTCGCTCGACGCCCCCCTCACCCCGGGCGAGGACAACAAGCTGCTCGACTACCTGCCCGACACCCAGAACCCCGGTCCCGACGACGAGATCTTCGAGCACGCCCTCACCGAGTCGATCGAGGAAGTGCTCGCGACGCTCAAGGACCGCGAGGCGAAGATCCTGCGGCTCTACTTCGGCCTCGAAGGCCAGGAGCCGATGACCCTCGAAGAGATCGGCTCGCTGCTGGGCATCACGCGCGAGCGGGTCCGCCAGATCAAGGAAAAGGCGCTGGCTCGGCTGCGTCACGTCTCGAGAGCCCGGGCGCTGGAGAGCTTCCTCTTCTAACTACAAACTGCGTGGGGAGTGGGGAGTGGTACTTCCCGGTGCGCACCGGAGTCGTCGATCGCGCCGTCAGGTACCACTCCCCACTCCCCACTCCCCACGTCTATATTCCCGCCCCATGCCTGGTCTTGCCTCGTTCGACGTCTCCACGGGCGCCGATCTCCAAGAAGTCGACAACGCCGTGAATCAGGCCACGAAGGAAGTGGCCCAGCGTTACGACTTCAAGGGCTCGAAGTGCGCGATCGCGTTCGACCGCACGACGGCCGCCCTCACGCTCGTCGCCGACGACGATTTCAAGATGAAAGCGCTGTTCGACGTGCTGCAGTCGAAGCTCATCAAGCGCGGGGTGCCGGTGAAGAACCTCGAGCTGGGGGCCGTCACGACGGCGGCGAACGACACGGTACGGCGCGAGATCAAGCTCACCCAGGGGATCCCGCAGGAGAAGAGCAAGGCGATCGTCAAGGCCATCAAGGACCGGAAGTTCAAGAAGGCGCAGGCCTCGATCCAGGGCCAGGAGATCCGAGTGCAATCGCCCTCCAAGGACGAGCTGCAGGAAGTGATGGCGTTCCTGCGGTCCCAGGACTTCGGGCTCGAGCTCAAGTTCGGGAACTACCGCGGATGAAGCTCGGCGGTCCCTCGTGGGTGATCGTCGCAATGGTCGCCCTCCACGCGTCCTGGCCGCTTGCGGCTCAAGCGAACCACTCGATCTCGCTAGCCCTCGGGTGGGGTGTGGACACGGCACGCTCGCCAGAGCGCGACATCGTCCGGCTGTGGCAAGCGTACCTGGCCGACCGGCCCGACTCCAACCATCCCAGCCCGCACTGGTCGGCCTCGGAGCAGGCCGAGTTCCCGGACTTCGACCTGTTGCGTGGGTACGTGTACCAGGGCTTCCCCGCGTGGACGGTGGTGCAGCTCGCGCCGGCCCCGGGGGCCGACAGCACCTATGTGCTCCGCACCCTCGTAGCCGGAACCTACGACTCCGGAAAGGCCGTGAAGCCGCTCGCGCTGTTCCGAGTGTACGCGGTGCGCGAGAACGGCCGCTGGGTGCTCGGCAACGCGTTCCTGCGACTCACGCGGGATTGGCCGCGCGAGACACTCGGCTCCGTCACGTTCGTGTATCCACCCTCGTACCATTTCGACCGTTCGAGAGCCCGGGCGTCAGCCCGCTTCGTCGACTCCCTTGCCGCGGCGTTCGGCCTCCCTGCGCCGAGCGGCGTTCGCTACTACGTCACCCACGATGTCGAGGAGATGTTTCGTGTGATGGGCCTCGACTACTTCCCCAGCGGACATGACACGGCCGGCGGGCGGTCGAGCGCGGTCGACCGGTTGGTCTTCAGCGGGTTTTCGAAGCTCGGTGAGGGGTACCGTCACGAGCTAGCCCATCTCGTGTTCTGGCCGATGACGCGCGTCGGTCACACCCACTGGCTTGTCTCCGAGGGACTAGCGACTTGGACGGGTGGTGCCGCGGGTCTGGACTTCGACGGGCTGCTGCCTGGGCTGGCACGGTACGTTCGGGCGCACCCCGACGTCTCGCTCGAAAGCATCGCGAGCGATCCGCCACCGCGCGAGGGCACGCTCGACGTGGGCTACGATGGGTTCGCAGTCTTGTGTGAGATGGTCTTCAAGAAAGGCGGCGTGCAGGCTGTGAAGTCGCTCGTGGCAGCGGGTTCCTCGGTCGACGAAGTGCTCGGCACCGCCGCGCGGTTGCTTGGTCTGGGGCGCGGCGACCTGGACGCGGCATGGCGACGCAGGGTCCTCGGAATATTGACGCCATGAAGCTCGGCGTCATCTCGCTCGGCTGCGACAAGGCGACGGTCGACTCCGAGCGGCTGGTCGCCGAGCTCGTAGGCCACGGCGCCGTCGTGACGCCCGACCTGCCGCGCGCCGACGTCATCCTCGTCAACACCTGCGGCTTCATCGATGCCGCCAAACGCGAGTCCATCGATGCCATGCTCGCCGCCGCTAAGCTGAAAGCCGACGGCGCCGTCAAGGCCGTCGTGGCGGTCGGATGCTTGGTGCAACGCTACGAGAAAGAGCTCAAAGAGGAGATCCCCGAGGTAGACCTGTTCCTCGGCTTTTCGGACCTGCACCGCCTGGTCCCCGAGCTCGCGGAGCGGGGGTTGCTACGCGACCCGATCGCAGAGCATCCCGGGGTCCGGGAGTTTCGCTCGTATTGGGGCGACTCACCGCACGTCCGCTACCTCAAGATCTCCGAGGGCTGCGACCATACGTGCGCTTTCTGCGCGATCCCGCTGATGCGCGGGAAACACCGCTCGGAGCCGCTGGCGCGCTTGGTGCGCGAAGCGCAGCAGCTCGAGGCCCAGGGAGCGAAGGAGATCAACCTCGTGGCGCAGGACCTGGGCCATTACGGGCGCGACCTGGGATCTGATGGTCCCAAGCTGCCGGACCTGCTCGAGGCGCTGCTCGTGGACACGTCCGTGCCCTGGTACCGCCTGTTGTACGTCTACTCGGCCGGGCTCAGCCAGCGGCTGGTCGAGCTGATCGCGCGCGAGCCCCGCATCGTGCCCTACATCGATATGCCGATCCAGCACGCGAGCGACCGCATGCTTGAGCGGATGCGGCGCCCGGAGCGCCGCCGCACCATCGCCGAGAAGCTGGCGTGGCTGCGCGGGGCGATTCCGGACCTGGCGATCAGAACGACCTGTCTCGTGGGATTCCCGGGGGAGACGGAACACGATTTCCGGGAGCTGATCGGCTTTCTCGAAGAGGCGCAGTTCGACCGGCTGGGCGGGTTCGCCTATTCGCCGCAGGAGGGGACGCGGGCCGTGCAGTATCCCGACGACGTGCCCGACGCGGTCAAGCGAGAGCGCCTCGAGGAGCTGCTGGAGGTGCAGCGGGCGATCTCCGCGGAGCGGCTGGCGCGGTTCGTGGGGCGCGAGGTCGAAGTCCTGATCGACGGGCTGGCCGATCCGCTGGACGGCGGCGCGGGGGCCGGGGGGGGCGGGGGGGGCGGGGGGGGCGCGACGCACGTGGGCCGCG
>Ga0209761_1001160_pt1 | contig 16900 bp, 19 predicted proteins | sample GraSoi013_1_40cm_4_FD_185818 | JGI IMG/M metagenome (GOLD analysis project Ga0209761, IMG submission 185818) | Grasslands soil microbial communities from the Angelo Coastal Reserve, California, USA - Sample 09_25_2013_1_40cm (SPAdes) (version 2) | ecosystem: Environmental > Terrestrial > Soil >...
GGCGCCGCTCTCCTTTAACTTGGACATATCGAGCAGTAATTCTCTAGCTCGATCCAGCCGGATTTTCCGTTCGGCGACCATCTTGTTCGCCACCAGGTCGATCAGATCTCCTTGAGCTCCGGCCATAGCGGCGATGTTTCTGGCGTGAAGAGACATGTGTCCCTTCTGAATCCCCTCAGCAGCTAACGCGCGTAGTGCGGCCATGTTCTGGGCTAAGCCGACCGAGGCCATAACCTCGCCGAGTTCGCGAGCTGTCTTTACGCCGAGGATCTTTAGGCAAATTTTCGCCATCGGATGCACGGCTGTAACTCCACCAATGATTCCGACAGCAGCCGGGATCTCGATGGTCCCGACTAGGTTTCCTTTGGAATCTTTCTTCCATGTTGTGAGGGGGGAGTAGTGTCCGGATCGAGCCGCGTAGGCATGAGCCCCTGCTTCTATCGCGCGAGTGTCATTTCCAGTGGCTAGGCAGACGGCGGTTATGCCGTTCATGACTCCCTTGTTATGAGTTGCACATCTGTACGGGTCGGCCGCGGCGAACGCGTATGCCTCGACAATCCCGTCTGCGATATCCTCGCCGCCGAGAGCTTCTTTCGAGACGGTCGTTGTGGCTTTTGCGACTCTTCTATCTGCAAGGTTTGAGATGATCCGCAATCGGGCTTGACCTTTGGAGATTTTTTCAAGCATCGGTGCCACAGCTTCCGCCATAGTGTTGACAACATTGGCGCCCATGGCGTCGCGGCAGTCGACTAGAAGCTCTACAATGACCAATGTTCCGACTTGGCTGGGTAGGATTCTGACGCGAACGTCTTTTGCCCCACCGCCCATCGAGACTAGAGTCGGGTCCTGCTGGTTAGCTTTTTCGAGAATCTCCTTTCTTGCAGAGAGAATTTCTTTCTCAGCGTCTTTCGGCGAGGAACATTTCACGATCTGGATCTGACTGATCATAACGGGCTCGGTGCTTGTGGCGGTGAAGCCGCCTGTTGGTCGTGCCATCTTGGCCGCGTTACTTGCTGCAGCCACTACTGATGGTTCTTCTATGGCCATTGGTACTAGGTAGTCTCTGCCGTTTACGAGGAAGTTTGTTGCGATTCCGAGAGGGATCGGGAACATGCTGATGACGTTCTCGATCATTCGCTGAGCGGTCGCGCTCGGCATTGTTCCGCTGGCTAGGGTCTGAGCTTCCTCAGAGGTTAGACCTGCGAATACTTTGACAATTCTGAGCCTTTCTTCGACCGGGAGCTTGTAGAACGAGGCGATGGTTGAGCTTCTTTTCAGGACGGGCGTTTCCAAATATTTCACAGTCTCGCTCGTCTAGGCCTCTGAAAGACCTAGGTTTTCCTTTCTCAGCTTGTTAAACGCGATTGGAAACCATGGAGTATATTTCGCCGGGTTCTTGTCCAAGTCTCTTTGGAGATCGGTGAGGGTGACCCACTTCCAATCGTCTACCTCTTCAGGATTAGGTTTCGGGTCTCTATCGTATTGCCCGACAAAGACATGGTCAAACTCGTGTTCTGTCAACCCGCTCTTTGTGTCGGTCGCCTTGTACACGAAACTGAAAGTCTCTTTCAGCGGTGTGTCAAACCCCAGCTCTTGCTTGAGTTTTCTATGGACCGCAGCCTCCAGTTTCTCACCCTTGATTGGATGACTGCAACAGGGGTTGCTCCAGAGGCTCTGAAAGTGGTGCTTCGCCTTTGATCTAAGTTGGAGGAGCGCCTCGCCCTTGGAGTTGAAGATGAAGATGGAAAAAGCTCTGTGCAGTTTTCCGCCGTCGCGATGAGCTGCTAGTTTTTCTTCGTATCCGATCGGATTGTCTTTCTCGTCAACTAGGACTATGATTTCAGCCATTTTTCTTTCTCTGTTTGTCGAGGTAGGAAGCGCTCTTTTTCTGCCTTTCCGATCGAAGCTACTCGGGGATTACTCGACTCCACTTGCGTCAAGGGACACGTTGTAGATTGTTCCTCCTGCATTTCGCAGTCTCCTCGCAATATTTGATCGGTCTTTCTTGTCATCGCATAGCGCTATGATGCATCCGCCGCCTCCTGCACCTGTAAGTTTGGCTCCGAGGGCTCCTGCCTGCGTGGCCTCGGCCACGAGTCTGTCAAGATCGGGTGTCGAGACGCCAATCTGACGAAGCATTTCGTGGTTTCTGTTCATCAACCTCCCCAGCTCGTTGTCGTCTTCCTTCCGTAGAGCCTTGACCACAGCATTCGAAATGGCAGTGATCTCGTCCAAGAGTGTCTGAAACCTATCTATTTGCTCCCGTGATCTCTTGACTACCGAACCCACCAACGCTTTGGTCGACCGGTGGACTCCTGAATCACATACGAGAATCGTCGGTGGTCGTCTAACGACTATGGGCTTGATCTTTGAGGGTTTGTTGAATTGAATGATTCCGCCATAGATGCAAGTTCCCTGATCGACTCCAGAGGGGTGTCCATGAAGATAGTTCTCTGGGATGAAAGCGAGCTTGAAGATCTCTTCTCGCTCGAGTCGAGCGCCGATCGATTTGGCTACTGCTGAGATGGTCGCGACTGTGGTGGAAGCGGAGGACCCGAGGCCTGCACCGATCGGAATCTGGCAGTTCGCGTCAACAAGAACGCCGAGATCTCCTGAGCCTAAGTGGTCGAGCGTCGCGCCGGCGGCCAGGCGCAACGGCTCTAGAAGCTCTCGATTCTCGCCGACCAAGGTTCCCTTATCAGCGTCGCCGACTAGATGAAGCGGAATGTCAGCGGTTACTTCGATTCGGCCGCTCGGAGAGGGTCGCACTTCTATCTTGGAATAGAGATTGACTGCCATCGCGACGGCAGGTGCGCCAAGGACAACGAATTGTTCTCCCGACAGGATTATCTTTCCAGGTGCTCTGGACAAGACGATCGATGGAAAACTTGACGGCGAGGACGATCTCACTTCGTGAATGCGATCGCTGCGTAACCAACAACTGAGCGCTTGTCCCCTGCTGTGTCACCACTCGTCTGGTAAGACAGCAGCCTGGCATGCCTAGCTCCCAAGACTTTAGATGCATGCATAACGGCCGTGACCGGACCATATCCGCAAGCTGACACATGGTTGTCCTCGATTGTGTCCTGGAATTTTTTCTCGTCCATCTCAAGCACGGCCTGGATTGCTTCCATGTCCTTTTTCTTCGCTGACTCGTGGGGTTCGTAGTGGGTCCAGTCGGAAGAAGCGATAAGCATCGCCCCGGTCTCCGTTGAGGCTTTCGCGATTGCGTCGCCTATTTCCACACTAGTTTCAAGGTCTTGCAACATCATACAGATCGGTACGAACTGGAAACGTCTCGGATAGATGAATTGCAAGAAGGGAAGCTGAACTTCTATCGAATGCTCTCTCCTATGGGCCTCCTCTTCTACATCGATTAATCCTGACAATCTAGCGATCGAGGAAGCCAATGACTTGTCAAGCAGAACTTCACCGAGCGGAGTTGCCCATTGCCCATCTGTCATTGTTGAGACGCCGCTCCCGTGGCCAGTATGGTTTGGCCCGAGAATTATCACCGACTCTCTCAAGCCTGAAGTGGCCAAACTATAGTAGCTATTGGCGGCGACGGGTCCGGAGTAATCGTATCCCGCGTGTGGGACAACAATCGCCACAAGCCGGTCGTCAGCTGTCCCGGGAACGGAGGGTATCGATCTTGGTCCGAGAGGATGAAGGAAGCAGTTGTGTATCTGGGTCCGAAGTGCGCCTTCAGTGTCGGGGTAGAAGGTGCCTGCTTGTGCGGGTGGGCGTGTTTTCACGCCTCTCCACCGGAAGCTCGTCCCATGGGCATGGCGGCAAGCTTCGTTTCAAAATCATCTACTGTCTGCGGAATTGTTCCGTCTTGGGGGAGTTCTCCTCTCTCGCGGAGCACTTGTCTGGCGAGTAGCCAATAGACAACGGCTAGGGCTCTCCGTCCCTTGTTGTTTACCGGGATGACGAAGTCGACACCAGCAAAGACGTTGTCGGTGTCGCACAGGGCAATGACGGGCACCCCTACTGATGTTGCTTCTTTGATTGCTTGCCAGTCGGCTCTGGGATCTGTTACTAAGACAACCTGAGGTTCTGCGTGATGTGGCTGGAGAGGATTGGATATCAGCCCTGGCATGAATCTACCTACAATCGGAACCGTCCTAGTGACCTCTGCGAATCTTTCCACCGGTGTCTTACCGTAAAGTCGAGATGACACGGCTAACACTCTTCCTGGGTCGAATCGGCCCATGAATCTGGCGGCGATCCTGATCTTCTCGTTAGTGTCGCCAATGTTGAGGATGAATAGGCCGTCGGGGCGGACTCTGAAGATGTACCTTTCCATATCTACGGTCTTGATCCGTGTGCCTATGTGGAGTCCAGCGGCCAAGAGCTCTTCGAGAGAGAGGAGAAGATTTTCTGCTCTCGGTATCGCTTCCCTATCCTCGATGTCTTGGCTTTCCAACATGGTTCCTCGTCTATATGATCTCGGCTCGTTTCTTGGCTGAGACTTGGGGGTACTTTAGGAACTCGTCGATTATTTCGACGTGAGTTATGAGCATTCTTCGGCAGCAATATCGTCGAATGCCTAGCTCGTCTAGTACTTTGATGGGTCTGTCGCCTGCTCTAACCCTGAGATTGAAGGTTTCCCACTTGTCGGCTATCTGCTTGCCGCAAGTGAAACATCTTACCGGGATGATCATTTTTTCTCTTACCTGTACGATTTCTGTTTTCTTCGTCGAGCGCTTGGCCCGCCGAACTTCTTGGGTTCGGTTACTCTTTGATCCCCGGCTAGCATTACTCTGTCGAAGGCGATGAAGTTCTTCCTTAGCTCGCTGCTCTTTGTCCACGAAGCGAGTGATCGTGCGATTGCAATTCTAGCGGCTTCGGCTTGGCCCATGAAACCTCCGCCGTTAACGGATACGCGGATGTCCACTCCTTTGGCGCGTTCCCCTGCTATAATCAGTGGTTCCTGGATCTTCATACGGACGACCTCGGGACTGACATAGTCGAGAGAATGATCGTTAAAGTAGATTCGACCCTTTCCAGGTTTCACGACGGCACGGGCTATCGCGGTCTTTCGCTTACCCGTTTCTAGTACAGTCTTTCTCTTTTCGCTCAGGCGGGAATCCCTCCGATTTCTTCTGCTAACTGAGCAACGGTGATGAAGGGAACCCGCAGCTTTGACGCGTTTGCATGCGATACGGTGTTGTACGTTTTTCCCTCGTACTCTTTTGGAATCCCAACGTAGACCATGACTCTGTGAAAGGCCTCTTTTCCATGAGTCTTCTTCCAGGGAAGCATTCCCCTGATAACCCTCCGGACGTAGTTGTCCGGTCTTCTAGGATGAGTTGGAGCTTTTTCCTGGTTGCCGAGAGTTCGTGTTTTCAATTTCGTCTTCGCCCTGGCGACGACTCTGGCCTTTGTGCCGGAGATGATAGCTCGTTCGGCATTCAGTACTACCATCTTCTTCCCTTCAAGGGCTTGTTTCGCGACGTAGCTTGCCATTCTTCCCAAGATCAGATTGGATGCGTCAACAACTTCCTCTTCCGGGGAGAGACTTGCGACCAGTTTTTTCAACTTTCAGTCATTCCTCCAAGTCCTTCTCCGAAGCCAACGGATTTCGCGTTGATAATCCGGGCGGCCTCAAGTACGATCTTTTCGGGAGGCATAGTTCCAGTCGACTCGACAAGGAATGTGAATGTTCGAGCTTTCTCGTCATAGCTGTATGTCGCGGCTGAGACAGATTGCCATTTCGCGTGAACGTTTCCCCTCCCCAGTCTAGCGTATGCTTCGAGCTTGATTCGCTGGCCTGCTGTGAGTTTGACTATGGGGATCTTGTCGGAGACAGGTTTGACCTCCGGGTTCTCAGGCTTGAGCTGGGATGAGTACACGACCTCAATTGGTTCAGAGGCTTCTATCTCCAGAGAAAATGATGCCCGACATTTCTCGCAGCCCAACTCGCTCTTGCACGTACACTCCTCTGGCAGGTTGTAAGAACCGTCGGTTGTGACCGGGACTAGTCCGAGTCGGTGTGCGAGGATCTCATCATACATGACGGAGTTGTTTTCAAGGATCATGACGTCGTCGATTGCCATCACCGGGATTTCTGAGATCATTATCCGGCGTAGTGCGTTGGCGAACGCAGGTGACACGTCCGAAAGCACGAAGCGGAGTGTCTCTTGCTCTTTGCTCAGGAGTTTGATGTCCATCTAGCTATCATGCTTCCAGGATACAGGTGACCCGGGCAAGCGGTCCGGACTTTATTTAAAGCTGACGAGAAATGAGCCCGAAAAATCGCAAAGCCCACGAAAATGGGTCTGAACAGACGCCCCTCGGTATCTCAGGATTGAGCGTTAGTTGCTATACGGAGAAGAAGAGGATTCCGAAGTAGATGTTGACCAGCCCGACAGCGATAGCGATCGGTGGGAAGGCCAGTACTGAGCCTATGAAGTCAAAGAGGTCTTCCACGAGCCTCAGCAAGGTGTAGATTGCGAGAGTTGCGATTAGGAACACGATCAATAGAACAGTGGAGCTTGTAAAGAGCGATGGAAGAAGCGTTCTGAGAAAGTACGCGATGAGCAACCCCAGAGCTAGGGAGATGATGGAGGCCCAGCGAACGTTTCGGATGGGGCGTGATATGAGTAGGATTCCGAGTAAGATCATAGCAGGCAAGAAATACTTCAGGTAGGGCGAACTCGTCGCCGCTAGCGCATCCGAAATCGCGCCGGAGAGAAAGTTGAAGCCGAGGGCGTAATCAACTGCGACTATCAGCACCACTATGCCGACAAGGAACCCTAGTACCGACAGCGCACGTCCAAGGGATTGTGAGACCCGCTTGAAGAGGGGCGCGCAGGCGCACAAACCTCCTACTACTAGAATTATGCCTGCTGAGAGGACCATGCGCTGTCTTGGTGACGGACTGATACGTGTTGGGTTTAAGTGGGTTGCTACTTTTTCTCTGGTTCGGGCTCAGCTGCCAGTTCTTCTTCTGGCTCGACGAGTTCGAGAGGCTGTTCCGCCTGAACTTCTTCCTTGATCTCCGGTGAAACAACTGGGAGAACTGGCATAGCTGGTGCAGCTATGGGCGCCTCTTCTATGACTCTGGCAAGTCTCTTGCCTCCTGGCGCAGCACGAGCAGGGTGCTGGGCATTTGTAAGTGGGCTTCTCTGGTCAAAGGCGATTCTCGACTCTTCATCACGTTTGACAATGTAACTTGGGACTGATACGATCTCGTTTGCGACGCTAATGTGTCCGTGGCTTACGAACTGGCGTGCTTGGTGGATACTCTTTGCCAGTCCTGACCGGTAGACGATCGTCTGCAATCGTCTCTCCATCAAGTCTTTGACGTTGAGGTCTAGGATGTTGTCAACGCCGGCAGATTCAGGTAGGATTCCGAGTCGGAAAAGACGCTTAAGGTACTGGCTTTCGATCTGGGATTTTTGTTCCTCTGTCGCGCCGAGGAGAGATCTTGCTATCCCTCGTATTTTCGAGAGCATCGTCTCATGACGTCTAAGTTCTCGCTTGTTTCTGAGACCGTACTCACCAAGGAGATGGAGTTCCGCTTCGAGCTGTTCCTTTCGCCAGGGATGACGAGGAGTCTCGTACGTCTTCCTCGGCTTCTTAGGGTCTCCCAAATACTACTCCTTCTTCTCTTCCTTCTTTCCTGATGCCGCAGCGCGTGCTGCTTCCATGAGAACCTTCTTCTTGACCCCGACAGCTTTTCCTGAGCGACCGGTGGTTCTTGTTCGCTGGCCTCTAACTTTCAATCCAAGGGAGTGCCGGATTCCTTTCCAGCTCTTGATATCCTTCATCAGATCGATATCGGCCTTGTTTCTGAGTGCTAAATCCGGCCCGACCAGGTGCATGTCTCGTCCACTCTCGATATCCTTTCTGCGATTGAATAATCGTGAGGGTATTCCGTGCTTGGCCGGATCCTTGATGATATCCTCTAACCTTGCGATCTCTGTCTCGCTGAGACTGCCTATCCTCGCTTCCGGACTGATGTGAGCTACTTTCACAACAGCTTGGGCGAAATTTGGCCCAACTCCTCGTATCCTGCTTAGCCCGAAGGGCACCTTCTTGGTTCCATCTACATCCGCTCCGAGTACGCGGAGGATGAGCCGAAACTCTCTTGACATTGCGCTCACGCGAGGAAGAGGAAGCCTACCTTATCGCTTAATTTAACGTTTCGACTTTGCGATAGCTTTGCGCCTCACGAAGCAGGCACTTAGCAAGTTCGTGTCTGATCCGATTTCAATCTCGTCAACTCGTCTCCTTCTATCAATTCTAGATTTCTGTTTCGGTTGCAAACTTTTTTCTCCGGTGAAAAAGTTCGTCCAACGAAAATTTTCTACGACAGCGGATTTTTTTCTCACCGGAAAAATTTACCAACGAGATCGATTGTTGTGTAAACAATTCTTAAATACGTCACGCGCCTTGTTGGCCATACATCCGAAAAAAATTCGCGAGAAAGAGAAATCAACTCCAGAAATGTTCGGACCTCATCTTACACTGGATTTGTCAGAGTGTAATCCTGAAAAGCTCTCTGACCTTTCTTACATCTACGATCTCTTAGATGAGCTTCCGGACGTGATCGACATGCACAAGATCACGGCACCGTACGTGTTCGTATACAAACCGAAAGGGAACCCGACAGAGTGGGGAATCAGTGGCTTCGTGATTATTGCTGAGAGCCATATCAGTATTCATACCTTCCCAGACAACAAGCATGCGTTCATGGACATTTTCAGCTGCAAGCAATTCGACATTCACAAGGCTGTCAACTACATTACATCGAAGCTTGAGGCCCATAAGGCGGACAAGAGACTCTCGGGAAGAGGTAAGGAGTATCCGCGCCAGGTTATGGCGGCTAGAGAGATAGTTGCAAGTTCGCGTCCAACTCTCAAGCACTAGACAGTTTCCGAGAACATTTATTGAACGGACGCGATTGGATCGGCTTGTCGAGTGGCGCAACGACGAAACCTTAAATGACGTATTCTATCGGCGCTTGACGAAGCTCCAGAAGTGAGACTGTGCCAACAATCGAAGTCGGACGCGTCTGCGTCAAACTCAACGGAAGAGAGGCCGGCCGCAAATGCGTCATTGTCGACGTTATCGACAAGAACTTTGTTCTAATCACTGGACCGAAGAAAGTCAACGGAGTCCGTCGCCGTAGAACCAATGTCAAACATGTGGAGCCGACCGCCGAGACGATCGATATCAAGAAGGGTGCAGCTGACGAGGATGTCGCCAAGGTAGCTGAAAAGGCAAAGAAGACAAACTATCTCAAAGAGATAGTCACAATCAAAGAGATCAGCGTAGCCGCATAGAGCCAATTCGCCTGAGATTAGCTAATCCCAACTTGGTGCAAGTTAGTCGGCTATGACAGTTTAAGAACCAGAAACCTCTCCATCTCTGATGGAGAAAAAAATCGGTTGTCGCAACAGGCGCCCTGGGATAGGTCACAGAAACTGCTCGTCAAGATCGATGAGGAGACAGACCCGGCTTTAGGTTGCCCGCCGGAGAAAAGGACGATTGATCAGCACATCAGGTTCGGTTTGATCAACTTGGATAAGCCTTCAGGTCCGTCAAGCCACGAAGTCGTCGCATGGGTCAAACGTCTCCTGCGGTTGCACCACGCTGGCCACGGTGGAACTCTAGAGGTCCCCTTTGGGGCCGGAGTAATCCAATGGTCACCGGTGTTCTTCCGCTAGCTCTCGAAGACGCGACCAAGACGATCCAGGCATTCCTACTTACTGGGAAAGAGTACGTCTGCCTAATGACGATGCACGGCGACGTTGACGAGACTAGACTCCGCGGTGTATTGGAGGAGTTTGTCGGCGACATTTTTCAGAAGCCTCCTGTGAGGGCCGCGGTCAAGAGGGAAGTCCGGAAAAGAACGATCTACTCGATCGATGATGTGGAAATTGATGGACGACAAGTTCTCTTCCGTGTGGCCTGTCAAGCGGGAACCTACATCCGGAAACTTGTCTACGATGTCGGAGAAGTTCTCGAAGTAGGCGCCCACATGCGCGAGCTTCGAAGAACAAGATCCGGATCTTTTACAGAAAAAGACATACGCTCTCTCTACGATGTTCTCAGACTCTCTCAAGCTTCTCCGGACGAAAGGGAAGGGATGGTCCGGCAGATCGTTAGGCCTATGGAGGCCGCTTTCGACTACGTTCCACGAATTTACATTCGCGACTCCGCGGTCAGTTCAATCTGTCACGGTGCTGACCTTGCTGTTCCAGGGATAGTCAAGGTAACCGAGGCAATACGCCCGAAGACTGCGATCGCGCTTTTCACGCTCAAAGGAGAACTCGTTGCGTTATCGAGAGCGCTGATGGGAACTGAACAGATGATGAAGGATGAACGAGGGCTTGCGGCGAAAACGGTTAGAGTGATCATGCCGACTGACACCTATCCTAAGCTCTGGAAACCGAAGCATAATCGTTTCCTCGTAAGCCAGTTCAATTGACAAGCTTGAGCACGAACAAGGTTACCTTCGTCTGTAACTGCGGGGACGAGATCACGGTCGAAGTCGATCCTAATCAGGAAAATGAGGTGGTATGCTCAAAGTGCGGCCAAGAATATCGGTTTTTTGGACAGAGTGTCTTGAGGTTCAGAAGCAATTCAGACGAAAGGTAGCACCCAAATTGCTATGGTGGCCGCCCAAAGTGGAATCGCGACTGCGGCCCAAACCTTCCTGTCCCATGTGAAAACTTTCTGCCCGTCCAGTATGAAGAACGGTATCATGTTGAACGCCCCTAGCCAAAGATTGATGGCCACACCCTCCTGCAGGAACTTGAAAGTCAGCCCGGAGCCTGAGCCAACGACAATGTCGCCAAGGCCGGCGAGTGAGCTGACCAGAAAAGCCAGCCCAAAGAGTCCTGCTGCACCGATGTTAACGAGCGGACCCACGAGGGAAATTACACCGTTCGCCTTCCTATCTATTCCTTCACCGAAATAGCTGGATCTTGATGCGATGTAAACAGCGCCTGGAGCGGCAAAGACAAGGTTTCCAGGTGGGACAAACGCGAAAAGAACAGCCATAACAGCACCAACCGTCCACAGTTTGAACTCAGCCCAACAGCCAAACCTCTGAGCCACGAATTTGTGGGCCAATTCATGTCCTATGAATCCCGTACCTATCACTATGAGTGTTAGAAGAAATACCTCGAGAAACGCTATGGGCCTTGCAGCGGCCAAACCCGAGAACATGTATCTCGTTGAGAAACTAATTCCAAGAACCATCAACGCCGTAAGAAGCGCTGTTAACTCACGATTGGAGATCGCCGACAGCTTAGGAGCGCGAATCACTCTGAGGGTCGCTCCGGTCTGACGTCCTTCGACGCGGATGATGGGTTTTGGGGCTCGTGCTTGTTGGATGTTGGGGCACTCATGGTTTTCCGGGAGTCGGTGGTAGACGCAGTGGATGCGGCCGCAGTATCTGCATACGTAGGGGATGAATTCTTCCGCCCCGCAGACGGCGCAGCCTTCCATGATGTCCAGTGATTGTCTGCTTGCTCACTTAAAATCGTGCCTGAGAGGGAGTATTTCGTAGTAACGACCGTGTGTGTTGGTCGGTTACGTGAGGCTTAGAATCGTATCTCACGACTTGGTCGATTCAAGGGTGGCGTCCCCCGGGCGCGGACACTGCCATTCGCCCGTTAAGGGTTGACGGCTGGCCCGCACCCACCGCCACTCTAGTTCCTAGTTTTCGAACGATCAGTGTCTCGCTGGGCTTTTTTGTATCTGTCCAAAGGGGAAAATAGTCCCAGTGTCGAAGGGCAAGATTGGGCCGGGATTCCTGAGCCTGGTACAGGGCAGTCCACTAGAAACGTGGGCCTAGGCCTGGAAAAATAGGCTCCTGTCAGCCTGTGGTCCTTGCGGGCCGCGTGGGTTCAAATCCCACTCCCGGCGCCAAAATAAGAATCCGTTTTAGACTCTCAGGCTTGGGACAGATGCAGGTTCACGCCCTCTCTTTTCGAGACTTCGTCTACAAGCATCGCCGTGAAAGCATAGACGCCTCTCCTACCAACTGTTCGTCCGAACTCTTCAAGAGTTCTCCTTGGAGGGTCATGAGTTGCTTTCTGACCTTTCATGGTGTGTGCGGGCCAACATCCGTCAGGAAATTCAGCCAGAGCCTCACAGCCGGAAATATTGCTGATGCAACTGGAGCCGCTCTTCTGGTTTTTCGTCGAGGAATTGTGTTTTCGCCTCTTCCATTCTTAGCGTCCGAGATTCTGAGTATAATCGGTCAATCAGCGACGCTGCTTTATCCAATCCATTATTTCGTTCCTAGGTGTTGGTTATGATCGGGTTCTGGAGAAGATTGCTCTCAGGGGAGAGTGACGCGGAGATCTTGCTATGATGGGCTGGGCGGTATGTTCTGGCTTGATTCTGTTGATGTATGAGAACAAGCGTTCCATGTTCTGGACAAACTCCGGGGGAAGCTGGCTGAACGGAATGTTTGGGAAATCGTTCATGATCTGCCTGGCAACCCGGAATCTTGAGAAGCTCACTCCTCTCTTCTCCAGCTCTGCCTCAACGTATCTCCGGATCTGCACATCTTTTGCGAGTGCCTCGTTGACCAAACGGTTCTTGCCCAGTTCTCCAGAATAGGCATCGTTTACGAATTTGAGATAGAGGCTGGGTGGCAGGAGGTCCTCCAGCTCCATCACTCGTCCAGATTCTTGGGTGGCATCGTTCACGAAAAGTACGTTTGTTTCTCTCGCTATCGGGCTCTCAATCAGTTGCTTCTTGACGCTGATTCCTTCGACGTCTGAGTCGAGCAGCACTGATACGCCCATATTCTGTCCGCTGAGCATTGTGGCAAATAGTGCGGATTTCTGGCCGCCACCGGAGGGCGTGATTACTATATCATCATCTATGGAGCCATGGCGTGATTCCCTGAAATGCTGCGAGATCGTCGAGAGTAGCCATAGGTCAGTTATGTTTTCCACGAGCAGGCTGTACTGTCCAGTGTACAAGCCGCGTGACAGGGCATACCCCAAGGCGGCCTGGAGCGGGAATAGGGCTGTCTTGTCGGTGGTCTTTGTAGGTTCGGAAATCTTTGTGCCTCTCGGAGTTTCGGCCAGAACGCTGATCGTACCAATGTCGTCCAGGTCGATCATGAAGGGGGAGTGGGTCGAATAGATGACCTGGTTCTTTTCGGATAGCTTCCTGAGGACTCGGAGAAGGTCCTGTTGTGCAGCAGCGTGGAGGTGGAGCCCGGGCTCGTCCAAGAGAAGCACGGTGTCCTTTCCTTGGAGGGATTCTGTCATAAATAGGATGTAGAAGGAGAGGAACCACTGGAATCCTTTACTGCTCTGTTCCAGCTCAACTCTGGAACCATCGCGGGCGTCGGCTACCCAGAGTCTCAGATACTCGCCGTCTATCGCAAGGTCCAACCGGGCCTTTCTTTGCTGCCAGATGTCGGCCAGGAGTCCAGAGACGGATAGGGCTGCTCTGTCAACCATAAGTGCTCTAGTATCGAATGCTTCCTGCACCTCCAGTGAGGACTTTCCGTCACGTGTTCCCAGCTTGACTAGCTTCTCTGGGTCCAGTTTTAGGAATGATAGCAGCATTCTGGCGGTGTTCTCTTCCGGGTTGAGCTCGCCGGCTATGAACCGTTCCACGAAAGATGGAAGGTGGATTCTGCCGGAAAGGATGGCATAGTTTTCGAAGTAGACGAAAACCGGAAGTTTTTCGACTATGTATTTGTTGATTCGGGTGTCGATGCTTGGCCAGTCGATCGTGTTGAGTATGAGTCGTACGATGTCTCGGATGGTCTTCTTCGATCCCTCATCCGTGCTCTTCTCCAGAAGGATTTGGATTTCTTGAAGCTGTCTGATGAAGGCCTCTCTGGAGGGGGATGCATTGGAAAGGTCTGTCTCCTCTGCAATGCCTGTTCCCACTCTGCTTAGAGCGTCGAGGAACTTCCAGCGGACGCCTCCCTCTCGTCCTAGGGTCGTATCATCGAGTCTGTCTATTGTGCCTCGGAGCTGGATGAGGAGGGGAAAGACTCCTTTCAGGTTTGGGGATGGAGTTTGTATATCGGGCAGTAGCTCGACAGCGTACCGTCCCGCGTAGTCTCTTGTGACCGATGCACCGGATACTTCCGCGAGGCGCGGGTCGATCTGGGAGAGCTCGTCCCTCTCCTCATGGTCTAGTGAGAATTTCAGTTCGACTACTGTGGCCTTGTCCTCGTACTCGTGAAATCGTCTGCGGGGAAACTCCTTCAGTCCATTGAAGGACTCCGGAGTGGCCGGGTTGAACTTGTGCAGAGCCTTTAGGATGCTTGTCTTTCCGCTCTCGTTTTTTCCCACTAGGGCTTTGATGTGTTCGACAGGTGCTTCGCTGGAGTCGTCTATGCACCTGTAGTTCTGGACCCTGAAGCTTCTCAGCTTCATGGAAGGTTGTACCTCATCTTTTCTCGTTTCATTCTTAACATACCCATGAACACTTGAAGGGATGATATGCGCCCGTCTCGAGGGAAGATCCCTTTTTCTGTCGCGCATGTGTAAACCGCTGTCACGGTTTCTCCTCACTCTTCAGATACTTGTATCCGCGGAATTGTGAGTGGATGACCTGTGTCTGGGCTTGCAGCTGGTTCTGGTAGAGCTGCGTGTAGGCTCCCTGGCGCTGCAGCAGACCGCGGTGAGTACCGATCTCTGCGATTCCCCCCTCTTCGAGGACGACTATTCTGTCGGCGTCCATCACTGTCGAGAGTCGGTGACCGATGATGATCGTGGTCCGCTCTCCTGTCATTCGTCCTATGGCTTCTTGAATGAGCGCTTCAGACTTTGAATCAACGTTCGACGTCGCCTCATCCATTATCAGTATCTTGGGATCTTTGATGAGTGCTCGGGCGATGGAGACTCGCTGTCTCTCGCCAACTGAGAGAGTTACGCCTCGTTCGCCGATCTCCGTAGCATACCCGTCGGGGAGAGCAAGTATGAACTCGTGCGCGTTGGCCGCTTTTGCTGCTTGGATGATCTCTTCTTGGCTTGCCCCAGGCTTGCCATAGGCGATGTTGTCACGTACGCTGCCGGAGAACAGGATCGGATCCTGGACAACGAGTCCAATGTTCTTTCTCAAGTAGGACAGTTTCAGCATGTTGATGGGGTAACCGTCAATTCGGATAGCTCCTGAATCCGGCTCGTAGAAGCGTAACAGGAGGTGGACTATGGTAGATTTTCCGGCACCACTGGGACCGACTATTGCTATCGTCTCACCGGGGTTGATTGTCAAGCTAAAGTTGTCAAGGACGGTCTGGTTGCGCTCGTACTTGAACGAGACTCCGTCGAATTCTATCCGTCCTAGTATTTCGGGTGGGGCAAACGCTCCCGGCACATCGAGGACTTCAGGCTTTGTCTCTGTAATTTCAAAGATTCTATCGCCCGCCGCGGTGGCTTTTTGGAATTTGAAGTTTGATTTGCTCAACGATATGAGAGGTGAAAACATCTTGTCGAGTAATCCGAGAAAGGCGACGAGTGCTCCCAGTGTCAAGGCTCCATTCAGCACATCTGGGACAGCCACGACGATGAGGGTCAGGAGTGCTAAGGTAGTGACTGCGTCCACGGCGGATCCGTATACCGAGCTTAGCTTGGCCAGGCCAATGTTGGATTTTACAATTGCCAGGGATTTGTTGCGAAAATCTTTAGTTTCTTCTTCTTCCATCGTGAAGCTCTTTACTATGCGTAGGTTGCTCAACACCTCGTAAGCTCGCGCGGAAAGGTCACCCACAGCCTCTCTGATTCTCCTCGACGCTCTTTTGATCCTCCGTTTGAACAAGTTCACGACAATGACCATGCCAATTATGAACGGAACGACCGTGAGGGCAATCCTCGGGCTGGCGTAGAAGAGAAGGACGGATGCTCCGGCCACCATGCCGAAATTCGCGCCCAGAGCGCTGAGGTCTGATGTCAGAACGCTCTCGATCTCGTTTGTATCGCTCATGACTCTGGAGATGAGTTCACCAGAACGGCTGTGGTCTAGGAATTGTACTGGAAGATGCTGTATGTGCTGGTAGACCTGCGTCCGTAGCCCGTGAACAGTCTTTGAGGCGAGAATTTCCGTAAGATACTGGTCGACAAAATCGAGTATCTGCTTTGCGAAGAAGGCCCCACCCAGCATAGCTATCACGGTGGGTAAGAATGCTATGTTGCGAAGCGCGATAACATTCCCGAATAGAAGAAAGCCAATGATCCAGGGCTGTGCCAAGTTCAGAGCGTCACTAGCTGCCATGGCGATTCCAATCGCTAAAACATAGGGCCAGTGTGGCTTGAGGTACGAAAACAGCTTGCGCAGAGTACCCTTCGGCTTTGATAGAATCATCAGCGAGATGATGCCGACTCCCAGAACGCTGATGCTGAGAACCACCAGTGGGTCTAACAGAATCGAGAGGAACCCATACCTGGCTACGAGCGAGTTCTTCAGAGCCGGATTCGCCTGGCTCACGAATGTGACATAGTTCAGCAGCGAGATGATTGCAACCCACTGCAGAATTACGAATGCCCTTGCGATACGCAATATCAAACGCTCTCTGAGCCTTTCGTCCCGTACACCACCTCCACTCCCACTCTTCTTTTCCGGCTTCATTGTGTCCTGTCTCAAGAGGCTGCGTCCTCCATCCACTCAACGGATTGATTCTGGCCTGGAAGGCTGTCCTCTCGAGCACCTTCCCAAGAAACGTAGCTGGTCGCAGGACTGACTGAATCGGGCTCGCCTCTGCCCCTCATCCCGACATAGATTGTAGCCACGAGGGCAGATATCAAGCCCAGGAAACCCAGGCTTGCTACGACTCCATCGTCCAAGGGCAGACCAAAGGTCCGGTAGCAGGTCAGGCAAATCTGACCGGAACCCGCTCTAGCCTGTATGATTATCGTCTGACCAGCCTCCATTTGAGGAGTACCACTGTCTACAGCAG
>Ga0209761_1001162_pt1 | contig 16879 bp, 12 predicted proteins | sample GraSoi013_1_40cm_4_FD_185818 | JGI IMG/M metagenome (GOLD analysis project Ga0209761, IMG submission 185818) | Grasslands soil microbial communities from the Angelo Coastal Reserve, California, USA - Sample 09_25_2013_1_40cm (SPAdes) (version 2) | ecosystem: Environmental > Terrestrial > Soil >...
CCGCCAGGCCATCGAGCGGACGATTCTTCCACCCAACAAGTGGCCCAGAGGCGCGGCCGTCGTGAACGAAGCGCCTTACGAGGTACGAGATGTCGTCGAGCCCGTCGACCTGTCTGCGCTTCCCCGCCGCGACTGAAGACCACGGCGGGCACGGAGCCTCGATAGGACGAAGACGTATAACGAGCAATCAATTGATCCCCGTTGGCCGGGCCCTCTATAGTGCATGCGCCTGCTGAGGGAAGCCTGGGAGGGTTTCGTGCGATTCAGTGTGCGCGGCTATCTGTCCTCGGCCCTTCTCGGTGCTCTGCTGGTTGCGCAATCGCTCGCGCTTCTCGTTCCCACGATCGCAGGTGGAAAGGGCGGAGTCCCGCCCCCGAGCCCGGGGTTGGCCCGTCCTCTCCTCCGTCTCGTTCACCCCGGCCATCGTGCCGGGAGGCAGCCCGGCAACCGGCACGGTCAAGTTCGGATCGGTCACCGACGGCGCAGTCGTCACGCTGTTCAACAGTAATCCGGCCGTCGTCACCGTCCCAGCCGAGACGGTCGTCAGCGGGGGGCAATCGAGCGGAGCCTTCCCGGTGACGACGACGTCCGTGACAACGACCACCGTGGTCACCATCATGGCCACGGTCTTCGGCGTGAATCGAATGGCCACGATCACCGTCACGCCAGCCACGGCGCCGCCGGTCAACGACACGGTGACGATCCAGCAGGCTCTCTGGCAGGCGGGGATCCTGAAAATCAGTGCCACGAGCAACAACCCGAACGCGATCCTGTCGGTCTACCTGACCGCGAGCAATTCCTTCATGTTCAACCTCACCAACCTCGGCGGAGGACGCTTCCAGATGCAGCGGCCCTGGCTGGACAACCCGCTGAGCATCACCGTGCGGAGCAATTTCGGCGGCGCCGCCACGCACTCGACCGTGAAGTAAGCGACGCCCTCGTCGCGGGCGAATCGCCTACGACGTGCGGCGGATCCAGCGCGTGAGTCGGATGGTCCCCGGCACCAGGCCTTCCGGCATGAACACGACGATCACGACGAAGATGGCGCCCAGCATGAAGTTCCACCGCTCGATGTGGGCGCTCACCACGTTCTTGATGATGACGACCAGCGCGGCGCCCGCGATCGGGCCGAGCAAGGTGGCCGTGCCGCCGGCGATCACCATCAAGAGTGCCTCGGCCGACGCGGTGAGCGCGACCACGTGCGGGCTCACGAACTGGTTGTAGTAGAGATAGAGCACTCCCGCTACGCCGCTCCAGAACGCCGAGAACAGAAAGGCGAGGAAGCGGATCATCCACACGTGGTAGCCCAGCGCGTTCATGCGCCGCGCCTGGTCGCGGGTGCCGCGTACGCTGGCGCCGAAGGGTGACGCCACGAAGAGCGCCATCGAGGCGACGGCGACGAGGAAGACGACGAGCGTCGCCCAGTAGAAGGCCGCCGGGGACGCGAGCGACAGCCCCAGCGGGCTCGGGCGCCCCTTGATCGAAATCCCGTTGTCGCCGTTCGTGATGCTGATCCACCGATAGGCGATGCCCCACACGATCTGACCGAGCGCCACCGTGATCATGACGAAGCCGAGCCCGGTGCCTCGCAGGGCCAGCACCGCGAAGACGGCGGCGGCCGCGAGCGTGAGCGCGATCGCGCCGGCGGCGACCGCCACGTGATCGTGACCGTTGTTCATGATCCGGGCCGCGGCGTAGGCCGCGATGCCGAACAAGCCGGCGTGACCGAGCGTGACCAGCCCGGCGTAGCCGACCAGCACGTTGATGCCGAGGGCGAAGATCGCCGCGATCAAGATCTGGCTGGCGATGTTCACGTAGTAGATGGAGCCGACCCACAGCGGAACCGCGGTGAGCGCCACCAGCGCGCCGGCGAGCGCGAGCCACTTCATAGCGCCGGCCGTCCGAAGAGGCCCTGGGGGCGCACGACCAGGACGATGAGCATGGGCAAGAAGAGCACGACGTAGGCGAGCTCGGGGAACATCGCCTGGCCGAAGTTGTAGAGGAAGCCGACGATGAAGCTGCCCACGAGCGAGCCGAGGAGGCTGCCGCTTCCGCCCAGGATGACGACGACGAGAGCGAGCGGCAGCATTTCCTGATCGAGCCCGGGATACACGGAGAGGATCGGCCCGCCGATGACGCCGGCGAAGCCGGCCAGCCACGCGCCCAGGCAGAACACGATGGTGAAGAGCCGTGAGACGCGGATGCCGGTGACGCGCGCCATCTCGGGGTCGTCCACGCCCGCGCGGATCATCGCCCCCAGGCGCGTGCGGTCGAGCAGCGCCCACAGCCCGGCCGCGAAGACGACGGCGATGACGGCGATGGCGAGGCGATAGGTCGGAAAAGCGAGCCACCCGACCGAGGTCGCGCCGCGGAGCGCGCCGGGTGTGGCGACCTGGATGGGGTCGCCGGTCCAGACCATGAGGCAGGCATCCGCGATCATGAAGGACAGGCCCAGGGTCACGAGCACCTGGGCCAGCTCGGCGCCGGGCAGCCGACGCAGGATCAACCGCTCGACGATCCCGCCGAGCGCCGCGACGAGCAGCCCCGCGGCGACGGCCGCCGTCCAGAAGTCGAACCCTCGCGCGAGCAGGCTCGTGGCCAGGTAGGCGCCCAGCATGAAGAACGAGCCGTGGGTGAGGTTGGGAATCTTCATCAGGCCGAAGATCAGCGAGAAGCCGGCGGAGAGCAGAAAGAGGAGGCCGCCGAGCGTGATGCTGTTGATCGCCAGCACGAACCACAGGTTCATGCGGAGCTAGGAGGGGGCCGTCGAGGCCCCCTCAGGATTTCAGTGGCGGATAATCGCGCGAGTACACCGGCTGGGAGAGGAACCACTTCTCGTCGTACGTCCAGAACTGGCTCACGCTCGGATACGTCTTGATCGTCGTGTTGACGAGCTTGTCGCCCTTCCTCTCGCAGCGACGGAGGTAGAAGGCCCCGACGACGTTGCCGAAGTGGTCGAAGTGGAACGGCCCACGCGGCGTGTCGGTGAGCGACACCGCGCGCAGCGCCCGGTTGAACGCCTCCCGGTCGTCGGTCTTGCCGCCGGTCTTCTCGAGCGCGGCTTCGGCGACCATCCCGGCGATGTAGAGGCCGGCGGAGTAGGTGCCCGGAACGTTGCCGTAGTCGCGCACCATCCCGTCGATGAGCCGCTTGTTGCTCGGCGTGTCGAGGTCGTTCGTGTAGAAGTTGACCGAGATCATCCCGATCGCCTCGTCGCCGAAGGATTTCAGGAGCGCGTCGTCGCCGGCCGGCGCGCCGGCCAGGACGGGGAGCTTGAGCCCCTGATCCTTGTACTGCTTCATGAACTTCAACGGGTTCGATCCGGCGAAGCCCTGGACGACGGCGTCGACGCCGCTGATCTGCGCGAGGTACGGAGTGTAGTCGGGCGTCACCAGCGGCGGCCACAGCTTCTTGACGACGCGGCCGCCCGCGTCCTCGAAGACGCGCTGGAAGCCGCCCATCTGCTCGTGGCCGAACGCGAAGTCGTCGGCGATGGTGATCACGCGCTTGAACTTCAGCTCTTTGGCCGCGTAGTCGGCCAGCGGGTGCAGGTACTGCGCCGACGTCCCGGAGGACCGAACGAAATACGGGTTGGGCTTGCGCTGCGTCATGTCCTCCGCCGCGGCGAGGCTCAGGATCGGCATCTTGGCCTGGGCGGCGTAGTCGGAGATGGCGAGCAGCTCGAAGGCGGCGAGCGGGCCGAGGATCATGTCGACGTTGTCGCGCTCGACCAGCTCCTGCGTCTTGGTCTTGGTGCCCGCGGGATTACCGCCGGTGTCGCCGACGACCAGCTCGACCTTGCGGCCGGCGAGTGTGTAGTTCCGGTCCTTGAGGAAGCGGATGGTGCCTTGCTCCATCTGGATGCCGCCCGTGGCCAGCGGCCCGGTCTTCACGGTGAGTAGCCCCATGCGGACCGGCTTGGCCTGGGCGAAGGCCGGCACGGGAAGCGCGGTGAGCGCGGCGCTGACCAGGAACGTCCGACGAGTGAGTCGCAGTGCCATGGTGTTCTCCGTTTCCTAGCCCTGCCGGGCCGCCGGCACGAGCGTCGCGCTTTCCTCCGACATCCGTCCTCCCATCGGGACGTCGCGGAGCTGTGTGAAGACGCGGTCCACCTCGGCGAGCACCGCGTCGTCGGACTGATGGATGTCGATGGGGCTCACGGTGGGCACCCAGCACGGCCGACCCGTCACCCAGAACACCTCCGTGCGATTGCCCTCGGGGTCGAAGAAGTAGCAGCCGATGGCGCTGGCGTGATTGACGACTTCCTCGATGCGATAGCCGTCGGCGACCAGGCGACGGTGGAACGCGCGGAGGTCGTCGAGACTGGCGACTCGCATCGAGATCTGCTGGATCAGGTGCGGATCCGTGGCATCGGGTCGTCCCCGCATCAGCGCGATCTCGTGATCGACCGCGTCGGGATCGGCGCTCAGGAACACGATGCCGACACGCCAGTTCTGCTTGGTGATCCGCATGCCCATGACGTCCCGATAGAACGCGACCATCCGCTCCAGGTCGCGCACGTAGATCCCGACGTGTCCGAGGCCGGTCACTCGCGGCATGGCGTCCTCATTTCGTCGCGCTCAGTTGCCTCCCGTGATCTTGGCCGCCTCGCCGGTGAGCCGTACGATGTGGAGTCCGGTGTTGGCCCGATCGGCGAGGTAGACGAAGCCGCGCTCGTCCGCCTCGACGTTGTTGGTCTGGATCGCCACCTTGCAGCTTCGCGTCCCGTTCGTCACACAGCGCTCGCCGGTCCGCTCCGTCGTCGCCGGGATGTAGAACGCGGCCTCGCGCGGCGCGTAGGGATCGCGGACGTCGACGGCTCGCACGCCACCGTTGAAGTAGGCGACGAAGACGAGCTTGCGGTAGAAGATCGGCGCGAACGACTCGCTCGACGAGTGGGGCCCGAATCGCCCACCGCGCTTGCAGAAGTTGCCCTTGGACTCCGGCACCTGGAACGTGGCGACGCCGAACGGCCGCGTCTCGGCGGTGATGTCGACGACGAACGAGGCGTGGCGGGACTCGCGGCACTCGTTGGCGATGGCCTCGGAGACGAGGAAGACGAAGTCGCGCGTCTGCTCCTTCGTATTCGGCGCCCAGTCGGCGATCGGCACGCGCAGGATCGGGAACGCGGTGTGGCCGCCCCAGTTGGGCGCCATCTGGAGCCGGCTGATCTCGGGCGCGTTGAGGTTCGCGGCCGTCGGCTCCTTCGGCCCGCTGAGCAGCTTCTGGCGATCGACGATCTGGAGCAAGCCCTCGCCACTGGTGCCGTAGGCGAAGTAGACGCGGTTGCCGAGGACGATCGGTCCATGCACGCCGTGAGCGACCGGGATGGGGCCGGAGGAGCCGGGCTGCTGACCGGCCAAACCGAAATCGCGTACGAACACCGGCCTGGTCGGGTCGCTCAGGTCGTAGATCTTGGTCATGCGCCACGTGCGCCAGCCCGACGGCCCGAGCTGCAACGGATCGGTTTTGACGAGATCGCCCGAGATCAGGTACGCCGTTCCCGTGTCGCACTCCCAGAAGTTCTTGTGAGTCGATGTCAGCCCGGAGGCCACCGTGCTCGCCTTCGCCGGCTTCGCCGGATCGGTCACGTCCCACACCTCGTGTGCCGAGCCGGGAATGTTGTTGCCGAAGGTCCGCAGCAAGTACGTCTTACCCATCCGGTCGCACACGCGCGCCATCTGGGCGCCGCCTTGCTCGGGGCCGCCGGGCATCCCGGGGATGTGAGCCAGGTAACGCGGCCGCGCCGGGTCGGTCACGTCGACGATCGACGTGCCGTTGTCCTCCTCGGTCCCGGTCAGAGGGTTGCGTGCTTTCCCGCCGTGGTGGCCGACGTAGGCAATGACGCGGCCACGCTGCTGATGGATCGTCGGCTGGTAGGCCGAGCGTCCTTGAAGGTCGTCGTGACCGACCAGCTCCATGTCGTGGGCCTCGGCGGCGTGACCACGCGTGGGAGCCTGGGAGGACGCCGGGCGGGCGCCGAGCGTCACCAGGGCGAGGCCGAGGACGATCAGCGAAATCCGCCGCAATAGCACGGTCATGGCCGTCTCCTTGTCGGGTGTCGTGCCGGGATTATCTCCGATCGTCGAACACCGCGCCGACCGGTTCTTTACACATTTCCGGCTCCCAAGTCCACAGTCGCGCACCGCAGGCTGCTGGGTGTCATGGTCCCGCGGATCCACGCTCCGAGCGTGGCTCTGCGTCGCCCGGTCATCAGTGATGCACGTGTTTTGCCTGGATAGTTTCACAGATAGGCGGCATCGAATCGGCGCGCCGGATCTCACGAACGACGCCGTCACCAGGTCGCCGACCTCCTGTGTCTTCGCCGGTCAGCGGCCGTTTCGGCATAGTCGGCGATCGTGACAGAGCCTCTGCTTCCCAACCGGCAGATCTGAAAACCGCCTGAATTTTCGACGTCGTCGACCGTGGGGCCGGCTCCTTGCAGCAGTCAGTGGGCAATGCGCTGGTAATGGCGCCTCTTCGTCAGTGCCCCGAGCGCGTTGACGAGTGTTACGCTGGTCGTCTCGGCCGGGAAGTTGGAGTCATGGGAACGATTCGCGGGAGGGTTCCTCGGAGAAGGTCGACACTATGCGCGAGCTGTGCCTTGCCGATGCTCCGAATCGGTTTCGACGTCAAGGATCACGGGAAGACCGTTTTTCACTACAAGTGCCAGAAGTGCGGGCAAACGCGTATGAAAACGCTCAAGTCAGACGGATAAACGCCGACCCCTTCCAGCACGGTCACGATCGGAAGGCATCGTCCTCCTTGTAGGACGGAGTCGCAGCCGGCAATCGAAGTCATTCGAATCGGGCCTCGTCACTAAGTCGAACGATCGAGTCTGGTTCTCATGACGCATCCTGTTCGAGACGTGCCCCGTCGGAAAAGTTGACGAACGCGAAAACTTCGGCGTCTCACGTTTTGGCAAGGCCCCGACTTCAGAGCGATGGCGTGAGAAATGCCGTGAGGTATCGCGTCGTGGCGGAGGTTCCGAGCACGTCTCGGGCCTCGCTCCCTCTGCCAGGTTCTCCAATCGTGCTCGGGCTGCTGCGAATCGTCCGGCCTGTTGCGCGGAGGCTCCGTTCATGGAGACTGGCGACAAACCCTTTCCCATCCTCGCCCTGATCGCCGCGTTGCTGACTGCGTGGCTCATCGCGGTGGACGTCCGCATCGCAGCCGCCGACGGGGATCTCGCCCCGCTGTCGACTGTCGGTGTCCCGCCGCGAATCGGCGGCACCATCATCAACAACGCGGCCGCGATCAGACTCGGCAAGGCGCTGTTCTGGGATACCCAGACCGGCGGCGACGGTCAGATCGCCTGCGCCACGTGTCACTTCCACGCCGGCGCCGTCCTACGTCACGTGAACAGCCTCCGGTGCGCCCGAAACTGCGTGGCGATCCGATCGTGGAAGTCGCCATCATCACATTCGACACTCTACGCCGCTGGCATCGGAGCGACCTGATGCTCGGTGCGCTATTCGGCCTCGTAGCCGCTCTCATCACAATCGGACTGTTCGCCTTGTTGCGACGATAGCCGGCGACGCAGGCGCGCGGCGGAGGTCCTCCGCGAAGGCGTCGATCGAGCCGACGTACATGGCATCCGTGACGCTCGGGAAATCATCCGTCAGGTCGGATATCATCGTGGTGGCGATGAGGGTCCCGTTCGGTATCTTCGATCACGTGGACCGCGGCGAGGGGCCGCTGGCGGCGCTCTACGAGAGTCGTTTGCGGCTGGTGGAGGCCGCCGACGCCGCCGGCTTTCGCACGTATCACGTCGCCGAGCACCACGCGACGTCGCTCGGCATGGCTCCGTCGCCCGGCATCTTCCTCGCCGCCCTCGCGAAGCGCACGCGGCGCATCCGGTTCGGCCCGCTCGTCTACATCCTGCCGCTCTATCCTCCGCTCCGCCTGATCGAGGAGATCTGCATGCTCGATCAGTTGAGCGGCGGGCGCTTCGAGCTCGGCGTCGGGCGTGGCATCTCGCCCTACGAGCTCGCCTACAACAACGTGGACTTCCTGGAAGCGGCCGAGATCTACGAGGAAGCGCTCCAGGTCATCGTCGCCGGGCTGACCCAGAAGACCCTGACGTATCGCGGGCGTCATTACCAGTTCCGCGGCGTGCCGATGGAGCTCGAGCCCGTCCAGCGCCCGCACCCCCCACTGTGGCAGGGCGTGACGTCGGCGGAGAGCGCGACCGCGGCCGCGAAGCGCGGCGCGAGCGTGGTCGGTCACGGCCCGATCGCTGGCTTGCGGCCGATCGTCGAGGCCTATCTCGCGGCCTGGGACGGTCAGGCGTCCGGCGCGGGACTGGTCGGATGCGGGCGTCACATCCACGTCGCGGAGACGGACGCCGAGGCGATGAAGATCGCCGCACCCGCCTACCGCGCCTGGTACGACAGCCTGGTGAGCCTGTGGCGCAAGTTCCGCTCGGTGCCGTTCCACTTCGCCGAGACGCTGGAGCTCGCCATCGCCAAGGACTCGGCGATCGTCGGCTCGCCGGCCACGGTGAGGGCGGAGATCGAGCGCCACCTCAGCGAGAGCCGCTGCAACTACTTCGTCACGCGCTTCGCCTACGGCACCCTCACGCATGAACAGTCAGCGCGCTCGCTCGCGCTGTTCGCGTCCGAGGTCATGCCGCACTTCGCGTAATACGCGTCTCAGGAGGACGACACATGGCATACACGCTCGAGCAGCTCGCGACCGAGATCCGCCAGGCGCTGAAGGCCCAGCCCGGGCCCGAGGGACGCCAGAAGGTGTGCGCCATCGTCCAGAACGTGCTGAAGGACAGCGCGTTCGTCACGAAGCACGTGGGCGACGACGTCCCGGACCGAAAGATCCTCTTCGAGGATCCCGAGCTCGGGTTCTGCATCCTCGCCCACAACTACAAGGGGGCGAAGGAGAGCAACCCGCACGACCACGCGCACTCGTGGGCCATTTACGGCCAGGCGATGGGCGAGACCGAGATGACCGACTGGGACATCGTGGAGAAGGCGACACCCGACAAGCCGGGCAAGGCCCGTCGTCGTCGCGTCTACACGCTCAAGCCGGGCATGGCGTACGTCTACAACGAGGGCGACCTGCACTCACCGCGGCGCGAGGGCTCGACCAAGCTCATCCGCATCGAAGGCACGAACATGGACAAGGTGAAGCGCCTTTCGTACGAGCGGGCGTGATCGATCGCCAGGACAACATGAACGACCCCCCGGCGCGCGCGGTCTAGACGTCTACTTCTGGGCGACAGCCTTGCTTGCCATGCCGCCATCCGCCGACTTCACGCAGATGGTGGTGGGCCTGAGGGTGATCGCCCCCCGGAAGCTCGGTGTCGGCACCAAAGCCTGAGAATAGGTTGGACGCCGGGTGGACCGTTGCGCTACGTCGAGACGCTTGCCTCTGGTTCACCGAGCTACTGGCGACCCCGCCACCCCCGGATTTCACCTAGACCGTGGTGACGGTGAGGTTGACGTTACCGCGGAAGCGCCAGGTGCCCGTCGAGAGCACTGACCGCGGCCGTGGCGATGAGAGCTCATGGGCACGTGTCGACGCTGGCGGCAAAGCCGTTACCCGGGATCGTGCTGTTGGTGCGTTCGACACGCAGCTCGCCCCTGTCGCATCTGTACTCAGCACGGTTATCGTCACGGCATCCGCCGCGTTGGCGTTCACGACCTGGATCACGACTCGAGACGCGCTGGCTGCGAATGCTGCGCTTGCGTTGTAGGCGGCGGTGAGCGGATGCGCCACGATGAGTGTGGAGACCACGAGTGAGGCATTTCCGTTGACGGCTGGTGGGCATAGCGTCGTAGGCGGCGCCGCTGAAGCTTCGGATCTATCGGCCCAATACGATACACTTCGCGTAGGCGGGTGGGCGCGCTGAGTGCCGCCCGACGGGTGCCCCCTTCAGGGACGCGCTTGGTCGACCACCTGCCTACCCCAAAAATGGAGGGCGCGCGGTTCCTTGCTGAGTTCGCCGGCGCCCTGCTGAGAACTGGGCTCGTCGCCGCAGTGTCCGTATCGGACCGGCTTCCCCGACGCCCGAACAAAATTGCCCATCTGAAGAACCCGCTGGCCCATCAGCAGCGCCGGGCGCTCGAGCGAAACACGATTCGCCGGACGGGCTGCTTCTCGTAAACCGTCAGCGATCACCGTGGATCAGGCGAGTCAGTTGAACACTGTGGCATGCGGCACCGTCATCCGAGCGACCTGATCCTTGGTTCTCATCGGCCTTGTGGCCGTTGTGGTCCCGCTCGCCATGCTCGGCTTGTTACGTCGGTGAGGATGGAAATTCGTGCATTGGGCAGTTGCTGCCCAGAGGAAGTATTGGTGTGACGCCCCAGGTACGCTTCTCCGACGCAGCGACGGTGCGCAGGGTGGGCGAGAGGAGAAAGGTTGACCGACGGCGGCCGTGCTGCCAGCGACGTCGACGAGCTCCGCGCTGAGATGCGCAGCCCGCTGAAATCCGGCGCCTCGAAAAAGACAACGAGGTTCTCCAGGAGTGGGTTGCCAGATCGGCAAGGATGCGAAGGCGTCCGGCGAAGATCGAAGAAGATAGCTCGCTGGCTGTCCGCGTTAGTTGTGAGGCTGCGAGGCCTCCCCGATCCCATTGATCTCCTGAAGCCGGGTGTTGACCGCGTCTCGAGAAACGAGCGGAAGATTGTTGACCGCGTCCCGGGCCGGAAAGAATTCCGCCCCGACGAGCCGGTGACCGCGCTTTAAAATCGCGATCCTGTCATAACAGCCGGACATGTTGAAGTGCTCGTCACATCCGAGCAGGTGATAGATCTCATGCCGGACAACACTCGTGGGCGACATGAACATCTGGTTCAGACTGACGCGGCCGACCACGGCGTAGCCATGCGTGCTCGTGTCGTCGTCGACAGCGCCGAGGACCTCGGGCAGGCCGAAGAACCCCCACAGGACGTCACCGGCGTGACGGCCGACCAGCGCGAAGAGACGATCACACCCCGCCGGCAACGGCTGTCGAAGCAGCGCGTCCATGATGCCGTCGCTGGTGAACGCTGGCCGACGCCAAGAGCGGACGCTCACCACGTTGATGCGCAGGCCGTAGATGGCCCCTTCTTCGCGCCACGCGTCGTCAATGATGGCCCGCGCCATCGAGTCGGTCATTCCCTCATCGACGAGGAGACACAACGAGAGGGCATCAGGTGGGCCGAAGTTGATGCGGCGCCGGACGTCGACGTTGTGGAACCCCATGCTGGTGCAGGCTGACAGTGCGAAGGTGACGACGCAGAGAGCGAAGAAATACCAGGCACGAAACACGGCGGCTCCTCCCGGCCGGCCGCCTTTCGACGGCACGGTCCTGCGAACGCCGCCCCGAGCGTCGTGCCTCTCTAGTGCAAAGAACCGGCCGAGTCGAGAACGATCGGGATAACACGGATCTCAGGAGACGCAGGTATCGGTGAGTGCGAACGGGCGTAAAGTTGCCCGGCGATGGTCGCCAGACGTAGCGTGGCGGGAGAGACGCGGAGGCGCGCAGGCAGCGCCCCGCGTCAGACCTGGTGAATGGCGACCGGCCTGAGCCGTCAAAGTGGTAGACGAGAAGGTTCAGGAGGGCCCGCTATGAAGAGATCTCTTGCGATGGTCGTGCTGCTGGTAGTCGCTGCGGGTTCTTTCTTCGTGGTCCCAGAGCAGGCAAGTGCCGGCTCCTCGACCGACGCTGCGTTGGCCCTCGGCGCTTTCGCGGTCTTGAATCAGATCGTCAGAGGCGAGACGGTCTTTAACGGCTCCCCGCACGTCGCCCGTCAAACGGTCGTTATCGAGCAGCCCATCGTTGTCCAGCAGCCCGTCGTCGTTCAGCAGCCAGCAGTCGTCTACGTGCCGCCGCCCGCTGCTGTTGTCTATGCCCCCGCGCCGTCGCCAGTTTTCTATTACGCACCGGCGCCGCCGCCCGTGGTCGTCTACCCGCCGAGCGGGTATGACTATCCTCGTTACGGTTACGGCTCCTCGGGCTATTACCCGGCGTACTACGGCGCGTACCGGGTGCGCTGAAGCCAACCGACCCGCCAGCAGTGGAGCCCGCTCCGGCGCCCTATGCGAGACGCCGGAGCGGGCCGTGGACGAAAGCTTACTTCTGGGTCACAGTCCTGCTGGCCACCCCGCCTCCCGCAGATTTCACGCACACTGTGGTGACCGTGAGCGTGGTGTTACCACGGAACTGCCACGTGCCAGTCGCACTGACACCGGTCGTGGCGATGAGAGCTCCTGGGCAGGTGTTGCCGGCAGCGGCGCCATTGTGGATCTCGACGCTCGCGGCAAAGCCGCCACCTGGGATCTGGCTGTTGGTACCTTCGACCCGGAGCTCACCCCTACCGGCCCTGAACTCGGCGCGGTTGATCGTCACGGTGTCCGCCGCGTTGTTGTTCGGCGCGTTCACGACCTGAGTCACGACGGCCGACGTGCTGGCTGCGAAGGTCGCGCTTCCGTTGTAGGCCGCAGTGAGCGGATGACTGCCGGCGGCCAGCGTGGAGGTGACGAGCGAGGCGCTGCCGTTAACGAGCGTGACGGTGCCGAGTGCAGTGGCGCCGTCGCGGAACGTGACGGTGCCGGTGGGGACGCCCGCCGCCGAGGTCACCGTCGCGGTGAGCGTGACGGCCTGCCCGGTGGTGGAGGGATTCGGCGTGGAGGTCAGGCTGGTGGATGTGGCGGCGGCCGCCGGAGCATTCACGAGCTGAGTGACCACGGCCGAGGTGCTGACTGCGAAGGTGGCACTGCCGTTGTAGGTCGCGGTGAGTGGATGACTACCGACGGCCAGCGCGGCAGTCTGGAACGAAGCGCTGCCGTTGACGAGCGTCACCGTGCTGAGCACGGTCGCGCTGTCCCTGAACGTCACCGTGCCGGTGGGAGTACCCGTGGCTGGGGCCACGGCGCTCACCGTCGCCGTCAATGCCACCGTTTGTCCGGTCGTGGACGGATTCGGAGCTGACGTGAGGCTGGTGCTGGAGTTGCCGGCATTCACGACGTGATTCACCACCGCCGACGTGCTACCGGCGAAGCTCGCGCTGCCGTTGTAGACCGCCGTCAGCGAATGACTACCCGGGGTGAGCGTCGCGAGGCTGAACGAGGCGCTGCCATTGACGAGGTTCACCGTGGCCAGCGCGGTTGCGCCGTCACGGAACGTCACGGTGCCGGTGGGCACGCCTGTCGCCGGGGCGACCGGGTTCACCGTAGCGCTCAATGTCACGGTCTGTCCGAAGTTGGAGGGATTGGGTGTCGAGGTCAGGCTCGTGGTCGTGTTGCCCGGATTCACCACCTGGGTGACGGCCGGAGAGGTACTGGCGTTGAAATTCGGGCTACCGCTGTAGACCGCGGTGAGTGAATGACTCCCGGTCGTCAACGTCGAGACGGTCAACGACGCGCTGCCGTTGACGAGCGTTACCACGCCGAGTGAGGTCGCGCCGTCACGGAACGTCACGGTACCGGTGGGAATCCCAACCGCCGGCGCCACGGCACTCACCGTTGCACTCAACGTCACGGTTTGCCCGAGAGTGGAGGGATTGGGAGTCGACGTCAGGCTGGTGCTCGTGCTGCCGGGATTGACGGTGTGAGCCACGACCGCTGAGGTGCTCGCGAGGAAGTTACCGCCGCCGCTATACGCTGCGGTGAGCGAATGACTGCCTACGGCCAGCGTGGAGGTGACGAACGAGGCGCTGCCGTTGACGAGCGTCACCGTAGCCAGCACGGTCGCGCCGTCTCTAAAGGTCACCGTACCGGTGGGAACTCCGGTGCCCGGCGCCACTGGACTGACGACCGCCGTCAACGTCACAGCCTGGCCGATCACCGAGGGGTTCGGCGGGGCCGTGAGGCTCGTGGTCGTCTGCGAGTTGACGACCTGGGTCACCGCCGGCGAGGTGCTGGTCAGGAAATTCTGGCTTCCGTTATAGACGGCCGTGAGGGAGTGATTCCCGGTCGTGAGCGTGGAGGTGACGAGCGAGGCGCTGCCATTGACGAGCGTCACCGTGCCGATCGGCGTCGCGCCGTCTCGGAACGTCACTGTGCCCGTCGGAATGCCGACGGCCGGCGCCACCGCAGTCACGGTCGTACTGAGCGTTACGGCCTGACCGGCCAGCGAGGGATTCGGCGTGGACGTCAGCGTCGTGGTCGTCTGTCCCGGGTTCACGGTCTGGATTCGCACGGCGGAGGTGCTCGCCGAGAACTCGAGGTCTCCACTGTAGGACGCTGTGAGCGAATGAGCCCCGGCGGCCAGCGCGGAGGTGACCAGCGACGCGCTGCCGTTGACGAGCGTCACCACGCCAAGAGTGGTCGCACCGTCCTTGAAGACCACGGTGCCGGTCGGCGCGATCGTGTCCGGTCGCACAGGCGTCACCATCGCGGTCAGCGTCACCGCCTGTCCGAACACCGAGGGGTTCGGTGTGGAATTGAGGACGGTGGATGTTGCCGGGCGGACGTAGATCTTCCCAATGACGTTCACGAATTCATTGGTCTCGACGACATTGACCCCTGGCCCGCCGACATTGGGGCCCTGGATGCGGAAGATATTGGTGTGGAAGGGACTCCCGATGATGGTGTGGGCGATAAGGCCGTCCCCGATGAACCCGGCCGTCGGAAGAGGGGCTATGGCCGGATCCCACGTCAGGAACGGCCCGGCGTTGGAAGTCGGAAGGACGCTGGTGAAGTCACAGGGAAGGGGTGCGCCAAGGGGACACCCCTCGTCGATGGTGAAATTGATCGTGCCCGTGGCCGAAGCGACGAACGATTGGACGCCGAAGGGGCCGGTCACAGTGTACGTTGCGCCCGGCACGAGGCCGTTTGGACGGACTCTGACGCGGTAGCGCGCAAACACGATCTGCGCTCCCGCGCCGTCGGCTGCTGTACCGGTCGCGCCGCCGAAGCCCGCCTGGGTGCTCATCACCAAAACTGCTCGGCCTCCGACGCCGCCAATGTTGGCGATGTCGGCGGTAGTGCGCCAATAGAAGAATTCGTCTGGGAAGTTGTCCGGAAAGGAGAGAGGCGCCCCGGGATTCGGAATCGCCGGCGGCGCCGGACTTCCTGCTACTACTCCCATGACGCAGGGATCAGCAGGGCTCGTCGTGTCGAGACACTGCCCGAGCTGCAGGCCAGTCCGGTCCATGTACCATCGGGGATACCCATTGGCGGGGTCGAGGGCTCCGACGGCGGAGAGGCCCTGGGCGTTTTGCGCCGACGCCCAGCCTCCGGTGAGGATGATACACAGGATTGCAGACAGAGTAATGCACCATGTCAACGCGCCACGCTTCATCTGTCCTACCTCCGCAGCGAAGTTTTCGGCGCGCGAGGCGAAGACAGAATGTATGAGTGCATCTTCCAGCGCCGCGCGGCCGGTCAGAGGGGCGGGAGCAGGTTTCAAGCCAAGCGCAGAAAGCGCAAAGAAAACCCGAGATCGACGGACGATCTCCGGCATCGCGCGCTGAAAATCGCGAAGCTTCCAAACTCTGCCGAACGACCCATCTGAACGACGCGATCACTTCTTGCCGTGCCGGATTTCTTTGCGCGCCGAACATCAGTCGTTGGAAGGTCGGTTCGTGAAAACGAGAGGGCCGCTCGAGCGTCCTGTTCGGACGCCCGAGCGGCCCGTTGCGCTATGCGATAGCGCGGGCTACGTCGAGAACGTTACTTCTGCGTCACGGCTCCGCTGGCCACGCCGCCGCCTGCAGACTGCACGCAGACCGTGGTTGGCCGGAACGGAGTCACTTGCCTGAATTGCCACGTGCCGCCGGCGGCACTCGTCGTACCGATGACCGCTCCTGGGCAGCTGGTGCCGACAGCGGCACCATCATGGATGGTGACGCTCGGGGCGAACCCGCCACCGGGGATCTGGGTGTTGGTACCTTCGATGCGCAGCTCACCCGTGCCGACTCTGAGCTCGTTCCGGGTGATCCTGACGGTATCCGTCCCTGCAGCCGGGTTGTTCACGACCTGCGTCACGACTGCCGAGGTGCTGGCGGCGAACGTTGCGTTGCCGTTGTAGGCCGCGGTGAGCGGATGACTGCCGACGGCCAGCGCGGTGGTGCTGAACGAGGCGCTGCCGTTAACGAGTGTGACGGTGGCGAGTGCCGTGGCGCCGTCGCGGAACGTGACGGTGCCGGTGGGGACACCCGCCGCCGAGGTCACCGTCGCGCTGAGCGTGACGGCCTGCCCGGTGGTGGAGGGATTCGGCGTGGAGGTCAGGCTGGTGGATGTGGCGGCGGCCGCCGGAGCATTCACGACCTGGTTCACCACGGCCGACGTGCTGGCGGCGAAGGTGGCGCTGCCGCTATAGACGGCAGTCAACGGATGACTGCCCGCGGCCAGGGTGGAGATGCTGAACGAAGCGCTGCCGTTGACGAGTGTCGCCGTGCCGAGTACGGTCGCGCCGTCCCGGAACGTCACGGTGCCGGTGGGCACGCCCACGGCCGGCCCGACTGCGCTGACCGTTGCATTGAGGGTCACCGCCTGCCCAACCGCGGAGGGGTTGGGCGTGGAAGCGAGAGTCGTGCTCGTGCTACCCGGGTTGACGGTGTGGATCACGATCGCCGAGGTGCTGGCGAGGAAATTCCCGCCACCGCTGTAGGCTGCGGTGAGCGAGTGGCTCCCGACGGCGAGCGTGGAGGTGACGAGCGAGGCGCTGCCGTTGACGAGCGTCACCGTGCCGAGCACGGCCGCGCCGTCTCTAAACGTCACGGTGCCGGTGGGCACGCCGGTACCTGGAGCCACCGGGCTGACGACCGCCGTCAGCGTCACGGCCTGGCCGATCACCGAGGGGTTCGGCGGGGCAGTGAGGCTCGTGGTCGTCTGAGAATTCACGACCTGGTTCACGGCCGGCGAGGTGCTCGTCAGGAAGTTCGCGCTACCGCCGTAGACGGCAGTGAGCGAGTGATTGCCGGTGGTGAGG
>Ga0209761_1001165_pt1 | contig 16854 bp, 16 predicted proteins | sample GraSoi013_1_40cm_4_FD_185818 | JGI IMG/M metagenome (GOLD analysis project Ga0209761, IMG submission 185818) | Grasslands soil microbial communities from the Angelo Coastal Reserve, California, USA - Sample 09_25_2013_1_40cm (SPAdes) (version 2) | ecosystem: Environmental > Terrestrial > Soil >...
GCCGTACTGCGACGTGTAGACCCATTCCCCGGGAACGTTCGAGGGCGCGGGAGCCGTGTTTGCCGTCACCTGCGGCGGCTCGATCGGTTGTGCCGTCGGAGGCGCGGGGGGCGGCGGCGGTGGCGGTTGTGATTCCGGCGGCGGAGCAGGAGGCTGCGCGTCGTCCGGGGGTGGCGGCGGCGGCTCCGTCTGCGCCAGCGCGGGCGCGGCGAGCGCGAGGGAGAGGAGGAAGACGAACGTCTTCGTCATGGCGGATCGGTCCTTTCGCCCGGAGTGGTAGTGCCGCTTCGGCGCCTGCGCAGTTCGACGCACGGCCGAGAAACAAACCCGCAAAGTTGGTTCAATCGCCAAGCCGCCTTCGACGGCCCCGACTCAGTGCTTGGCGTACTTGAGGATGTCGTCGACCTGGTCGAAGAGTCGCCGGTTGGGCGAGTCCTCGGGCCATTTCCCGAAAAGGGCCTTCCACACACCTCTGCGTCCAGCGGCGCTGTCCGCGCCGCGCGCGTAAGAGAACCAGAGCACGATCCGGGCCAGTTCCTGCATCTGAGGCCAGAGCTTGTTTTGCAGCGGCCCTCCGCCCTCCTTCCGTTCCTTCTCCACCTCGGCGGAGATGCCGTTGTAGAACGACGCTTCGTCGAGCCCGGCGTTGGGGTCAGCCAGGGCCTTCTGCTTCATGTTCTCCCGCAGCTTGACGCCGACATTCTCGAACACGACACCGTCGTCCGCGTCGTCGGGGGGGTCCAACTTGGCGAACGCGTCGAGTACGATTGACAGGTAGCGTCTCGCCAGCGGCTCGACGCGGTTGGCAATCTCGCCGCCCAGCTGGGCCGATCCCATGCTCGCGCCCACGTCGACGAGACCGTCGTCAGCCGTCGCGAGGTACTTGTCGAGATCTCCCGTGATGCTCGAGCCGGCCTGCAGCTCCTTCACCACCTCCTGGTAGACGGAGGGGTCATGGCTGTAGTGGCCCGCGAGCCACGGATTCTTCGGGTCATACGGATACTTCCCGGTCGGAGGTTCGTTGAAGAGGCGTACCCACGCTTGAGAGAGCAGCCCTTCGCTGCGCCTCGCCGTTTTGGCGAAGCCGACGAACGCCAGTTGCCGCGCGAGATCGTCGAGGTGGCCCCGGCGCTGCTGGTCGCTCGCGCTCCTCAACCCGAGATTCAGCGCCTCGATTGCACTATTGCGATCGGCCTCGATCTCCGAGCGGATCTTTTCGTAGTACTGGTCTTCCGAGGCGCCCCCGTTCTTCTGCAGCCATTTCGCCTTGATGTTCTGGTCGGCCAGCGCCGCTGCTCGATCGTACAGCTCGCCCAGGAACTGGTCCGTCGGACGCTCGTTCTTGCAAAGAGCGGAGAGCACGGCGGAGACGAGCTGCTCGTGGATGGGCTCGACCGCATCCGGAAGCGTATCCAGCGCCTGCGCTTCCTTCAGCTCCTTGTAAGTGGAGTAGAACAAGACGGCGGTGAACAGGCCTGCCGCGCCCAACTCGACCAGCGAGGCGGCGCCCACGTCGGCGAGGATGTCCTTCAGCACCTGCTCGAAGATCCTCTTCCAGTTCGGGTGGACCTTTCCCGTCAACTCAGCCTTCAGGGCGGGCGTCTTCCAGATCATTCCGTGGCCGAACGGGACGTCCTCGATGCTCTTGAGCTCGAACTCGGTTCCGGCGCTGAACTGGCAGAACTTCCAGTCTCCCGTTTCCTTCTCACGCTCGAAGACTGCGAACTCCCCTTTCAGCACGACGCCGGTGCGCTTGTGCTTCAGCGAGACGTTCACCTTCGCCTCGACAGCTTCCCCCGACTTGTTGGTCAGCTCCGGTTTCCCGACGTCCTCGAACTCGAATTCCGCCCAGCTCGTGTCGTCGTAGAGGAAATCGGTGTAACGGTCCTTCAGCGCGGACATGAAATCGGGCGTCTTCTCTGCGATCTCGTGCAGGTAGTCTGCGACGTCCCGCTTCTCGTTCGGGTCGTACTCGAAGCCGCCGCCCACGGCTTTGAATTCCAACTCGGCCTTGAAGTCGAAATAGAAGGCCTCTTTTTCTGCCAGCTCGATGGTCTTGATCGCGGTCTCTTCGTTCGCTTCAAACCCGAACCACTTCTTTTCGCCCTCCGGTTCCTCGGCCTTCACCTCCAGGTCCTGCGAGGCGATCTCCGACGGGTTCGCTTCAGCGCTCAGCAGGCGCAGCGTGTAGGTCGCCGATTCGGCGCCTCCGGCGTCCTTCTTGGGATCGCGATGGATATAGCCGTGCTTGCCTGCAGCATCGCTGCGCATGCGGTCCGTGATGGAAACCGTTTCGCCTGGGCATCGGATTTCCGCCGATCCGAATGAACCCGCCGAGACCTTCCAATTCAACTTCACCTTCTCGCCATCCCGCTCCGACCAGAATTTGTCGATGGTCGCTGGCGCCGCCGCGGGCAGGGAGCTGGATTGTGCGCCCTGTTGAGCTGCCCCGGTTCCAGTGCCTTGCCTCGATGGCGAGCTGCCGCCCGCGGTCGTTCCACCGGCCGCAGGCGACGTCGGTGTTGCGGCTGACGTGCCGGTTTGGCCGGCTGCCTGAGGTGCCGTTTGCGGGCCTGCTCCGCCAGCCCCGCCTCCGGGAGCCGCGCCAGCGCCGGCTGCTGCTCCTCCGGCTGCTGCTCCCGTGGCTGCGCCGGCTGCTGGCGGTTTGGTCACATCGTGCGTCGGGACAGTCGCGCTCCCCTGCGCACCCGCCGCCGCCCCGGCGCCACCTCCCGCTCCGGCCGCCGCGCCACCGCCCCCTCCGGCCGCCGCGCCCGCGCCGCCCGATGGATTCAGCTCCACCTTGCTCGCCTTGATGTTCAGCACCGGCCCCGCCTGGATCCCGCCCTTCTGCGAAATGTTCAGATCGAAGGTGGTCCCGATGTCCGCCTTGCCGGTCTTCGACGTCTTGATCTCGAGGTCCTCGCACTCCAGGACCAGCTTCTTCTCGGCGTGGAGCTCGACGTCGCCTTCCTTCGCCTCGATGAGGAACTTCTTCGCCTTCACGTCGAAGGTGACGGTCCGTTTCCCCGACATGTCGCCGATGATGATCTTCTCTTCGCCGTTCTTGTCCGAGATCACGATCTGGTGACCCGACTTGGTCTGGATCATCACCGTCGTGTTCTCGTCGACGTAGGCGGTCTTCATCGGCTTGTCCTTGCCGTTCCAGAGCGAGCCGATGACGAAGGGCCGATTGGTCTGCCCCCGCTCGAATCCGATCAGCACCTCGTCGTTCACGTGCGGGATCCAGTAGAACCCGCGGCCGTCGCCGGCCGCCGGCTGCGCCACGCGCGCCCAGTCGCTCTCCGGTTTCCCCGGCAGCCGCGGAAAGCAGACCTTCACCCGGCCTTGCCTGTCCGGATCCTTGACGTTGGTGACGATGCCGATCTCGACGCCGAAGGCGGTGGCATCGGCGGTCGTCGCAACCTGCCTCGCGTGCTTGAGCTGACTGTAAAGGCTGTCTGCCACGTGACCCCCCGATCGATTAAACCGCATCCCGGGAGGCGGCGCGAGTCAGCGCGACTGATTTCCGTTCATCTTGTTGAAGTAGAAGTACGAAACGGCCAGGAGGACGAGGAAGATCAGCGGGTCGATGATGAACAGGACGCTGATCCTCGCGTCGCCGCTGGAGAAGTGGGCGATGCTGGCCGAGATCAAGGTGATCGCAAAACCGAAGTAGGCGAACTCTTTGATCTTCACCGGAACGCCCGGGATCAGCAGGGCTGAAACGCCCAAGATCTTGGCGATCGTCAGCTCTGCCCTGAAGTAGTCGGGCAATCCGAGATGGACGAAACCTCCTTCCGGAAATGGGAACCGGTCGAACAAGGTGAAGTTGAGGATGCTGTAGACCATCACGGCACAGACGATCCCCGTGGTGATCCAATAAACGATCCTGTCTCTTTGGATGGCTCCGGTGGCCGCGATCGTCATGGTCGGCTTCTCCTCGTCAGTAAGCGATTCCGATGGTTCGTTGGAGCGTCTCGGGCTGCCGGAGCGCGCGAAGCATGAGATGGGCGACGTCGGCGCGCGAAATGAAGAGGCCGCGCCGCAGATTCTGCCCGTACGCCGTGCGGTAGGCGCCCGTCAGGGGCTTGTCGGTCAGCCGTGGCGGTCGTACGACAGTCCAGTCCAGGCCGCTGTCGCGAAGGACGTCCTCCATCAGTGCGAGATCTGCGTAGTGTTTCCGGAGCGCAGCCTTGATCAACGGACTGAACAGCGTCCGCATGAAGATCCCGTCGCCCGGGTCGTGCTTCGGCGGCGCCGGACGGCCAGGCGACGCCACGGTCCCGATCGGCGCGGCGCTGACCACGACGATGCGGCGCACGTCGGTTGCCTTCATCGCCCGGACGATCGCGCGCGTGCCCTGCCAGGCGATTCCGGCGTCTGACGCGGACTGCGGACCGAGGCCGGAGAGCACCGCGTCGGCCCCTCCGACCGCGGACTCGAGGACTGCCGGGTCCGGCGCCGCGAGATCGGCCCTTACGGCGCGTACCCCGGGGGACAGCTTCTTGGGATTCCGCACGACGGCGGTGACGTCGTGACCGGCGGCGACGGCCTGCTCGAGGGCTTGCCGGCCGATCCCCCCGGTGGCGGCGAAGATGGTGAGCTTCATCTCTCGATCCCTGGCTCGATCATGTTACGCTCTCCTACGAACGTCAGATGGTACGGAGTAGATATGGTATGAGTTCCATATCGTCAACCGATTCGCACGCTCCGCGGGGTCGGCGGCAGCTGACTGCCTCGATCAAGCAGTCGCTGCGGGCGCTGAGCATCCAACTCTCGCTGCTCAACCACCAGGTCGGCGCACGGGCCGGTCTCAACGACGTCGACCTCGATTGCCTCGACCTCGTCGCCCGCCACGGTCCGCTCACCCCGAGCGCCCTCGCGGAACGGGCCGCGCTGCACCCGGCCACCATGACCGGCATCCTCGACAGGCTCGAGCGCGGCGGCTGGGTGGCCCGGGAACGGGACCCGTCCGACCGCCGCGCCGTCCTCGTCCGGGTCCTGCGCGACCGGAGCGCCGAACTGGTCCGGCTCTACTCGGGGATGAACTCCTCCATGAGCGAGATCTGCGCTCGATATGGCGACGCCGAGCTCGAAGTGCTCGCCGACTTCCTCCGTCGCACGGTGGACGCGGGGCGAAGCGCGACCGACAAGCTGGCCGGCGAGCCAGGAACGGAGGTCAGGGCGTCAGCACCGCGCGGAACCGGACGCGATTCCCGATCATCTTCGCGTAAGCCTGCTCGGCCTCCTCCAGCTTGAACACCTCGACGCGCGGGCGGACGCCGGTGAGGACGCTGAAGGCGACGGTCTCCTCCGAATCGATGGCGCTGCCGCTCGGCCAGCCCGCGATGCTCTTTCCGCTGAGCAGCGTCAAGGCGGATACTTTGAGTGGCTCGAACGGCGCGGCGACGATGAGCAGCTTGCCGCGCGGCTTCAATCCATCGACGGTGCTGGCGATGGCCTCGCTGTTCGGCGCCGTGGCCAGGACCAGGTCTGCCCCTCCGAGCTTTTGCAGGCCTTCCGCGGCGGGGACCTTCTGCGTATCGATGTACTCGTGGGCGCCCAGCTGCCGGACGAGCTCCGCCTTGTCCGCGCCGCGCGAGACGGCGATGGTCCGGAAGCCCATGCGCGCGGCGAACTGGATGGCGAGGTGGCCAAGGCCGCCGATGCCTTGGACCGCCACGGTATCGCCCGACCGGGCGCCGCTGTTGCGGAGCGCGTTGTACGTCGTGATGCCCGCGCAGAGCAGCGGTGCTACATCGACGGCCTCGAGCTTCTCGGGGAGGTGCACACCGGCTTCGTGCGGCACGACCACGTACTCGGCGTACCCGCCGTCATGACTGACCCCGGTGATCCTCTCCCGTTCGCAGTTGATGAAGAGACCCTTGCGGCAGGCGTTGCAGACGAAGCAGTGGCCACCGTGCCAGCCGACGCCCACCCGGTCGCCCTTCTGCCACTCCGTCACGCCGGCGCCGACCTTCTCGACGCGCCCCGCGATCTCGTGGCCAGGAATCCGCGGCAGCTTCAGGCCGGGAAACGCGCCGCCTCTCACGATGACGTCGCTGTGGCAGACTCCGCACGCTTCAACCTTGATGCGGATCTGGCCCGAGTCGGGTTCCGGGAGTTCGCGCTCGACGAGCTCGAACGCGCTGTTGGGCTTCGAGACCTGCACGGCCCTCATCATCTTTGGCATGGCTTCTCCCCATCCCTGCGTTTGCGCGGGATTGCCTTGCGATGCACGGCGGACGCAGGCGGTGCGCGGGCCGGCTGTTGGGCCGGGCTCGTTTCCCAGTCGCGCAAGGCGAACTAATCGGCTGCTGCCCGCCGGAACGGCGACCACCGTCCGCGTGAGTAGGGGCAAGGTGTCGGCGACCGACGGTCCATTTGCCGAGACGAAGGAGCTGATCGGCGGCTACCTCCTCATCGAGGCGAAGGATCGGGCCGAGGCCGTCCGGGTCGCCGCGAGAATACCGGGTGCCCGGATCGGCCTGGATCAGATCAAGGAAGGCGACCAGGTGCGTGCGAGCTTCGACGCGAGCGGGAACCAGGCGAGCAAGATCGAGGTCACTTCGAAGCAGAAGGCCGGCGACAAGAGCGAGATGAAGACGCAGAGCAAGGACAAGTAACTGGCGTCTTCCGCTAGTTCGGAACGCGGCGGCGAGGCTCGCTCGCTGCCGCGATTCAACGCGCCGCACGACAACGATCGGGAGCAGAGGGTATCTTCCGCCTGTGCGGATCGCCTCCCTCTTGCCGTCGGCCACGGAGATCGTCTGCGCCCTCGGCGCCCGGGCCGAGTTGGTCGGCCGGTCGCACGAATGCGATTTTCCGCCGGGCCTCGAGGACGTGCCGGTGCTCACTTCCGCGCGCGTCGGGCCGCTCCCCTCGAGTCGGGCGATCGATGCTTCCGTGCGCAGCGTCCTCAGGGACGCTCTCGCCATCTACGTCATCGACGTGGAGCGGCTTCGCGCCGCGCGGCCGGACGTGATCGTCACGCAGGACCTGTGCGACGTTTGCGCCGTGTCCCTCCACGACGTCCGGGCGGCGGTGGCGCGCCTCGCTCGGCAGGACGTGGCGATCGTCAATCTCCACCCGATGCGCCTGGAGGACATCTGGGGCGACATCGCGCGCGCCGCCGACGCAATCGGGCGCGCCGCCGCCGGAGCGCGGCTCCTGGCCGGGCTGCGCGCCCGGGTCGCTGACGTCGCGCATCGCGCGGAGATGGCGCGTGCGCGCCCGCGAGTCGTGACGATCGAATGGATCGCGCCGGTCATGATCGGCGGGATGTGGATGCCGGAGCTGATCGCGCTCGCGGGCGGGGAGGCGCTGGTGACGCGCCCCGGACAGCACGCGCCGACGCTGGACCGCGACGCGCTTGCCGCGCTCGATCCCGAGGTAGTGCTGGTGAAGCCGTGCGGGTTTCCGCTGCACCGCACGGTCGAGGAGCTGGACGTGCTCCGCGAGGCATTGCCGCGCGGTTGGCGGGCGCGCGTCTACCTCGCGGACGGGAACGCGTTCTTCAACCGGCCCGGGCCTCGGATCGTCGAGTCCCTCGAGATCCTCGCCGCGTGCATGCATCCCGAGCTGTTCGAGGACTTCGCCGCGATGCACGCGGCAAGCTTCCGGGGCATCAACGGATAGCCCTGGCAGCGAGGGGCCTCACGAGAACACCACCGTCTTGTTCCCGTGCACGATCACCCGGTCGTCGCAATGCCAGCGCACGGCGCGGGCCAGCACGCGCCGCTCCAGGTCGCGGCCGAGATGCTTCAGGTCCTCCACCGTGTCGCGGTGGGTGACCCGGCCGACGTCCTGCTCGATGATCGGCCCGGCGTCCAGTTCGGCGGTCACGTAGTGCGCGGTCGCGCCCACGATCTTCACGCCGCGGTGGTACGCCTGCCGATAAGGGTCCGCTCCGGCGAAGGCGGGCAGGAAGGAGTGATGGATGTTGATGATCGCGTTCGGGAAGCGCGCCACGAAGTCCGCCGAGACGATCTGCATGTAGCGGGCGAGCACGACGAGGTCGGCCTTTCCCTCGAGGAGCCCGAGCATGCGCGCCTCGGCCTCGCGCCGCACCGCGGCGTCGTTCGGCACGTGGACGAACGGCACGGCGAATGGGGCGATCGCAGGCCCGAGGTCCTCGTGATTCGAGATCACGGCGATCACGTCCGCGCGCAGGTCGCCGCGCTGCCACGTCCAGAGGAGTTCGAGGAGCGCGTGGTCCTGCCGGGAGACCAGAACCGCCACCCGCTTGCGGCGCGAGGAGAGGGTCAGCCGCCAGTCCATGGCGAACGGGCGTGCGACGTCGAGAGCGAACGCCTTCTCCAGGTCATCGAGGGGAAGGTCGAGGCGATCGGTCTGGAACTCGAGCCGGGTGAAGTAGACCGCGGCCTCGTCCTCCGAGGTGTGCTGGTCGAAGTCGGTGATGTTCGCGCCGTGCCGGAAGAGGAAGCTGGAGATGGCGGCGACGATGCCGGGACGGTCAGGGCACTTGACGAGAAGGATGGCGCGTGGCGCGTTCACGAAGCGCCCACGTTAGGCAGGACGGGCTCCTTCTGTCACGAGCAGGTACGCTGCGAACATGGTGAAAGTGTCGAACCCGGACCGCGTCGTCTTTCCCGAGATCCGTCGGACCAAGGGCGACGTCGTCGCGTACTACGATCGGATCGCGCCACGCGCGCTGCCGCACGTCTCGGGTCGTCCTCTCTCGATTCGCCGCTACCCGAAGGGGCTCGCCGCGGCCGGTTTCTTCCAGAAGAACGTCCCTCCTCATTATCCGGAATCGATCGAGCGGCTGGCCGTGCCACGGAGCCGCGCGGCGTCGAAGAAGCATCCGAGCAAGGGAGGCAAGGATCAGGACGTCACCGTCTATCCCGTCCTGCGCGACGCGGAACACCTCGCGTACCTGGCGAACCAGGGAGCGATCGAGCTCCATGTGCCGACCTCGCGTGCCGCCGATCTCTTTCATCCGGATCGCCTGGTCATCGATCTCGATCCGCCGCCGGGCCCCTTCGCTCGCGTCCGTCGCGCTGCGTACATCGTGCGCGACGCGCTCGCCGAGCACGGCCTGGCGAGCGTGCCGATCGCGACGGGCTCGAAGGGCTATCATGTCGTATCGGCGATTTGGCCGTCGGCTTCGACCGAGACGCTGGCCGTCACGGTGCAGAAGTTCGCCGCGCTCCTCGCCGCCAAGCACGGAGAAGAGCTCACCACCGTGTTCCGCGTCGCGGCGCGGGGGGAGCGCGTCTTCGTGGACTGGCTGAGAAACAACCCCATCGCCACCGTGATCGCGCCGTACTCGCTGCGTGCACGGGCGCGCGCCACGGTGGCGGCGCCCCTCAGGTGGACGGAGATGGAGACGACGGATCCGGACGCGTTCGGGATCGGCGATGTGGATCGACTCCTGGATCGGCCCGATTCGCTCGCCGAGCTGGCCTCCGCTCCAAGCGACACCGAGCGCTTCGTCGACGCCGTGGACGCGGCGTTCGAGGCGTCGGGCCTCGTCTTCGAGACGTTCGACCGCTTCCGCTCGTAGGTCTGCCCCGGTGCTCTGCTTCGCTGCGCGGGACACAGATTGCCGGGCGCTACGGCGTCACGGCGGCCTGGACCCAAGCCTGCAAACACGCCATTTCATCCGGCGAGAGCGGCGGCGCGCCGAGCGGCATCTGGAACTGGAAGGGCGGATTGCTCGTCACCTTGAGAAGCAGCACGCTCTGCGCGGGGTTCTGCGGGTCGATCAGGAGACCGGGCCCGCCGTGGGCCGTCTTCCCCACCAGCCGGTTCGGCAGACCGGGCGATTCCAGATCGAGGTTCCCCTGCTGGCTCTGCGCCGAATGGCACGACGAGCTGCTGCAGCTCAGAGGAAAGATGTCGACGACGGGATCGCACCCTCCGTCCGACGGAGGATTGACCGGTCCCGCGTCCGGCCCCTGCCCGAGATTCGCGAAGCGCTCGGGATGATCGAGCGACCCGGCGCACCCCAGGAGCGCGAGGCACACCGCGCTAGAGGCGAAAACCGCACGCGAGATCGATGCTGAACAGCTCATCGAGAGCGCCTCCAGCGACGTAGGGATCGTAGGGCTGCGGATGCAGCGAATAGAAGAATCGCTGGTAGCGCCCCGACAGGGTCACTCCGACCCTTCCCACGTCCATCGAGGCGCGCACCGAGGCTTCGACGCCGCCCTTGCTGGCGCGTGGGAAATACTTGGAGAGGAAGTCCTGGCGCACGATCAGGAGGTACGCGGCGCCGGCGCCGAGCGCGACGCGACCGAGCGACATCTGCCCCTCCAGCCCCGGCCGCCAGTACTGGATGGTGCCCGCCGGAAGGAGATAGCCAGGAAGCCGGGCGCCGCTGAAGACCTGGCGCAGGCTCCCGTAGCCGACACTGACCGCGCCGCGCTCCCGGCTGTCAGACATGACGCGCCAGCGCAAGCCCGCCTCCCAGGCGATCTCCTGCGTGCTGAATGCCAGCACGTTGTCCGCGGTCAGCGTGCTCGACTCGAGCGAGCGCTTGTACCAGCCGTACGCGCCGACGTCGTCGAGAATGGGCAGACGGCCGGTGGAAGGATAAGCCTGGAGAGAGAGACCCCACACCGCGAGCGCGCCACTCTGCCAGCCGACCAGCGTCTGCGTAACCCGATCCCGATAGAAGAGCCGGCGCACCGAGCTCCCGACAGAGACGGACGCGTCCAGCGAGGGGAGCGCGGCGGCGAGGACGCACAAGAGCGCCGTCACGCAGGCACCCTCACCACCACCTGGGTGCCGTCGAACGTCACTTGAAGCGCGGTCAGCGGGCCTGTCGCGGGGCCCAGCTTCACGCTCCCGTCGAGGTTGAACAGCGAGCCGTGGCACGGGCAGATGAAGAGCTGCTGCGCCCCTCGGACTGCACAGCCCAGGTGCGGGCAGCGGGCATCGAAGGCGAGCATCTGCGATGCGCTCGCGCGCAGCACCACCAGCGGAAACGGCACGCCCGCCGCGTGTCCCGTCACGCTGCCTCCCACCTGCGCCAGGGCGGGAAGCTGCTGCACCGTGAACGTCACGGCGCCGCCGGCGGCTGCCGGAAAGACGCCGGCGCTTCCGCTCAGGTCCACGATCAGCGTCTGCCCGTCGGGGCTCAGCTTGGCGGGATAGGTGTCGAGGTCCTCGACGGCGGGCGGGTGCGTGACCGAACCGTCCACCGCGAACCGCGAGAGATGGCAGGGGCAGACGACCGAATTCTCGCCGTCGACCCACGCCACTTCGCATCCCGCATGCGGGCAATAGGCGCCGTACGCCCGCAGCCCGTCCGACGTGGTGTTCGCCACCAGCACCGACACGCGCCGCCCGAGGAAGTCGCTGGCGTCCGCGTGGAGGAGGACGCTGCCGCCGGCCCTGGTCAGCTCGGGCATCCGTGCCATCGGCACCGAGAGCAGGCCCCTCGCCGGCGCCCCGGTCTCGATCGCGACCGGCTCGTCGACGAATTTCCCGCAGGCGGCGAGCGCGCAGGCTGCGCCGCAGCGAAGCAATACGCGGCGCCCGAGATCGTTGCCCATGCGCGAAGCCTACGCGGCGAGAGCGCCCGCGACGACTTTCCCGCCGCGGATGTTGAGGTCGAGGTCTGCGCCGCTGATTCCGCAGGCGGCGCCGAGGCTCTTGCCCATGGCCGAGAGCGTCTCGGAGAAGGGCACGTTCCCGCTCCCGCCCGCGACCGCGCCGCCGCTGGCGGCGTCGATCGACGTCGCGCGGTAGTCGCCGTCGGCCGGCTCCACACCGCCGACCACGCCGCCCTTGAACGGCTTGCCGATCAGCACCGCCACGTGGTGGTCGCCGTGGTGCGTGCGGCCGCTCCCATTGCCCTTCGCGGCGCTCAGCGTGCGGCCGAAGACGTTGATGGTGGCGAAGGTGACGCGGTCCTGCAATCCCGCGGCGTTGAGTTGGGTCCAGAGCTTGCCGATGCTCGCCACCCCCGCGACCGTCTCCCTGCTCTCCCTGGCCAGCGCCGCATCGGTGTGGTTGTCGCCGCCGAAGGGAATGTGGATGCTCACCACCGGGCTGACGTTCATGCGGAAGAGGATCAGCGCCGCGGCCACCTGCGAGTCCGAGCTGTTGTCCTTGATGGCGGCGAGCGAGCTGAGCAGGCTCTCGGAGACGTTGCGCGCCTGCTGCTGCGAGAGCGCGTAGCGGTCGATGAACGCCCGCTGCGCCGAATTGCCGTTCTGCCGGTACCAGTCGTTGACCCGGTTGAGGTCGGCGTCGCGGATCTGCTGGATCTGCCCGAGCGGCCCGGTCGGCGACGAGAGCAGGAAAGCCAACGCCGATGGCGAGAGGATGGGCTGCGGCCGCCCGCCCACGGTCAATCCTTCCGAGGCGCTGCGCGGCCCCAGCGCCAGCGGCTCCGTCTGCACCGTGCCCAGGCACCCGGCCAGCTGCGTCGAGAGCAGCGACACCAGCATCTCGTGGTGCGAGATGAAGCCCTGCAACGTCATCACGTTGGCCATGTCGGGATGCACGACCGTGTACGTGCCGTGGTGGAAGAAGCAGGTCCGGTCGAGCATCGCCTGCGGGAGCTGTGCCCAGGGGGTGGCCGCGGTCCAGGCCTGGCCGGAGAGCGTGAGCTGCGCCGGCGCCATGGCCACGTCCGGCGGGTGGGCGATGTCCGGGATCAGGTACATGCCCGGGACATTGGCGTTGAGCGGATCGCCGTCCGCGGACGAGCTGAGCAGGATGTACTGCGCCGCGGGGTTGGTGGCGCAGCCTGTAGTTTGCGCCCCGGCCCGCCGGGGGTTGGCCAGCACCGCGATCGGGATGCCGGTGGCGAGCGAGCGCAGGCCGAGCAGGCCGGCCCCGAAGAGGGTTTCGAGCAGCAGCTTGCGGCGCGAGAGGTTCATGGTCACTGGCCCATCCCCACCACCCCCGGCGAGAGGCAGGCGATCACGAAGGTGGACTTGAGCGCGTCGGAGGCCGAAAGCCCCGCGGCGACCGCCGACTGGAGGTGTTGACCCAGGATCGAGAGCAGCGTTGCATCGCGGCCGGCCCCGACGCCCATCAGCGTGTGCACGAAGTCGGCGATGGCGACGTCGGGCGAAGCGCTCGACCAGCGCGTCCCCGGGCCCGCATCGATCAGCCTCCCGGCGAAAATGGCGCAGATGTTCTCCATGCCCGTCCGGAAGAAGAGATTCGCGTCATTGGTCAGTACCGGCTCCTCCGCGCCGCGGCTGTAGGAGTCGGAGGGCAGCACGCGCGCGATGAACTGCACCGCTTTCAGGTCCTGTGGCACTACGGTGTTCACGTCGAGCCCGCACGCGTCCGTGATGCCGAGCCGGTTGGAGAGCGCCCCGCACAGGTGGTCGCGCCGGGAGACGGGGAACACCTCGCCACCCTGCGAGACGGTCCTGGTGGGCGCGAGATAGCTGACGAGCGGCGAGGAGAAGAGCGTCTTCTCCAACGTGTTCCAGTTGTAGTTGCTGTCCGCGAAGATCGTGGCGATGCGCGCGAACTCCCCATCGGTCTCGTCGCAGCGCGCGGAGTTCGCCCAGGTGCACAGCTTCTGCACCCAGGCCCCGGCGAAGTCCGGGTGGGCGGCGAGCTGGCTGGCGAGGTCGAGGATGCTCCTGCCCGACACCGCGACCCCGCGGAACCCGAACGATCCGGGGAGCGAGATCTCCTCCGGGTCGGTCTGCGGATGGAAGTAGTAGCTGTACTGCTGCCGGAAGAACTGCCGCATCGGATCGAGCGACTGATGACAAGCGTAGCAGGCCGTGCCCTGCGGCGCATGCGTCTGATCGACCGAGGCGGTCGAGGGCGGCAGCGTGGCGTTCTGCGGGCTGATCGCGTGCCCGAGCGCGACGATCAGCGTCTGGTTGGCGGTGACGCGCGCCTGGTTGCTGTTGTTGGTGTTCCACTCGGCCAGGAAGGAGGGGGTGGTGAAGAAACCGACCCGCGGCGTGCGCAACAGGAGGTTACCGCCGGTGCGGAAGTTCACCAGGTCGAGGACGCTGCTGACGCCCTGGTCCGGTCCGGCCTGGACGATCTCGACCATCTGCCACTGCTGGCCGTCAGCGACCGTGAGCGGCTGGTAGGCGGCGGGGAACGCCGGCGGCTGGCAAGTGTGCTGCTTGCCGTTGCCGTCCAGTACGGAGAACGACTTGGGCCTGCCCTGCTGCAGCGTCACGTAGAGCGACACGCTCACTGAGGACTGGCCGTCGCGGCCGTCGTAGACGATGGGGTCCTGCGGGCACAGGCCGTCGTACGCGGCGCCCATCAACTGTGGAGCGTAGAAGATCATGTAGTTCGGGCTCTTGCGATCGAGGGTTTCGCTGAGGGGAATCACGCCGTTCTTCGCGGTCAGCGTGAACTTGAAGCCGGGATTCGCCTTGGCGAACAGGTCGACGCTCCCTCCCGAGTCGTTCACCCGGATGCCGTCGAGATACGCGTAGAGCAACATCAGCCGCGGCGTCAGCATGAACCGCCGCGTGGTCATCGTGGAGGTGAACGGCTGCCCTTCCTCCACCAGCTGGAGCGCGGTGCGGGCGAAGCTCTCGCGCAGGTTCGCGAGCAGGCGCGCGTCGAGGACACCCTGCGCGTCGTCGAGCTGATCGTCGAAGTCGGCCGACACGGCCTGGCTCTGCTGGAAGGCGTTGGAGAAGAAGCCGAGCATCTTGGCGGTGTGCTGCGGAGTCGCGGTCCACTGCTCGACCAGCCCGCGCAGCGCCTTCGGGTCGGCCTGGACCGCCTGGACCTCGGCGTCGGTGGGAGGCAGCCCCGTGAGCAGGCCTTTCACCTTGGCGAGCGAGGCGGCCACGGTGACGGGCTCGATCTGGCCCTCGGTCACGGGTCCCGGCAAAGACACGTCCAGCTTGCCCGTGCAGGACACGAGACACGCCGCCGCGAGCACGGCAACGAAGGATTGCATCGGCCTGTCGGACAAGCCGCTCACCCTCCCTCCAGAGCTCTCGAGCAACGCCTGAGGCTAACCAATCAACGTTGTTCAGCCACCCGCCGCAGTGATGGGGCTCACGGGCACACCGCGGGCGGAGGTGACCTCACCGCCGCCGGGGTGGTCGCACGTGGGAGCTTGCGACGCCCGGTGGGCGGCACTCGCCGTTTCGAAAGCGGTGCGGGGATGCGAGAAGGATCGAGGAGGTCTGCATGTACCTGCTCGCCTTGCTCCTGCTCGCCGCACCATCGGACTACGCCACCAATCGCGGCACCGCCGGCATATCGGTCTCCGTGTCGGGCCAAGGCGATCCCACCATCGGCGCCACTTACTTCGTGTTCAACGACGTGGCCGCACGCATCGACGTCGGATTCGACGCGCCATTGACTCCGGGCGGAGCCGGTCAGAACACCCTCTACAGCCTGGGTGGCGGGCTGCGCTTCTATCCGTTCAAGCGCAATCACGCCGCCGTCTTCCTGCAACCTGCCATCACCGTCGGCCGGGAAAATTCGCCCGCCGTCAGCGCCGAGGCCGCGTTCTTCTTCCTCTTCGGCGCCGGGGTCGGCATCGAGTACTTCTTCGCCAGCAACTTCTCTGCCGGTGCCGTGCTGCAGCTGTCCCTGAAGTTCGCGAACCTCGCCGGCCCCGCCGGTACGCCGATCTACACGACCGCGAGCACCGCCACTTCGGGGTTGTCGGCGAACATCTATTTCTGAGCGCGGAGCGGCCTCGGCCCGCGGTTAGAACGTGAGGACCGTGAACCCGGTCAGCGACGCGGCGAGCGTGGTGTAACCGACGATCTGGTGCGCGAGGGCAAAGTCGCGCTGCGCGTGCTGCCCCTCTTTCGAGGCGGTGACGATGCCGAGCACGATCTGCGTCGCCATCCCGGCGGCCGCGACCGTCATGGCGATCTTGTGCACCGTGGCCGTGTCGAAGCCCGTCGGTTTTTCGATGGGCACCGGCGCGAACACCGCTAGAGAAGCCGTGCCGGCGAAGATGGCGGTGGTGGCGACGGCCACCCACCGGTGCCAGGCGCGATAAGTCCCGACGTCGCCTCCGCCGCCGTACTTGTCCCGGTAGTCGAGCTGACCGAGCACGGCTGTGGCGGTGAGGCTGCCCAGCGTGAGGAAGCCGCCGATCTGGTGATAGAAAAGCATCGTGCGGCGCTTCGCGAGCTGTCGCTCCAGCTCGCGCTGGCGCGCGAGCGTGGCGGCGCTTGGGGTGGCTGCCTTCGGAAGCAGATCGAAATCGTCGCGCGGAGGCTTCCCCTCGGGCTTCGGCCCGGACTGCCGCTGCGCGAGCACGAACTGCGGCCGCGGGACCTCTCCGGCCGTGGGCGCGATGAATGCAGCGAGCAGGAGGAAGACGATCATTCAGTCCTCCCCGGACGAAGGGCGCTCATCGACGACTCGTACAACAGGAGGGGAGGAGGAGCACATTTTCCTCGAGCCCCAGGAGCAAGGGCATCGTCGCTCGACGCTACTCTCGAGTCGGGGATGGAGCAGGGAATGCGCGAGACGATGGATCAGCTCGAAGAGCTGGTCGCGTCGTTTCGTTGAAGGGGAAATCATCCTCTTCTTGGTTCGTCGGTGGGGCGCGCAGCGCTGACCTGCGCGCCGGCCGCGTCGCCGCCGTGAACAGTGCGGCGACGCGGCGGGGCAGCAGGAAATCGAGCTCGTCGCCCGCGCACATCTGCGCTTTCTTGGAGCGCCTCTTCTTCTCTTCCCGCTCGAGCCGCTTCCGCTCCCGCCGCCGCTGCCGCGCTTGTTCGCTTTGCATGGTGGGAACGGTAGTGCGGGGGTCCGACATTTGAGTGCAACTCGCCTGAGCGGTGGGAATCGTTGAGCAACCCCACTCCTTCGTCCCCGGCTACAGAACCGAATCTGAAATGCCGTGTGGTCACGGGTAGCTCTTCCTCGGCGTGGTCCGCGGCCTCGGAGTGT